>Ga0310695_10003949_pt1 | contig 28159 bp, 17 predicted proteins | sample RumenRJG_04DNA_FD_203882 | JGI IMG/M metagenome (GOLD analysis project Ga0310695, IMG submission 203882) | Bovine rumen microbial communities from Lethbridge, Alberta, Canada - RJG_04 (v2) (version 2) | ecosystem: Host-associated > Mammals > Digestive system > Stomach > Rumen | place: Canada... | reverse complement strand
TCAAAATACTTTTTGTTTTGATATAGCAAAATTTACAAGTGAATTTAATAGTGGAAATATGTTACATTGTGAAAAAATTTCAGATGATACATTTGAAGTTCAAATTGCTTCAGATTGTCAAGATAAAGAATTATATCATCAAATATCAACATATAGAGTTTGGTTTTATTTTGGAGTTCAAAGTTATTTTGAAAGAGAATTAAAAATAAATATAATTAATTTAAATAATTTTTTAAAAATATATAAATTAGGATATCAAATTTGTATAAGAGAATTAGGAAAAAATGAAGAACCAAATGATTTTGAAAATTCATATTTTATGAATGAAGAAATATTCTGGAAAAGATTTGATAATTTTAATGCATCACTTGATAATGATAATCATGTAATATTAAAAATAAAACATAAATTTCCAAAAAGAAAATATGTTCTTTTTGCTTTTTGTTTCCCTTGGTCATATGATAAAAATAATGAATTTTTAAAATATTTAAAAAACACAATAAATGAAAATGAAGATTCAAAAATTTATTTTCATAATGAAGTGCTTATTCAAAGTAGAGAAAAAAGAAATTTAAATTTAATAACAATAACATCTAAAAATAATATAATAAAAAATCAATATGAACAAAACATAATGGGTTTATTTCCAAATAAAAATAGATGTAATAAAACATTAATTGATAAACCAATAATATTTATTACTGCTAGAGTTCATCCTGGAGAAACACCAGGTCAACATATGATGAATGGAATATTAAAATTATTAACTGATGAAATTGATCAAAATGCAATTTTATTAAGAAAACATTTTATTTTTAAAATTATTCCTATGATTAATGTTGATGGTGTTTCAATTGGTCATTATAGATTAGATCCTTTTGGTTATAATTTAAATAGATGTTATTTAAATCCTGAATATAGAAGTGATCCTGAAATTTATGCTATTAAAAAATTATTTCTTTTATATAATAGTATTTATAAATTAAGATATTATTTTGATTTACATGCTGATATGAATGTAAAGGGTGCTTATACTTTTGGTAATGCTATTGAAAAATTTGATAAGCATGTTGAAAATGTTTTATTTGGTTTTGTATTTCATTTTACTTGTTCTCATGTTAATTGGAATCATTGTATTTATAGTGAAAAATCTATGAAAACAAAATTTAAAAATGATAATAATTCTAAAGAAGCTACTTCAAGAGTTCATTTTTATAAAAAAACTGGATTAATTCATACATATACTTTAGAATCTTCTTATTTTAAAGGGGATTTTGATGGACAAAATGAAGTTGAAAATTCTGAATTATATAATATTAGTGATTTTGAAAAAACTGGAAGAGATTGTTTAATTTCTATATTATATTATGAAGAATTAGCTACTAATGATAAAATTAGGAATAGTATTTATATTGATATTCCTGGATGTAGAGAATATATTGCACAAAATGTTTTAAATAATGAAGAAAGATTTAATTTTAATTTTGGTTTAAAACATCTTGTAAAAGAAATAAATCAAATTAAAACTTGGAAAAGTATTAATGAAATAAATATTAAAAAAATAGCTAAAGGAAATAGGAATTATTCACAAAGAATATCACCATTACCAAAAATTGAATCAGATAGACTACCAATATTAAATAAAAATAAAAAAAATGAAGAAGATAAAAAAGATCAAATAGAAAAGCATAAAAAAGTACTCTCATTTCAAACACGAGTAAAAATAAAATCACCAATAGAAAACAAAAAAATAAAACTAAAATCTTAAAAAATTAATTTAAAAAAATATACAAAATGAATAATTTTTATAAATAATAAAAATAATAAATTAATTTTATTTTAAAATCAATGTATATCCTCATTGAAACAATAACAGGACAAAGTACAACATGTAATGAAGATTCAATAGAAGGAATAATGAATCATATTCAATCTCAAATGGGAATTCCAATAGATGAACAAACATTATTATTCAATGGTAAAAAATTAGAAATGGGAAAAAGTTTAAATGAATTTTCATTAGTTGAAAATTCAAAAATAAATTTAATAATATCTTTAAAAGGAGGAGCAAAAGGAAAAAAAAAGAAGAAAGAAACAAAGAAAACTAAAAAAAAACATGTACATAAAAAAGTAAAATTAGCAATATTAAAATATTATAAAATTGAAGGTGATAAAGTTATTAGATTAAAACAAATGTGTAAAGTTTGTCCTCCTGGAACTTTTTTAGCTGAACATGCTGATAGATTATATTGTGGAAGATGTAGAACTGCTTATACTAAAGTTGTTGATAATAAAGGAAAAGGTGGTAAAGGTGAAAAAGGAGGTAAGAAAGAAAGAGGAAAAAAGAAATAAATTGTTTAATTTTTTATAAAATTTTTAATGAGGGACTTGAAATTTTTAAAAAAATAAATTGTTTTTTAAATTTTTTTTATTTATTATCATTTGATATTAATGTTAGTTTTGATGAGGTGAAATTATTTTCATACATCCAATGGCAGAAATTTTGTGTTAAATCAATTGAATCTTCTTTATTAAAGCCAAATAAAATCTTATCAGTATCTAAAAAATCATTAATGAATTCATTACTCAAATCAGGAACGTCTTCAGCACTATTAACACTAGTATATTCAGTATTATCATTATTATTTAAATCAATTTCATTATTTAAATCTTTATTTTTTTTCTTGAATTCATTTATATTAACAAATTCTCTAAATAATGTAACAAAAATTATTAATTTTGTAAAATAAATTGGATTAACATGTAAAGACATTTTATTTAAATAATCCATAAAAACTTTATCACTTACTTCTTTTTCATCATCAATTTTAATATTAACATCATGTTTATCTAATAAAAATTTTCCTAAAAAAGGATGTTCTTCAATATTAGAATAAATTTTCATTTCTTTTGATTTATTTCTATCATTATTTTCATGAGAATATAATTCATTAAAAGCATCTTTAATACTTTTTTCAAAATCATCATAATTAGTTGTTCCTTTTCTATTTTCTTTTAAAAAATATGAAGCATCTAATGGATTATATTTTAATCTTTCAGAAAATGATTCTCCATTTTCTTTTTTAGGTCTTCCTCTTCCTCTTCCACTTGTATTACAAGTATTATGTTTTTGTTTACAATGAGTATATAATGCAGGATATGATAAATAACTTTTATCACATAATTTACAAATGAATGTTCTACCAGAATTATCATTTTTTGTTCTTCTTTTTCTCTTTTCTTCAGATTCGTTTTTTGAATTTGATTCATTGTTTTCAATATTTACTTGATTTGAAATTAATTGATTTTGATTTATTGTTTGGTCATTTAATTCATTTTGTTCTGGATTTTGGTTCATTGTAACTTTTGCTATAAAAATTAATTTTTTTTAGATACTAACGAATATTTAAATATTTTTATAAATTAAATATTATAATTCATTTTTTTTGATTTTTAATAGTTTATTGTATTTTATTTTTTTTTATTTTTTATTAATTAAAATTTTATTTCAAATATTAATTATATTTGTTAAAAATTATCAATCTTAATAATTAATTACTTTTTATATTTTAATAAAATAATTATTATTTAAGTCTTATTCATTCATCAATTACTTTAAGCAAATTCAATTTTTCAAAATTAATCCTATTAAATATTAAAAATTTAATTTACATTAATTGCAGTTTCTAAAGATTCACATAAAGAAATTGAATTAGTTTCTTGTTTTTTTCTTTTATTTATTTTTATATTATGTGTTAATTTATATTGAAAATCTTTTTCTTCTATTTCTTTAATAGAATGATATTCTTTGTATCTTAAATTTGAAATATCTTCAACATTATTTCCTTTTTCTTTAGTAAATAATTCTTTATTTGATAATTCTCTAAATTTTGGTATGTCTATTCTAATAATTGAGTAATCTCTTCTTTCTTCAATTTTATTTAAATTACATGAATAAAAATTGTTTATATCATATAAAGAATTCCTAATTTTAATATTTTTTTTTTTTTCTTCATTTCTATCTTAAATAAAATTTATTAAACTTACATTAAAGTCTTATTCATATTTATTTTATTTTTGCTTTTTTCTTTTTCATTTATTTTATTTTTGATTTTTTCTTTTGAGTTATTTTCATTTTTTCTCAAATTCAAATTCGTCCATTTTTCTTTTTTATTATAATTAATCATATGATGTTTATTCACATTTTTAATTCTTTTGGTTTGACTATGGAATGTTATTTTATTTTTTTTTGAATTTTTTTTTATTTTCCTTTTAGATTCAAAATTTTCTTTCAAGTTCCTTTTGGTCATTTTAATTAAATGTGCATATTATAAAATTAGATATTAATTACAATCCTAAATTTATTCATATTTACATAAGATAATGAATTTCTTACAAATTCAATTATCCTAAATAATAAAAAAATTGATTTATTTTTTATATATTATTTATGCAAATTTAAACTTTTAAAATAAATAAATCCATATAAAAATGAGTTACACTATACATATAAATTTTATTTCCTGTTTTTTTTATTTTATTCATGATTAATTATTCAAATAATTTGAAATTTATGATTTATTTAATCATTAATTGATTTAATCTATAACATTTTCATTGTCTGAAACATAACATTTTAAAAATTATATATTTGATAATTTTTTCTTTTGTCTTTCATTAATATTAGGTTTATTTGAGTGGACCTTATGTCTCTTATTTCATTTTTATTTTATTTAAAAAATAAATAATTTAAATTAAATTAAATTCCAAAATGAGTAATTGTAATTTCATATTAGAAATAATTGGTTATGAACCAAAGAATATAGATCCAACTTTATTTAATGATTTTGTATGTATTTTTAAATTAGATAATTATGAAGGTAAAATTAATATAGGACAATATATGTCACAAAAAATTAATCATTTTGTTAAAAATATTAAAAGTGATTTAAAATATATGATAAGAATGATAAATTTAAAAACAAATTCTTTAATAGGAATAACTGATTTAATTATTCCTTTTTCTTTAATTAAATCAACAAATGTTCTATCAAATAATGAAATTAATAAACAATGTATTTTAACAATGTTAGAATCAACAAAACATTTATTATTTGGTACATTTTCAAAAGAAAGAGATATTAAAATATCAATTAAAGTATCATTTGAAGTTTTAAGTAGAAATAATAATAATCTTATTAAAAAAAATTATAAAAGCCAAGCAATTTTGAAAAATAAAAATTTAAAATTTGAAAATAATTTTAATTCAAAAATATTAAATAAAAATAATGATTTTTCAACTGTGAAAACACCTCCATCAAATAAAACAAAAAAAACATTAGATTATAGAAATGAAAAATTTTATACAATGCCAAATAATTCAGTTAATCCTTTTAAAACATCTCAAAATAAAAATAAGGGAATAAATAAAATAAAAAAAGAATTTTATTCAACAAGAAATCAAAATAATCAAATAATAAAATCTCAAATAAAAAATAATTCAATTATATTAAATGAAAAAGAATCTTATTTAAATACATCACCAAATATAAATATTAATAAAATAGAAAGAAAATATGTTAGTTCAATGACTGAAATTATAGCTCCATCAAATGATCATTCTAAAAATATTTCAATGCTTGAACCAAATTTAAATGATAATTATATTGAAACTGAAGATAATTCTGATAAAATTGATAATAAAATTTATTCATCTTTAAATTATTTAAAAACTAATTTTAATATTTATATGAATGAATCTAATAATGGATATTTAAATCAAAAAGTTGTTAAAGATAATTTAGAAAGTTTATTTAATTTTTATTTACTTCTTATTTTAAAATTAGACATTTTAAATAAAAAAAGAAATGAATTGAAAAATTTATATTATTCTAATTTAGAAAAAATAAAATTTATAAATATGCAAAGAAAACAATTAAATCATTTAAATTCAAATTTAAATTTTCAAAAAATAAAAATAAATTTAAATTCAAAATGTAATAATAATATTTATAAAAAGCAATGTCAAACTCATAAAAAAGAATTTAAAATTTTTCAAAATATTTTTAATTCATATTATTTTGAATATGATATTTTAAAATATAAAGAATCTTTATTAACAAAAAATATGGATATAGATGATAAATTAAATTTATTAATTTCATGTGTAAGAGCATCAGTTTATTCATATGGAAATATATCACAAATTTATGAAGATGATGAAGATTCAAAAATTAAAATAAAAGCTTTATTATTTAGATATAAAATAAAAGAAATTGAAGAAGAAAATATTAATAATAATAATAATAATAAAAATTATAATATAGATAAAATTAAAATTATAAAAGAAGTTGATGAAGAAAAAGAAGAAGATAGTGAAGAAGAATTTGAAGAACAAGTTAATAAGAAAATTAAAGAAATAGAAAATAAAAATTTAAGTTCTATTAAATTAATTAAAATTTCTAAAAATTTATTTCAATTTGGAACACATAAATTATCAATAATATTAGATAAATCAGAAATTAAAGTTGATTTAGGAAATAATAATTTATTAAAACTAGAAGATTATATTTTAAAAAATAAAAAATATGAAGAAGCAATTCAAAAAAAATCAACAAAAAAAAAGATTTTTTAAAAAATATAAATATTAATTTAATTAAATATTTTAATTATAAAAATATAAAAAAAAACTTTTTTAAAATTAAAATTTTTCAACCATTTATGTTTAAAAATAAATAATTTTTATCATTTTTTAATTTTTTTTCAGTTAATGCATGAAGTTCCTTAATATATTTTTCATGATTTTCCTTATTAAAATTAATATTTTCCCGTAGAGAATAATCTTTAAAAATAATTTTATTTTCAGGAACAATAAATTTATTATTTAACTCAACACAAGGAGAAACAATACAATTTGATTCAACAGAACAATCAACTAAATTTGCTCTATAATCAATAAGACAATTATTTTCAACAGAAGTATTTTGTAAATAACTTCCAATTCTAAAATGATTAAAATTACCAATATATATTGTTTTATTTTCATATTGTTCAAGTAAAGCATTGTAAAATGGACATACTTTTATTGTTACATTTTCTTCTATTATATTATATTCTCCTATAACAAGAGAACATCCATCTATTATTAAAGTTGATTTTGGATGAAGAATTGTCCCATAACCTAAACTTAATTTACCTTCATTTACTAAATCTATTTTTGCATCCATACTTGCTATTGGATTCTTATCTGTCATTAAATAATTAATATTAAATATTAAATTATTTTTAAGATGAGTTTTGAATTTTTTATATTTAAAAATAATATAAAATATGATTTTATTTTTTCATTGATTACTTACAAATGGTGAAAAAAACTCTAAAAAATAAAAAACAAAAAAAAGAAATAAAACATATCCTAAAAAAAACAATTTATTATAATAATATAAAATTTATATCATATAATAAAAAGAAAATAAGATAAAATAAAAATATTATTTGATTTGCTTCAAAAAATGGTACATAATAATAAAAAAAACCCAATAATTAAAATCCTAATAATATATCTCCAGATTTCTATATCAAAATCCCTAATAGAATTTCCTTTAATAATAACAAATGCAACATCCCCATATAAAGGTAGTCAAATAAAATTTCCAGTACTTCTCTTTCAAAAAAACATAAATTTTCGTAAATTATCAAATGGAATAAGTGGAGAATTAAACATAGTACAACAAAATTTATTTTCAATTAGTTTAGGAATAGGAACACCTCCTCAAATATTTAATGTAATTTTTGACACAGGTTCAGTTGCATTATGGATACCAAAAATAAGAAGTTTAGATGCAGCACCATTAAATCATCATTTTAATCCTTCAGATTCATCATCATTTAGACAATTAGATTCTAAATTTAATTGGACTTATGGTAGTGGTGCTTGTTTAGGTTCTTATGCTATTGATTATATTAATTTATTTGAAAATTCTTTTAGTCAAATTTTTGGTGTTGCTGAACAAACTTTTTTTAATGTTACTGGAACTGATGGAATATTAGGTTCTCCTAAAGATTATTATTCAAAAAATGATTTAATTTTTAGTTATAGAATGTTTAAAAGTGGTTTAATTAATTCTACTGTTTTTTCAGTTAAGAGAAGTTTAGTTAAAGAAAAAAATTCTAAATTATATATTGGAGGAATACATGAAGATTTTTATAATAAAGAAAATGTTGGTCAATGTAAATTACTTTCTGGAAGTAATTATCAAAAAGTTCTTTGGTTTTGTAATTTAAAATATATTTCAATTGGTAAATTAAATTTAGAGAGTTTTCCATATAATTCATATAAAGTTAATATAGATGCTATTTTTGATACTGGAACAAATTTTATTGTAGCACCTAAAAATTTAATGAAAATATTTTTAAATAATTTTCCAGATACAATTTGTGATTATTTTGATTTAGATATTACTTCATTAATTATTTGTTTAGATATTGAAGAATTACCTGAAATTTCTTTAATTGTAGGTGATTATTCTCTTCATTTACCTAAAGCTAGATTATTTTCTACACAAAAAAATTCTTTAGGAGAAATTTTTTATGTTTTAAATTTTCATTTTTCTGAATCTCAAGAAGAAATTATTTTAGGAATGCCTTTTTTTGAACAATATCATACTTTATTTGATAAAGAAGAAGGTTTTTTAAAATTTCATACTGAAGAAAAAAATGGTATTTTAAATGTTAGTTCAAGATTTACTTTTAGAGTTAAACATCCTTTTCTTTTTTTAATTATAATTCTTTTAATTTTGGGAATTTTAGTATTTATTGGATATTATGCTTATAAGAGATATTCTTTGGTTAATGATGATAATTTAGTTTTAAATGGAATGTATAATTTAATTTAAAATAATTATTGTATTTTTATTTAAAAATAATTTTTTAAATTGTTTTAATAAGTGATAACTTTATTTAAATAATTTATAAATTTATATTTTTTTTTACATTTAATCTCATTTTTATTTAATTCTTTTATGATTGATTAATAGTAAAAATTTTAAATATTTTTTTTTATTTAAATTAAAAATATGAATCACATAAAAGGAAAATATTTATTAATGAATAATAATTATCTTTTTTTACAAGAACCTAAAATTATAATTAATTTTCAAAAGGTTTATTCAATTCATAAAACAACATCTGCAATAACAAATAGATATAATTACTTATTCAATAATCATTTTTATTTTAGATGTGGTATGAGTTTATGTGGAGGAATTTATTATGGAATATTATCAAGTCTAATAGGTTATTATATGAATAAATATATGGATCAAATTGGATTAACTACATATTTAAGAAATAAATTTTGGTATAATAAATAAAAAAAATTAAAGTTATATTTTTATTGTTTTTTAAATAAATATGAATATAAAAAAAATAAAAAAGGGAGTTTTCAAAATTAATAAATATAAAAAAAAAGTAGAAAATAATCCAGATATAATGAGAATAGAAAAATTAAAATTAATTTCTAATTCACAACCAAAGACATCTCATAGAATAGAATTAGAAGATTTTAAAAAAAAAGATGAATTACTTAAAAAATTTCATAACCAATTAATTATAGACAATAATAATTTTTTAGAATCATATTCAAATGTTCAAAAAATGTATCCAAGAAATACAGAAGAAAAATTTCATGAGTTAATAACACAATATAAACAAAAAGGTTATAAAATACCAGATTTATCAATTAAAAGAAATTTATTTACACCTAATCCTCTTTTATTAGATAAAAATAAATTAAATAACTATTATTCTTTTTATAAAAAAAAGAAAAGAACAATTTCTTTATTAACTCCTAAAACTAAAGATAAACATTTACAATTTTTAAAAAATGAAGAAAATTTAGTTGAAAAAGAATTATTTAAAATAAAAAAAAAAAAGAGAATTGATGAAGGGAAATATTATTCTCCAATTAAAACAGAAATTACAGAAGTAACAACAGAACCAAATATTTTATTATCAAATGATACATTATATACAGATTATTCTACTAATAAAGCAAATAATTTATTAAATAAAATGATAAAAAAGAAATTAAGAAAAGAATTAAAAAAAGAAAATGAAGAAATTAAATCATATAATGAATCAATTAAAAATTTAATTACAGGAATTAAATTTCATACTTTTTCTGTTACTTCATTTTCAAATCCAAGAAATAAAAAAAGTGTAATTTCTTCTCCTCTTCATCATCAAAGAAGTATTGCCAATAATTATGTATTAAGAAATGATAATGATTATGTTGAACTTCTTAATAGAAGAAGTTCTTTACCAATTTTTCATCAAAAATCAGATTCTTTTCCTAAAAAAAGAAAAAATAATTTAGTTATTATTTCTCCTAAAATTAATTCTAATTTAATTAATATTTTAGAAAAAGAAAATTCTCAAAATAATTTTTTAGAAAAGTTAGAAAAAATTACATTAACTAAACTTCCTAGAGAAGAACTTAATAAAATAGTTAAAATCTATTGTAATAAATTTCGTAATTATAAAGATAATAATATTGAAAAATTATTAGAACCTCATGTTTCTGATAAAGAAGTTATTAATTTAATTAAGGATTTTATTAAAAAAAATGATTTAAGTAATATTATTAAAAGAGATTTTCCTAATAATCCTCAATTGGTTATTGAAGAAAAATTTTTAGAAGAAAAATCAAAACTATTAGAATATAAATTCGCAGATTATAATGCAAATAAAATATTTTATTAATAATTATTTTTTTAAATTTTGTAAATAAAAAAAATAAATTTTATAATGAGAGTTAATCATAAAAAAAATATATAAAACATATAAAATTTATAAAATTTTCATATCTTAATTTAAACTTAAATTTTATTTAAAAAAACATATTTCAAAAATAAAAAAAATGCCAAACAAAACACTCCAAAACGAATTTGCCATAGATGAAATAATAAACAAGCTTTTAACAGGTCGAAAGTACAAAAAAAAAAAAATAAAAAAAATACAAAAAAAATATATATAACTTTAAAAATATAGATTTAAACCTGGACATCAAATAACATTAACAGAGCCAGAAATAAAATGGTTATGTAATAGAACAGGAGAAATTTTTATGTCACAACCAATACTTTTAGAATTAGAAGCCCCAATAAAAATATGTGGAGATATCCATGGTCAATATTATGACTTATTAAGATTATTTGAATATGGAGGTTACCCTCCAGAATCAAATTATCTTTTTTTAGGAGATTACGTTGATAGAGGAAAACAATCAATAGAAGCAGTTTGTCTTTTATTAGCTTATAAAATTAAATTTCCTGAAAATTTTTTTATTATAAGAGGTAATCATGAATGCGCTTCAATTAATAGAATTTATGGTTTTTATGATGAATGTAAAAAAAGATATTCTATTAAATTATGGAAAACTTTTACTGATTGTTTTAATTGTTTACCTGTTGCTGCTTTATTAGATGATAAAATTTTATGTATGCATGGTGGATTGAGTTCTGAATTAGAAAAAGTTGAACAAATTAAAAATATAGTAAGACCTACTGATGTACCTGAACAAGGTTTATTATGTGATTTATTATGGAGTGATCCTGAAGAAAATAAAACTGGTTTTGGACCTAATGATAGAGGTGTTTCTGTTACTTTTAATTCTAAAGTTGTTGAAACTTTTTTAAAAAATAATGATTTAGATTTAATTTGTAGAGCTCATCAAGTTGTTGAAGAAGGTTATGAATTTTTTGCTAATAGACAATTAGTTACAGTGTTTTCTGCTCCCAATTATTGTGGTGAGTTTGATAATTCTGGTGCTATGATGAGTATTGATGAAAATTTAATTTGTTCTTTTCAAATTTTGAAACCTATGACTGTCTTGTCTAATACTAATATTAATCCTACTCCTCAAATACATAATTTACCTAGAGGAGTTACTCCTCCTAAAAGTATGAAAAATAATTATCAAAAATAAATTTTATTTTTTTTGTCAATTTTATTTTTTTTTAATTTTATGTTTTTCTATTTTTTTTTTTAAATTTTTTTTTTTTAGATAAAATCATAAAGAATTTTATGTCAGAAGAAATTATAAATATCAATGAATTAGAAAAAAATGAAAATCCTAAAAATTCTGATTACATTTTATCAATAATTGAAGTATGTAATAATCCATTAAAATACAAATTATCTAAATCAAATACAAATACTACTAAAAAATTTTGGGATGAAGTTGTGGAACATGAAAAATTTAAAATCATATTTAAAGCATTTAAATCTGAAACTTTAAGAAAATATTGGAGATGTATAAGAGAAGCAAAAGATAATAATACTTATATACAATTAGTAAAAAAACATTCAAAAATTATTGATAATCCTGTCTTTAAATTATTACCTGTTATTCATGGAATTACAAATTTTATTAAAACTAAACAAAATGATTTTGATGAATTTTTTAAAAATTTACATAAAAACAATAAAAAGATTGAAGTGAAAGAAGAGAATAAAAATTTAAAAAATAATAATAATATAATTTATAATATGCTTAATCAAAAGAGAAATGAACCATTAAATGATAATAAAGAAGATAAAAATGGAAAAAAAAGTACAAAAAATAATGAAGAAAAAAAAGAAGAAAAAAATGAACAAAAAATTGAAGAAAAAAATGAACAAAAAATTGAAGATAAAAATGAACAAAAAATTGAAGAAAAAAATGAACAAAAAATTGAAGATAAAAATGAACAAAAAATTGAAGAAAACAATGAAGATATAGAAATTGAAGAAAAAGAATCAAAAGAAGATAATAATGAAATAAAAAATTGTGATGAAATGATTAATTCTTTACAAAAATTTTTTCCAGAATCAAATAGAAAAGAATTATTTAATATATTATATCAAACAAGTGGTAATATTAAATATGCATATTTATATTTAAGTGATCCTGAAAAAAATGACAAATATTGCTTTGTTCAAACTGATGATTATATTATTCAAAATTTAAGAGATAAATCTTATTATCAAACTTTAATTGAACAGAAAGGAATTGATTTAATTAGAGAAAGAGAAATTTTTTTAAATTTGAAAAATAATTGATTTAATATTAATTAAATTCTATTAATATTAAAATAAAAACATCTTAAATATCTTTTTATTACTTTATTCAAAGTTTGATTCTTGAATTAATATAGTAAAAAAATAAATTGAAGCTCAATTATTAAAAAATATAATTATTATTTTTTTCTATATCTGATAAAATTTATAAATTTTTATTTTTTTATTCTTTTGTTTAAATTTTAATTTTTATTATTTTTACTCTATATTATTGATCTAATAAAAAAACATTAGATAAAATATTGAATTATAATGAATATGATTTTTTGATGATTGAATAATAATTAATATAAAGATTTTAATATAATTAAATGATAATATTTTTATATTTATTTATTTATCATTGTTTTTTTTTTTTTAAATTACAATTTTTTTTTTTTTTATTATTGAATAAAAAAATAAATTAAAAATCAAAATTGAATATTATTATTATTTATTTTTATTTATATAATGGATATAAATAAGTTTTCATTTGAAAATATAAATAACATTATTTCAAGTATTCAAAGTAATAATGAATATTCCTTTAAGATTGATTTACTAAAGAACATTTCATTTATTGAAAAAAATGAAAATATGATATTTAATTTCCTTATGAATTTAACTTCCTTTTTTAACGATTCTCATAAAATATATATTAAAGAAAAAATGTTTAATACTTTAAAGAAACATTTATTGATAAAATATATATTATATATTTTTCATCTAATTGATAATAAATTAATAAATTTAAAAAAAATATTGTTCATAAATTTTTATCAATATGTTTTTACTTTATTTCAAAATAATATAATTGATACTGAAAAAATCACTTACATAACTCATATAATTTTTCAAATAGATTTAAATCATAATACCAATATTATAATAAACGAATATTCATTTGATGCTATCAAAACAATTTTAAATATATTTATAAAAAATAAATATGAAATACCATTATTATTAGGAGAAAAAATAATTAATTTATTCCATTGTTTATTAGAGAATGAAATACATAATTATCAAATTAAGAATCAATTTTTTTTTTTTAAATTATTAAAATTAAATGTAAAAGAAAAAAAATTAGAAAATAAAATTTTTGAATTCCTTAATAAAGTTGAATTTATTTTAAATGATAATTTTTATCATAATTATTTTTTCAAAAAATCAATAGATGACTTTGAATATTTCAATAAAATTTCTAAATATATTGAAACAAATATTAAAAATGAGAAAAATATTATAAGTTCAAAAGTTTTTTCTATTAAAAGTGGTTTAATTTTTTTAGGAGAAAGTAAAAAAATTTCTATATTTTTAAATGAATTTTTCAAAAATTTTACATTATTGTTTTCTTTTAAAATATTTAAAAATAATAAAATAAATCAAGATAAAGAATATAATATATTTCAATATTCAAATGAAAATAATACTAAAAAACTTAAAATTTATTATAAATATTTAAAAACAACATTAACTTTATATATTCAAATAAATAATTTGAAACCTAGTCATTTTAAATTAAATTTTTCAAAAGATTATTTTGTTTGTATTTCTAATATAAATGATATGATTTATAAAAATTCACTTATTTTTATGATTAATAATGATATAAATTTTATTGAAAGTGATGATTTATATGATACTGGAAAAAGTCAATTATTAATATTTGATAATAATTCGTATGGAATTTTTGGAGATTTATTTTTAATTTCTCAATCATTAAATTTAAATTATTTTATTAATGATATGAATTATTTATATCATAATTATCATTTTTTTTTTTCAAAAAATTTGAATAAAAAAGCAAATATTATACACTCTGATTTTTTTTTTTATGATAATATATCATCAAGAAATATTTTTTCTGATAATAATATTAATATTGATTATGAATTATCTCAAAGGACATTGCAATTTTTCAATCACACAAAAGAATCTATTAAAAATTATCAAATTGAATTACCCATATATTTATTTTTAAAAAATAAGGGAATAGAATTTTTAATTCTTCAATTACATAATTTATCATCCCAAAATGATAATATTATTTTTAACAAAGGAATTTGTACAATTTTATCTATTATAAATTCCATCTATTCTACCAATTTTTATTGTAATTTTTTTAATAACACAAAAGAAAATAATATATTAAATCTATTTTTTATTAATTTAATTTCTATCTTTTATAATACAAATAATAGTGATTTAAAAATTCAAATCACAGATGATTTATTTAAGATGATTAGTCTTTCTATTGTGGGTTTTCACTTAAATAATAATTTGATAAGTGATATATTACTTAGTATTATTTTAGATTTTAAATTTTATCAAAAGAAAAATTTGATATTAAAACAAGATAGTTTTAATCAATTAATTAAAAATAATTTTCATTCAATAAAGAATAAAGATATTATTGAAAAAATAATAAAACTTGGTTCTATCATAAATAAAAAAAATAAAAAATCATATTTTAATAATTTATTAGAATTAATTGGTAATAATGATGAAGATTTGAATAAGTTAATTTTATCAGAAATCTTAAATATATTAAAACAAATAAATGATAACAATATTTTTTTTCATCAAAAAAAATATCAATTCCTTAAATTTTTATATTTGAATTCAAATAAATTAAAAAATGTATTTGATAAAACTTTTTATAATTTTATAAAAAAACAATTTAAGATAATTGAAATTAATCATTGCAAATATTGTTCAAAAAATATTAATTTATGTTATTTAATTTATAAATTTGCAAATTTGATAACAGATTATTATTTTAAATATTCTTTTATGTTTAAGCCAAATATTGATTTTATTTATTGTGTTATACTGAAACCTTTTGATAAACTTGAATGTCATATAAAATGGGAAATTATTAAAACAAAAGAATTAAATAAAATTAACAAATATTTTAGTTATGAATTGTTTTCAAATATTAAAATTTTAAATGAATTTGAATCTATTTATTTTTATTTAAATTATATTATTTCTAGGGAATATTCAAAAGAAGAAAATAAAGAAAAAATTAAATATATTGAAAAAATAATTGTATTTCTTTTAGACTTTTTTTCTAATCTATATGCAATTAACAATGAAAATATGAAACAAAAAAACATTGCAAATGAGGTTTATTGCAAGAGAAATATTTGTGTTTATTATTTCAATTTATGTTATAAATTTAATAAAAAATCATTACAAAATTATTCAAAATTTTTGATTAATAATTTAATTAATTCTTATTATAATCCTTTTATTTTTAAGATTATATTTCCTTTTAATATAAAAAAAATATTGATTGATTTTAAAATAAGAGAATTTTTTTTTGAAGAATTTATTTCATCAATTAAAAATGAAATAATAGAAAATGAAGAAATAACCAATATTATAATATTTTTATCTTTTATTTATCAATATCTTCTACAAAAACAAAGCTTATCTATTAATTTAATATCAAAGATAAAAATATTATTAGATTTAATAAAAACAAAAGATTTTATTAAATTGAAATTTTTAATACCTAAAAACCCTTATGAAAATAAAAACAATATAACAATAATTGAAATCATAATGAAAATTATTATATTATTATATAAGAATTATGAAAAAAATTTTTGTCAATTTTTTAATAATTATTTTGTTAATGAAAACGAATTAGTAGATTTAGAAGAATATGATAGTGAAGTAAATAATAATATTACTGAAAAATTAAATGAAAAATTTGAATCATATAAATTTTTAAATTCAATCATTTTTTTAAATGAATTAGTGAATTTACATTTTGAATTCAAAAAAGATGAAATTATGGAAAATACAATTAGTAATTTAATAACAAAATATATATCTAAAATTAATGAATTGTTAAAAGGTTTAAAGATTAATGATTTATTAAAAAAAATACCTGGACATATTCAATTTGGTAAAATAATACTTGAAGAATATCAAAAGAATAATAATACATTATCAAAAAATATTATTCAAAATATTTGTGAAAAAAAATATTTAAATCAAAAAAAAATTAATGAATTTATTCTAATAAATAATAAAATAAAAGAAAAAGAAATAAATCATTCAAAAATAAAAAGAAAAATTTCAAACTGTTTTTATCCAAATAAAATCCAATTTAATTATATTAAAAATTACCACAAAAAAAGAAACAGTTTTGAAATAAAATCTAATCTTTTAGATAAAATTTATAATACATCTATAAATACATCAAATAAAGATAATATAAATTTACCTTATTATTACTTTGAGATAATTTTTCCTAAAAATAATAAATACGAAAGAAAATTTTGTTTTAATCCCAAAAAATATTTAATATGGCATTTATTTTCTTATACATTTTCAGATATTATATTTCATAATGAAAAATTTATAAATTTAAAAAAGAGTTTTAAATTATATTTTAGTGATTTAATATTTACTCATAATAAAGATGAAAAAGGAATGGAACTTTCTTATCCTACAAAAAAAAAAAATTATACAGTTAATGCATATTATAAACCCTTTTTAAAACCTGATTTAAAATTTTTTAAAAATCCCCTTTTATCAATTTCACATAACTACTATAATAATAATAAAAGAGATCCTCAACTTTTTAATATTAAATTCAAAAGAATTATTCCAGATAAAAATAAAAATTATATTGAATGTGAATATATTTATAATAAAGGTTCAATTTATGGTCAAATTCATTTTTATAATAATTTTTTTATGTTTTTTGATGAATCTGAAAATGATCAAAGGTTTAAAAATAATAATTTTAATAAACAAATCAATTATATTTTTTCATCTTATGATGAAGAAAAATTAATAGGGACTAATAAATATATTTTAATATTTATTAATGATATTGAAGAAATATTAATTAGAAGATTTTATTTTCAAGATATTGGTTATGAAATATTTTTGAACAATAAAAAATCCTATCTTTTTAATTTCTTAAATACAAAAAATATAAACAAATTTAAAGAAGAATTTATGGAATTATATGATAAATTAAAATTAAAAACAAATGTCAAAATATTTAAACATGATCTGATAAAATATTTCAAAAAAGAGAATTATACAAATGATTATAAAAAAGGAAATTTATCTTCATTTCATTATTTATTAATGATTAATAAATATTCAACAAGAACATATAATAATTTAAATCAATATTTAATAATGCCATTACTTTTTTTATCAGAAAAAAATAAAAGAAAATTGGATCAAGTTATTTGTGTTCAAAAATTTGATGAAAATTATAAAGAAGAATTAAAAATGAAATATTTATCAAATTATGAAACAAGTGAATGTCATTTTAATATTCATTATTCAAATCAAGGATTTATTATGTATTATTTAATTAGAGTAAACCCAATTACTACAGAAGCAATAAAATTTCAATCTGGAAAATTTGATTATCCTGGTAGAATTTTTAATTCAATTGAATCTTTTTATTCAGCATATCAAATAAGTGATGAAAATAGAGAATTAATTCCAGAATTTTTTTATGATTTTAATTTTATGCTTAATTTAAATAAAAATAATTTTGGTTTTATAGAAGAAAAACAAATTAATAATGTTGATGTATCACCTTTTAATAATACAGTAGAATATATTATTTATATGAGAAAAAAATTAGAGGAATTTAAAATTAATGATTGGATTGATATAATTTTTGGTTATTTACAAACAAAGACAGAAAATGAAAATTTTCAACATTTTAGATTATTTCCAAAATTTACTTATTCTCAATTTAATAATTTTACAAAAATAATAAATGAAGAAATTATGAATAAAAAAACTATTAAATCAATATTACATTTTAGAGATAATTTATCACTTCTTGCATTAGGAAATGTTCCTTTACAAATATTTACAAGTCATGTTGCTTCTAGAGAAAAAAGTATAAAAAATCATAAAATTGATGAGCAAAAATTAATTAGTAATTTGAAAAAAAAATATCCTAATGAAAAAGTTTTTTTTATTATTGAAAATAATGTAATTTTTTTATTAACCAAAGATTCTTTAATTGAATTAGATGAGAATTTTAATAATAAAAAGGAAATTGAGTTTAAATTCAATAATCAAATATCGTTTTTACAAACTAATAATATTTTTTGTCATTATTTAAAAGACTATTATATTTTTTGTAGATTTATTGATTGTTCAATAAGAATTTATTATACTGAAAAGGATTTTGTTTCTTTTTTTTGGAATTGTTTTGTTACTTCAATAATATTACAATGTTTAAAAAATAATATAAAAAAATATTTAATAATTAGTGATGAATATGGTTATATAAGTAAATTAGAATTTTTTGAAAAAGAATTATTTCTAAAAATAGATTGCTCTTACAAAAAACATAAATCATCAATTAATTTTTTAATTCAAGTTGAAAGATTAGATATTATAATTTCTGCTGATATTAATAATACAATTGTTATATCAAATATAAATGATTTAGAAACAATTTGTCAAATAAATTTAGATGAAAATATTGAAATTAGTTCTATATATGTGACAAAATATGATCTTATTTATATTTGTTATAGTCAATTAAAAAAAAATTGTATTTTATGCTATACATTAAATGGGTTATTGGTTATGAAAAAGTCATTTGAAATTAAATTTAAATTTACTTATTATATTGAAAAATATGATAAATTGTTATTAATAGGAGATAATAAATGCCTTATTTATGAATTATTTAACAATGAAATAGATAAAATAGATTATAACAATTGTATTAATTTTTTTTATATACAAAAAATTGATACTTTATACCTGTTTTCTAAAGATTATAAAATAAATAAAAAAAAAATAAAATAAGATTAATTTAAAAATAGAATTTAATATTTTTTTAATTAAATGTCTTTTGAAAGACATAGTTCAATATATAATTTAAATTTATTAGAACAAATAACAAGAACAAAAGTATATAATTGTAATTATTGGAAAGAAAAATGTTTTTCATTAACAAGTGATTCATTATTAGATAGAGTATTTGAAATACAATATATAGGAGGAATAATACCAACAACAAATCAACCAACAGATTTCTTATGTTTATTAGTCAAATTACTTCAATTAAATCCAAAAGAAGAAATAATAAATCTTTATTTAGATGATATATCAAATAAATATTTAAGAGCTTTAACAGTTTTTTATATTAGATTAACTTTCCCACCAATTAAAATATATACACTTTTAGAAAATTTATATAGTGATTATTCAAAATTGAGAATGATAAATAATAAAGGAAAATTTGAAATTATACATATGGATGAATTTATTGATAATTTATTAACTAAAGAAAGTATTTTTAATATTGCTATGCCTCAATTAACTAAAAGATATATTTTAGAAGATACTAATAAATTACCTCCAAGAAAAAGTTTATTAGATGATGATTTAAAAATTCAAAGTGATAATGAAGAAGAAGATTTTGATATATTTAAAGATATTAATTTACCTAATGATTTTTTTAAAGAAAAAAAAAGAAAAAGAAATGAAAATATAAATGAAAATAAACCAGAAAAAAGACAAAAAATAAATGATAATAATAATAATATTGAAAAAATAAATGAAAAAGAAAAAGAAAAAGAAGAAATTGATTTATCAAAATTAGACCCAAATTCAGATCAATATTGGTTAGCAATGAGAAAAAAAATTGGTTTGAATTAATTTAATTATATATATTTTTTCAAACAATTAATTATAATAGATTTTAAAAAGAATAAATATAATTTTAAAAAAATTGCTATAATTATAATTAAAGGACAATCTAACAATATAATGACTAAGTTTGAAATTTTTATTTGAAATAAATATTTTTATTTTTTATTTTATCTTTATTTGAAAATTTAAATAGTTTTTTTTAATTTAATTTTAAAATTAATGAATGTTAATTTAATAATAAATATTTTCAATCAATTAAAAGAAAATATCCAAAATCATTTTAATGATGAAGAAATAATATATAATGATTATTTTAATTTTGAAGAATTATTATCAAATAGAGAATATAATATTAATATTTTAGAAAAATTATATTTTTATTTGATAAATAAATGTAATCTCTTAAAAAAATTATCAAAGAATAATGATTTAATTATATTTCTTTGTTGTATTTTTAAATTTATTCATATTAAAAATAATAATTTTATTTATCATTTAGGAGAAAAAAATAATAATATTTATTTTATTTTAAAAGGAAAATGTAAAATTTTTTTATCGAAAGAGAAAGAAGTTTATATGACTGAAGAAGAATATATTTTATTTCTCCTTAATTTATATTATTATGATGAAAAAGAACTTTTTAAAAGAACAATAATAAATAATAATAACTTATATGGAGTAAATTCATATTATTATTTTGAAAGATTATTATTAAATTATTCTGAAAAATATAAAGATATAAAATTATATTCAGAAAATATAATAAATGGAAATATTATAGAAGGAAATGAGGAAAAATTAATTCAAGAAAAATATCTAATATCTATTTTAATAAAAACAATTAAAAAATTAGGAAAAAAAGGACATTTATTAAAATCATATTTATTAAATAAAAATTATGAAGAATATATTAAAAGAACACATCCTATTTTTATTATAAAAGATACAGAAGAAGAAAATGAATATATGACAAAAAATATAAGGAAAAAATGTTTAATTTCATATTATATTAATGGACCAATATTATCAAAAGGTGATTATTTCAATGAACAATTTACAATAAATCATTCAGAAAATGTTGCTGTTGTTTCACTTGAAGATGTATATTTTGGAATAATTACAAATGATTGTTTTAAATTTGATATAATCAATGATAATTTTTATTCCATTAAAAAAATTAATATTGAATCAATTTTAAGTCATCCAATTTTTAAAGGAGTGAGTAAAGAAATTTTTGAAAATTATTTTTTTAAAAGATTCAAATTTAATGTTGGATTAAAAGGAGATTTTCTTTTTAAAACTGGTGATATACCCAATAATATTTATTTTTTAAAGAAAGGAATTGTTGAAATAATATATAAAGATAAAATTATATCAATATATGATAATAGTGATATAATTGGTGCTGAAAATTGTTATAACGATGATAATAAATACTTTTTAAGTGCAAAAATTAAAAGTGATAAAATTGAATATTTTTCTTTAACAAATAACCAAATGAAAAAAATATTGAATGAAAATAAGATAATAAGAATAAATTATAAAAACTATATTTCAATTACAAAAAATTTAATTAATGAAAATATTAATAAATTAGTGAATAAATATATATCAAATAGTAAAATAAAAATTGATTCAATATTTCCTAAAATATCAAGAGATTTATTAACCAAATTTTCAATTAAAAATATATTAAAAGGAAAAAAGAGTTATTCAGGTCCAAAAAATCTAAAAACTATACTTAATTTAAAAGATAAAGAAAGTATATTAATAAAAAAAGAAAAAAAAGAAGTAATAGATAAAGATTATGATTTGGAAAATATAGAAAATTTTAATATATATAATTTGAAAAGTAAATCATATAAATTAATTCCAATTAAACTAAATAAAAAACAATTAATAATAGATAAAAAAGATGAAATAAATAATAAAACAAAAAATTATTCTCTTAATAAAGATAATTCTATATCTTTAAGTAAAGATAATAATATTTCTTTAACAAAAGAAATTAAAATTTTATTTCAAAATAGACTACCACATTTTACAAAACTTTCATTCAGAAAAAAAAAATTAAACAAAATCAATTTATCAAATAGAAGTTATAAAAATATTTCTGAAAAAATTCCAAATAGAAAATTAAAAATTATAAAATTAAATGAAATGACATATAATAATTATTCAAAAACTAAATTAAAAATAGAAAAATCTTTTAATGTCTAAAATAATATATATATATAATATTTTAATATTTTTTCAATAAAATATAAAAAAAAATAAAATGAAATTTATTAAATTTAAATATAACTTATATAAAAAATGGTAGATATAATAGGTCGTTTAAAACAAAAATTGAATACATCATCAGATTCAAATATTCCAGAAATTCAATTTTTAGAAAAATCAGATTTAAGTGCAGCACTTAATAGAGGCTTTGTTGAATTATATCATACCCAACCCAAAAATCCAGTTTTATTTTTATCCAAATTTTTATATAAAGAATCAAAAGCAAAAGAATTAAAAAAAAAAATAAAACAAGACGATTTATATAGAGATAAACTAGAATTTCAATTTTTACAAAAAGAAAAGAGAAAAGAAGAAGAAAAACAAAAGCAAAAAGAAATCGAAAGAAAATATGAAGGAAAACAAAATGATTTACTAAAACAAATACAAACTTGTCAAGATTTTTGGTTAGGTTTTAATAAAATATGTGAAGATTTAAAAAAATTAGTAAAAGCAACAGGAGTATACATAGCATTATATGATTTAAAGAGAAAACCAGTAACAGAAGAAGATGATGAAAATGGTCATATAGATCCATCAAATACAAATGTAATAAGATACATAGCATGGAATGATGATCATAATTTCCTTCATGGAAAATACATTGAACCAAATGGAGGAGTGACTTATGATTTAATTGATCCTAATGCAGCTGTTAAGAATGTTCCAGCTGGTGAAAATGCTAATAATGAAAATCCTGAAAATCCTCCTCCTGAAAATCAACCTCCTGAAAATCCACCACCTGAAAATGCTAATCCAGATAATAAAAATCCAGTTAATCAACCACCTGTTAATAATGATGAAAAAAAAGAAGAAGTTAATGAAGAAGATAGAGAAATTAATAGTTTGTTAATTAATGATGTTGTTACTGAACCAAGAATTAAATTTTTTAGAGAACCTCGTTTAGGTTGTTATTTAGCTTTAGATTTAACTTATCATACTTCTATGTCTTATGATTCTTTATTAAGTGCTATTAAATGTACTAAAGAATATGAAGAAAGTAAATCACAACAAGAAGCAAGGTATAAAGAATGGAAAGATCAACAAGATGAAATTAAAAAACAAATTGAAGAAATTAAAGAAATTCAAGCTAAAGAAGAAGAAGAAAGAAAATTGTTAGAAGGAGAAAATGAAGGAGAAGAAGGTGAAGAAAAAAAAGATGATGAAGAAAAAAAAGAAGGTGAAGAAGGTGAAGAAAAAAAAGAAGAGGAAAAAAAAGAAGAGGAAAAAAAAGAAGAGAAAAAAGAAGAAAAAAAACCTGAAAAAAAAGATCCAAAAAAAGATAAAAAAGATAAAAATCAACCTGAAGAAGAAGAAGTTACTTTAGAAGATTTAGAAAAACAATTAACAGAATGGACTGAAGAACCAGTTCAATTAGTTGAATATGATAAAGAAGATAAAAAAGTTTTATTGTGTTTAGATACAATGGGTCAAGATAGAATTTTTGAAGATAAAGAAATTGATTTTATAAAAACTGTTGGAAAAACAATAAGAACTTCAATGGAAAAATTAGAGAAAAAATTACTTGAAAAAGATAGAGATATTAGAATTAAATTTGATGATGCTGAAAAAAAAATTAAAGAAGATGAAAAATTTAATGAAGAAACTTATGAATCTTTAATTCAAAAATCTATTAATGATTATTATGCTAGTGAAGAATATAAAGCAAAAAATATTCAAGATGATGAAATTAAAGAAAGAGAAGGTGAAATGCAAAGATGTCGTTATTTAGGTAATTTAATTTTAAATGGTGATATGAAAAATATTTTATGTAAATTTGATGAATTTGAATTTGTAGAGTATACACAAATTTTCCAAAGTTTATTATATTTTGCTCATATTGATCCTTTAATAATAAATGAAAATGAAACAAATAAATTAGAATGGAAAAAAGCAAAAAAAGAATGGAGAAAAATATTCCCTTATATTTCTAGTTATAATCCAATTGGACCTAAACCAGAACAAGTAAAAGGAATTTATAAATTAAATAAAATTAAAGAAAATTTAGAAAGTGCTATTGCAAAAAGAGATGAAGTACAAAACTATTCTTTTTCACTTTTACAATTAGTAGATTATATTTTATTAGTTATTAAAATTAGATATGATGATATTGAACAAAGATATAATACAGTTAAGCAATATAAACAAGAAAGAGATGAAATTATAAAAGCAAATGATGAAATTGAAGAAGAGAGAAATAAATTAATTGAAGAATTCAGACAAATTAATCCTAATTTTGTTCTTCCAGGAGAAAAAACTGAAGAAGAGAAAAAAGAAGGAGAAGAAGTTAAAGAAGGAGAAGAAGTTAAAGAAGGTGAAGAAAAGAAAGAAGAAGAAAAAAAAGATGAAGAAAAAAAAGAAGAAGGAAAAAAAGAAGAAAAAAAAGAAGAAGAAAAAAAAGAAGAAGAAAAAAAAGAAGAAGAAAAAAAAGAAGAAGAGAAAAAAGATGAAGAAAAGAAAGAAGGAGAAGAAGAAGAAGAAATTAATTTTGAAGAAGAATTAAAGAAATTTGATGATGAACATCCTAAACAAGAAGTTCCTGCTGATATGGAATATGATTTAGATAATGATTATGATATTGAAAGAAGTTAAATTTAAATTTTTTTTAAAAATTCTATTTATTTTTTTTATTTATTTCAACAACTTTAAATTATTTATTTTTTATTAGTGAGGATGTCTTAAAACAAAAAAACATATAGAAAAACAAACAAATAAAACAATAGAAATAATAATTCCAATTGTTCTCCAAATTTTACTATTAAATAAGACACCATCATTTTCATCATAAACTTTAACAAAAACAAACCCTAAAAAAAAACCAAACAATAATCCACCTAAATGACCCCAATTATCTATCATACTATTATTAAAACCATATGAAATATTAATAAAAACAATCATAATCATAAATAATAAATTACAAAATTTATTCATTGGTCCCATTATTCTATCTAAATAATTCCAGTTAATTAAATTAAAAGATATATATGCACCTAAAATACCAAATATTGCAACAGAGGCTCCAACACCAGGACTATCACTAATTAAACAACTGAAAATTCCACCTCCAATATTAGATAATAAATAAACTAAACCTGCATTTAATAATCCAACATGATATTCATAAACAGAACCAATTATAATTTGACTAAATAAATTCATACAAATATGAATGAGATTTGCATGTAAAATTCCAAAAAGAATTAAACGATGAATTTGACCTGAATGAATTTTAGATGGTATTTTCATTCCAAATTTATCTAATGTATTATAGGTTGGTGCTAAAAGTTCTGTTGCTGATTTTTGTATACCAAAACATAATGTTATTATATATACTATTATGTCTATTAATGATACCCAAAATATTATACTTTTAAATGTAAAATGAGGACAACACATTGATTTTAAAAAATGGGGAAAGGATTCTTCTCTAATATTTCCTAATGATTCATCAGATGACATTAGCATTGCTGGACGGAAATTTTGATTATTTTCGTTATTTCTGTTGTTATTATTATTAAATGAATTTATTCCATGAATATTAGAACTCATTTTATTTTTAGTTTATTATTAATTATTTGTTAAATATATTTTTTATTATTTTATTTTTGAATGAATTCATTATCTGATTATAAATCTCCTTTAATAATTGATTTTGGGACTGATAATATAAAAATAGGGATTTCTGGGCAAAAAGAAGCAAGTTTAATTTTTAAGAATATAATTAGTCAATCAAAAGATAATAATAAATTAATAGGTACAGATTGTATAAATAACACTAGATTTGATTTTCTTAAAACAAGAAATATAATACAAAATGGAATTTTCTTAAATATAGATGATATTCCATATCTATTTAGTTATATATATAAAAAATTATCTATTCCAGAAAATGAAATAACTGAACATCCAATTTTAATAAGTGAACCTATCTTAAATTTAAAAAAAAATAGAGAAAAAATTGCAAATATTTTATTTGATAATTTAAATATTCCTGCAATTTCTTTTGCATCTCAACCAATATTATCAATTTTTAGTACTAGTTTATCAAATGGTTTAATTTTAGATAGTGGTGAAGGTATATCACAAAGTTGTATAATCCAAAATGGAATTCCAATAAAAAATACATATGTTAGATGTGATTATGGTGGGGGTGATGTAACAAATTATTTAAAGGAAATTTTTAAAAATTCAGGTTATTCATTTGTAAATACTCAAGATATGTTATTATTAAAGAAAATAAAAGAAAAATATTGTTTTGTTTGTTCAGATGAAAATTATCCTCCGCAAAGTGAATTTAACTTATCTGATAATAATATTATAAAAATAGGAGATGAAAAAGTATTATGTACTGAATTATTATTTAATCCTTCTTTAAATCATTTAAAATTTTTAAGTTTTCAAGAAATGATTATTAATTCTGTAAATGGTTTTGATATTCAATTAAGAAGGAATATATTTCAAAATATAATTTTATTTGGTGGGAATACTATGTTTAAAGGAATTCAAACTAGAATTAACAAAGAAATTAAAAAATTAACACCTAAACATACAAAAATAAAAATATTAACTTTTCCAAAAATAAATAATCCTGTTATTAAAGGAGGCATTTTTATTTCTTCATTAAGTTCATTTAAAGATATATGGATAATGAAAAATGAATTTTTAGATAAAGGATATAATATTTTACATGAAAAAGCAATATAATATTTTGAAAAAATATAATAATGAAAAATTAATTTTATATTAGAATAATTAATTAATTGAGAAGTACAAAAATTTTAATAAAAAATAAAAATATTTTTTTTAAGATTTTTTGAATTTATTAAAAGATTAGAAAAAAATTTACAAATAATAAAATTGATAAAATGAAGGTAAATATAAAAAAATTAAAATAAATAATAAAAAAAATAAAATGAAATATTAAAAAGTGATTTTAATAAATAAAAATAAAAGAAAAATAAAATTATTTGAAATAATTGTAAATCCTCATAATAAAAAATTTAAATTATATTAAAATAATAAAAAAAATATAATAAAATAATAAATTATGATTAAACATTTAAAAATAAATTAATCTTATTTAGGTTTATTAACATGTGTAGTA
>Ga0310695_10003947_pt1 | contig 28167 bp, 28 predicted proteins | sample RumenRJG_04DNA_FD_203882 | JGI IMG/M metagenome (GOLD analysis project Ga0310695, IMG submission 203882) | Bovine rumen microbial communities from Lethbridge, Alberta, Canada - RJG_04 (v2) (version 2) | ecosystem: Host-associated > Mammals > Digestive system > Stomach > Rumen | place: Canada... | reverse complement strand
AAAAGAGAAAAAGTGTCGTAGATAGGGAAGCGATAAAAATAATCGCATACAGAGCTTATTTGTCTACAATGATTCAGAGCATTGTCTACGTGTAACAAAAAAATGTCTACTTTTCTTGACTGGTGCACGCGTAAGCACTGCTTTTTGTATGTGACAGTTTTGTGACGGATGGCATGATATAAAATAATTGAAAAGGGAACCGGAGAACTTGAGAAGGAGGACAAAACAATGATGAACGAAATGGATGAGAAGAAACTGAATATGAACGAACTTGCTCGTACTGCAGGAGGATTTGATGATCCGTCTTTTGATGATTTTCCCACTGATGCAATTACTGACGAGCTTGTAAGCTTTCACTATGACAGCTATAGACCCGGAAGCCATGCCCCTTATCAACCCAAGGATCATCACCGTCCGAATAATCCATGGTGTTCAAAGGAACAGGGAATGGAGCTGATGAATAAGTTATTGGAGATGATCGAGCACCTGTTCACAGATATATGCAAACACGGTATGATGGGATAACTGATGGACCATATGTTACTTGCCTCACGGGTGCATCAGCATCCCTCGCCGGGCAGCATCTCGCAATCAAAAGGATTGTCAAAAAGGCAATCCTTTTGTGATGCCCAATTTCCCAAAATCAATTGGAGTTTGGGAGAAAGAGTAATATAATTGGGAGTAAGAGATTTTGATCATTCATTAAAGTAAAAAAACCCAGTACGGAGCTGAGTCTACCGGGTTTTATGTATGATGAGGATGTAAAAATGGTTAAAAAGGGAATCAAGATATTAGGTATGTCTCCTGTGGTATTATCTCAAAATCGCGAGGTTTGGTCTTTTTGTATCTAATCCTAATTTTCGTACCGATAAGGCTCTCAGGGTCGGGATCGGGCAGTGGGTTGAATGTGTGCCAGCTGTAGATCTTTTTCTCGTCGGCAAAGTATGATATTTCATAAGCGTTGTAGGATGCCTCGACAATTTTTCGGCCTCCCATTACCGTGGCTTTTCTTGTTTTCCCGGTAAAGGTTGCTGTCGTCTCTTCCCAGAACCCTCTTATGTGCATGTGTGTCAGTTTTACAAAGATTTCAAACAGATTCATATCTTTCGTTAAGACTTATATTGCATCCTTGCATTTAACCGTTTTTTTACTCTTCCATACTCTGATTATCAATTCTCCTGTATATCCCGGCAAGAACCGCGCCGGAGATGTTATGCCAGACCGAGAAGATCGCCCCCGGAACTGTCGCCATGGGCATTTGCGGAAAAGCACTTGATGCCAGCGAAGTGGCAAGGCCTGAATTCTGCATTCCTATCTCTATAGAAACTGCTTTCTTTCTGGGCATGTCCATCCTAAACAGGATTCCGATAAGAAATCCGCACAGATATCCCAACAGATTATGCAGGATCACGATCATAAAGATCGTCAATCCTGTGGACAGGATCTTTTCACTGTTATGCGATACAACCGCTGCAACGATCAGACATATTGCCGTTACCGATACCGTGGGCAGTGCGAAAACAATCTTCTGAGTATATTTCTCAAAGAGTTTATTGATCAGCAGCCCCAATCCGACAGGTATCAGAACAACCTGGATTATCGAAATGAACATCGACTTTACATCCACATTAACAGATGTTCTCAAGTACAGATATGTCAACAGAGGCGTCAATAAAGGGGCCAACAGAGTGTTTATGCTCGTCATTCCCACAGAAAGAGCAGTATCCCCTTTTGACAGGTATGTTATGACATTACTTGATGTTCCTCCCGGACAGGTCCCGACAAGAACCACACCTACAAGCAGCTCATCACTTAGCCCAAAGGCTTTACCAAGCGCAAAAGCGAGAAGCGGCATGACGACAAACTGTGCAAGGCATCCGATAATAACATCCCTTGGTCTTGAAAAAACAACGGCAAAATCAGATGGTTTCATCGTCAGTCCCATTCCGAACATAACGATCATCAGAAGATAATTGATCCATTTTGTCTGTATCCACAAACAGGTACCGGGCATAAATAATGCCAGTGCCGCGATGATCAAAACTATCCACGCCATATATTTTCCGACAAAATCACTTATTCTCTTCATATTTTACCCCGCCACCTAAAAGATATCCGTGTCAACGATCACTCGTATCTTTTTGTAATCCGGTACATCAAATCCGATTTCACTCATATCCTGAACCCGTCATTTCTGCACTCGATACATACCACTACGTTCAATGTCGGGATAATAGCAAGAAGGCCTACTTCAATTTCAATAACGAGAGTTGAAAAATCTCCACTTACAAAGTTTGCAATGATCTGATAAGCGCGCAAAAGCAGAAGTATCATCACGATCAACTGATTGATGTAGACCCTTCTTTCAATGTGGTATTTAGAATGTGAAAGCAGAAAGTGGTTTATAAAGAGCGAAAATATCAATACCAAACCGGTGATCACCTGCCACATGTCCCTGCTCGGAATGTCTGCGTTGATCATTTCCGTAAGAACATTCACATTACCGATAACACTGACCATAAGCAAAGCCCCGATCATGCCCTGTATAACATTCTTTTCCTTTTTGAACTCGGCACCGCAGAGTGTGATCAGGCTTATCACATACAGTATATTGATCAAAAAGCGCGGTAATCGGTTGCAATATAATTAAATACTGCGTTTATTATCCACAAAATACTGCCTGCTATAGCTGACCCCATCAGCATGGAATCTTTCTCAAAACCTTTTTTGAATGATTGCTGCATATCGATTCTTCTTTTGTTTAGATAATGATTGTTCGTAAAGGGTTGGAACATAAATTAAAAATTACAAAACCATTATAGTACGGACAGGGCAGGACATACAAACGGAATCATCTCAAAAACCCGTACCAATATGATGTCCACAATTATCACTATCGGGATCGTTATAAGAGGCCAAAGAGCCCTGCCGATTGTCGGTGTAATTTGTGCGTTCTTCATATTCTTATCCGTAATCGCACTTATCATAAAGACTTTTATAAGGTTTAGCTCAATAACCCCAGTCCAGTAAGTGCCACTTCCCGCCGTCTGTTCTTGCCAGACACCAATTCCAGTCCTTATACTCATAATCGGGATCAAAGCCCAAATCACTGGCACCTTCCACAGGAGAATGAAAATCACTATAGAGAATCATGCACTGAGTGTAATCCTGATCTTCTTTGTGCTCGTGCTCATTCATCCAGTTGATGTTTTCCTCGCTGTTGCAATCATCCGACTCATATCTGATGCTGTGGAGTTCACAGCCTTCCCAGGTATTGAACATCTCCTTGACCTGTGCTATGGCTTCATCGATATCTGCTTTTGTGTAGATTTTTGATGTGCCATAATCTATGACTACATCATCTTTCTTTCCTTGGTCACACGCAGTAATAAGAAAAGTTACAGCAAGTACTATGGCAACGTAAGCGGCAATTCTTTTCATAATGAAAATCCTCCTTTAGCGGTTTGGTATGTTTCGATAGTATCGCAAGTATACAATGTCAAGTTGGGTTTCATGATAATAGTCAAACATGAAAACACATAAAAAATGGAGCATACGGGACTTGAACCGACGACCTCTTCGTTGCGAACGAAGCGCGCTCCCAACTGCGCCAATGGCCCATATCTACCCGCTGTCCCACAGATCACCACACAGCCTACGCGATGAAAAAAAGTGTCGTGGGCAATACGACCGGAGCCGTACTCATAATTATGAACGGGTAGATGAGAATATTTTAGCATAAGTAGGATGGTATCGGAACATAGAGATAGTTCTACAGCAAAGATAGTTATTTTCAGTATTTACGAACGGAGGATATTAAAGCACGCTGATCCTTCGATACCGGACACAGTAGAGGACTGGCTTGATGACTTCAACACGTTCTCAATCTATCAGGTCTTGCCTGAGCTTATAGACCTGTGGGGCATGAACGTTCAGACACAGGCTGAGAGTAAAAAAAAATACGTTCCATCGACCGGGAAATGACCACCCCGCTGTTCCTGCTTAGATGCTTGCAGATAGGTCTGAGCCTTCGCGACTTGGACCTTCTGACAGTGGGGATGGTAAATGATATCTTCGTTGAGAATCAGAACGATGATTATGGATACGACGAGGTCGCTGATCAGGCAGATTTTGATGCGTTTTAACAAAAAAGTTACTTTATAACAATAAGAGATTGTGCTATCATATCCATTAAGGTACCAAATGTGGTTTTTGGGAGAGAATGGATATGAGAAGTACAATGAGAATCTTATCAAGAACAGTTCTGATCGCAGCACTTGGAATCATATTCAGTTTTGCGATAAAGACCGAGGTTAAGGCATACACTTTAACTGTAAATTGTGTCCCTTCAAATGTTGATGGAGTAAACGCCATATCTCCCCAAAAAAATGACTATGCAGAGGGCGAAAGTGTTAGTGTACTTTTCGATGACCTCATCAATATGTATGATTATGTGGATTATGATATTACAGGGGGTTATGATTATTATTATAGTCGATCCACTAAAGCTATTGGTGTAAAGTTTAATAGTGATGTAACAATAACGCTTTATTACCAGGGCATCATTAAAAAAAATATTTATATAGATAAAGACCAAAATGTAGCATCCGTGTCAGCAGATCCGCAAACTGCAGGTCATAGGGAAACAGTAACTCTTACAGCAACAGTGACTAATCCGGAGTATGAGTTTGATCAGTGGACGACAAATTCTGAAGGGGTAACCTTCGCTGACGCAAGCAGCTCAACTACAACATTTGAGATGCCTAACCATTATGTGAATGTCTACGCGGAGTCAAAACTGAAGCCGACATATTCAATAACCTTCGATGCGAATGGAGGAACCGTTAATCCGTCTTCCGGGACGACTGGAAGAAATGGAAAACTGGCAAGTCTTCCGGAGCCCGGTTGGGCCGATCATGATTTTATCGGATGGTTCACAGCGCAAAATGGCGGCACACAAGTATCAACGGACACAGTATTTACTGGCAATGATACGATTTACGCGCATTGGAAACATAGGATAACCTTCTATCCGAACGGCGGTAATTTTAATGGAAGTACTACTGCAGTTACCAGAACCACCGGAACGGATGGAAAACTGACATCTTTCCCGCAGGTGCAGTATGATGGACATACCCTTGTCGGATGGTTTGACGATGCTACGGATCCGAATACAGCAGTAGAGTTAGACAAAGTATACTCGGGTGATACTATTCTGACAGCACATTGGACAGAGACACCATCTAACCCCGTCTGTACAGGTGCAAGTATCAATGCGCCGTCACAGCTAGTTAAGGGACAAAGCTATAATATTCCCTTCATCTTTACATTTAATAGAGATTTAACTGATGCAGACCATCAATTTATCTCTGATAATGCTGCTGTGAGATATTCCGTTAACTATAAGTCTGGCACCTCTGAAGATATATATAGAAATAATACTTTTACTTGGATGTACCCGATCAGTATCCCTTTAGATGCTACCGGAAGCTTAACATTACAGATTGTATTTGAGGGGGAGGATCAAGATACAAAAACAATACCGATAGTTGATCCTTCGCCCACAACCCATACGGTAACCTATAAGGTAGTGAACGGCAAATGGAATGATGATACGACGAATGATCAGACTGAGGATGTGACAGATAATGGTCATCCGGCCAGAATACCTGCTGTCGGAAGTAAGCCAAATGCAAATTACAAAGCAGGAAGCTGGTCACCGTCTACACCAAATACAACAACATCAATTACGGGTGATGTAACATATACATATACTTATGCACAGGACGAACCTACACCGCCTGCTCCCACAACCCATACGGTAACCTTTAGGGTTGTTCATGGTAAATGGAATGATGGCTCGACGGGAGATAAGACAGAGACTGTTGCAGATAATGGTCACTTGGCAAGCATTTCTGCTGTCGGAAACGAGCCGGATGCAAATTACAAAGCCGGGAGCTGGTCGCCATCTACCCCGAATACGAGCACTGCGATTACTTCGGATAAAGAATACACATATACCTATGTTCCTGAATCAGCAACTATATATACCGTGACAACAAGTGATGATGGTCATGGTAGTGCAGAGGTAAGCCCGACATCAGGAATAACCGGTACAAGAGTTACGATCACGGCGACTCCTGACAGAGATTACCAGTTCAAGGAATGGAGGGTTATCCGTGGAGGAGTTGATCTGGATAATCGTAGAAGGTCACAGACTACCTTTAATATCGGAAATGCCAATGTAGAGGTAAAAGCGATATTTGAGAAAAAGGATAGGAAGAAGGACGATGACGATGATGACGACGATCATCATGAAGACAGTTTTTCACCTGCACCTGCAAAGCCTGTAAATCCGAACGCGATCATAAGCTCATCATTTACTATGACAGGTGGGATGTCCGGCATCGAAAAGATTGGACCTCAGGTACAGGGACCGGCAGCACAGGCTGTATTCAATGCCAATACACCTGCAGGTTGGAAGGAAGCATTCTCCTTCAACATGACCGCAAACGATAAGGCTGACTATACATTGAAGAAGGGAATACTTTCATTCAAGATCCCGTCGCAGTATCTAAAAGCCGGAAGGAAGTTTGCGATACTCGGGATCGATAAGAACGGAAAGGTTAAGATGTTCCCTAATATCGATACAAAAGATGATACAATCACGGTGAACATTGATATTGAAGGATATGCATTTGATCTGATTTACTTTGATTAACAAAGGCCACCCCGCAGGGCAGCCTATATATAATCCGGTCGGAAGGAGCCGAACCGAGAAAGGCGTAGCTGCTTATAAGAAGGGTACAAGGTTTACGGCAAAGCGGATTGTGAAGGTGAGCGAGACTGAGTATTGGGCAGAGACGCCGAGTGGGTTTGTATGCCTCATGAAAAACGGAACTGAATATGTGAAATGATGAGATGAGCCTACAGTTCATGCGATCTGTGGGCTTGTTTTTTGTTGATAAAGCGGGGGTTTCAAAGTAAAATAACATAATAAGAGGTTCAAGAAAGGTAATCCTGTAGCGCTGTATGTGTATCCAAAGTGTATCCAAAAGTGTATCCAACAAAAAAAGGAGCGTTGCGGATGTGCTCCTTTCCCATAAAATCAATATTTTCCAAATGTTTCTTAAAACGGACGATGAGTTCGAGTCCCACTATCCACCCTGTAAAGAAATCCCGTAAAACTAATGGTTTGCGGGATTTTTTGATGAATAATCCGCTTGCCGGCACAGAAACCGGATCGGCCTTTCGTGTTATAATATCGGGTATAGGAGCTCATCCTTAAAATTGTATATCGAGGTCATTATGTGTTACATAGATGTGATCGACAGATCATTCTCCGTAATTTTCATCTTTTTTTCTCTGTTTTATATACATTACATGGTTATCGCATTGATTGGGGTATTTACCCATAAGAGTTATCCTCATTCGGAGCATAGGAACAGATTCGGTCTTATAATCCCTGCCAGGAACGAGGAAGCAGTGATTTTTACTGTAATAAACAGTATACGTAAGACCGATTATCCTCAGGATCTTCTGGATATATTTGTTATTGCCCATAATTGCACCGACAATACAGCCGTTATTGCCCGATCAGCCGGTGCACGCGTTTATGAATACACCAATCCCGAAGAAACCACTATGGGCTATGCGATAAGATACCTTTTTGAACGCATAGAGGAAGACTATGGGTGTAATGGTTATGACGGCTTTTTCATTCTTAATGCCGACAATACCCTGGATGAGAAATACTTTGACAGGATGAACGATGCTTTCGAATACTATGAACGGAAATATGTGATAAGTTCTTTCCGGCAGGCATCCAATTTCAATGAAAGCATAATGACTGTTCTTTACGGGGTATATTTTGCCACCAGCTGTAATCTTGGAGCCAGGGGACGAACAGTCCTTAATATCTCCAATCGTATCTTTGGATGCGGTTATCTGTTTAACAGTGATCTGGTCAGAGAAGGGTGGAAGTATGTATCCATCACAGAGGATCTCGAGTTTTCTGCCAAAGAGATCTTAAATGGGACCGGGATACGTTATTGTGACGATGCTGTATTTTACGATGAACAGCCCTCTTCATTTAAGATCATGTGGCGGCAGCGCCTTCGTTGGGCAAGAGGTCATATCCTGGTTATAAGGGAGAGCTTTAAGGATCTTGCAAGAGCCGTTTTTGAACCGGAAAGAAAAAACAGATTCGCTGCATATGATATGGCAACATTTAACACACTTCCTACTATCATTATTATTGTGGTGAATCTGATCAGATTAGTGTGTCTGTCATTTTCACCGCTTTTTGGTGAGAGTATCATTCGGGCACTCCGGGTCGCAACATATGATATTATCGATGGCTCTATTAGCTTCTGTCTGTTTTCGATAACTGCATATCTGCTTACCATGTTATGCGGACGGGATCGGTTCAGATCGGTTTCATTCACAAAGGCAGCAGCCGGTATGCTTCTGTTCCCCTTATTCCTGTTCATCCAGTATATATTAGATGTACAGGCACTGTTTTCTAAGAATCTTCAATGGAAGCCGGTACCTCATACCGGTAAATCTGATCTGTAACAGATCATTTTACACCGGTTTCAAGTCCTTTTATGAATGCCCGTATAATCCTTGACGGAGCGATATCATATCTTTTTGACAGTTCCTCCAGTATATCATAAGGGAGCTCAATGATTTCCTTATCCATATTATTTGCCATCATAATACCAAGCCCGTAAGCTTCTGTAAGGACTTCTACCGGTTCGGCCTCTTTACCCAGATAACTGTACTTTTTCTCAGATCTATTTACCGTAAGATAATTTGAGAGCTTTGAGATGAGCAGGCTCATAATATATGCTACCACTGTCCCGATAATGATGGATAAAAAAGAAGATATATAGCCTGTAACGTGATATATGTCATCCCATCCGCCGTTTTCTTTTCCGACTACAACCACCATAATGTAGTACACGACCAAATAAAGGCAAAAAGGAAGGCATGCCAGTATACGTTCCCGCCTTTTATACTGATGTCCGCCTTCTATCTGAAAGAATAATATGAGAACCAGGACCGGGCATACGAAATGCGCATATACGCCACCATTTCCGAAAACCTCGTCCGGAGACGTATATCTCAGCAGACTGATGACCAGAATCAATACTATTGATATGCTGTTTGTTGAAATAAATAACAGAACCGACACCCACCTTGGTAATATGAATCTGTTATTTCGTATTCCCTCAACCGCAAACGGAATAACAAAAGTAATCGACAAGGCAGCCATAGTATTTGAGATCATTGTAAAGTACCTATATGACTGGAAAACACTGGTATCATATATAATACTTATTTTATTGAAACCCATCATGAGAGCAAAGAATACAAATATCAGCTCAAGGATCCCGCTGCAAAGAGCAATTATGCTCCTCTTCTTCATTAAGCCTATCAGATACTCACGTTTTTGATTTGAATTCTTCACATTTTCCATAAGCGATGATTCCCCTGTATATCTATCTTTCTATCTTACACTATACCATAACATGAACGTCGGATTTTACAAATCCGACGTTCTTTTTTTGTGCATATTCATAAATTTGTTATTCGTATATTGACATCAAATTACTCCGGGAATAATATATTAACAAAGTTAAGTAATTAACATCGGCAATAAATTAACAAATGAAAACAAGGAACCTTTATATGGAGAACAACACGATCGTAAACAACAGCGATATGAACGAGGCACACCGCTCCCACATAGTAAAGCTCATCCATCAGAAGGGCGTGTGCTCGAGAGCTGAACTTGCCAAGGCGACCGGCCTTACACAGGCTTCGATAACCAAGATAACCGCTTCGCTTATCGATTCCGGAGTCCTTTCCGAGTCGGGGATCATAAAGGGAAACGGAAACAGGAGAGCGATCGGACTTAAGCTTAATACAAAGAACAACCTCGTTATCGCGGTCAAGTTCTCCAGATACGTTTACACCGCCGCAGTATTTGACATTTCCGGAAAGCTCTACAAGCAGAGCGAGAAGGAATTCGACATGAACGATGATCCGCGGGAAGTACTTACGGATATGAAGAAGGATATCCACGCACTTCTTGATGAGTATGAAAATGTCCTGGCGATAGGGATGGCCGTACCGGGACCGTACTTAAGACACCGCGGAAGGATAGCGATAATATCAAGGCTGTCTTCGGCTTGGCATGATATCAGCTTTGTAGATGAATTTGAAAATGAGTTCAACAAACCGGTGTTCATAGAACAGGATGCAAATGCCGGCGCCATGGCCGAGTGGTGGTTCGGAAACCACGACAAGCCGATCAACTCCCTGGCATACATGCTCGTCGGAGAAGGTGTAGGCTCGGGCATCGTCGTCGAAGACAGTCTTCTTCTCGGGAAACAGGGAGCGGCAAGTGAGATCGGACATATCAGTCTTGATATTAACGGTCCCAGATGTGAGTGCGGAAACTACGGATGCCTTGAACTTTTTGCCTCGACTCCGGTGCTTTTGCAAAGAGCAAAACAGGAGCTGCCGCAGCTGTTTAAAAAGAGCAGGCATAAAAGAAGTGAGGAATATGAACTTATCTTTTCTGCGGCAAGAGAAGGAGATCACGACGCATTAAAGCTGCTCAGGCAGGTGGCCAGATATATCGCATACGGGTGTGTGAGCCTGATCAATTCATACAATCCCGACATCATAGTGATCGGAGACGTGATGTCAAAAGCGGGAGACATCCTCCTGCCGGTGATAACAGAGACGGTCAGGGAAAGAGCGATACCGGAGCTGTTTGAAGAGGTCACGATAAAGATGAGCGAACTTAAGATAGATCCGACGCTATTCGGAGCGGCGGCGATAGCGACGGACAAGGTTTTATCACGACCGAGTGAGTTTTTAACCGCAAGAGAACAGTAAAAACGTAAGGAGGAAGGCTGTTATGAATGAGAATCCTTTGATCCTCGAAATGCGAGAGATAACCAAGGAATTCCCCGGGGTTAAGGCACTTGATAACGTTAACCTTTCAGTCGCCCGAGATTCGATCCACTCGATATGCGGCGAGAACGGAGCGGGGAAATCAACTCTGATGAAGGTTCTGTCGGGTGTGTACCCATACGGAACATATACGGGATCCATATTTTTTGACGGTAGAGAGGCAAAGTTTAGAAATATCAAGGAATCGGAACAGGCCGGCATAGCGATAATCCATCAGGAACTGACAATGATTCCGGAACTGTCGATAACGGAAAACATCTTCATGGGAAATGAAGTGACCAGAAACGGCCTGATAGACTGGAACGAAGAGAGAAGACGCACGGTCGATCTTCTGCAAAAGGTCGGACTGTCGATCGATCCCGACACCCTGATAAAGCATCTTGGAGTGGGACAACAGCAGCTTGTGGAGATCGCAAAAGCTCTTTCCAAAAATGTTAAGCTTCTGATACTTGATGAGCCAACATCGGCGCTTAACGAAGATGATTCCGCAAATCTCCTAAACCTTATGAGAGGCCTGAAAGAGAACGGGATAACATGCATCATGATCTCTCATAAATTGAACGAGATAGCAGCGATCTCTGATGCAGTCACGGTCATTAGGGACGGACATACGGTAGACAGTTACGAAGTGGTGGCCGGCGCCGTTGACGAGAACAAGATAATCCGCTCGATGGTAGGGCGTCCGATCGATAACAGATATCCCGAACATGAATCTCATCCCGGTGAAGTCATCTTTGAAGTATCCGACTGGTGTGTTGAGGATCCTGAGGTCGAAGGCAGAATGGTCTGTAAGAATTCATCCTTCTATGTCCGTGCCGGAGAGATAGTCGGGTTTGCCGGACTGATGGGCGCTGGAAGAACTGAACTTATGAGATCTCTCTTTGGGAAAAACTACGGCATATACCGCAGCGGGAGGATCAGGATAAAAGGAAGGGAAGTAACACTTGATTCGGTAGAGGCGGCGATAAAGAGTGGTATTGCATATGTGCCGGAAGACCGTAAGAATCTGGGACTAAATCTTCTCGATACGATCCGCAAAACGGTAGTATCCGCAGATCTTAAGAAGATAACGTCAAGAGGACTGCTGGATTCGGATAAGGAGCTTGCGGAGGCGGAAGAATACTGTAAGACACTTCGAGTGAAGTGCGCGAATGTAAATGTGGGTGTCAATACATTATCAGGCGGAAATCAGCAGAAGGTGGTGCTGTCCAAGTGGCTGTTCACGGAACCGGATGTGCTGATACTCGATGAGCCTACAAGAGGAATAGATGTCGGGGCAAAGTATGAGATATACAAGATAATACATGAACTCGCATCCCGGGGCAAAGCGGTGATAATGGTATCTTCGGAACTTCCGGAACTGCTCGGTGTTGTTGACAGGATATACACGATATTTGAAGGTTCGATAACCGGAGAGCTTATGGCATGTGATGCCGATCAGGAATCGTTAATGAAGAAAATGACGGTTACGTCGGGATAATGATGGAACATAACTTTGACTGAGAGGTCGCTAAACATACAGAAGAAAGGATTGAAAAATGCAGCGTATAAAACAGATTCTCGGCGCAGACCTGCGCCAGTACACAATGGTTCTGGCTCTCGCAGCGCTCATAATAGTATTTAATATAATTTCGGACGGTAGGATGCTTACATCTTCCAACTTCCAGAACCTGCTATCGGGTAATGCGTACGTTCTCGTTCTGGCTCTCGGAATGCTCATGGTCATAGTCATAGGGCAGATCGATCTTTCGGTCGGTAGTGTTGCCGGATTTGCGGGAATGGTAATGGCCAAAGCGGCACATGATTTTAATATGCCGTGGTATATCGCAGTGCTTGTGGCGCTTGCTATAGGAGCACTTGTAGGAGCATGGAACGGATTCTTCCTGGCAAAACTCGGAATCCCCGGTTTCATCACGACACTCGGAAGCATGATGATGTTCAGGGGAGCGGTCATCTGGATATCAAGATCCATTTCGGTCCCGGCTCCCGATGAACTTAGGTTCTTCGGAGCAGGTTATCTGCCCGAGTGGGGTCCCTCGTTTACGGGAATGAACAACTCTACACTTCTTCTCGGACTTATAGGGATCATGGTGCTTATCGCTTTTGAACTTAAGAAATACAGGCAATTGGCAAACCTTTCGAGTGAAAGGCCTCCGCTGTGGACAGTCATCGTGAGGATCGCCATCATCTCGGCGGTGATTGGATACTTTACATGGCTGTACGGTTCCGGACGTGTCGGGACATCGTTTCCGGTCCCCGGAGTGATACTTTTGATACTTGTGATACTTTATCACATCATTACCCAGAAGACCATGTTCGGACGCCACGTATACGCTGTCGGCGGTAACAAGAGTGCGGCAGCACTCTCGGGTGTAAATGTCAGCAAGACATATTTCCTGACGATGATGAACATGTCAATGCTGTCTGCAGTAGCCGGGATCTTATTTGTGGGAAGATCAACGGCAGCAGGTCCCTCGGACGGAACATCATGGGAGATGGATGCCATCGCATCCGTATTCATCGGAGGAGCTGCGGTATCGGGCGGTGTCGGAACGATACTTGCGACGATGGTCGGTGGAATGGTCATGGCAGTTCTTAACAACGGTCTGATGCTCATGGGTGTCGGAGCGGATAAGACTCAGGTGATAAAAGGCCTCGTGCTTCTTCTTGCGGTCACGTTCGATGTTTATAACAAGAGATCCGGACGCGGCTCGGCAAAGTCCAAATAATGTGAGGTATCCGAACGGGTAGCGCTGCCGGTTCGGTCTCAATAAAAGTAGTATTATCAATTGCTTAAATCTAGGAGGATTATTATGCAAAAGAAAAGAGTAATGACGCTGGTACTTTCAGCAGTCCTTGCAATGTCGGCTCTTTCGGCATGCGGATCATCACGTGAGGGAGCACCTGCAAGTGCTCCGGCAGCAACCGAGGAAAAGACGGAGACAGCAGATGCTGCAGCGGATACGTCGGCAGACGCACCAGCAGATGCATCGGCAGATGCAGCAGGCGCAGGATTTGAAGCCGGTGCAACGATCGGTATTTCACTTCCCTGGCTCGGAACACAGAACTGGAAAGAAGCTGAGACAATGTTTGCAGATCAGCTTTCGGCAGCAGGCTACAATCCCATCGTTCAGGCTGCAGACCAGAAGGTTCCTCAGCAGCAGCAGCAGATCGAGTCAATGATAGAGAATGGTGCAAAAGTCATCGTTGTAGGTCCTATCGACGGAACACAGCTTGGCAGCGTTCTTGAGAAGGCAAAGGCAGCAGGCGTATACGTTATCGGTTATGACAGACTGATCGAGAACACGGAAGCTGTTGACGGTGTTGTTCAGTTCGGAAGCGTTCGTACCGGTGTAATGCAGGGTCAGGCACTTCTTGACGGCCTTAAGGCATTAAAGGGCGATGCGCCTTACAATGTGGAACTCTTTGGCGGCGGCCCTGCTGACCCGAATGCACCCAACTTCTTCACGGGAGCTATGTCGGTTCTTCAGCCTGAGATCGATGCGGGCAACATCGTGATCGTATCGGGACAGACAGATTTCACGCAGTGTGCAACAGAGGACTGGGACAATTCCAAGGCTCAGAAGCGTATGGATTCACTTCTTGCAGGTAACTACTCAGACAAGGAGATCGACGGTGTTCTGTCTCCCAACGACGGTATCGCAAGAGCCATCATCACATCATGTGAAGATGCAGGACAGCCCAACCCTGTAGTAACAGGTCTTGATGCTGAGAACGAGTCAGTTGAATGGGTATGGCAGGGCAAGCAGTACTGCACAGTTGCAAAGCCCACCAAGGATCTTGTTGCCAAGACTGTTGAGATCATCAATTCACTTCAGGCAGGAAACGGAATGCCTTCTACTGATGTCAAGACTGACAACGGCAAGATCGAAGTTCCCATCTATGAGCTTGATCCCGTAGTCGTAACAAAGGACAACGAGAAAGAGGTATTTGCGGACGATCCTGATCGTATGGCATTGCTTAAGTAGTAACTGTTATGATTTTAGGTCCGATGCGAACACGTGTCGGACCTAAATTTTTTGATGACAGATCGGGTGAAGGATATGATGGAAAAATATCAGATCGATACAGGATCGAACATGGAGTTTGTGATGCAGCAGGCAAAAGACCTTCTGAGGTTCGGGAAGAACTTTCCCTCCCCGGGCGGATCGTCTTACTATCTCGGAGATGATTCATCTCCGATAAAAGACAGGTCGAGGCAGACGTGGATCACATCGCGGATGGCGCATGTGTACAGTATAGGAGCCCTTTTGGGGGTCGACGGATGTGCTTCACTTGCAGATGCGGCGATAAGAGGTCTTGCGGGAGAGCTTCACGATAGCGCAAACGGAGGATGGTATGCGGGAATAACACCTTCCGGCATCGAACCCGGCAAGCAGTGCTATGCACATGCTTTTGTGATCCTTGCCGCAACTTCGGCACTTCTCGCTAACAGGCCGGGAGCGAAAGAACTCCTTGAGGATGCACTTGATGTGTATGACCGTTACTTCTGGAATGAGAGGGAGGGGCTTTCGGCGGATACTTGGGATACGCAGTTTAAGGTCCTGTCCGAGTACCGCGGGCTTAACGCAAATATGCATTCGGTCGAGGCGTTTCTTGCGGCGGCGGATGTTACATGTGATGAAAAGTACAGAGTCCGCGCAGGCCGGATAATCGACCGGGTCATCGGATGGGCGAAAGAAAATGATTCAAGGATCCCCGAACATTTTACGAGCGAGTGGAAGCCGTGCCTGTACCTTAACAGGGACAAGCCCGATGATCAGTTCAAGCCTTTTGGCGCAACACCGGGACACGGTATCGAGTGGGCAAGACTGATAGTCCAGTGGGCGCTGTCGACATATCACAGGGATGATGAGCGCGCGGAGCAGTATATCGGATCGGCAGAAATGCTGTATGACCGTGCCGTAAAAGATGCGTGGTGCTGCGACGGTGCCAAAGGGATATGCTATACAACCGACTGGGAAGGCGCAGCTGTTGTGCATGACAGGATGCACTGGACGCTTGCGGAAGCGATCAACACATCAGCGACTCTTTACAGGGTTACCGGCAAAGACAGGTATTGTGATGATTACGCCATGTTCATGAAATATCTTGACGAATGCGTTATCGATCATGAAAAAGGGTCATGGTATCATCAGCTCGACAGTAAAAATCATGTGATAGCGACTGTTTGGCCCGGAAAGCCCGATCTTTATCACGCTTTTCAGGCGATGCTGATACCTTATGTAAAAAAACCTGAGTATTCTATTGCTATTGCAGTCAAAAAAAGAGATATAATGTATATGGATGCGTTTGCGGACGGAGGATGAAATGGAACGTGGATACGATGTGGCAGCTCTCGGAGAACTGCTGATCGATATGACAGATAACGGAAGAAGCGGTCAGGGAAATGTGCTGTATGAAGCCAACCCCGGAGGAGCTCCGTGTAATGTTCTGTCGATGCTTAAAAAGCTCGGCCATACAGTCGGGTTTATAGGAAAAGTGGGCGATGATATATTCGGCCACGAGTTAAAGAGTGTCCTTGAAGAGGTCGGGATCGACACAAAAGGACTGGTCATTGACAAGGATGTCCGTACGACGCTTGCTTTCGTCAAAACATTTGAAGACGGCGATCGTGATTTTTCCTTCTACAGGAATCCGGGTGCGGACATGATGCTTGACAAAGATGAAGTTAATGCGGACATCATAAGGAATTCGAAGATTTTTCACTTCGGGACTCTGTCGATGACTCATCCGGTCGTAAGGGCCGCAACGCTGTTCGCTCTCGATCAGGCAAAGGCGGCAAAAGCGCTCATATCGTTTGATCCGAATATAAGAGAGCCGCTGTGGAACAGCATGGATGAGGCCAGGGAACAGGTATTAAAAGGACTCGAGTATTGTGATATCCTCAAGATATCCGATAATGAGATACAATGGCTAACCGGCATTGATGATTACGCTGACGGTGTTAAATGGATATTAAGCAGATATCCGGCACGCCTTGTGACCGTATCACTCGGAAAGAACGGGAGCATGGCATTTTACAGGAAGGATGCGTCTGCTTCGGATCATGTGATGGCAAGTGCCGATCCGTTCCTGCAGGAAGATACGATCGAGACAACCGGCGCGGGGGATACGTTTAACGGATGCATACTTCACGGTATATGCCAAAAGGGGCTTGATGATCTGTCGGCTGATGATCTTGAAGAAATGCTGATCTTTGCGAATGCGGCAGCGTCTATCATCACGACAAGAAGAGGCGCGCTTTATGTAATGCCTGAGAAAGATGAGATAGAAGAGCTTATCAGATCAAGGCGTTAGAACGAAAGGAGCGCTTCGAGTCCCACTATCCACCCTATTACAAATCCCCGTAAACTCAATGGTTTACGGGGATTTTGTGTCTGTATTTCATGCCATCGGCATTGTCAGCCACCATGCGTGAATCGGGTGCCAATAGCCTGAAGACATGCCGGGTGATCCGGCAAGTATCAGTCGAGATTGATCTTCTTGCGGTTAATTATAAGGCAGACTATATAGAATGCGATAGCTTCCAGCGTCGTTATGATATAGACGGTCATATTTCCGTATTTCTTCGTAATAGAATTTACATCTAATAATGAACTCATAGTTCCTCCTTAATAATTATCATTTATCATTTTTATTACCTCGTCCCTTTCAAGGCCGAGTCGCTTCATCTGTTTAATGAAACTGTCCACGCCGATACCGGCAAGGTTTTTCTTGAGAGAGATGATCACACCTTCATCATCCGTTACATAACGGCCGCTCGTACGTTCTGTCCGCATCAGTCCCTGCCGCTCCATTTCGCTGAGAGCTCTTTGCATTGTATTGGGATTGACTGAAGCTTCGGATGCCAGTTCCCTTACACTCGGCACCTTGGAACCGGGAGACAGGTATCCCGATACGATGTCATATTCAAGATGCTCTATTATCTGAACAAAAATAGGGCGGTCACTATCAAGATTCCATGACAATTTTGTTCTCCTTTCCGTTTATTTGTTGATAAGTTGTATCAATTCAATACTGTATTAGAACACTAATACAATAGGATAATAATACAATTACTCTGCGGTGTCAACAGTTATCTGATCAGATATATAATCAGCTTAAAAGTCAGCTTTGACGGGGGCGTACGAACTTGCTATAATACATTAGCGTGTTAAACAGGTAATTAGGAGGATACATAATGAAGCGTTTTGAGGGGAGAGTATTATCCGCCATCCTGCTTGCGTGTGCTGTTTTACTTGGTGCGTGCGGAGGTGACCCACTGGCAAACGGTGCTGGCGGAGGGACAGATGACCAGATTCTTCGAATAGCCAGATATGATGATTTTGTCAGTCTGGATGTTCATAAGACTACCGATGACTATCTTGTTCCGATGAATGTTTTTGACACGCTGTTCACTGTCGAGAGGACTAACGAGGGCGCCACGCGGATACAGCCGAGTCTCGTTGAAGACTACGATATCTCCGTGGATGGCATTTCATACAGTTTCAAACTCAGAGACGGAGTGGTATTCTCCGACGGGACACCACTTACCGCTGATGATGTCAAGTTCACTTTTGAACGTATCTTAACACTTCCCGAAAGCAAACAGACAGACTATGCAATATCGATTGACGGCGCTAAGGAGCTCTTAGACGGTACAGCCGATGAGCTACGGGGAATTACCGTTGAGGATGACACGCATTTTACCATTACACTTGCTGAACCTTTTTCCGGATTCCTTGCGCAGCTTGCAACGCCGTCAACAAGCATTCTTTCAAGATCGATCGTAACCGATGCCGGAGATGATTTTGGCATCGTTCCCGAGAAGACCCTAGGAACGGGACCGTATGTGGTAACTTCGTGGGAGAGAGGCAGTGAAATAACATTTGCCTGCAATCCCAAGTATTGGGGCGAAGAACCTTCAGCGAAGAATGTTTCGGTTAAAATCATGGACGCTGCATCCATGGATACCGCTTTCCAAAACGGAGAGCTGGATATTCTTGACTGCCTGATGGTTGATGCTTCCGCGGTTGACACGGTATATAAGGAGAAATACGCCGACAGTATTGTTTCTATCGACCGTCTGGGCATGAATTATCTTATGCTTAACGAGAAGAGCGGACCGCTGTCGGATGTATCGGTACGACGCGCCATTCAGATGGCTGTGGATCGTCAGTCGATACTTGATTCGGTTTACAGTGGGGACGGTGTACTGGAGGACGGGATTTTCCCCGTAGGGTGTTTTGGATACAGTCAGAGCAATCAGGGGTGGTTAAAATATGACCCTTCGGGAGCTAAGAAGCTCCTTGAGGAAGCCGGATATGCGAACGGATTCGATATGGAATTGGCGCTTGATTCGGGCGCTTCGGAAGTGATAAAAGACTCGGTTGCTGTCATAGCCGGGAACCTTAAAGATATCGGAATAAATGCAAACGTAAAATCATATGATCACGCAAGCTGGCTTGACCTTAGAAACAGCGGCGAGATGAACTCTTTCATGGCAACATGGCTGCTTGATTATAATGATCCCGACAACATAATCTACACGTTTTTCGGCAATAAAGAAAACACTGTTGTAAGATCGAGTAATTATGCGGATGAGGAGACGATCTCCCGGATATCCGCCGCCAGGGCGATAGTTAATCAGAATCAGAGAATGAATGAGTATGCAGCTCTTGAGAAGAAGCTTGTAGAAGACGATGCGGTCTGGGTTCCGCTGTTTTCTTTAAAGCATCTTTTTGTCATAAGCGACAAGGTTGAGAAGTTTACGCCGCATTGGGCCGGCTGGAGTGATCTGTATTTTGCCGGAGTAGAAATGAAATAAAAGCTTTGACGAAGTCGGATTGTCTTGCTATAATGTTTAGGTGCGTTTGAAGTCCGAGTGATTGGATATCAACCGTACTGCTTGTACGGCTATAGCCAAGCGGTAAGGCACAGGATTTTGATTCCTGCATTCGCTGGTTCAAATCCAGCTAGCCGTGGTATACAGATAGGGATACCGCGGAGCGGAGAGTCCCCTGTCTGTACGACGAGCCCCATCGCCGTAGGCGATTTGCATGGGCGAGTCACCTTATTGGCGGAGCGCCGCTTGAGCGGGTACGGTAAACTTGTTATTGCATGGGCGAGTCACCTTGTTGGCGGAGCGCCATCAAATAGCACAACTATCATATGGGATACTAGCTCAGTTGGTAGAGCACCTGACTTTTAATCAGGTTGTCGGGGGTTCGAATCCCCCGTGTCTCATTCCAAAGGCAGTAAAAACAAGCAATACAGGAGTCTCACTTGAGTACGGTACTCAAAAAAGTACTCAAAGTACCCAAGAAACACAGTAATATCAACAAATATTAAGAAAGGAGAAATCCTGTAATTGCTCCCACAAATGAAAACCCTACTGTGAGTATTAACTCATAGTAGGGTTTTTTATTGTTATTTGATATTGTTATTGGTTTGTAACTTAAGAAACGATGCTCTTAGGATCTCCTTTGTATGGATTCTGTTTGTCAAAGGCTAATGCAGCTGCTTCAATCTCTTTGGGATCCATCTTATCAAAGTATTTTCTTTGCCATTTAGTATAATCATCTCTTTCACGAATAATAACAGAAATAAACTGCTCAGCATCAATAATACCCAATTCTCTGAGCAAACATTCCATTCCTCTATTCATTAATTCTGCTGTACTCATGATCACACCTCCATTTCTGCAATGAAATCAATGGGATTCAACAGCTTAATCTTGTCTGTGTGGTATTTCAATAGACGCATATCTGTTGTTAGCAGATAATCTGCTCCTGCATATATGGCACAGGCCACATGTACTGCATCCTTATATTTTACCCCAGTAGCCATTATTTCGTTAACGCTTCCCTTCAGTTTAGTTTCATATATATCGCTTGGAATATATGAGGAAGTATTAGTATCTATAAACTGTATAATAGGCGTTTTACGAAGCTCATAAGGTGATTGATTGGCTTCATATCTTGACATGAAAGATGATGCTAATTCAATCTCGTTGTTTTTGATCATATTCTGGATCTTCAGTTTTGCCTGTGCCTCCAGAGAAATCTTCATGTAAGACTGATCGTCATAAGGTCTGTTATAGCAACAATTATCAAGATATACTTTCATTCTTTACATCTCCGTATGGTTATTATAACACATACGTATTTTACATCATACAAGGAATATTTAAGGGAACCAAGAGGAAATGGTTAATGAGTTTGTTCCAATTTTTTAGGGTCTTGCTATTTGCTTGTCTGATGAAGGACGGAACTGAATATGTGAAATGAGATGACGCGTGGGTTTGCGGGAGACCGTGACCTGCGCGTTTTTTTGTTGTTTTTCTGTGTGACACTTCTATGACTGTTAAGGGACTATAACGTATTTAGAAATAAAGAAAAGCTTCCGGACCGGTAGCCCGGAGAAGGAGGAAAAAGAAATGTTAGAGATCAGAGAAGAAGAAATGAATATGGTAAACGGCGGCAGCATCCTCGAAGGACTTATCGGAGCACCAAAATATAATTACGGTGAATGGGTTGTCTCCAAAAGTTTACCTGCTATGGGCGTTGGAACGATAGTAGGAAGAATGTATCTGCTGGGATGGAATTACACGGTACAGGCAGGCGGCAATACGTATACGGCTTCCGAAGATGACCTCGAATACGCTATAAGAAAATAAACAGTTGTAACAAAATACGGCGAAGGGAAGAAGGCGAAGATCATGAAGAACATGATGGAAGGGTTTACAAACGAGCAAAGAAAAAATGTTAAAAAGTTTGATTCATTCGAGGAGTTCAGAAAATATGCCGAGGCGGAAGGCATCAATCTCACCGATATCGAGCTTCAGGATGTAAATGGCGGATTACAGGATACTGACGGTGAAGATCCAAACGGAAAGAAGTGCCCGAAGTGCGGAAGCAGAAATACATATGAGATATATTATTTCCCCGATCCCGGCGTGGTCTACTACAAGTGCAGGAACTGCGGACACGTCTGGAGTGAATTTGTCGGCTAATGCTGACAAGAACAAAAGAAAGAAGGGGAGCGACATTAAGTCGCTCCCCTATTTTAACGAAACAGTTCATCTAGTGTTATCACGTTGGAGAAAATCCCGGAATATTCATTGTAGGTAAGACCAAACGTGGTAATAAGAGTGTTGTGAATGGCATATCTTTTTGGTATTTCTGCGGACAGAAGTTCTTGACGGTGTAAAAGTTTTTTATCGATCTTCCCCTCGAGTAAAATATAGAACAAGGGTAAAGTATTCTCGTTTTCACCCGATATATATATTGTGAAATGCATGGACGCATATTGAGTTAGGATGGATCCTGATCAGGAATAAGACAGGCCAGGGCAGGCCGAAGGATGAAAAATGGGAAGATCGATCCGTCTTACATGCAATGATTGCAAACAGTCATATGACCTAAATATCGGTCAGAGCAGATCCGACAACAAACTTGACAGGGTGCTCGGATATTTTGATGATCAGACAGCAAATCTTATAAGAGAAAAACTCTCCATTCTCGGGGAGGAAGCATACTGGAATTATCGCAGCATGATAGGATATTGCGGGACATGCGGTTCCTATTCATCAATTCCCACATTAACAATCAAAGACAACGGTAAAGATTACGTGACGGCAGGAAAGTGCAGTTGCGGAGCCGCCTATGAGCTTATCGAAGATAACGATCAGACTCGAATGAATGATTTAAGATGTCCCAAGTGTCACGGTAAAATGACCGTGGAGATCACGGACAACTGGGATTAGAGGGGTTTAGGGATGGTAGTTGCTCATAATCTATTGGCTTTAAATGCAAACAGAAATCTCGGCGTATCAACCGGAACAATAAAGAAGCACACCGAAAAGCTTTCTTCCGGCTACAAGATCAACCGCGCGGCTGATGATGCGGCTGGACTTACGATATCCGAGAAGATGAGAAGCCAGATCAGAGGTCTTACTCAGGCTTCCGCCAATGCACAGGATGGAATATCCTTTGTTCAGACAGCTGACGGAACGCTTGATGAAGTCAGTGCAATGCTCAAGAGAAGTAAGGAACTTGCGGTCAAGGCTTCAACAGGGACTCTTACCGAGGACGACAGAGCAGCGATCCAGTCAGAGATAAAAAGTATATGTGATGAGATAGACAGAGTTCAGGAATCGTCTACATTCAATGACTTTCGGATATTTTCTGAAGCCGGCTACCCGCCTTCAGAGGCACGTGTGGTGAATGGCGTTAGTTCTACAAACGCGGAGATGGTGATTCCGGTGACCGTTACGCTTGCCATGATCGATGCAGGTAATAAAAAGGTTGATACAACAACAGGACTGACAACAGGAACAGCAAATTCGTTTGCAGCCGGATCAAATGAAGAGAAAATGGCAAACTTTCTTAAGGGTGCTGTTAGCAGTGCGGTCGGAAAGCTCCGGTTGGCGTATCCGGATCTTATGGATGCGGCTTCGACAGGTGGAGTAGAGATAGGACTTGAACTTGGAAATATTGATGGTAAGGGGACAACGCTTGCATATGTAAGGGCCGGTAGGATGACAAGCGGAACAAGTACTACAATTACCTATACGCTACGTGTCGATACATCCGATTACAACCCCGCCAACATAGACTCATGGATAGACGCACAGAAATCGGATCTGGCGTCTACCATAGCACATGAAATGACACATGCCATCATGTTTGACACAATGCCCAGTGGAATGTTCGGATCGCTTCCTTCGTGGTTCGTTGAAGGAACAGCCCAGACATCAAGCGGTGACGACGGATGGGTTCGCAGAAATCCCAGTGATGAATACCTTCAGAGTAAGATAACAGACCTTTACGGAAATCCTTACGGTACCGGGTATCTTGCGGCGATGTATCTCGGGCATTTGGCAGGCGGCGGAGACGCAACTGGATCCTCTATAAATCCTGCAAGGATTAAAGCCGGACTTGATGACGTCCTGACTGAAATCGCAACCGGAAAGAGCCTCAGCGATGCTATAAAGGACAAGGTTCCCGGATACGATGATTTGGCATCTTTTGAGAGCGCTTTTGTAAACGGAAACAGTAATGTATTCCAGTTTGCCAAGAATCTGATGGGTCTGGTTGGTGCAAATGGTGCCGGTTCTCTTCTGGGCAACAACCTGGGCGAGTCGGAAACGACAGTTTTTCCTTCGTCTGTTGGAACTACAGCCGATGCGTTCAACTATAATCTTAATACATCTGTTCAGGCAGTCGGAGTTGGCTACAGCGGCACTCCGATGCCGGTTCCTGCCTCGCAGTCATATGGTGACGGAATGGGCAGAGATATCTTCCTTCAGGTTGGCGCGTCAAACAGGGATGAACAGAGGATCAAGGTCAAGAGATTCAACATCTCGTGTAACAGTTTATTTGAAGGGCAGAAGATGGACGTGTCTACAATTGACAGCGCCAGGAGTTCGCTTGCACGTATAGATATAGCTGATGCAAATGTATCGGCTATAAGAAGTTACTATGGCGCTATACAGAACCGTCTGGAACACACAATCTACAACCTTGATAATGTTGTTGAGAATACGACAGCTGCAGAGAGCCAGATAAGAGATACGGATATGGCGAAGGAAATGGTAGACTACACGAAGATGAACATCCTGATCCAGTCAGGTAACGCAATGCTTTCGCAAGCTATGCAGACACCGCAGAATATACTGCAGTTGCTTCAGTAATATGGTAACTAAGTGAAAATCATAAAGGCAACGGACTACAAAGGTAAGGCTCTTAGTATTTTTTCTCTATAGAGATAATCATTCCATGCTTGCTGTGCCATCAGTGAATTGGTGGCAAAAGTCGCAGGATTGACCACTCCGGGAGGTGCCGGCTCGGTAAGAGCAGTATCGCGTGCTATAAGTACATTCAGAGTGTTGAGAAGATTGGTGGCACTGTTGACTGCAGATTGAGCCAGCGCTTTCTCGTATTCGGAGGCGTTGTTGGCATAGCATGATTTTAACACTGCGTTCTTATCATTAACGATCGACTCGGCCAGATCAACGTGATACATGGTCCTAAGTATCGGAACCAGGCTTGCTGCGGTCGCAGTATCCGCTTTGGCTGATACGCTTCCTAATGTAAGAAATGATGCGAACGCAAGACCGGCAATAAGCATTTTTGTATATTTCATATCTTCTCCTATCCCCGATAATATAACTATACAATGATTTCAGCTGATTGTATTATATCACGGCTTAACGGCCAGTTTAAGTGATATTCTCAATGTCGCTATATCGTTACATTCACGAGAGTGATATAATTGTCCCATATATTATGGAGGTTGTGAACACTTCGATGGATGAAAACAGAAGCAAAGAAACAACTCACAGTGCCGACAGTTTGCTGGTGCTTGCCGGTATGTTGTATGTATGCCTGCCGGTGATGGTCTTCGCACTCGGATGGCTAAGGCTGTACTACGCAATACCTGTCACTGCAGTGCTTATCTTGTTCGTATACGGCTCATGGAAGCAATTATCCGGTGCCGTACCGGCAAAATCACTTTTTTGCAGCAATACGTTAACGTTCTGGATTGTGACTGCTTCAGTGGTACTGCTCTGGGTGTACTTATCCGGTATAGGCGGACTTGTATGGCAGAACGGAGACCATGTGGGAAGGAATCCGATGTTCCGTGATCTGTGCACTCAGAAATGGCCGCTGATCATAGATCTGTCGAAAGAAAACGATGCGGTTCAGCGTGTATGCGGAAGCGGCAAGGTTGGCTACACGTACTATTTCAGCTGGTGGCTTCCGGTAGCATCGGTTGCGAAGATCCTTTCGCTGGGTGAGACAAGCAGGAACATTCTGCTGTATTTCTATGCGGCAGCGGGCGTGTTTCTGACAGTATATTTTATCTGCCGCAAATTCAACAAATGCTCATACTGGATTCCTCTTGTATTCGTATTCTTCAGCGGCGCGGATGCGATCCCGAGTTTTCTGATCTATGAACCGGATATTACGCAGCACATAGAATGGTGGTCGGGCCTTTTCCAGTATTCTTCCAATACAACGCAGTTGTTCTGGGTGTTCAATCAGACGATACCTGTCTGGCTGATCGTGATCTTAATGCTTCAAAACGATAAGAACAAATACTTCCTTGCCGTTGCAGCGCTTACGTTTGCATACTCGCCCTGGGCGGCAATGGGTATCATTCCGATGGCACTCGTAATGTGCTACAGACAGTATCGTATCAAAGATCTGATCAATGTGTTCAATATCATCGTCCCGCTGATCCTGATCGTGTTCATGGGAAGCTTTTATCTAAGCGGCAACAACGGCGAAGAAGGCAGCATCTGGTCTTGCTTCGGATATTATCCGATCGATGCAAGACGGATACTTCTGACATATTTTGTATTTATACTGTTTGAGATCGGTCTTTACTTTATCGCGATGGGGAGGTATGCGGTAAAATATGAACTGTATTATACGATTTTGGCGGAGCTTCTCATAATCCCGTTTATAGTGGTAAGGGATTACAATTTCACGATGAGAGCGAGTATTCCCGCGCTGTTTGCGCTTATGCTGTTTGTCATGCGGTTTTTCATCGAAAGAGCGGAAAAGGGAAAGGATAACAAAGATTACCGGGTAAGATTTGCGATCCTTCTGGTGGCGTTTATTCTGAGCAGCATCACGCCTTTGCACGAGATCAACAGGGTAGTCAGATCCACGATGACCGAAGAGGAACTGCTGCGGGAAGACTGCTACAGCTATGCAAATATCAAGCTTGAAGATGAAGGCTATATCAACCTTATCAAAGAGCAGTACTTTGTGTACGATTATGAGGATGTGTTCTTCTATAAGTATTTTGCTGCGATATAACAAGTTTGATCAACTGTTTGAAATAATAATTCATTAAGGAGGATGGAATGAAAAACATAAGGAGATCTGTAGGGATACTGATTATTGCGAGCCTGCTGTTTGGAATCACGGGATGTGCAAGTTTGCCGAAGGGTGTAAATGTTGTAATTTCAGCCAATTCGGATGAAGCAAACAGTTCTGACAATACGGCTGAACTTGAGTACTGGAGCGAGGATTCCGTTGCAGCGGCTTCGATAAAAGATTATGTTGCAAGAGTTACCGACAAATCATCGGATGCTTTCATTCCCGTTGAGGACAGGGTCGCGGTGTTTGATCTTGACGGGACAATAATCGGTGAGCTGTACCCTTCGTATTTCGAGTATATGATGTTCATTCACAGGGCACTTCATGATGACACTTATAAAGCACCGGCTGATATGAAGAAGTTTGCCGAAGCACTCGAAAAGGGCGTATATGACGGCAACAAGCCGGAAAATCACGAGCGACTTCATGCAAAGTACGCCGGTATGGCATATGCCGGCATGACACCCGACGAGCTTAAGGAATATACACGCCAATTCATGGAGTCTGCGGCTGACGGATTTACTAACCTCACAAAAGGCGATGCGTTCTATTGGCCGATGGTATCGCTTGTACAGTACCTTAAAGCAAATGATTTTACGGTATATATCGTAAGCGGATCGGACAGAACCGTGGTTCGGGCGCTTGTAAAGGATAAGCTCGGAATACCTGAAAACAGGGTGATCGGTATGAGCTATACAATGGTTGCGGACAACCAGAAAGGCGCCGACGGACTCGAGTATATCTACACCAAGGACGATAACGTAATCCTCGGAGGAGATCTTATCATCAAGACGATTAAGATGAACAAGGTAAGCGCTATAGCGGAAGAGATCGGCAAGGTTCCGGTGCTTTCGTTCGGCAATACCTCGGGAGACCAGTCGATGGCGCAGTATACGGTCAATAATACCGAGTACGAAACCAAAGCATACATGCTTATGTGCGACGATCTTGAAAGAGAACACGGCAACATGAAGAAAGCCGATGACATGAAGAAAATGTGTGAAGAATGCGGATTTGAGCCGATATCCATGCGGGATGATTTTGCGACCATTTACGGTGATGATGTAAATGTGGTTGATTACGAACAGCTCGAAGTTGAAGAGGCGCTTGATCCGGCAGCGTGAACAAATATATCTAACTAATGTTTTTCTGATGCTACACTAAAAGTAGACAAAAACTGATACACAAATGTGACACTTTTTTATTCCCAGATCGAGTAATCATGGTACATAATACTATTAGATTAGGAGACATGATTATGGGAATCAAAAAACAT
>Ga0310695_10003946_pt1 | contig 28168 bp, 26 predicted proteins | sample RumenRJG_04DNA_FD_203882 | JGI IMG/M metagenome (GOLD analysis project Ga0310695, IMG submission 203882) | Bovine rumen microbial communities from Lethbridge, Alberta, Canada - RJG_04 (v2) (version 2) | ecosystem: Host-associated > Mammals > Digestive system > Stomach > Rumen | place: Canada... | reverse complement strand
AAGTAATTGAACATTTAAGATTTCGGAAGCCTCTGAAATGTCCTTTACGGTACCGTCTTTGTATAAAATTCCGATGCTGTCATCGTCAGGATTATACATGTCTTTTCCAATCTCCGTCAGGGAGATAAGGTAGTGCGCATCTTCTTCTGGAATCCCCATAGCAAGGGCTATCTGGTGCATTTTCTCTTGCAGATAATTATCCTCGGGACGTTCCTCCGTTATCTCTACTTTGAACAGATGACGGTCTGTCATGTCTGTGGCAAGTGTCGATAGAATCTTGTCATCGCTATGCTTCCATACCTTCAGGGCACTCCAGATGTCCGAATCGTCCAGTTCGGCATACATCTGCAAGGCTTCAGGATGAGTGGAAAACCATTGGGCGTCAATATCGTTCTTAAGAAAGTAGGCAAGGGCAGGGGTGGCGAAAACGTCCTGACCTTGTCGTACCAGATACTTGGCTCTCTTCAAGGTGTTGACCAGCACTTTCTCATAACCTACTGCCGTCTTGTGCAGATATACCTGCCAATACATCAGTCTTCGGGTGGTCAGATAATTCTCGATGGAATAGATGCCTTTCGATTCCACCACCAGCTTGTCGTCTGCCACATTCAGCATCTTGATGATGCGAGCCGAACCGATGTTTCCTTCGGTAACACCCGTATAGAAGGAGTCGCGACGAAGATAGTCCAAGCGGTCCATGTCGAGTTGACTGGAAATCAGCTGATGGAATATTTTGTTGGGATATTCGTCCTTGAAAATAGAGATGGCTAGATTCAGCTGGTCTTTCAAATCGTGGTTTATCTGTTCCATCATCATTAAGGATATATCCTCATGGGAAATGCCGTGAATCAGCGTGTTCTCCAAGACATGCGAGAACGGACCGTGCCCGATGTCGTGCATCAGGATAGCGGCTTGAACGGCTTCCGCTTCGGAGTCGAAGATGTAAACACCTTTTTCCGTTAACGACTTAATGGCTTCCGACATCAGATAGAAAGCCCCGAGAGAGTGTTGGAAGCGTGTATGTCGTGCCCCAGGATATACTACGGAGGCCAAACCGAGTTGGTTGATACGGTTAAGACGTTGAAAAAAAGGATGCTGTACGATATCATACAGCAACCCTCTTTTAATCTTTATAAACCCGAAAACGGGATCATTAATTATCTTATGTTCATTCATTATTTATTAATAGAATAGCATCGAAAGCAGATAAGCAACGATGGTAGATGTGAATACGCAAATCAGTCCAGGCATCATGAACGAGTGGTTTAGCAGGTATTTACCAATTACCGTTGTACCCGAACGGTCGAAGTTCACCGTGGCAATATCACTTGGATAATTGGGGATGAAGAAATATCCGTAAACGGATGGGAGCACACCCAGCAATATTGGACCGGCTATTCCCAAGGAGTAAGCCAGGGGTAACATGGCAACCACCACCGCACCTTGTGAGTTGATGAGCACAGAAACCAAGAAGAACACGAAGGCTATTGACCAGGGATATTCCTTCACGATGTCTGTCAACATCACCTGCATTTCTTCCATATAATTAGAGAAATAGGTGTCAGCCAACCAGGCAATACCATAGATGGCTACTACTGCCACCATACCTGACTGCCAAACAGGACCGGCAACGGCTTTCTTGGGCGATGCCTTACAGAAGATAATCATCAAGGCAGCAGCACTAATCATCACAATCTGGATGACGATATTCATTTTCAGCGACTTTCCATCCCATGAGGGTAGGAGAGAGGGAACAGCAGCAAACAATACGATGACGCAGAGAGCGACAATGAAAACATAAACGGCACGCTTGGCCTCTTTGGGAATGTCCTTGTCAAGGGTTGTTGCCGACGAACCATAGATATATTCATACTGGGCAGGGTCTTTCAGTTTAGCCTGGAATACAGGGTCTTTGTCAAGGTCCAGTCCGCGATGATAGGAAGCTGCTGCTGCTGCCATCAGTCCACAGACACAGGCGGGAATGGAAATCATCAGCACGCCAGGAATCGTGATGTCGAAGCCGTTGGCGTTTGAAATACTAACGAAAGCAACAACAGCTGCGGCAATCGGTGAACAAGTAATACCCACCTGAGAGGCAATAGATGCTACACCACAAGGGCGCTCAGGACGGATGCCCTTCTTTAGCGCAATGTCGCAAATAATCGGCATCAATGTATAAACCACATGACCCGTACCTACCAATACGGTCAGGAAGAAAGTACAGAGGGGAGCCAGGAAGGTGATGCGGTCTGGATGCTTACGCAAAAGGCGTTCCGCTATCTGTATCAACCAGTCCATACCTCCTGATGCCTGCATGATACCCGCACAGGTCACGGCAGCTATGATGATATAGATAACATCAGTCGGCGGAGTGCCTGGTTTTAAGCTGAATCCGAAGACAAGAATGGCAAGACCGATACCCGAAATTGCACCAAGTGCAAGACTACCGTAACGTGAGCCAACCCAGAGTGCTCCCAGCACGATCATGAGTTGCAAAATCATTAATAAAGTCATATTTTTATAGTTTTAAGTCATTTCTTGTCTGCAAAAATAAGAAATAATTTCCAAACGACAAAGAAAAACAGAAAAATATGTGAAAAAAAAAGTCACAATACTACTTCTATATAAAAACTGAAGGGACGAAAACCGTCATTACAGCTAATCATAGCGCTCATCGGGTTCTTCATCCATCCGTCGTAGAAATTGCCCTCACCCTTGGCCAATGATTCTACAAAGGTGCGCATAGATTCCCATGCAGAGGGGCACAAACCTTCAGGGCGTTCTCCGTCTACAGAAATCCATTGTTGACCCGTGCAAACATCGCAGGTGTGCTCTATCGGGTTTTCATATTGGGCCATAAGGTCTGTATAGACTGTTTGGCGAATAGCTGTAATGCGTACCTTATTCATTTTTATTTTGTAAGGGGTAAAGTCATGACGAAACGTGAACCACCGATGTAGGCTGTGTCGAGCATGATGTCACCTCCAATACGACGTGCCAAAGAACGAGCTACCGTCAGGCCGATGCCCGTACCATTGTAATACTCGTCCAACTGCACGAATTCTTCGAAGATGCGCTCAGCCTCCTTATGGGGAATGCCGATGCCTGTATCCTCAACAGAGAAGAAAAGACGAGATGAAGAAACCGTTATGCGCAGGACGGCCTTCTGCAGATGGTCAACAGGCTTTCCCGTTTGGCGTGTCTCAGCGGGAGCGGTAAACTTGCGTGCGTTGTCAAGCACCAACGACAGGGCTCGGACAGCTGCTTGCAGATTGGTCTTCAAATAGATACTCTCTGCTTCGGGCGCCACTATCATGTCGAATGTCAGATGCTTGGCTATAGTGATGCCTGAGGCGTCGGCTGCTTCGATAGCAATCTGTATGGCTGGAACATGATCATTACACTCGATAAACGACATGCTCTTGGCCTCAGAGAGCTCCAACATCTTATTAACAAGACTGGTAATGCGGTCGGTATTCTCGGTTATCTGTTGCTTGATTTCGTTAAGGGTGGCTTCGTCATACTGCATATTGGGCGTTGTGAGCAATTGAGTGTAGCCCGAAAGTATATTGAGAGGCGTACGAATCTCGTGTGAAATCTGTTGGATAAAGTCACTCTTCATGCGCGACGATTCCTTAGCCCGCTCGTTGGCCCGTTCCAGGTCTCTATAGGCAGTCTCCAATCTCATCGCTGCTCGATGGCGAATGTAGATGAAAAGGCAGAAGGCCAGAATGATAAGAACCGATGCTAAAAGTGTCATAGTCTCAAATTTGGGGCAAAGTTACGAAAAAACGAGTGAAATGCAAAAGGAAAACTTGCTTTTCTTTGTATTTCCGAGTGCATTCTAACTTCTTCGCAGGAAAAGTTACGAAAAATGTGTCAAAAGGATGAATAATAACAAAAAAAAGTGTAACTTTGCCATCGATTTGGTAAAATACGATATGATAGAAACAAATAATTATTATTGGTATGGAGTGACGTTAGCGGTTTATATCGTGACGTGCCTGATGTTCTCAGCTGTCAGAGCATTCCATAATTGCGGCACTCCGAAAGAGCGCAGAAACTATATCTGGCCTGACCGTAAGATGCAGGTTTGCATTTATCTCACCGCCCTCGTGCTGTTGCCCTATGTGTTGAATCCCCATAGTGAGGCAGCATGGCTTCTGATGAAGTCGTATTTCCCGTGTACCTATTATTTTTATTGTGGAGCTTTGATATTCTGCTTCTTCGGAACGGTGAGACAATGGAATGTGTGGAAGACCACCAATCTGATAGCAGGCATCATTACGTTTCTTGTCATGTTACCATTGATATTGCATGCATGGATTCCGTCAGGTCTGCTCACACCTGAATGCATTAAGATATGTAATGTGGCTGTGATAGCGGTCAGCATGATCATGGTTGTTTATAATGGCGTGGCCATGTGGCAGGTGTGGAAATGGATGAGATTGTCGCGCGATGTGAACTATTCGAATCCTGAGGATTTCCCGATGGAATATGCTCATCGCATGTGGGCTTCCCCCATCATTCTTACCCCGTTCCTTTGGCCTGCCTACATCATGGATTCGCCCGATGTGATGGCATGGATGTGTATTCCGTTGTCTGTCTTTAACGTTGTTTTGTTGCTGAACGTGATGCCCATTTGGCGTCGTGCAGCCATCCTTTCGGATATCGAGGATGAAGATACGATTATAGAAGAAAATAACGAACTAGCTGAGGAACGAAACAATCGTATTGCCGCTGAGATAGAACAGTTTGTCAATACCGAGGCAGCCTATTTGGACCCACACCTAAAATTGGAGCAAGTGGTGGAGCGTTGCAGCTTCAGTCGCATCTATGTGTCGCGAGTGTTTATCGAGCGCTTTGGAAGTTTCTATGACTATGTCAACGGTCTACGTCTCGACTATTACGAACACTATATGGCACAGCATCCGAACTCTACACCAGAGGCAGCTGCCGAGGCCAGTGGTTTTACTTCCTACAAGGCTTACACCAACGTCAAGGAACGTTTACCAAAATAAATAATTTTCTAACATCATTAGCATCTTCACGAAATGAAAAAGATAACGCTATTCACCTTCTCATGTATTGTGAGTCTTTGGACGTTGTTGATTTATAACATTCCGTTTTTCCATTTTGTGGCTCAGAATTCTGAGACCAGCCTCGGTGAGAAACTATTTTTGCTGACCTGCCTGGTCGTTGTCATGCTGGTTCTCAACTTCATGCTGACCTATCTTGCCATGTGGTTGTTGCGATTGGTGGGACGCATCTTCTTAGCCGTTTTTTCTGTCATCAACGCTACGGCTTTCTACTTTATATTTAATTATCATGTGTTTATTAATGCTACCACTATTGAAAACGTTTTCAATACCAGATATGTAGAAGCGTCAGCCTTCTTCAATTGGTGGATGTTCCTGTTCATCTTTGTCTTTGGTCTTTTACCAGCCTTATACTGTATTTTTCAGCCTGTAATCTTGGGAAGTGCCAAGAAAATGGGTGCCTATTGTGGAGGTTCGTTGGTTGTCATTCTGGTTATTGCTGCCATGAATATCAGTCAGACATTGTGGATCAGTCAGCACGACACGGAATTGGGTGGACTGTTGCAACCATGGTCCTATGTGGTAAATATCGGTCGTGTGCTAAGCAGTCAGCATGACGAACAGGTCGAAGAAATAAAACTGCCTGACGGCAAGATTACAGACCATGAGAAGGCGGTCGTAGTGCTCGTCATCGGTGAGTCGGCACGCAAGGCCAATTTCCAACTCTACGGCTACAAGCGTGATACCAATCCGCTGTTGTCGAAGCAGAAAGAGCTGAAGGTGTTTCAAGCCAATTCTTGTGCTACCTATACTACTGCTGGAACCAAGGCCATTCTGGAACCCAAGAATAGCGATGATTTGTATGAGCTCTTGCCCAACTATGCCTTCCGCATAGGTGCTGATGTATCGTGGCGCACCTGCAACTGGGGAGAGCCACCCATTCATATCGACGAGTATCTGACTGATCAGGAACTTTCCATTCTCTATCCTGATGAGGACCAACGTTATGACGGAATTCTCTTTACAGGACTTTGTGAGCGCATCAAGTCAAGTAAGAAAGACAAAGTGCTCATAATTCTGCATACCAGCACCAGTCACGGTCCGCGATATGTTGATAAGTATCCCAAGGATTTTGAAGTGTATAAGCCCGCGGCTAAGAGTATTGAGGAAGGCGAAAAACATCTCAACCTGCTGGTCAATGCCTACGACAATACCATTCGATATACCGATTACCTGCTTGACAATCTTATCTGTACCCTGCGCCAAATGGACGATTGGAAAAGTGCCATGATTTTTATTTCTGACCATGGCGAATCGCTTGGCGAGAACAAGATATTCATGCACGGACTGCCCATGAAACTGGCGCCAAAGGTACAGTATGAAATACCATTCCTGGTATGGACATCTGATGGTTTCAGAACCTACAAACCTTCAAGTAAGTTACCTGCTGTTCTTGACCAGCATTTCGTTTTCCATTCCGTGCTGAACTTACTGTCTATTCAGTCGCCTGCGTATAATAAAGATTACGATGTGTTTGAATAGTATATCAGTAAAGAAAAAGAAGTATGACTTAACAACATGAAAATATGAACAAAACAGTATTGATTACAGGAGCGACGAGTGGCATAGGACTAGGTTGTGCTCGTAAGTTTGCAGAAAATGGTGACCACTTGATACTGACGGGTAGAAATGAGAAGCGTCTTGAAGAAATCCGTAAGGAATTGGAGGAAAAAGGAACAAAGGCGTTGATTTTGACCTTTGATGTAAGAGACAACCAGAAAGCTAAACAACAGATTGATAATCTGCCAGAGGATTGGAAAGAGATAGATGTGCTGGTAAACAATGCTGGTTTGGCCCTTGGTCTTGAACCTGAATATGAAGGTGACCCTAACGACTGGGAAGTGATGATTGACACAAACATCAAGGGCATACTGACTATGACACGACTCGTGGTGCCTGGAATGGTCGAGCGCAATCGTGGACATATCATTAATATTGGTTCGGTGGCAGGTGATGCTGCTTATGCTGGAGGTAATGTGTATTGTGCAACCAAAGCGGCAGTTAAAGCGTTGACCGACGGTCTGCGCATTGATGTGGCTAATACTGCCATTCGAGTTACTACGCTAAAACCAGGATTGGTTGAGACGAACTTCAGTAATGTTCGCTTTCATGGCGACAAGGAGCGTGCAGATAAAGTATATCAAGGCATTAAGCCTTTGACCGGTGACGATATTGCCGATGTTGCGGTCTATGCTGCCTATGCTCCTGCTCACGTTCAGATAGCCGAAGTGTTGATACTGGCTACGCATCAGGCAAGTGGAAGTGTGATAGTCAGGAAGTAATGTGGATATCAGATAAGGAATAGGAAAACTCAAACCTGTTTGTGTACAAATCCCATTGTTCTCCATTTTCCTGATCTCCAACGTCGCATCAATATGATGCCTCGGATGTTCTCATCGAGGGCAAAGCCTACCCACATACCAACCAGTCCGTAGCCCAAAGGAATGCCGATGACATAACTAAGTCCTACGGCGATACTCCATTGGAAGATAACACCAACGACAAACGGATAGATGACATCGCCGGTGGCACGGAGAGTGCTGCCAGCAAAGATGTTAGAGGTTCGGCCTATCTCTAAGAACCAGTCGACAATGAAAATCCATACCCCCATCGATATGATTTCCTGATTGTCGGTGAAGGCATTAAGGATGCTACGGCCTGTAACAGCGAGTAGGGCAGATCCTATGAGTGTGATAATCATTGCCCAACGGAAAAAGTAGTTACCCAACACAAATGCAGCCTGATGTCGTTTTTGGCCAACAAGGTGACCCACAAGAATATCACCGCCCTGGGTGATGCTGACACAGAACAGATAAACGAACATAATCATGTTATAGCAATAGGTGCGTGTGGCCAAGGCTTCGTTACTGATTTTATTGATAAAATAGGTAATAACAACCTGTGAGAGACAGTAGCTTATATTCTCGCTCATGGCGGGAATGCCGATTTTTAGCAGATAACGTAGCTCTCGCCAAGGTATGGGACGAAAGTAGCTGAACGGAAATCGTGGAATATGGACCTTGAAATGTATAAAAGCCAACAATATCATAGACACGGCACGACTGATGGACGTAGATATAGCTGCACCTTCAACGCCCAACTGCGGGCATCCCCAACTACCGAATATAAGTGCATAATTGCCTACGATGTTCAGCACATTCACAATACCCGTCACCACCATCGGATATACCACTTTATCGGCACTACGAAGCGAGGCTGAAAAAGTGAGCGACAGGGCTTGGAAGAACGAAAGTGCACCCGTAATTCGTAGATACACCAGTCCATCGTCCATCAGTTCTGGGCGCACTCCCATCAGTTGTAACAGTTGTTCTGCAAACAGAAAGAGTAGGGCACTAACCGTGATGCCAAGAATTAGATTAACCACTAGCGCTATGCCTACTACCTGCACCACCCGTTTCTTAAGTCCTGCTCCTATGTATTGTGCACACAGGATAGCAGCACCCATGGAGAAGAACTGATAGACAAGAAATACCAGCGAAATAAGTTGATTGTCAAGACCAACAGCCGCCACACTATTGTCGCTATAACGGCTAAGCATTACAGTATCAACTGCACCAAGAAGCATGACCAGCGCTATTTCAATAAACACAGGTACTGTAAGCAGTTTCAGCTGTCGTTTAAGGGAGTTGGTCATGAAGTTTGCTGATATAGGGGCGTGGCCAGTCGCGAAGATGATAACGGTTGGAATCGTATTGCATCAAATCAAGGTCGATGGTTACATGATCGTGAGTGCGACGGGCCTCAACCTCCATCTGCTTCAACGTTTGTTCGATTTCAGATACAGAGAGTAGGGTGTCGCCTGCAACGAGTCGGTTCATGTACAGGCGACCAGAGCCCTTGATGTCCTTTGTCCATAGGGTGGAGCTAAAGCGTGGATTTTTCAACAGCACGGCCATTCGCTGAGAGGCCCATTGGATGAAAACGGGCTGGCGATGGTTTGAGCCTAAAGCAATAAGGACACGATGTGAGGTCATACCTTGTTCTTCTCTGTGAGGATGCCGTGACGGTAGGCATAGAGCAATTCGCGAAGGTCTTCAACCTGCGAACGCAGTTCAACACCCTTATCGGTATCAGCCACTAGCATGCGGTGGGCAGAGAGCTCGACGAGTTGGGTGGTAGACTTGATGTCGATACCTCTTTCGATAGCGTCTCTTGCGCTCATAAATGGTTCATGCTGAACAAGTTGGAAGCCACGGCTATGGTAAACAAGCGTATAGCCTGCAATACCTGTTTCCTTATGATAGGCCTCAGAGAATCCTCCGTCAATCACCATCAATTTGCCATTGGCCTTGATGGGATTTTCGCCTTTAGAGGCATGAACGGGAACATGGCCATTGATGATATGACGATTTTTGCCAGTAACGCCAAAGGCATCGAGAATACGGTCGCATACTTCTTCGTTGTCGCGCAACTGGAAATAGGCTCCCTTTTCCTCTTTGAACGTCGCCTTGTCGCTCAGGAAATAGCGCTCGAAGGTGGCCATCTTCGACTTGTCGAATAGGGGAGAATCCTTGCCACACCAGAGATAGAGGAAATAGTCGCGCGCATATTGACGCTGTTCTTTCTCCGTATCTGTATTATAAGCCGAACGAACCATCATTCCGATATTATGCATCAACTCCTTGCCTGTATAAAACTCTCCCTTGTAAAGTTCGACTTCCTTCAGCGTTCCATCGGGATTGAGCGGAACAGAAGCGTGATAGAGCAGATTCTGATTGCAGATGGTATACATGCAACCATGAGAGAGCAACATCTTGATGTGCTTTTGCAACTTCTCACTGACACGGAAAGAATGGTGAAGGCGCTCCATCAGCTGATATTCTTCAGGAGTTAGTTCGTTGGGATGTTCTGGATTGACGGTGGGGAAGTGGCATGAGCGCATCGCATACTCCTTTCCGTCAACAATATAAACACTACGCTTGTAGTCGATGTGCTCAAGAACGCAACGATCCTCCATCTTCCATTCAGGACGACGATGGAATATCTGAGCCTCCTTCTTAAACTGGATAACGGAAATGGCCTTGTGCATTTGGGCTGTCAGTCGCTGGTATTTTTCCTCCATCGTGTCGCCTCTCAGCAGTTTGGGCATAAACTCCTCGCAGGGGTCGTCGCCATAAAACTCCATCGCAAAAGTGGCCAGAGGCACGAGGTTGATGCCATAAGCTTCTTCGATAGTAGTGAGATTGGCATAACGCAACGAGAGGCGCAATACATTACAGATACAGGCATTATTGCCGGCAGCGGCCCCCATCCATAACATGTCATGATTGCCCCACTGAATGTCCCATGAATGATATTGACGCAGGGTGTCCAAAATGACATGAGCACCAGGTCCACGATCAAAGATGTCGCCCAAGATGTGCAATTGGTCGATGGAGAGACGTTGGATGACGTTGCAAACAGCCACAATGAAATCGTCGGCTCGTCCTGTTGAAATTATCGTATCGACAATCACATTCACATAAGCGGCCTTGTCAATATCGTCTGTGCGCTCATGCAGCAATTCTTCGATGATATAAGCAAACTCTTCTGGGAGCGATTTGCGCACCTTAGAGCGTGTGTATTTTGAAGAAACATCACGACAGACACTGACCAATCGGTGGATGGTAATATGATACCAGTCGTCCATATCTTCTTCAGAGGCTTTGATCAGTTCCAACTTCTCCTCAGGATAATAAATCAGGGTACATAGTTCGCGACGTTCCGATTCGCGAATGTCGCCTCTAAACAGTTCACTTACCTTGCGTCGGATATTACCCGAAGCATTTTTCAATACATGCTGAAAAGCCTGGCTTTCTCCATGCAGGTCGGCCAGAAAATGTTCTGTACCTTTAGGCAGATTCATGATGGCCTCCAGATTGATAATCTCCGTCGCAGCCGAAGCAATGGTCGGAAACGAGGTAGAGAGCAACTCTAGATAATGCATGTCACGATGAATAGTTGTCTTACTCATAGTCTTTATATTTTTAGGTGGTTTTTTACTTGTTGTCTTATTCGCTTTGTAATACGGTCGTTGAGTAGGGGAACGGGCATGAAGCCTTCCGAGAAACCTGTCAGGTCGTGCATTACTTGCATCAATCGACCAGTCATCTTCAGTAGATTCTGTTCTTCCAGTTTTTCACAGAGTCTGTCTTCCTCACAATCATGTTGGCGAAGTTCCTTATCCAATTCTATCAGATGCATGATGGTGAGTTGGTTGCGAAGAACCAGTTTCTTAAGATATTTGAAGGTGGCCAGCAAGCGATCGTTTTCTGATACGAAGCTGATGCCGATAACACTCTCGATGGAATGAGGTGTTTCATAACCTGATGGCAAGAAATAGTCAATCTTCTCCACGTCAAAGTCGGGCGCTTCAAAATTCATGACTTGAATGCCTCGCTGAATGGTATTGGTAATCTTCTCCTGGTGAGCATAGCAGAGCAAGAGTCTCCATTTTTCCAAAGTGTCAGGAGCTGAATGCGACTCTTCAACCAACCATTGCTGACTACCTGTAACACCTGTGGTAATGAGTTGCTGGAGAGTAGACTGCATTTCCTCATCCATCAGTTCTAACTGGTTAGAATCCATTACCTTACGATAGATATGGAAAGTCTGTCTTGCCATCTCCTGTCGGGTGATGGAATGCGTAATTACCGCATTCTTGATGATGACTGTTCGGTCGTTCCATCCTAGTTTGCGCATACATTCTTCTTCCATCTTTCCTTGGATAATAACAGCATAAGACTGCTGTACCATCCTTTTCAGATAAAGCAGCTGTTTAGGCAATTTCTCATTCCAATAGTTATCCTTCATGACCCAAGGCTCCAATTGTCCATAGGGTGAAAGGACGATTCTCGTTCCTGACTTAATAGCTTGCTTGGCAATAAAATATAGAGAACTGTTCCAACAACCATGAATATGCAAGATATCGTAATGAGAAGAGCGAAGGTTCTGTTGTGCTTCTTTGGCTTCTGTCACCATTTCGTTACTACACTCTAATCCCATACCTTCATGAAGCATGTTTACATAAAGGCTGATCATGCTGTCGTCTTTGGGATAGAAATGCAATATTCTCATCTTAGAACGGTTTAATAGAACATATTCTTACTTAACACTTGCATTCGAAGGCTTAACAACTTAGCCCCGTTGATTTTCTGGTCGAACAACTTGATGGCTTCGTGAATACATGACGACTTTACCATCATTGTACTATACAAACCTCGACGGAACAGGAATAAATGGCCTCGATGGCCACGTCTTGACTGACGCTCAGCCTTTAGGATATAAGAGGCAGCCTCGTCCAATGAATTGAACGACTGGAAAATGTTGGTTTTGTCGTGATAGTCTATCACAACCTCTGAGTGATTGTCAATATTGCCCACCAGCGTGTAAATCCATCTGTCTGAAAGAGGTGGGCGAGTGATGTCAGCCAACACAATCCATTCGCCATGCGCAGCTTTGGCACCGATTGTCAGAGCCAGTCGCAGTCTGCTGGGATAAGGCACAATGGAAGAGGGGAGGAAAGTGGTATAAAGATGAGGATATTCTGCCTTCATGCGTTTAAGCACATCGGTTGTCTCATCGGTTGATGAGTCGTTAACCACAATGACTTCATAATTCGCCTCTCCTTGCTGGGTGAGGAAGATAGGCAGGTTTAGCTCTAAATCATGAGCCTGGTCCTGCACAGCCATGATGACAGAAATCTTTGGTCTTTCTGATGTCATTCTAATTTATTATAATTCATCGCTCGCATAGCCTTGAGGCAGTTTGCGGCAATTGTATTGTGAAGCCATGATTTCGCCATAGGCTCCAGCTGAACGTATAGCAATTAAATCGCCTCTATGAGAGCTGTTCAAGTCTATCTGTTTGGCAAACACGTCGCTCGACTCACAAATAGGACCTACCACGTCGTAAGCTTCCTTGGGTTCGTCGCTACTGATGTTCTCAATTTTATGATAAGCCTGATATAGGGCAGGACGTATCAAGTCCGTCATTCCAGCATCAACGATACAGAACTTCTTGCAAGCACCCTCCTTAATATATAAGGTACGCGCGATAAGAGAACCGCATTGTGCGACAACGGCACGTCCGAGTTCGAAATGTAGGGTCTGTCCAGGGCGAAGCTTCAACTTTTTGGCATAGGTATCGAAGTATGCCTTGAAGTCAGGAATGGGCACACGATTGGGGTGTTGATAGTCAACACCTAATCCGCCACCGACATTGATATTCTCTACACGAATGCGATGTTTTTCCAACTGTGTCTGCAACTCGTTGATGCGATTGCATAGTGCTTCAAAGTCACCCATGTCGAGAATCTGTGAACCAATATGGAAATGTAAACCTACAAAACGAACGTTTTGCATAGAAGATGCCCGCTCAATGACACTTTCCATGTCACGCATAGCAATACCAAACTTGTTTTCAGCAAGTCCAGTAGTGATATTGGCATGGGTATGAGCTCCAACGTTAGGATTGATGCGTAGTGCTATTCGCGCTACCTTTCCCTTCTTTGCAGCCAACTCGTTAATCACCTCTAATTCAGGAATGCTCTCCACATTGAATGCGAAGATATCGTTATCCAGACCTAAGTTGATTTCCCAGTCACTCTTGCCAACACCTGCATATACAATCTTTTCTGCTGGGAAACCAGCCTTCAGCGCAGCTTCTATCTCGCCACCACTGACACAGTCGGCTCCCAAGCCTGCCTCGCGGATGATACGAAGAATTCTGGGGTTGGCATTAGCCTTAATGGCATAGTGTACCACAAACCCCTCGTGTTTTTGTATCTCCGCGTTAATGGCACGAAGCGTTGCTCTCAACAACTCCGTATCATAATAATAGAACGGTGTTTGTATTCGTTCCAGTTTCTCGATTGGAAATATTCCCTTCATGTTAGTTTTGTGCTTGTCGTTAATTTATTTGTTGAAAAGGTTGTCGCTCAATGATTGCAAAGCGCGCTTCTTGTCTTCTTCCTTGATGAGGAATGAGATGTTGTAGTTGGAACCGCCATAGGAAATCATGCGAACAGGGATGTTCTTCATGGCGTCCATCACCATTGTCTCGAAGCCGATGTTAGACCAGTCGAGGTCGCCAACAACGCAGATGATACACATTCCGGTGTCAACGGTAACAGTACCGTATTTCTTCAATTCGTCAACAATTTCGCCCAAGTGAGCAGAGTTGTCAATAGACATTGATACTCCAACTTCTGATGTGCAAACCATATCGATTGGTGTCTGATATGACTCGAAAATCTCAAAGACCTTGCGCAGGAAACCAGTAGCCAACAACATGCGACTAGACTTAATCTTAATAGCAATGATATTGTCCTTGGCAGCAACAGCTTTGATCTTGCCATATTCAGTCTTGTTAGAAATGGTAGTACCCTCAGCGTCAGGCTGCATGGTGTTCAGCAAACGTACGGGAATACCAGCATACTTAGCAGGCTGAACACAGGTGGGGTGCAGGATCTTGGCACCAAAATAAGCCAACTCAGCAGCCTCTTCGAAGTGAAGCTGATGAACAGGTTCAGTGTGGTCAACCACACGAGGGTCGTTGTTGTGCATACCATCGATATCGGTCCATATCTGAATTTCTTCTGCGTTCAAGGCAGCACCGATAAGAGAAGCGGTATAGTCAGAACCACCACGCTGCAGATTGTCAATCTCGCCATAGGCATTGCGACAAATAAAACCTTGGGTTATGTAAACTTGCTGACCTTCGTTCTGCTCCATGATAGCAGCCAACTTCTCCTTGATATATACAGGGTCTGGCTCTGAGTTCTTATCTGTACGCATAAAATCGAGGGCATTAATCAAGGTTGCCTTGATGCCTTTTTCCTTCATATAATTTACTACCATGTTGGTCGACATCATCTCGCCCTGAGCTACGATGCTCTTCTCTTCAAAAGAGGTGAACAACTCCTTGGTAAACGAGCGAAGATAATTCATTTCAGACTGAAGGAATTCACGTGTCAGATTTTTCATCTCCTCAGTAGTGTAGAGATCTTCCACATGTTTCATGTACATTCGCTCCAGCTGGTTGATGACCTCATTGGCTCCATCAGGATTCTTTTTGTAGAGATAGTCAGAGATTTCAACGAGTGAATTAGTAGTGCCCGCCATTGCAGACAATACAACAAATACAGGCTCGCCCGACTTGGTTACTAACTCGGTTACATCCATCATGCGGCTCGGTGATCCTACCGATGTTCCGCCAAACTTCATTACTTTCATAATCTATTTCAATTTTAATATTTCTCTTTACATAGAGAGATCCTCACGGGTGGAATAATCCAGCGTGCTAACCTCATCGTCTCCTTCCTCTTCTTGACAGAGTGCTATCTTGTTATAATCGTTGGTTATCTCTTCCAGACGCTGGTCGATACAACGATATACGATTCCTGGATATTGGGCAAGCAAAGGAATATTATGAGTGGTCATAATAACAGCGGTACCCGTTTGGGTAATCTGGCGCAACAACTGTAGGATGTTTGCTGCTGTCTCTGAATCCAAATTGCCCGTAGGCTCATCAGCAATGATAACCTTGGGTTTGTTCAGAATAGCACGAGCGATAGCTATGCGCTGTTGCTCACCACCAGATAATTCGTGTGGAAAACGGTCGGCATAGTCTTGCATCTCCACATCTTCCAAAACATCTTTGATGCGTTCCTCTATCTCGTCCTTCTTCTTCCATCCTGTAGCTTTCAGAACAAACTCGAGATTAGCACGTACGGTACGGTCGCTTAGCAACTGGAAATCTTGGAAGATAATGCCCATCTGTCTGCGCAAGGCTGGAATGTATTTCCGCTTCAATCCGCGTAAGTCGTGATTTAACACAAAAGCATTCTCTGCCTCATCGACGTCTAGCTCAAAGTAGAGTGTTTTCAGTAGCGTGCTCTTTCCTGCTCCTACACGACCAATGATGTATATAAACTCACCTTCATCCACATGAAAATCAACGTCCTTCAGTACGAGGATTCCATCTTTCTGGTAGATATTCGCTTTTTTGTAATCTACTAGCATCTTAATATTTACAATTTGACAATTTACGATTTACAATTTATTTCATTGTACCTGCAGCTTTGGCTTCACGACGCTTCTTGTCCCAGTTTGGATCGTGGCGCTTTTTCAACTCCTGAGCCACCTCCTCGATACGAAGACCTTTCTCGGTCAACATTACCAGAAGATGATACAGCAAATCGCTGGCCTCATAGACTAAATGGTCGTTGGTGCCATTGGTGGCTTCTATCACAGTCTCCAGTGCTTCTTCGCCTACTTTCTGGGCTATCTTGTTGATGCCTTCCTTGAAGAGTTTCGTAGTGTACGAACCTTCTGGCATTTCTTCTTTCCTGCGATTGATAAAGTCTTGTAATTCTGTTAAGAAGAGTAGGGGATTAGCATGATTATCTTCTCCCCAACAGGTGTCTGTTCCTGTATGGCAGGTGGGACCATCGGGATGAGCCAGAATGAGCAGCGTGTCATTGTCACAGTCTACTTTGATATCTACCAGATTCAGAAAGTTCCCTGACGTCTCACCCTTCGTCCAAAGCGTATTTCGTGTACGACTCCAGAAGGTTACATGCTTGGTGTCCAGCGTTTTCTGGTAGGCCTCTTCGTTCATAAAGCCCAACATCAGCACCTTCTGTGTCACAGCGTCTTGTATGATAGCAGGTACAAGACCACCCATTTTCTCAAAATCTATATTCATAGTCTAACGTTTATTCCTTCTTTGTGTAAATATTGCTTGAGTTCTGGTACAGGAATCTCGCCGAAATGGAATACAGAGGCAGCTAAGGCTGCATCCGCATGCCCTTCCACAAAGACATCGCGGAAATGTTCCTTACATCCAGCGCCACCACTAGCGATAATGGGGATGCTTAATGTATCAGACAATTCGCGTAGTGCCTCATTGGCAAAACCTTGTTTTGTTCCGTCGTGATTCATCGACGTAAAGAGTATCTCACCAGCACCACGCTCTTGTGCCTCACGAGCCCATTCAAAAAGTCCACGTTCTGTGCGCTCGCGCCCACCTTTTAGGTAACAATGCCAGCCGTCTTCATCCAGATGGGCATCAATGGCAACCACACAAACCTGTGAGCCGAAACGGGTGGTAATCTCATTGATAAGTTCTGGACGACGAATAGCAGCACTATTCACGCTAACCTTGTCGGCACCAGCATAAAGCAGTCGCTCCACGTCTTTTAGTTCGTTGATACCACCACCGACGGTAAATGGAATGTTTATCTCTTTAGCCACACGAGTCACCATCTCTGTAAAGGTCTTGCGACCCTCGAAAGAGGCTGTGATGTCAAGGAAGCAAAGTTCGTCAGCACCTTGCTCGCTATAAGTTTTTCCCAACTCTACAGGATCGCCAGCAGAGCGAAGATTGATGAAGTTTGTGCCCTTTACGGTTTCACCATCCTTCACATCCAGACAGGGTATTATGCGTTTTGCCAGTCCCATAGTTCTTGCAGATTAATTTTTCCTTCATAAATAGCCTTTCCGAACACCACGGCGGGTATTCCTGCAGCATCGAGCGATTTGATATCTTCTATGGAAGAAACGCCTCCGCTAGCAATGAGGTGCAACTCGGGATATTCCTTCATCACACGCTGATATAGTTCAATGGCAGGACCTTGCAACGTTCCATCCTTTGAAATCTCTGTACAGAGTACATTTCGTACACCAGCATTTACGTAGCGACGCAAGAAGGGTAGAAGGTCTTCCGTAGAATCCTCCTTCCATCCATTAATGCTGATTTTCCCATTCCTTACATCTGCACCAAGAATCAATCGTTCAGCGCCATATAGCTCAACCCATAAAAGAAAGAGTTTTGGATGAGTCACAGCTATCGACCCGACCGTTACCATCGAGGCACCGTTGTCAAAAGCCTTACGGATGTCTTCATCGGTCTTGATTCCTCCACCAAAGTCGACAATCAAGTTGGTTGCTTTTGTAATACGGTTCAGCACTTCATCATTTACAATATGCTTTGATTTGGCACCATCCAGGTCAACCATATGGAGTCTGCGAAAACCGATTCGCTCAAACTCCTGGGCCATTTCCAGCGGATTGCCGTAAACGGTTTTCTGGTCATAGTCGCCCTTGGTCAGTCGTACACACTGTCCTTCTATGATGTCTATGGCAGGTATCAGTTCTATCATAATGCTAAGAAATTCTTGATGATTTGTTCACCCACGCGCCCACTTTTCTCTGGGTGGAATTGGCAGGCATAAAAGTTGTCTTTCTGTAAAGCAGCGGAATAAGGCTGTATATAGTCTGCTATGGCTGCAGTATCTTCACACAAGGGAACGTAATAGGAATGTACGAAATAAACGTAGGGATTATCGCCCAAACCTGCGAAAAAATTCTCATTCCTCATTTCTAATTTCTCATTTTGCGGAAAACGCAACATGTTCCATCCCATGCAGGGCACTTTATCTTCGTGACGAATAGGGGAGAAGCGCTTCACTTCTGCGTCAAAGATTCCGATACAGTCAACATCGCCTTCCTCAGAGTGCTTGCAGAGCAGTTGTTGTCCTACACAGATACCGAAAACAGGTTGTTTCAGGTTCTTGATAACCTCGTCTAAACGTCGTGCTTTCAGATATTCCATAGCTCCACGAGCTTCGCCCTGACCAGGAAACAGCACACGGTCGGCCTTCTGCAATTGCTCGGCATTGTCCGTCAGCAAAGGCTCTACACCCAATCTGCGCAGTGCGTTAACCACTGAGTAGATGTTTCCTGCGTTGTATTTTACGATAGCTACGTTCATTTAGCTGAAAATAATCGTTTTGTTCTTGTAAGTCAATATCTTACGCTGAATATGCTTTGAAACAGCGTGAGAAAGCACAATTTTCTCCAAATCTTTTCCTTTCAATACCAGACTTTCTGGTGTATCCTTATGACTGATGCGTGTAACATCTTGTTCAATAATCGGACCAGCATCCAGTTCTGCAGTCACATAGTGGCTGGTGGCTCCGATAATCTTCACGCCACGTTCCCAAGCCTGATGATAGGGCTTTGCGCCCACAAAAGCAGGCAAAAACGAGTGGTGGATGTTGATGATATGATGCGGAAAAGCAGCAATCATTTCGTCTGAAATAATCTGCATATAACGGGCCAGTACGATAAACGAGACGTCTTCCTTCTTCAGTAGCTCCATTTCAGCTTGTTCCACTTCCTGTTTATTGGAATGGTCCTTTTTAATGCTCCATACGTAAAAAGGAATGCCAAACTGCTCAGCTACATAGCGCAAATCCTCATGATTAGATACAATGCAAGGGATATCGCAGTTAAATTCTCCAGCTTTCCAACGAGCTAGCAAATCATATAGGCAATGGCTCATTTTCGATACGAAAATCGCCATTCTGGGGCGTTTGTCGCTATAATAGAGGCTGAATTTCATTTGATAACGCTGGGCATAAAGCGTTGATATATAGTCATAAAGCTTATCGCGTGGAATCAAGAATCCGTCCAGTTCCCATTCAATACGCATGAAGAACATTCCGTCTTGTTTGTCCACGTACTGGTCAAGGTATACAATGTTACCTTTGTTATCCGTAATAAATCTAGTTACTTCTGATATAATGCCCTGCTGATCAGGACAATGCAGAAGCAAAATTGCAGTTGGTTTCATTTCTAAATCTTTCTTTTATTTCAATCCTATTAAAATTAGGTGCAAAGATACGTATTTATTCTGAAACTGCCAAATATTACACCTTATTAATATATATTTGTTTTTCAAAATAATCATCATTATGATAAATAGAAAATATTGTATTTAATATTTCACTACTTATTTTGTAGATTTTGGAATTAAAATTGTATTTTTGCAGAAAATAAGCAAAAAATAAAAGAAAAACCAATTATCGAAAACAAATACAAAAAAAAATATAAGGTTATGATTAAGGATTTTAATTTCTATGCACCAACTCGTGTCGTATTTGGACGTGAGGCTGAATCAAAGATTGGTCAACTGGTTAAATCACAAGGTGCGACCCATGTGCTGGTTCATTATGGTGGCGGATCTGCCGAACGCTCTGGTTTGTTGGCTGTGGTTCGTCAACAACTTCAAGATGCAGGTATTTCGTTCACAGAACTTGGTGGCGTTGTGCCTAATCCTCTTTTATCAAAAGTTCGCGAAGGCATTGACATTTGTCGTAAGAAAAACGTCGATTTTATCCTGGCTGTTGGTGGCGGAAGCGTTATCGACTCTTCTAAGGCTATTGGCTATGGTGTTCCTTACGATGGCGACGTTTGGGACTTCTGGTGCGGAAAAACACCAGAAAAATGCCTGCCTGTTGGTGTTGTGCTGACTATTCCTGCAGCTGGCTCAGAAATGTCATCCAGTACGGTTATTACCAAAGACGAAGGCTTGCTGAAACGCGGTTTTAACAGCGATCTCTGCCGCTGCAAGTTTGCAGTAATGAATCCTGAGCGCACCTACACTTTACCTGCTTACCAGACCGCTGCAGGTGCTACCGATATCATGATGCACACCATGGAGCGCTATTTCTCTAAATATGAGGATATGACGCTGACGGATGCCATTTCTGAGGCTCTTATGCGTACCGTTAAAGACGCTGTTCAGGTAGTTTTGGAGCATCCTGACGACTATCGCAATCGCGCACAGATTATGTGGGCTAGTTCTTTGTCGCACAACGATTTAACGGAATTAGGAACGGAGAAAGATTTCGCCACCCATAAGCTCGAACACGAGTTGAGCGCCCTATTCGGCGTTACACATGGTGCTGGATTGGCAGCTTTGTGGCCATCTTGGGCTCGTTACGTCAAAAACCGCCATTTGAGCCGTTTCGTCCAGTTTGCCGTAAATGTAATGGGCGTTGAGAACGATTTTGCACATCCCGATGAAACTGCAGAAAAAGGTATTCGTGCTATCGAGGAATTCTATCACAAGATTGGCATGCCTATCAATATCCATGAACTTATAGGACGTGAGATTACTGACGATGAAATCGACGTTTTAGTTGACAAATGTTCTCGCGGAGGCACCATGACCTTGGGTGCTATGGAGGTGTTGGATGCTAAGGCAATGCGCGACATTTATAACTTGGCGAAGTAGGGGGCTTCTCCCCTACTCGTCTTTCAGCGTTGGAAGCGATAGATGATAGCGCACAGCCAGGAATCTAATCAAGCAAGTTACCATGAAAGATGCTATAACAGTTACTTCAATTGAAACCATAAGAATATCTAGGAACCAATAAGTTATACCACCAAGAACTGCAGCCATTGCATATATTTCCTTGTGGAAGATTACAGGCACATTATTTAGCAATATATCACGGATGACGCCACCTGCAGAACCTGTGATACATCCCATGATGATAGCCACCCAATATGGTTGTCCGAAGAGCAACGACTTCTGTATTCCTGCTATGGTAAACAGTGCCAATCCCAAGGTATCAAACACAAACCACGTGTTGCGCAATCCCTCCATATGCTTTGAAAAAACGATGACAAATATCAGCGCCAACGCCGTACAGATCATATAAAACGGATTGGTCATCCAGAAAGGTGTTACCCCCAGCATCACGTCGCGAATGGTACCACCACCAATGGCGACAGCAATACCACACACATAGCCGCCAAACCAATCGAAATGCTTCGCAGCTGCATGTCTGATGCCTGAAATGGCAAAGGCAAATGTGCCTAAAAACTCAATTATCTGCTGTACTATAACCTCGTACTCCATTTTTCACATCTCACTCAATACTCCTCATTCCTCATTCTTAAAGCGCTTCCCCCAATAATTCACCATTCGTTCATACAATTTCTCTTCTGCAGGCGAATGCTGGGCGTGCCACAAACGTTCCTCTTGCAGGGCATCAGGCATATATTGCTGGGGTGTAAAATGACCAGTGAAATCGTGCGGATATTTATATCCGTCGCTATATCCCAAGTCTTTCATCAACGATGTTGGCGCATTGCGCAGGTGTAAGGGAACGGGTTGGTTGCCCGTCTTTTGCACCAATTCCAACGCGGCTCCTATGCCCAGATATGCCGAATTGCTCTTGGGCGATGTGGCTAGATAGACTGCACATTCTGCCAACGGTATGCGACCTTCTGGCCATCCTATCTTCATCACAGCGTCGAAAGCAGCATTTGCCAGCAACAATGCATTGGGATTTGCTAATCCGATGTCCTCAGCAGCCGATATAACCAGTCTGCGTGCTATGAACTGCGGGTCTTCCCCACCCTCAATCATACGGGCCATCCAGTAGAGTGCCGCATCAGGGTCTGAGCCACGAATCGACTTGATGAATGCCGATATGATGTCGTAGTGCATCTCGCCGTCTTTGTCGTATGCCAATGGGTTCTGCTGCAAACATTTTTCTACGATGGAATCGGTAATTACAATTTTATCATTAGTCGAACTTTCAACAACTAATTCTAAGATATTTAATAACTTACGAGCGTCACCTCCGCTATATCGCATCATGGCAGATGTCTCTTTCAGCTCTATCTTGCGTTCCTTTAAAATTATGTCTTTCGTAATGGCGCGCTGAAGCAGTTCCTGCAAATCTTCCTTTTCCAGCGATTTCAAAACATACAATTGACAACGCGACAGCAACGGACGAATCACCTCAAACGATGGATTCTCCGTTGTAGCACCTATCAGCGTCACGATACCTTTCTCCACAGCCCCCAATAGCGAATCCTGTTGCGATTTGGAAAAACGGTGGATTTCATCGATAAACAATATGGGAGAAGCCTCGTTGAAGAATCTACCTTTCTGGGCCCGTTCTATCACATCGCGTACATCCTTTACCCCACTCGTCACAGCTGAGAGCGTAAAAAACTGCGTCTGTAACTTGTTGGCAATAATTTGCGCCAGCGTGGTCTTACCCACTCCAGGAGGTCCCCATAATATAAAAGAGGAGATGCGCCCTGCGTCTATCATCTTACGCAGCACGGCACCCTCGCCTACTAAATGCTTCTGCCCAATGTAATCGTCGAGCGAGCGCGGACGTAATCTTTCTGCTAACGGTTCTGCCATAATTCAGATGCAAAGGTACTAAATAATTAAGAATTGCTTATGGAGAAAAGATATTTTTTTAGTTCTACAGCAAATTTTTCTCTTTTCTCTATACACTTTACACTTTTTTTCGTACATTTGCAAGCAGATATACAAAAATATACAATTACACTATGGCAAAAGAAACAACTAGCAACAAAGCACTTAGTCTGAAGTCGCTGACAAAGAGCAGCGTATGGGACGTACAGGAAAATGACATCTTCCGCATGCTCGATTCAGCAGAGAAGGATGTAGAATTGAAAGACAATCTGCGCCACTATGCCGACATCATCAGAAGCGCCTTTATGATAGAAGATGTGAAGGACGACAGCAAGCCCATTCTTGAGCGCTATGCCAAGCAGGGCTATAAGGTAGGCACCATCAAGTTTAGCGAAGACCAGAAGGTAACGTGGGCCATCAAGAAGCGCCCCATCATGCGTGTTACCGACCTTACTTACGAGAACATACGCCACATCACGGCTGCCAAGCTCGTCGAGGTTCTAGACCGCAATTTTGGAGGCGGATGGGACTCATTGTCGCAGTCCATCCAGGACATCATCGAGAGTGGTTTCGACATTTCCACAACCACCCTTCCTAAGGATCGTCTGCACAAGAAAGGCGGCATGTACGAGAAGAAGATTGCCGATGGCTACGAAGTGCTCGAGGTAGCAAAAGGTTCTTGGGTAGAGGCCATTTTTGCCAAGTTGAAGCCTGAAACCATCAAGCCACGCATGCGTTTCGAAGAGTCTAAGGGCTTTGGCGACGAGGATGACGACGACGATGCAGATGTTGAAATCGTTGACGATTACAACAGCCCCGATGAGGACGATGTTGAGTTGGAAGAGCCCAATGACGACGAAATCAACGAGAACAACTATCGTACCACGTTCGATATCGCAACCGATCCTGACGAGGACGCAGAAAGCCTCTCCGATTTCATCGCTGACGAATAACTTAATCCCCCTAATTAGGGGGAATCCAAAGGGGGCTGAACAATCCTGAAACTATAATTTTTTATCTATTACTATAAATTATGAACATTCCTATGGTATTCTGGCTCGTGCCCATTGCGTCTATCGTCGCTTTGGGCATGGCCTTTTTCTTCTTCCGTCAGATGATGGGCGAAGACGAGGGTACTCCACGTATGCGCGAGATTGCCCTCTACGTGCGTAAAGGTGCTATGGCCTATCTGTGGCAACAGTACAAGGTTGTAGGCATTGTGTTTGTGGTGCTTTGCGCCCTGTTTGCCTTCATGGCCTACGGTCTGAATGTGCAGAACCCCTGGGTTCCGTTTGCTTTCCTGACGGGCGGTTTCTTCTCAGGCTTGGCTGGTTTCTTTGGAATGAAGACGGCCACCTATGCCTCTGCCCGTACAGCTAATGCCGCTCGCCAGAGTCTGAACAGCGGTCTGAAGGTAGCCTTCCGCTCAGGTGCCGTGATGGGTCTTACCGTCGTGGGTCTCGGCCTGCTCGACATTGCCATCTGGTTCATTGCCCTTAACGGACTCACTGACGATTCGCTCATCACTATCACCACCACCATGCTTACCTTTGGTATGGGTGCTTCCACACAGGCTCTCTTTGCCCGTGTAGGTGGAGGTATCTATACCAAGGCTGCCGACGTGGGTGCCGACATTGTGGGTAAGGTCGAAGCCGACATTCCTGAGGACGACCCGCGCAACCCCGCTACCATTGCCGATAACGTAGGCGATAACGTAGGCGACGTGGCAGGTATGGGTGCCGACCTCTACGAGTCCTATTGCGGTTCCGTGCTCAGTACTGCTGCCCTTGGTGCCGCTGCCTTCTCTGTGGCAGGCCTCGAGGTTCAACTGCGTGCCGTCATCGCCCCCATGCTGATTGCTGCCGTGGGCGTGTTCCTGTCGTTGTTCGGTATCTTTTTGGTTCGCACCAAGGAAGGCGCAACCATGCGCGACCTGCTGAAGTCTTTGGCGCTCGGCACCAATGTCAGTGCCATCCTCATTGCCATTGCCACCTTCGGCATTCTCTATTTCCTTGAGATAGAAAACTGGCTCGGCCTCTCCTTCTCAGTCATCAGCGGACTCGCTGCTGGTGTCATCATCGGACAAGCTACTGAGTACTATACCTCTCATTCCTACAAGCCCACCCAGAAAATCTCTGAGGCTGGTCTCACGGGTTCTGCCACCGTTATTATTAAAGGTATAGGCACGGGCATGATTTCTACCTGCATCCCCGTTATCACCATTGGTGTGGCCATCATTCTCAGCTTCGGCTTTGCCAACGGCTTCGACCTCTCCATGTCTAGCGAGAGTCTGGCTCACGGACTCTATGGCATTGGTATCGCCGCTGTGGGTATGCTCTCTACGCTGGGCATCACGCTGGCTACCGACGCTTACGGACCTATTGCCGACAATGCCGGTGGTAATGCTGAGATGTCTGAACTGGGCGAAGAGGTTCGCCATCGTACAGATGCTCTCGATGCCCTCGGCAACACCACTGCTGCTACAGGTAAGGGCTTCGCCATCGGTTCTGCAGCCCTCACCGCCCTCGCTCTCCTCGCCTCTTACATCGAGGAAATCAAGATTGCGATGGATCGTGCTGGTGTCATGATGCAGAATGTCAAGGGCGAAACTATCTCAGCCGCTCAGGCCACCATCCCCGACTTCATGAACTACTTCCAGGTTAACCTCATGAACCCCAAGGTGCTCGTTGGTGCCTTCATTGGCGCTATGGCTGCCTTCCTGTTCTGCGGACTCACCATGGAGGCTGTAGGTCGTGCTGCTCAGAAGATGGTTGAGGAGGTTCGCCGTCAGTTCCGCGAGATTCCTGGCATCCTCGAAGGCACAGGCACTCCCGACTATGGTTCCTGCGTTGAAATCTCCACCCGTGCTGCTCAGCACGAAATGATATTCCCCTCACTCCTCGCCATCGCCATTCCTATCGTTGTAGGCTGCGTCCTCGGCGTTGCTGGTGTCCTGGGTCTGCTCGTAGGCGGATTGGCAGGAGGCTTCACCCTCGCTGTCTTTATGGCCAATGCAGGTGGTGCGTGGGACAATGCCAAAAAGATGGTCGAGGAAGGCAACTTTGGTGGCAAGGGCTCGTTTGCCCATAAGGCTACCATCGTGGGCGACACCGTTGGCGATCCCTTCAAGGATACCTCTGGTCCATCGCTCAACATCCTCATCAAACTCATGTCGATGGTCAGCATCGTAATGGCTGGTTTAACCATTCTGTTTATCTAAAAAACCAAAGAAAAAGGCTCATTTCATCGGAAAATGAGCCTTTTTCATTCTTTTTTTGAAAAAAGTCTCAAAAAAGTTTGGTGGATTCAAAAATACTGCGTACCTTTGCACCCGCAATCGAGAAAACGATGCACCCGTAGCTCAGTTGGTAGAGCACCTGACTCTTAATCAGGGTGTCCAGGGTTCGAGCCCCTGCGGGTGTACTTGAAAATCAGAGAGTTACGAAAGTAGCTCTCTTTTATTTTTAGCCATTTGAGGCTAATTTGAGGCAAACTTGGACATAGATATAGTACCAACTCTTCGTTGTCTCAATATGGCTTATGCTCTGGGCCCGAAGGTTACTCAGGGAGAGCAAAACGAATGCTAAAGTTAAGAGGATTCTCATAACAGACATGTTTATTTGATTGTACTCAACCACAAATCAGCCATCTTCTGATGACCTGCTGCTGTCGGATGGACACCATCCCAGATCCAATAGGAGGCATTTTGTTCGGTTAGGTCATTGAACATCTTTTCGAAGTCAAGCAACGTGGCATTATAGTCAGAACCTATACGGCGAACAACTGCAGCACACTCCGCAATGAGGGCTTTACGCTGCTGAAAATTTTCATTAGAGCCAATACGTCCGACCTGCGCAACAAAGGGTGTCCCAAGGGCTATCTTTACATCTGGATTAGCAGTACGCAGTTGGTCGAGTAGCTGACGATAATCATTCTCCCAGTTCTTCATGTCAAGCGGTGCCTTTCCACTGAGATACAGGTCAACGTCATTGGTTCCGATGAGTAGCGTAACAACATCAGGATTCAGGTCGAGACAGTCTGCCTGCCAACGTCCCTGAAGGTCTTGTAGCGTATTACCTGAAATACCACGATTGAAGAACTGCGTCTCCTGCTCTGGATAGTCGCTCTGAATTCTGGCAGCACATAGCATCATATAGCTATGTCCGTAGATGTGGTTCAAGTCCTTCTGGTTCCTTTGTTCTGTCGGCATCATACTACCTCCGCTACGCCCCCAGCCGCCATCAGTAATAGAGTCGCCAATGAACAGAAAACGCATACCCTTCTTGATAATATTACAAATGGAAACAATAGCGTTGTTTGCCTCAATATTCATACAGATACGAGGTGAGACAACGAACAATATCAGCAATAGCAGCAGTTTCTTCATATTCAGTCAGTCTTTAAAATCCCAGAATCCCGTGCCTGTTTCTGGGATGAACACTTGTAGCTCCGCACTTTGACAGCCACCGATTCCAGAGAAAACGGCTGACGGTATGGATTCCTTTTCGCAGATTTCGAGGAGGTTACTGATAATCTCGTCACCTCGATCCATACGGATATAGTAATTATCACCTATCTTCCTGTAGTCCATAATCTCCTAAAGTTCTATAAATGATTGGACAAATTTAGTCATAATTGAGCAAAAATGGTTAACTTCGCCGAATCATTTAAGAGAATTTATAGAAAATGGCAGATGTTTGCGTAAACGGATGGATTGCAGAAGGTGGTCATACTATCGTCGAGGGGAAGAAGAATAATATCATCCTCTTCGATGTGGTAGAGAACACCGTGCAGATAAACGGCATTGATGATGTATATAATAACAACAATGCTTGGTTTCATTGTAGTTTCGAGATTAACATAGAGGATCCAAGCAAGATTTCGTTCATACCCGCAGGCCACAGTTTATAACCGCCCTCTGCATCAAACTGGCGAGAATCCCACATCAGCAACAAGCGCTTCCATACGCTTAATCCCATTCTCTCGCCATAGTGGTTAAGGGCCTCCTCTGAGTAGGGGCGAATCAGCAA
>Ga0310695_10003945_pt1 | contig 28168 bp, 41 predicted proteins | sample RumenRJG_04DNA_FD_203882 | JGI IMG/M metagenome (GOLD analysis project Ga0310695, IMG submission 203882) | Bovine rumen microbial communities from Lethbridge, Alberta, Canada - RJG_04 (v2) (version 2) | ecosystem: Host-associated > Mammals > Digestive system > Stomach > Rumen | place: Canada... | reverse complement strand
CCGAGCGAATCATCCTTAATCTGTCCGTGCTCCGCTATGTCGGGAGAAATGCGCACAAGCACGGGGATTTGTGAAACGATAATGTTTCCTGAGCCGTCAACGATTTTCGGCTGAATTTCAAGAATTCCGCTGCGAAGGTTCTTAACTTTTCCGGTGTCAATTCCAACGATAACGGTTGAACCATCAACATCACACTCCGCTTCCTGCTCAATCAGAACACCGTCCGAAACATACGTTACTGTTGCTGAACATCCCTGTTCAAGCTCGATAGGCTCACCGTCCGCGTTAAAGGTTATATCAATATAGCGGGTGTTTTTATCGCCGACATGGGCGATAAAGTCAACCGTATAATGATTCGGTCTGTTAATGTCAATACTTAATTTTCTGTGAGGTATAACCATTTTTAACTCCTTCCCCGCTCAGCAATGTCATTTGTTATGTAAACGCAAATTGGTATTTGCAGAACAAACACATTATTCTCGGCGTCAATTATTTTAGGCTGGATTTTCATAATTCCGCTGTGAGCGTTCTCGATCTTCTCGCTGTCAAAACCGATAATCAGAGTGTTATCCTCAATGTCACACGGTACGTTTTCAGCAATAACCGTCCTGTTCACCGCGTATGTAACCGTTGCCGTGCACCCTTCCTCAAACTCGATAGGCTTATTATTTGCAGTCAACTGCAATTCGAGGTATCGAGTGTTCTTATCTCCTATGTTGCCTATTAGCTTGACGGATAAGGGCGTGAGCCTGTTAATATCAACGCTGATTTTTCTATGAGGAATATTCATATAATCATCTCCTTCTACGGTTTAAGAACATCGCGAGCGCCGGGCGGTAGTCTCCAACCTCTAACAGATTGTAACGCTCCGCCAAGCAATCATATTTTACCTTCGTGATCTGGGCACGGACTGCTTTTGTTTTGCTCAGCGCCACCGTTACGGTATCACAAAGCCGAACATCGTCAAGCCTGTCCAGCTCCGGACGGTAATCAATCTTTATGTTTATGTCCTGATTAGCTATGCCGCTGTAATCTTTAAGCTTTTCCTGCGTCACCTCGTTGAGCTTATCCTCTATGCCGGGATAGAGCGTTCCTGCTGAAATATAAAAGTTATTTCCGAAAAACGTCTTTAACTCGTTTGTAAAATCAATCAGCTTAACCTTTGGGAAAACGCGTGTGCAATCCGTAGTTACCGGATCGCTTGTGATTGTGACATAACCGTTAGACTGAGAATTTAACCGCGGTACTTTGGCAAAGCCGACAATGTGAGAATAGGAGGCGTCGTTTGTCAAAGTCTGCTCGTAACTTGACATGTTTTTACCGAAAACAATCTTGTGACCGGTTTGACGACCGCGCGACGCCAACAGTTCAATGTTGAAATTGTCGTAATGAAATTCGCCGCCGAACTCTGATAAAAGGCTGTTTTCCGCTCCGCCGAAAATTTCTCCGAGAGCCTTTGACGGTGCTTCGGCAAATTGAATAGTTTTACTTTCTAAAATGCTGCTACTGAAGGTAAAACGGTTCGGCAGTGCCAAACGGGAAAACACCGTGTTTATGATTTCCTTCGGATTACCTACATCGTCTGGATAATCAATATTTGACGGCATATAGTTTTGAAAACAAAGATACTTGATGTGCTGGGCACTGATTTTGATTTGCTTTCCGCGGTCGTTGTAGCTCGGAACAGCTTTTGTAATCTCAAACAACTGCGGCGGATCATAGTCGTTTGCCTTAGCCTTGATTATCATTGAGTCGGTTATCTGATCCGCAAGCCTGTCCGAGCCTGAAATCGTTGCATCAAGAAAATACTCGCCGTTCTTTTCCTCGGTTGCCTCGCAGGATATGCAGTCGCGGATAAAGCCCAAACCGTTGTTACTGTATGCACCGACGCTTGTGTTCGAATCATATAATCTCGGGAGCATTACAACCGCCTCCATCTCGGTATAATTTCAACAGAAAGGATGTGTTTCTGCATCGCCGAAGATTTAGCTTCAACCGCAAATGTGTTTACGCCCGGCTTGAAAAACGGCATATAGTTATAATGCGCGTCTATATCTTTATCCTCTGAGCCCTTAAAGGTGCGGTAGGCTTCGCTGTCAATTTCAACATAGTCCATAAGATACGTTAGCGTGTATGGCTCACCGTTGACTATAAGGGCGGTTTCGCCTACATTCGTTCCGTCGGTCGTAATCTTAAAATACGGCTCGGAAATAAATTTTTCCGGATTTGTAATTGTCTGCTCGGTTTTTGATGCCGAAAAAGTCAATTCCTTTTGTCCGATTTTTGAATACCAGAACGGCTGACGATTAAACGAAATAGCTGTATCAATATAGCCGTTCAAGCCATTGCGAGCAATTTCGCTGATATTTTTACAAATAGCTTTGCAGAAGTACCCGGGGACGGTTGAGTCCTCAAAGATTTTATATTCAGCGTCGCCGGACATAAGCCAGTCAATCAACCTGCGCTCGTTAACGTCGGTGTTCTGCAACCTGTCAATGTCAATCATATTGATTTCATAATTCATATCGACGTTGTGAAAACGCTTGTTGTCAACGATGATGTCGCCGCTGCGGCCGATTATAGAGCTGAATTCCATGTCGCGCTCGGCGACGGTGTGAACAGGGAAGGTCTTAACGGCGTAGCCTAAATCCCTGAGCGATTGGCCGTTGTAAATAATGTCGTTCATTATCCCCACTCCATTCCTTTGCGAATTATAGTGTCTGCGAGTTGTTCACTGAAACGCTCGATATCGGCGTCAGTGTCCAGCTTGGCGTTGTTGATTGTGATGTTAATTCCACCGTTGATGTTCCTTGAAGAACTGTTGTTGATATTGTTTACACTTGCCGATTTTTGAGCTATGCCGCTGTTTTTGAGTTTATTAAGGCTTGCGTATGTGTTTCTCAGATTATCGAGAGACAGCCCGATTTTAGCGCTTTCTCCGAGTGTTTGCGCGGCATTGCTTACAGCGCTTTTGTTCTTTACGATACCGTTTACCAAGCCTACGCCGAAGAAGTCGCCTATCTTCTCAGCTTCCTTTGACGGTGAAGCAATGCCCAAAAACTTCTTAATGGAATTCAGAGCGGTTGAGGCTATGCTTTTTGAAGCGTTCCAGATTTTTGAAAGTCCTGAACCATCCAATAAACCATTCACAAAACCTTGTACAAAATAAACACCACGGCGATACATAGCTTTTGACGGTGAATGCATTTCACCTTTTAAATCAACTCCCTCAAGAAAGAAACTCGCAGTTTTCATTCCTTCTTCTTTTACTTGATTTATATATTTATTAACTCCGCCATTCACTCCAAACACAAGATTAGAGCCTGTTTTTTCGGCTGTTTCTTTTGCTTTTGCCTGTAAATTGTCAAGTGATTTCCACCTTGATTTTTCTATGTCGCTTGCAGTGATAAGTCCGGAATTATACGCCATCATTACGGCAGAAGCGTCGTTGTAATTGCCGTTTACAACCGCCTGCATTTTGGCAATATCTTCTGTGTTGATTTTAAACTGAGCCGCACTGCCTGCAAGTTCATCATAAGAAGCTTGAATCGAGTCAACACTGCCTTTTAGTGACTGATATTGTTCTCTTAAATCAGATACGGACATTTGACCTTGAATTTCCGCGTTTGCAGTTGTATGCCAGACATCACCGCCAAACTCATTCAGAAAACTATCAAGGTTTTCCTCGGTAATACCCCAGTCATCCATAAACTTTTGCAGTTCTTCTTGAGCCTTTTTCAACTCAACAGCAGTCTTATTTACATCCTGCTTTGTGGTTATATAAGATTCTGTGTTCTTATTTGCCAAATTAGTGAGTGCGTTTGTTGAAGCGACTTTTTTGTATTTTTCGATAAGATTGTCAAGATTAGCTTTTATTTCGTCAATATTGCCATTTATCTGAGCTCTGCCATCATCATCTACTTTTATGTATTTATCCCACGCCGATTGAAAATCCGGATACTTCTGCTTGAACCAGTCACCGATTGATATGAGTTCGGCATTTTCAGCTGAGCTTAAATCAGCCTTGCTGAGCAGTTCATCTAAACGCCTCTTATATTCATCAATCATACCGGTATCGGCAGCAGTTGAATCCATTGTGTTGTTGATTTCATCCTTTAGATTTGAAACTTTATCTTTCATCTCTTGAACTTTATCAACAGATTCTTGCAATTTTTCGGCCTGCTCTGTAAAGCCTATTTCTTCAAAGCGCTGTTCTTTTGCCGCCTGAATAGCCGCCGCTAATCCGCCCAAAGCCGCAATTAATGCTGTAATGCCTAAAACAACCGCTCCAACGGGATTTGCATCCATAGCAGCGTTTAAACCGCCTTGCGCCGCGGTAGCACCAATTAACTTGGGTACCACTTTAGTAGCCGCTGAGACAATGCCGCCTATACCTTTAGCCGCCTTGCCTGCGAGAGTTACGGCAGGACCTGCGACGGCGACAATCTCGATTGTCTTTGCGAGCGTCTTTTTCTGCTCGGGGGTGAGCTTCTTAAGCCATTCGGTTGCACCTTTAACTCCGTCAATGACATCCTCAATAAGGGGCTCACCTTCCTTTAAGGCGACGCTTGCCAGCTCCGCACCGGCTAATTTGAGGTTGTTTATACCCTTTTTGGATTCCTCCAACGGATCAAGCGTGCCCTCGTAAGTGTCCTTTACGGTGCTTTTGTAATTGGACATTGAGCCGGATAAATCGTCAAAATTAATTCTGCCCTCTTTAATTGCGTTTGCCATTTCCGCCGCGCCGCGCGTACCGAACAGAGAGGTAGCGATTTGCAACGCTTCTGTGTCCGATTTGGCGTTCTTAATGTCCGCGACGTTCTTCCTCAAAACGTCGCTTAAGCCTTCGCCCTCTTTGGCGGAATTTTTAACTGCTGTTTTCAGAGCCATAAGCGCGGTGCTGTCGTTAACGCCGTTACGCTCGAATTGAGCCATCAAGGAAATTGATTCTTCCAAAGACAAATCCATTTCCTTAAAGGTGCTGTTGTTGTCCAGAACTTTGTTCATTAGCGCGTCGGCTGATACGCCAGTTTCCTGACTTTTGGCGGTTATCATACCAAGCAGGTCGGGGATGTTCTCCGAGGAGATGTTCCAAGCCTGCATAATGCGGGCGGTTTTGGAAACGCTGTCAGAAACATCCGCGTCGTTGATTTTCGCAAACTGCAAATAAGATTCAGAAACGGATTTTAACTTTTCATCCGTAAAGCCAAAGCGCGTGTTTATCTCACCTACAGCGTTACCGATGGCGGTCATATCAAAAGTCGAGCCGCTGAATAATTCATCTGCTGTCTTTTTCAGACTATCAAACTTTTCATTAGTGGCGCCGGTCTTTTTTACGATGATGTCGTAGCCGTTGTCCAAATCCTTGAACGACGCAACCGAACCGGCAAGAACGGCAGCGCCGGCGGCTGAGCCTTTACTTATTACGCTTCCGGCTTTTTCAAGACCGTCGCCAACCGTGTCCAGCTTCTTTTTGAGCTGTTCGGCGCTTTCGATGGACTTGTCGGCCATATCCTTAAATTTATCCTTAAAGGATTTGACCTTACCCTCGGCGTTGTTAAAGTTGACGTCGTTCGCTTTCCGCTGAACCTCACCAAACTTATCGTTTGTTTTGCCGAGCTCGGATTCAAGGTGTTCGAGCTTGCTTTTTGTGCTTTCAACCTCGCGCTGGTATGCACGGTATTCATCCGCTCCGAGGTCGCCTGACTTAGCCTGCCGCTCCACCTGCTCCTGAACCTCGTTGAGCTTTTGGAGCTTTTCGCGCGTAGCGTTGATTTTATCCGTCAAAATTTCATGCTTTTGCGCAAGGAGAACCGCGTTATCGGGGTTAAACTTCAATTCCTTATTGACAAGATTTAACTCCTTTTGCAGGTTTTTTGAGGTGTTGTCAACGCCTTTGAGGGCTTTATTTAGATTTACTGTGTCACCGCCGAGCTGGACGGTTATTCCCTTAATAGTCGAACCCATAAAGCTTCTCCAATTCTTTGTACCGTTTCATAAAATCTCCGTAGCGTTCCTCGGAGATTTCTCCTTTTTCGTATTTATCCTGAATTACTTTGTAATTCTTTTTAAGCATTATAAAGTTGCTTTCATCATTGTTTTTATCGCCGTGTTCAAGCTCGGAACGGGCGACGCAGTAATCGACCACAAAGCCGATTGACATTTTTTCAAAATCCGCGGCAGTCAACCCGCATTTTGTTGCGTAAGCCAAAATTTGAAGCGCCGAAACAAACGCGCCGCTCTGACTGCCGCTGTCGGTTTTTTTACGGTTTCGATGTCCCTGACATAAAGCTGAATGATTTGCAATCCGCAACCGATAACATCGGAAATTTCAAACTGCTTTGTCCATTCATAAAAATCGGGGGTGTTTGTATCGGCGGTCTTTGCCGCCGCCCAAAGCAGCTTGGTTGTCAGCGCGAAAGGGATTGAAGCGACATCATCAATGCCTGTCAGCTCGCTTATATCCTGCAGCAACCGCCTGCCCTTAAATCTGTCCTCGTAGATTATGAGGGTAGAGGCATTTACCTCTACCCTTATACTCTTTTTGCTGATTGATATAATCATAATTACGAACCTGAACCGCTTTTTCCGCTGCCTGAGCCGCTGCTCTGAGCTGCGGGAGCAGTAACAGGTACAGCGTTGGGAAGCTCATCTGCGAAAACTTCTCTGTGTACCCACTTGTTATCTCTTCTCGGACGCGAGCCGATTTTGTATGTAGGAAACTCGGGATCGTACTGCTTTGCGCTTGTTTTCGCTGTCTTTTCCGGGCGTTCCAGAACCTGACAGCAGTAGTACACATCAATCGCGTATTTCTTATCGGCAAACATAGTCTCTTTGGCGACAATCAAAGCAAACTTCGGGTATACAACCGCGCCGCCTGTTTCAAGGTGACCGTCCGAAGTTTTGACACGTTTAAGCCACTTCTCTCTGATATCGTCGATAATGTCCAGCAAAGTGAGTTCAATAGCGTAGCCGCTGTTGACTTCGCCAGCGTGTACAATAACTCCGTCCGACTCGATTTCGAACATTTCACCCTGGGGAGATGCTTTAACCTCTCTGCCGCCTGCTTCGCCGGACTCGAAGTAGGTAATTTTGGCTTCATACGTTGTAGAATTATCGTTCTCCTCTGTAATCATAGCGTAACCGACTTTTGCAATCGTTTTTTCCATAAATTATTCCTCCTATCTTTTGTAAGATTTTGTTCGTAAACCTCCGCCTTGCCGCTGTGAGGTTTTAACTAATCTTTCAATGCCCTCGACATACTCGGCATTGATTTTATCAGCAGCCGGCTTTATGTGCGGCTGCGCTTTTACTGTTTTCCCGTTTTTGGCTCTGTGACCGTTTTCGAGCAAGTGAGTTAAGCGATACTCCCGCGGTGAGCCGACTGTTTTTTCATAGACCGCGAAAGTGTCTTTTGTTTTCCTAATCCGCCAGCTCTTTTTATAAGTGCCGCGCCGCTTGGTTCTCCGCTTGTTGACCGGGGCGCCTTCCTGAATGAGTTTTTTCAGCTTTTCTGCCTTTTCATCCGTGAGGTTGCGAACGCCTGCTTGAATATCGGCAGTGAATTGATATAGGATGTTCGAAACGGCAGAGCCTGTTTCGTCCGATTTAACCTTGTAGCTCACTTGAAAACCACCTCGAACTCGTAAACAGTCTCGTAGTAGCTTTCTGACTGAACAAAAACGCGCTCGGTTTTTGCGGCGTTAATTCTCTGATCGGCAAGCCACTGCTCAAAAAGCCGTTCGGTTTTTGTGTCGTTTTTCGCCGTGTATACTTCAACCGCCATTTCGGTGCGTGCCAATATCACCTTGCCGTCGGCTGTAATCGGCTTTTCCGCTGAACGGAAATAGCAGAGATAAGGCACGTGCACGGACTTTTTAAACTCCGCCTCTGCCGCTGGAATTCCGCAGGCTTCAATCGCTGACTTAAACGCCTCATAGTCCTTATAAACCATCCTCGACAGCTCCTTCCCATAAACCACGCTGAGACAGGCTTAAAACAGTTGATGGCGGGTTGGTATACGGCGCCTGTTGTACATGCTCTATCTTATAGCGTGTTTTGCCGATAACCGCCGCGCTCTCGGCGGTGACACTGAGCGACCTGCGGATGTGAATGACCTTGTTAAGCTCAATGTCGTTCTGACGGGCGGCATAGAAGCGGGTTATTCCTATCTTTTCATCACCAAAGCGGTGCTCCCTTCCGGTCGCGGGTATGATATTGTCGTTGTCGTCGGTGTCGTAGGTTGTCACCAAGCCGTCATTGAAGGTTATAAACTCAGGTTCGTTTTTAATCTTCATTCTGCTCACTCCTAACCTTATAATCGAGCCTTAACGCCAAGATTTCGGCGCTGAAATTGACACCGAACATCTCTAAAGCGTTACTGTCAGCGTAACGGCAGTAATCGAAAAGCAACGCTCTTGCATTGCCTTCTTCTTCAAAATCCTTGACGGTTAAATCCGGCGCGGACGAACGGAGGCGCGCAATGCCGTTCTCAATCATTATCCTTATTCTTCTATCAACGCTTATGTCCTCAGCTCTTTCGGCTGCTGTGTAATTGAGCATTATAGCTACATCACTAAGAAGATTATCGCTGACTGAAATTGCCATTTTCACACCTCCGTTTGGGTTATAATTTGTCTGTTCGCTCAGCCTTATGACTTAGCGTCGGCAATGTTTGTTACCTCAACCTTAACAGCTGCAGCTTTAAGATTGGTAATATCAACCTTAACAAAGCAGTTGTTGTCATAGGGTATGCCGGTACCCAAAAGCTTAGCCGCGTAAACGCGGTTATCTTCAAGGAACTGGTACTCGTCGGAATATTCAATATTTCCGCTCGTACCGGTCGAAAGGAATAAGATATACTTGATCTTATCCCCCTCCATGATACCGATATACGCTTCGTTTTTATCGCAAGCCTCGGACGGGAACACCACTGTCGGAAACGGGAAAACATTGTTTTTATATGTTCCGTCTGTAGCCATAACCGTCGTTGCGGGAACAACCTTTGTGAGATAATCAACAGGGTTGCAGATGAACGCAACCTTGCTTACAACTCTCGGTCTGCCCTCATCTTCACCGTCGAGCTTGGGCTTTTCGGCGAGTTTTGCGACAATGTTCATATAAGCTGAGGTAGTCAGCGATTTTAATTCAACCGCTTCCTTCTCGGCATAAACACCGGGCGTGGAACTACTTTCCTCAAGGTTCCTGTTCATACCGATAGGCTCATCTTTGCCGCTGCCCTTTACTGCGCCATATTCCTCACCGAGAGCAAGGGCGTCAACAAGAATTTTGCGAATGTAAGTATCAACATAGACCGCTCCAAGCTTAAGCAAATCCTTGGGAACAGGGATAAAAGCAGTAAGCTTATTTGAACCAAAATCGATAACTTCGATTGTGCCCTCAAGTTCTTTTGTGATTGCGCTTGTAAGCTTGCCCCACTGAGCAAGCTGCTTTTTGTCCTTTGCGAGAATCCACTTTGTTGCGCCGTAGGTATTGACAATATCGAGAGCCGCGAGAAGCGGATGAGCGTTCTGAATATCCAAAATCACGGTATCAATAATGGTCTGCGGGATTGTCTTATCAACACCCGTAAGCGCCTGCTTGGGATTATCCGAAGATGCAGCTTCGATAAAACTATCGTAGAATTTCTGCTCTGCATTTGTCAGAGTACGAACGCCGCGAGCCGCAAGGACGCTTCTGTCGCCGGTCTGCTTAAACTCGTTTGCAGCATCTGCAAGATCTGAAACGAGGTTTTCGCTGTAATTCTGAAACGCCATAGCAACGCCGTCCCAATCTTTTGCTTCCATAGCCGCCTTGAAATCCTGATTGAAAATCTGAATGGCGGTTTTGTTTGTGTCTTTGTTCTTCATTTTCATCTTCCTTTCGAAATTAATTAAGATTCATCTGCTCCATAAACCAGTCAAAGCAATCCTGCTCTTTCTGAGCGGGCTGCTGAGGTTCGGGAGCGGGTTTCGGCTCGGGCGGGGTGCCCTGCGTCTGTCTTATGCGCTCCATAACTTTTTTAGCGACGGGGTTCTTGTTTTCAAGCGCCTGCTTGATAACTTCCTCTTTACTTTCATCGAAGGCGACGGGATCAACGACTTCATCACATAAGCCATACTCCAGCGCTTCATCGGCGGTGAAGAATGTCTCTTTGTCGAGGAATTCTGTTAACTGTTCGCGCGTGACTTTATCCCCAGCCTTAACGAGGTAAGTGTTACAGCTCGCCTCATTAATTTTGTCAAGGTCATCCGCGGCTTTTCTCAGCTCGGCGCTGTTTCCGAAACAACCCATCATAGCGTTATGGATCATCATTGTAGTATTGCTCGGCATAACGACCTTATCGCCTGCCATGGCAATAACCGAGGCTACGCTGTAAGCGAAAGCGTCGATATAGGTTGTAACCTTTGCTTTGGCTCGCTTAAGGATGTTGTAAATCGCATTTCCCTCTGACACCGAGCCGCCGATAGAGTTGATATAAACGTTGATTTGGTCAACGTCTCCGGATTCATCAATAGCCTTGCGGACGTAATCCGCTGAGGTTGTTGATTCGATAATCTTTCCGCTCCACCAGTCGTACCAATCAGAGGTAATTTCTCCGTAAAGGTATAAATCAAGCACCTTGCTCTCTTTAATTTGCTTGACCTCAAACTGTTTTCTCAACATTATTCATCACCCCCTTTCGCTGCGTTTTGTGTTTGATAATTCTTGGTAATTTGATATTCCTTCGCCCAAGCCTCTTTACTCGGAAGCATGTTGCAGTACTTTTGTGCCTTGTAGGGGTTCAAAATACTGCTTGCAATCGCCTTGTCGAGGTTGGTGGCGCACGAAATAGCGTCAATGTGCCGCGCGTAGGTGGTGTCGATAAAAAGGTAGTTGCCCTTTTTATAATCGTTAACACCGTAACGCTTTGCGGTAATCTCTTGACCCAGCATTTGCGCGAGTGGATCTATAGCGCCGGCAATAAAAGCGGATTCGGCGTCGGAAAGCTGCGAGGCTTCACCGGTGATCAATGCCGGCGGGATATGCAGCGCGTTGCCGACAGCATTCACCGCCTCCGCCTTTAATTTCGTAATATCGTTAATTTCTGAGTTGGTGGTTTTGCCGGCTTCAGTCGTCGGCTCGGTATACTTAAAGCCGTTGAACAACGGCAGGACAGCGTTTTTCGCGTTAAAATATTGCTTAAAGCGATTTTGCAAAAGGTCATTAAGATTCTTCTCAAAATCCGTGTCGCCCTGGGCGGCTGTTGATATTTCCAAAACGCCTTTGTGACCGGTGGATTTTCTGTAACGCTCCTCTGCCGCTGTAATGAGTTCTTGATACGCCTTGCACATATCGCTGAGCAGGTGACGGAGAGCGATGTTGCTATACTTAAGAACGATAACCTTTGAGGATTTTAACGTCTGCTCCAACGTGTAACCGCGGGCGGTTATGCCGCTGTAAGTGTCCTCAAAAATCGCGTACTCGGTTTTGCCGAAGCTGTCGGCGACAAGGAGCTGCTGCCTGTCCGCGGTTTCGAAAATCAGAGCTTCATTTTCAAAAATCAGCTTTGAGAAAAACTGAATTAAGAATTCTGTTTTAGTCTGATGTTTGTTGGGCTGTATATTCCAGAGGTAGTATTCGTCGCCGTAATACTCCTCGTGGTTTACCACGGTAACAAATTCACATTTTGACAGGGTACGGGCGATTAAATCAATCGCCGTGTACAAGGCAATTTCGTACAAATGAAATTTCGAGGTTTCAAGGGTCTCCTCAAAAAATTCATCAAAATAGGATTTTCGACCTATGAACTTGGATTTTAAAAACTCAATAAAATTCAAATTATCACCTCGATTCCTCAAAATGTGTAGACTTTCATATAGTCGAATTGTGCGCTTGTAATCGTTGCATTTGACTGCAAATGCTCTTTTTGCGTATACGCCGCTGCGAGTGCCATAAAACCGTCTGTTTTTCGGCTCTTGGGCTCGATTTTGTCGTATGTGTAGTTATTGTTCTTTGCCCTGACAACTTTCGTGTTGTTCGTATACCAACGCATAAGCGGGTCATCACCCCATATAATGCGTTGATTGCCAAAGTCAGATGTAATAATCGGATAAACTTGCATAATGTCGGACGGTCGCACAAGATAAAGGTTGTTATTGCCGTTCTTTTTATCCGTGTCAAAACCGATTTGCTCAAGCGGCTTTTTCAGCAGAGTAAAACGGTAATTATCGAGCGCGCCGCGAATAATGTTATAGTGTTGCTTTTGTTCGGCGAGCCACTCAGCCGGAAGCTCAGGCGGTATCTCAACGCCGCTGACCTTTGTCAACAAACCTCTTTGAATCGCCTCGTTTATCGGGAACCTGATCCGTGATAAATCCCTGCATTGCTCGCATAACCAAGAGTGAGTTTTCCAGTAGACAAAACCGTCTTTTATAAACAGCAATCCGACGGAGAGGAAATCGGTTGTTTTAGTGTAATCTATTCCAAAAACACACGTTGCGCCTTCGAGGTCAATCATCGGGCGGTTAGTCGCCAGAATATTCTCCCATTTTGTAACGGGAACCTCGGCGGTACCGAACGGGCGGTTCATCCGCTTTGTCATAAACTCCTGATTGCCAAAATTATCCCGGAGGAAATCCCTGTATTCCTTGCGTATTTCGCGCAAAAGCTCGGGAAAATACTGCAAACTTGGATTAGCTTTATAATAATTTTCCTCATTGTGAACTTCGTTGTCAGCGTCAAGCTGACAGTAAAAAAACAAAATTCCATTGTCGGGGATATCACCCATTAAAATACTTTTGCCGTCTGCTATAAGGTGATCAAGCGGACCGTCGCGAACATTTCCGTCCGATGAAATGATGGTTTCCCTCGGCATAGGCTTTTTGCCGAGTCCTGTCCGAAAAACATTGACAAGTTTATAATTCTCATAGGTGTGGTACTCATCAAAATCAACCTTGCCTTGTTGCCCGCCATCCTTACTTTCGGCGCGGGATGTTCTGAATTTGAGCTTTGATTTAGTCTTTAGGTTTTTTATCTCGGTCTTGGTCCAATAGAAGTGCTTTTGCATTTTCTTTTTGTTGGATTCAAGAACGTCATGGATTTCATCAAAGGTGATCTTCGCTTGATCTTCGCTTGAAGCACAAATATCGATGTGGTATTTTGAAATTCCGTTAATCGGGGTGAGCAAAGCGAAATCTTCAAAAGCCAAGTAGCCGTTTTTACCGGTACCGCGCCCAACAATGAGAACCAGTGTCGGAAACCGCAACACACCGGGCGTAATATAAGTGCAGTTGTGAAGAACAAAGCAGAATTTTTCCCATTCAAACAGCTTGTATGTAAAGTACTTTTGCAGTTCGAAGTACTTGTCCGCCTGTTCTTCGTCAACGTAAACGCTCTCAGTCTCAAAAACCTTTTGAACAAACTCAATCAGCAGCGGTTGCCACTTACAAACGCGGTATTTGCCGCTGTTTACAAGGTCAATGTAATCCTGGATATAGCGGTTAAGCGTCAAAGCTCATCATCTTCCGTGTTCGGCTCGATAGTCTTTGTGTTAAGGCCGAGCTGGTTAAGGATTGCGAGGCATTGCTTGTTGTAAATAACGGCATTTTTTACGCTGGGATTTTCTTTCATGTAGATTTTACCCGTTGCTGATCTCGTCTCGAATTCCAAGCCCCGATTTGCAATGTCCCGCTGCATCTTAATTTCTAAATCGCGGTAAAACATATAGCGGTCAATAAGGTCTTTGAAAACAAGAACATCCGCGCCCATAGCTCTGAGCTGAGTAATCAAATCCTCACGGACTTGTTTCTTGCTTTTGCTGCCGACGGCAACGCTGATTGCCTTTTTTGACTTTGCCATTCTGCCTCTCTCCTTCCCCGAAAATTTCTCGCGTGCGCGAGATTTCCAAACTGTCTACCCTGCCGCCGTTATCCAAAACGCCGAAAAAATTTTGATTTTTTACCCGGGGGGTTACCAGCGTTCCTCGTTGAGCTGAGGCTTATTCTCTGCCCTGTGATGTTCGTCGTAATGACACTCATCACAAAGACATTCGAGGTTGTCATAATCAAGCGCGAGCTCTGGGAAGTATCGTAGATACTTCTTGTGGTGCACGACCTTGCCGGGACTGTACTTTCCTTTTGCTCGGCAACGCTCACACTCGTAGTGCTCAGCCTTGCGCTTGCGGTCTCTGAGTTCGCCCCATGCCCTGGTGTTATAGAACGGCGCGGTGTTTCCGCTGCGTATTAATTCTTTAATCCATTCGACTGTAACAACACGGTTTGTCATAAAAAAATAAGGCAGTAAAGATTGTCTCTTTACTACCATTTTAGTGAATAAAGTGTGCAATTTGTTGCACTGTTTTCTACTGTTCCCCCACGCCGAGAAGATAGTCGGCGGACACGTTCAAGCCCTCGGCGAGCTTCTTGACCATAAACGCCGACGGCTGGCAGGTGCCGGAAATGTAGTTGTGTATCATCCTGACCTTAATTCCCGTGAGCCTTGAAACGTCAGACGGATATAAGCGGCGCTGTTGCATAATTGAGTCGAGCCGCTTTGCTAAAGTCAAATCAAGTTTTTTATGTCTGCCCATCAGTCTCACTCCTTAAGGCGTAGCATTACTACCGAGCAATTATAAAAAATCCTCGGCTTTATCTTCTCCCCACCATCGGCGGGCGTTCAGTTGCAAAAATGAAAAGTTGAAAACCGCACCGGTGATCTCGTTCACACTAAAGCTGTCATCCTTGAGCAGATAATAATTCTTCGGTACTTCGATTTCTCCCGTGCGTTCAATTTTCTGATACTCGCGCTTGACGTGCTCCTTAACCTGAACCGTCGGGCGCTGTAGGTTCCTTGATGTTTTAATTCGCTTGTTCGCTCCGATGTCCTTGTGACGAGCCGCGTCCTTTGAGATGTACTTTGACAGGTCCTTAAAAGCGCCGTCGAGGTAGAGCGGCTTGTTATAAATTCCGCTTTTCCACTTCCAGCACTTCTCGGCTATAGCGGAGACATCACGTGGGATGATAATGTGCAAGTGCCAGTTCTCACCCTTCTTGCCGGATTCAACAAATCCTATGTACTTGAACTCTAACCCTGCCTTTGCCGCGTGATACTTAACGCGCTTGAAGAAGTTGCTGACAACGCGCTCAAACTCTTTTTCCGTGAATTTCACATAAGGCGCGGAAAAGCGCACCCACCTGTCACCCTCTGAGAAGTTGCAAAGGATAAGCCGCCTTATGTTCTGCTCTGACCTGATTTTGTTAGCCCTCTGCATTTTGTCAGGCGTTAATGAGCGGTTGATACTGCGGGCAACATTCCTTTTGCCGCGCTGGCGTATTGACTTGTAGAATTTTACCTCAAGCAGCGGACCGCTCTGGATTGTTGCCTTATATACAAACATATATGTAACCTTTCATTATAATAAAGCGTTGGGCTTTCGTCACTTAATTAATTCCTATAGCAGGATATAAAGGAGCTTGTCCGCTCCTTCAAAAAGAATTGTGAATATATAATTTTATTTTCTTAATTAGAATAATATTGCCTTGCCGAACCGCTGAAATTGTTGTTGATAAAATTGAATATGTATGCTGTCATTCGAATTGTTAAATTGTAGTTGCGGTTCGGCAAGGCTAAGAGCTTTTACTTAAACATAGTTTATTCCCCCTTTCGTTCCTCGCCGCTCCGAGGTTATTGCACGGAAATGAACGGAATTATAATTAACAGCCGAGCGGTGCTGTTGTGGGCGGTTAATCGAACATTGAAGGCTTGCTGCCTTTGCAACAAGGCTGTTCCAATGTACACTTTTCGTTATCGAAACAATTAAAACACTTTCTTTGCTCTTTGATTTTTCTTAGTGTAAAAATATTTTTAGGGTTGTGAATAATAGGGCAATCTACCTGCCAACGACAGTTTCCGCAATTATTGTGCTTAACACAATCTTCTTTCGGATTGAACATATATTTCACGCTCCTTTCAGAATGTCACTGCCGCGTTAAGGACTGCCGCTGCAATCCAGTACACGGCTTTTTTATGTTCTTTATTTACGACGCACATTATCGCCGCTCCGAGGTTATTGCACGGAAATGAACGGAATTATAATAAACAGCCGAGCGGTGCTGTTGTGGGTTAGTACAAGCGGTATTTTCCGCTGAAAAGCATACGGTGAAGCCTTCTAAGGCTCAGCGAGTCAGGTCTCGCCGTTTTCGACAGTTGCATACCGACAAGGCTCTGCTTGTGCGACCTGTGACTGCGCTTTTTGTGTTTGTTGTATTGCTGATTGTTTTTCATTCTTTTTCTTCCCCTTTTTTATTTAAGTTTTATTTGCTTATTAATAAGATAATAATAGTAATTATTATGACAATCCCGAAGTAAATCCATATTGGTGAAACAACCCACCACCAAGACCAGTCAATTACGTTGCAGAGTTTCAAAATAACGAAAGCAACTGTCAGCATTAATGCTAAAGCAGTGCCGCATCCTATCCCTTCGTTTGAATTATTCATTTTCCTTACTCTCCTTTCAAATCGTCACTACCGCGTTAAGGACTGCCGCCGCAATCCAATACACGGTTTTTTTATATTCTTTATTTACGGCGCACATTATCGCCGCGCCGATATTCATTACTATCATAGCGATAGGAAAGAAATATGTAGGTTTCATTCTCTATCACACTCCTTCAACGCCTGTTCGGCTTCAAATTTAGCGCCGCAATTAGGACAATATTTATGTGCCAAACTTACCCACGATTCGCAATTGGAGCAAGTCCAGAAAATACTGCGTTCGCTCATTCCTTTCCCAAGCCCTAATTTGTGAAACTCTCTCATTTTATCAATATCAGGCGTATGTTTAATCTTTTTCGCAATATTCAACTCCACAAATCGGGAACGGTCTTTGAAATTTTTACAGCCATGTTCGCTTTGCCATTTCAATGCTTCTGTTTTGCCATACTGCATAAAACAACATTCCGAATGAATACACTCTTTACAAGTTGCCATTACTCGTTCACCTCCGCTTTCATAAATGCAAGCCAATGTGTTTTATTGCCCCGCTTTCTCATACGATTACCGAATAGCGGCTTTTGTGGAAACAAAGGTAGTATTTCCGATAAAGGGAATTGTATCTCGCTCCATTTGAAGATTAAAACACCGTTCGGCTTAAGTACGCGCATACACTCATTGAACCCGGCTGTCAGCATTGCACGCCAATCACCTTTTAACTTTCCATACTTCATAGCCATAATGCTTGTGTCTCCTGCCCACTGTAGGTGTGGCGGGTCAAACACGGCCAGATAGAACGAATTATCATCAAAAGGCAAATCAGTAAAATCACATACAGTGTCCGGGCTTACCTCAATAAAACGTTTCGGGTAGTATTCTGTCAGAGGCACAACGCGATTATCGCAAAACTCAACGTCTGCGTTATTTTTATCGAACCAGAACATTTTACTACCGCAACAAACATCAATAATTCGTTTACTCATTGACGCCCTCCGCTTTGATGACTGTCGGTTCGTTTTCTACAATTCGAATATACATATCAATACCACAACTAAAACAATTGTGGTTTCTTCTACAGCGTTCACCACAATGGTTTTCTTTAAGCAACTTGATGTGTGCGTCCGCGTCAATCAGCCTGCCGTGTTTTTTGGGGAGCTCTAACAAAGGGCAATCAGGATGTTTTGTTTTGTTAAGATAATGTTCATCAACATCAAGGTGCCTACCATCTTTTTGATGTCCTACTCCGCAATAATAGAAGTCGCAGCATAAATGAGGTTCATCACACTCGTTGCAGGATTTTGGGAAGTCTCTCAATTTGACGATATAACTCACTCGCTCACCTCCGCTCCTATGACCGTCGGGGTTTGGTCAAGTAGATTAAAAACATCTTCAATCAAACACCCTCTTCCTTTTTCGCAGCTGAAAGTTTCGCACGTTTCACAAAGGCAGCCGTGAATAGAAGTTTGGAGTTTATCCGCGTCAATCAGCCTGCCGTGCGGTGTGGGAACTTCGGTTAAAGGGTACCGCTGAATGTTATGCCCGTTGTCATATTGACTTGCAAATTCGGTGTCAATAACAAGCTCGACAGTATTGTCGGGATGGGCGAGAACGACACACCTATACGCGGTGTCCTTTTCTCCGTTAACCGCTGAGTGCTTTGGCAAACTCATTCCATTAATAATCAGGCTCATTTAATAACCTCCGTTGAATTCCAAAAACCACTCTTTCAGTGCGACGTGTGCTTTTGCAAAACAAAGTTCCATATCAATATCAGATTCATATAAAATAGTGACATCATCGCCTGAGCGCCTTGCTTTCGGAAAATCTCTTGCTGCATTTTTCTTGAAAACGGTTATAATCCAATCACAAGTTTTTGAATATGAAATTTCCAAGTGCATTGGAAAAAATCTCACTTTATCGTTAAAAAACAATAAAAACTCGTTCATTCCGTCAACTCCTTTTTGCTACCTTCTTCGCCCCAAAAGGCTTTGAAGTATTCTGCAAACGTTTCTGACAACGGTTCTTCGTCAGTATTGTCAATTCTGCTGTCGAAACGTTTTGCATAATACATAACCGTGCTTTCCCACTCTTTCACTATTTCTTTGATTTTTGGAAGATAATATGATTTGAACAACTTATCGGCAACTTCATCCCACTCGGGCGATACTTCCTCGTAATCTTCAAATTCATCTATTTCACAGCTCTCATAATACTTCTTGAAAGTAGTAGGCTGAGCGAGCTCACTCATATTTATGGTAAAAACATCCTCGCGCGAATCATAACTAAAGGTATTGTTAAGCTCCTGCTCGATGCTTTCTAACCGTTCATCAAAGATTTCTTTCCAAGTCTTTTTATCACACATCATTTACCGTCCTTTCTCAAAGCAAAAACTGCCAAACAAATACAGCGACAAACGCGACACCAAAGGCAAAACCTAAAATAAACGGCATAATCATTCCTCCGTCTCCCCGCTGTTTTCAAGCGCGAGCTTGGAATAATGGTACAGCTGAAAAAGTTTATCGACAAATGGCTGGTTGATTATGTTAACCGGTGTGATGATTGCATATAAAAGCAACCCGACTTTAACGGCAAAGTATTCCCTGCCGTCAGGCGTTTGCCTGAGAAAATAGTGAATGTCTCTGCTGTCGGTATCAGAGAGCGGCGCAAGGTACACGCTTTTGATAAACTTTATTCCGCGCTCGGTCATTACCGGAATGCACACGCCTACGCCCTCAAGCTGGATGTTGATGTCGTGCAACATTGCCGCTGATTCATCGGGTGTTGAATCAGCAAAGGAAAACTCATAAGGCAACGGCTCATTAATTTTGAAATGTATTTTTTCTCTCTGGCTGTCGTTAATGTCGTATAGCTGACAAATATAATCTTCGTCAAGCTCCGGCAGTGCTGTTAAAGGATATACCGCGTTGCCGTCGCTGAGATACTGAGTTGTGCCATCGGTGAAAAGGCTGATAACTTTTGACTTTTTACAAATATCAAAAGCCTTCTTTATCTTCATATATAAACCCCCTCGGATTTCAATTTATCATACAGCACCGGCATAAGCAGGATAACCACTGTGCACTCCTGCGTCTCTGTAGTTGCATCGGCGATTTTTAAAAGCATAAAGTAAAAAACATCCCAAGCGGTTTTGGCTTTAAGCTGCTTTTCTTTGTCGCGGTTCGCCTGATAAAGCGGTTGCTCCTTTGCAAATTTACTGATTTCCTTAATAATCGCAAGCGCCCGTTCGGAAAACTTTTGATTATCAAGGTCGGTGTTTTCATCTCCTAAAAGCTCCGTCATAAGAGAATTGAGCTCGGTTATCTTTTTCATTACGCCTCTCCTTTGTACTTGGTGAAAATAGGATGTGTACCATCGCGGAGTTGTTTCTCTTCATCGGACATTACATAACCGAGGCGGTTGAGCAGGAAGTAAAGCGAGTTGAGGTTTTCGCTGACGTTCCGAGGGTTATTGAGGTCGTTAGAAACATATTGATAGAATCTGTTTTGATTATCCAGTGCCTTACCGATAAGTTCTAACATGATTTTTACGCCGTTATCGGTTTCAAAAACGTCGTCAAAATTCGATTTGCTGCCGTATAAGCAATCCAGTATTCCATAACAATAGGCTCCGTCTATACGGGTACGAAGAAACTCTTTGACAAGAATAAGATACTGTTCTTTGTCTAATTTTGGAGGATCCTTGATGAATGCTTGGCGCAAGTTGCGTGTCGTTTCGTTGAGTATTTTTCCTTCCTGGTTGAAGCGCTCTCGAGCTTCACGGCGCTCTTCTTCATGTTGATCGTGCTCTATTTCAGCTTCTGTTCTTTTTCGGTAAAGCGTAACACCGCCGTAGTTGCTCACTTCATAACAGTACTCTCTATTTAAGTCAATGCGAGTTTTAGCTTCTCTTTCGTTAAATACTGTTGCTACATAAGCCCAGATGGATGCCCTTTTCTTATTTGTTGGTCTGGCATTGGGGAGTGATTTAAGGTAATCAAGTAGCGCTTGGCGTTTTTCTTTATCCTTTTGATTACGCTTTGCTTTTTCAAACTCATTATTGAAGTTGTTTGTGCCAAGTACGTCAAGTAGTTTGTTTCTGGCGTCGATGTCCTCGATTTCGTTCAATTTTTCGTAATCACTCAATGAAACCTGCCGCTGTTGACTTTGAGCAAATGCCTCTTTGTCGAGTTCGAGAAGTTTTGTTCTTCGTCTGATTGTAGATTGTGATAATCCTGTCTTTTTGGAAATATCAGCTATTGAAAAGCTATAGTCAAGAAGCAACTGTATTCCTTCTGCCTGTTCATAAACAGTCAGATCCGAACGCTGCATGTTCTCGGTTAGCATAGTGGCAAGTTCTTCTTCATCCGTCATTTCGGTAACGACACACGGAACAGTGGTTAAGCCGGCGAGTTTTGCAGCAGCAAGTCTTCTATGACCAATGATAACCGTATAAGTATCATCAAGTTTATTCCTAACAACAGTTAGGTTTTGCAGAATACCATTTGTCTGAATACTCTCTGCAAGTTCGGTCAAGTCACCGAGATTTTTACGCGGATTATCCGGATGTGCAAATATGCTTGATAAAGGTATTTCTACGATATTTGTATTTTTCATAGTATTTGAACACTTTCCTTTTATAATTTTTTTGACCTCCGGGAGCGCCAACTCCCGGAGGTTATTTTTTTCGTACTTTTTTACCTGCGTACATTATTTCCATGCTGTCCGCTACGTCTCCGTATTTATCCTTCTTTAAGGGTATGCCGCGCCGGGCTTTATCCCTGAAGGTCTCGGGGTCAAGCTGCTTAAATAAATCGGCAATATTGTCCTCGACCGTAGCGGAGTAGAAGCGTTCAAGCAGTTTTGCATATGGCACATCATTGCCGAGCAGCCCAAAATATTCGTCAATGTGCTTTTCCGCTGCCTGCATGGAATGAGCCTTGAACATCTTGTCGTCGCATTTCCGCTGAAAGAGTTTGAGATAAATATCCTCTTTAGTTAGGAGGTCAATAATAGTCATTGATAGAACGAGGATTTTTTCAATGTCGATTTCATCGGCGGTCAGAGCTTTGGTTAGCTCGGTTCGCTTTGAGCTGTAATCGCGCGTCCGTTGCACCCAGTCGCTGTACATCTTCTCAAAGAATACCGTCCGCGTTCTGAACTTTTCATAGTGACTAAGAATGTGATATTTTAAAGTCGCACACTCTACCCTGCTGACCGTGCCGATCTTAGCTAAACTGTATGTAGACGCCAACGTTAAAACCGCCCACATATCAAAGATGTTTAGTCCGTGAATTTTAAGCGGTTCGACCTCGCCGTTTATAAAATCACGCGCAAGCTGGTCTAAATTTTCAATAATCTCCGCTCTCATACTCCGCGCGATCCTCCGAGCTTAAGGACGCGGCGTCGAGAGCTTCGAGACTCCCCACCGTGCCGCTGATTATAACGGCGTCGGCGACTTCGGCGGCTTTGTCCGGTAGCGCGGCGAAAAAAGCGAAAGCAGTTAATCAGCCCTGCTCTGAACTTCATTCCCACGGTCGGCTCGACATCGTTCAACCTTAACCAGCCGGCGGCTCTGTTCGCGCGCGTCTCTCCGATGTTGCCGGTTGCTTCAATCGCCTCGCCGTTTTTATCAAAGTAAACGGTAACCTTTGACCTGACTTTGAAAATTCTTGTAAAAATATTCATTTTAATACCTCCAAAATTTTTGTAAATCATTGTCGGAGAGTTCCCGGCAATGCTTTGTTGTGAAATGTTTACAGCCCCTGACAGGGCAGTTTCTGCTTTTTCCGGTGTCGAGCATATAAAAGCAACCGCCGTGATTATCCTTGCCGTGGTACAGCTTGCGGTGTCCGCAGCGCTTGCCATTTCTTATACACTTCATGACGGATGCAACATCTGAATTAAAAGGCTGATGTCGACACCGGTTGCGTACATTTTCAAACGTTCGGCAGGTATGTTGTACACCCAACCGCCTTTATCGCCCTGCGCCGCTGAACCGAAAGGCAAACGGCCTTGACGCAAGCCGTTATATATAAACGTAGGCGCAACGCCGAGAAATTTGGCGGCGACGGTCGGCGGAACGTCGACATACTCCTCGCCTGTTTTGGGATTGATTAATAAATTCATATCTACCATGTTTTCACCTGCTTGGATAAAGGGCGGCCGTGCCCACCGCCCTGTGATGGATTACTACAAAATAATTCGGGGGTTATATGAAAAAGAGAATTGCCAAGTTTATAGTCAACCTTGCACGTTAGGTTATGAGACTTATTCAATTAATTCGATAAATTCAGCTTCTAAGCGTTCATTAATATCTTGAACCGATTCGTAGGGTAAAGTGACAAATGGATGCTTTAATCCGTCATCACTTAGCAAAGTACCGTCTTTTACTGTATATACCTTGCCTTTTGTAAAAACGCCTTCCTTTCCTGAAACGCAAACGATCTTGCCGCTGTAAGGCTTTGGCATTTCAGATTCAGGCTCCTTTTGAGTAGAGAGATACAACTCTCCGATAAATTTCCTGTATTCTTCTGATGTATCAAAAGTTATATATTCTTCAATCGGCACTCTAAAGACAAAAAAATTAAAATCCGTCTCTGTTATTAGCTGTTTCATTGAAAAATCGAAACGGTTAGATTCACAGTACCGCTTTAATGATATAAAAGCGCTATTAAGTCCCTCTCCGGATAATTTGGATAATTTGCTCGGAAACTTATGTATTATCGTTATATAATCCGTCCAGTCGATTGATATGATGCAGTTATCGCTGCTCTTTGGCGCACAACCCGGCGGAACAAAACCCAGATTCGGGTTTTCTCTTTCGTAACTCATTTTTTCTCCTGTCTCCGCCCGGTGCTTGGGCGGGGTTGTTTTTATGCTGATTGTCTTAAACTGCGAGGATCTATATCAAGAAAATCGCATAACTTAAGAAGTTCCTCGCCTGTTATTTTTCTTGTGCAGTTTAGAATCCGTGAAAGCGCATCGGCGGTCATTCCGATTTTTTCACAAATATATGCTTGTTTAATCCCTCTGCTTTCAATAATTTCTTTGAGACGTAGATTTAAGAACATGAAAATCACCTCGCTTTCTATGTTTTGTAGATTTCAACATTATAATAATCTATATTTCTTAGATTGTCAAGACTATTTTTCAAAATTTTTCTACTTTTTTTAGATTTTTGTATTGACAATCTCTATTTAGATAAATATAATAGATTTATAGAGTTTTTATAGATACGGAGATTAAAATAATGTCAAGAGAATATATAGCTAAAAAACTTAAAGAATTAAGACAAAAAAGCGGATTAACCGCTGATGAAGTCGGTGCAAAAATCGGAAAAAGCGGCAAAACCGTTAACGCATGGGAAAACAACCGCGGACAACCCGATGCCGAAATACTAATTTCTCTATGCGATATTTACGAAGTAGATGATATTTTAAAAGAATTTCGTGTGGACAAACCGTCTACTCAAACTTTTTCTTTATCTGAGCACGAAAAAGAGGTAATTATTGCCTATCGCAAACAACCAAGTTTGCAAATCGGTGTTGACCGTATGCTTGGCGTAGAACCAATTTCAGAGCAAAAAGAAAAACGCGCCTAACTTTAGACGCGTTAATAATGTAATTTATTTTAATTTCAATAAATAAGGTGACATTTATGGAATTCTACATTAATATAATTATGAACTTGATTTATCCTCAATATCTGAAAAATGCTACGCTTGATATTCGTGAAACCAAAACACAAATAAAAAGTTTGGTTATAAATTCCCCTGCTACTCCATACAGGGCTAGAATAAGCAATGTGGTATTTGCAAAAATCAAAGCAGACGGAAAAGATCCGTTTATCAGTTTTCGCTCTTCTTATTTTCTTGATTTTAATACATTGCATATGCACCCGTATCAAATCAATTCTGATTCGGATTTTTGCCGTGTTTCACTTATCAATTTTACTCTTGCTTATCAGAAAAATCCATATGAGTTATCTATATTGCTAAATCAAATTTTTATTGATACTCTAAGCTTTTCTTCATTTGGTTGCTGCTCCAGATACAACGAATGTAGTGATGCTTTGAATTGCTTACACCCTGACCAGCTGTATGCAACAGGCTGTTACTATCGTAAGAATTTGGAACAAGGGCTAGTTTTTTATGGAAAAAACAAAAAAACAGAAGAAGCAGATGATAATATGTATGTTCCAGCTATGATTGATAAATCCATTAATAATAAAAAAGGAAAAAGCATTATTGATTTTCCAAATGATTACATTGTAATGGATTTTGAAACAACGGGTTTAGATAGAACATTTGATGAAATAATTGAAATAGGAGCAATAAAAGTAATCAATGGCGAAGTATCAGATGTTTTTTCTACTTTAATTAATCCTGATGAAGAAATTGACGAATTTATAACCGACTTAACTGGTATTACAAATGATATGGTTGCCGACGCACCTAAAATACAAAAAGTAATGCCTAACTTATTAAAATTTCTTTCTGATTATACGATAGTAGGTCACAATATCGGATTTGACATTAATTTTTTATGCGCAAATACAACACAAGATATAAACAATAATTTTATTAACACATTAAGATTATGTAATAAACTATATAAAGATTTACAACACCATCGATTACGTGATATGGTACAATATCTTAACATTAAAACAAAAGGTTCTCATCGCGCTATCGCTGATTGCGAAGCAACATTAGTATTGTTTAATGAATGTAAAAAAGAAGCGATAAGACAATACGATACAATAGATAACTTTATTAAATCGTATGGTAAAAAAACAAAGAATTATAAACGAATTGATTATATCAATAAACTGAACTTTGATAATATTAATATTGACGAATCCAATTTGATATATGATAAAGAGTGTGTATTTACCGGAAAACTCGAGCGAATTAGACGTGAAGATGCTATGCAACTTGTTGTGAATATTGGTGGTCGCGTTAGCAACAATGTAACTAAACGAACCAATTATTTAATCTTAGGTAATAATGATTACTGCAAAACAATAAAAGGTGGAAAAAGCAACAAACAAAAGAAAGCAGAGCAGCTTAAACTTAAAGGACAGGATATAGAGATACTTTCTGAACAAACTTTTTATGAATTATTAAGTATATAAAAGAGGGCTTTTTATGAAAAAGATAATTTCTTTTATTTTAATTTTTGCTACCATTGCTTTGGCTACTTCTGGATGTAACATTTTTAATTCTGGAAAAGATAATTATAAAGCGCAAAAAGAATCAAACACACCATACGAGATAGTTAAGTCAGAAAACTATAATCATTACAACGAAAAGGGACGCAACTACTATGTCTATATCAAAGACGAAACTACCAAACGCGAAGAAATAGAAAAAATGTATGATGAAATCACGAGCAAAGATAATTGTGACATTCATACAGTTTGGTTTTATTTTGACAGAGAAGATGCGACAAAAGATGCCGATGGTCAGTTAGCTAAGGTGATTATGAAACAATATAGTAGCGGAATTGATCCAGCTTATATGTGGCGAGATTAAAAAAACGCCCTGCTCGACTGGTACTCGAACAGAGCGTAAGCCATACACACGGGCGTATATGGTGCATTCAAATGCATAATTATTGTACCATATCTCCCCTGTGTTTTCAAGATTATTTCGAGAAAAAGCAGGGGATTTTTGCGCCCTTTTTCTGAAAGGAGCGACAAATGAAGAAGTGCATTAACCGCCGATGCAACGCTGCGCTTGAGGACAACTATCTTTTTTGTCCTTTTTGCGGAAAATCTCAGGCGGAAAAGCCTAAAAAGCGCAAGCGTGCCAACGGCGACGGCTGTATTTGGTTTCGTAAGGATTCAAAGTCCCGCCCCTGGGCGGTGTATTCTACAGCGCTGGGCTACCGCGAGAACCTCGGCAGTTACAAAACAAAAGCAGAGGCTGAAAACGCCTTGATGGCGTATCAGCTTGCGCCGACTCAGTTTTACAACATTAATCTCAAAGATTTACACGACAAATGGCTCAGCTCAAAAGCATATGAAAGGTTGAGCGATTCCTCTAAATCGGGATATAAAGCGGCGTGGAATAAGCTTAAGCCGCTGTATGGAGTTAAATTTAAGGATCTCCGCTCTCAGGATTTTCAGTCGATAGTTGATTACTACGAGGAAGAACACCACGAACGCGGCGCAAACGGCGAACTGAAATACATTGATGACAAAGGCAAGGTTACAATGAAGGTTACCGACAAGCCGAAAATGTGTAAAGGCTTAAAATATTCCGCTTTGAACAACATCAAGTGCCTTGCGAGCCATCTTTACACCTTTGCGATGCGCGACGACGTTGTTAATAAGAACTACGCTGAGTTTATCGAGTTGCCCGATAAGAACGTGACAAACGCAACTGCCTTTACTGACACCCAGCTTGAGCTTATACGCCAGAACATTAATAAAATCCCCTATTGCGACTATGTGTATGCTCTGTGTTACCTCAATTTCCGCGTAACCGAATTTTTAACACTTACGCGAGATAGTTTCAAAAAAGAAAAGCTCGACACCGGGGAGACGGTTTATTACTTTGTCGGCGGTCTCAAAACCGAAGCCGGCAAGGATAGAATTGTTCCTATTCACCCTAATGTGCTCTCAATCGTTAAGAAGTGTATAGCAAAAAAAGGACAAACAGTGTTTTGCCGCGCGGACGGTTCGGCAATGAATAAAGACTATTTTCGCGAATCCTGCTTTTATCCGGTGATGGACGCCCTGGGCTTTGAGCGAACCTATCAGCCCCGGAGCTGCCGCCGCACGTTCTCAACGCGAATGTCCGCCGCCGGCGCAAAGGGAGAAAATATCGCAAAGCTTATGGGCCACACGTCCTATGACATTGATGTTAAATACTACATCAAGCAGGAATTAAAAACGCTATATGATGATGTCACCAAAATGGCATAATAAAAGCACAGTCAAAACGGCTGTGCTTTTTTCTAAAATAGAATATAATCAATGCGGTTTTCGTGACAATATCGTGACATTAGACATCACGAGAGTTCAGGAGAAATAAGGAATACAACATTTGCATAATAATTAAAGAACAAGAAAAAGCCCAGTAAGCAAGCCGTTTTTAGCTTAATTACTGGGTTTCTTCATTGGCTCCCCCAACTGGGCTCGAACCAGTGACATCATGATTAACAGTCATGCGCTCTACCGACTGAGCTATGGAGGATCATATAAGTTTTCTCAGATTTCTCTGAGGATTTCCTCTAAAATCCAGTCTAATGTCAGGTACTTAAATGTACGTAGCCACTACCGACTGAGCTATGGAGGAATATCGGTAATTCGTTCGGATTTCTCCGAAATAACCTCTAAGATTCAGTCTAATGTCAGGTACTTAAATGTACGCAGCCACTACCGACTGAGCTATGGAGGATCATATAAGTTTTCTCAGATTTCTCTGAGGATTTCCTCTAAAATCCAGTCTAATGTCAGGTACTTAAATGTACGTAGCCACTACCGACTGAGCTATGGAGGATCATATAAGATTTCTCAGATTTCTCTGAGGATTTCCTCTAAAATCCAGTCTAATGTCAGGTACTTAAATGTACGTAGCCACTACCGACTGAGCTATGGAGGAATGTGCAAAATTCCAACATTTCTGAAAGAATTTTTATGCAGTTTTAATATTTTCCATACCCGATAGTGTGAGGTTTGAATGTACGT
>Ga0310695_10003944_pt1 | contig 28172 bp, 21 predicted proteins | sample RumenRJG_04DNA_FD_203882 | JGI IMG/M metagenome (GOLD analysis project Ga0310695, IMG submission 203882) | Bovine rumen microbial communities from Lethbridge, Alberta, Canada - RJG_04 (v2) (version 2) | ecosystem: Host-associated > Mammals > Digestive system > Stomach > Rumen | place: Canada... | reverse complement strand
CGCATTATAGGATGCGCGGGAACGAACAGTTCCAGAGCGCGGATAGGAGACAGACATCACTTGCTTCCCAGATCGGCGGAATCGCTTCGCGATGGCCTATTGACAATTGTTCTCATAGGAGTCCCCAGAGGGGTAGACTTCGTACTTTTGGCTTCCAACAATGCACATCCGCTCGCAGGCGTCAATCGACGATTTGGCAGGCTTCTTTCAGGCGCGTGGCGAGAGAGTGGGCGAAGCGGCGCACTTCAAGAAGGTCGACTTCGGGATGTTTTCTGTAGTAGGCGATCTTCGCGGTGGGAAGTTCGCTCATTGGCACGAGCTCGCAGGCCTCAAGGAGGTTCGCCGCAACCTCGCAGGCGTCGAGAAGAGGCTTCCTGTCCATATTGCGGTCTGCGAACGTAGATGCCTTGGCGTTGGCGTCGAGCGCATTGCGGATGAGCTTCAGCGCCGTATCCGCCTTGCCCTCGCGGTTTGGGTTCGGCGCCACGACGGCGCACTTCTCGCCGCGGTTTCTGAAGCATCCAAACATCGCCGCGATGGTGCCGGCGTCGCGTATCGTGCCGTCGGGGTAGAAGATGCCGTGCTCGTCAAAGCAGCGGCCGGAGATGATCAGGTTGAAGAGCACCCAGCCCATCTTGTATTCGTGGCACAGCTGCAGGGCCATCTCGTATGAGTTTGCGCGGGCAAGGCATCCGGTCTCCGTCTGCAATACAGGCTTGCCGAGCTTTTCGCCCCACTGGACGGCCCTGGCATAGTTGCTTCGCCCGCCTCCGAGCGTGTCGCTGTAGTCGTGGAAGGAGATGACGTCCAGCCTCCCCGCCGTCGTCTGCTCGATTTCGAACGCAGTGGTGTAGCCCACCGTGAACAGGCAGTTCGGCGCGAGCTTCCGCGCAAGGTCTATTTCGCGCCGTAGAAACGCCCATGTAGCCTCAGCGCGTGCCTTGCGTTCGTCGCCTTCGGACTTGTGTATCCAGTCGTTGCACAGCGGCTCGTTCATCATGTCGAACATGAGAAGCCCCGGCTCGTCCTTGAGCGCCTTGACGATCGCCTCGGTGAAACGGTCGGCCGAGGCGTATGAGTCCGGCTGAATGCTCTTGGGATAAAGTCCGTTCCCGTTGAAGAGAATCGGCATCGACTTGTATCCGCACGAGTGGCAGACGCGCACGAAATCGACGACTTGCCGCACGTATTTGTCGCCGAACTTCTCGTACGCGCCTCTGCCCAGCCAGAAACGCACCGTGTTGAGACCAACTCTCTTGCCGTACGCAAGTTCGCGCCGCGCAGTCGCTTCGTCCTTGACGCCGTAGCACACGCCGCGGATCTTTGAGCAGTCGATATGCGGCTTCACCGCAAACGCCGACAGCGCAACCGCCGCCGCGCAGGCGGCAAGCGCAACCACGCACCGACTCCCCGCATGTGGCCTTCCATGCAACATTTTTCTTGTTTCCATGATCTCGTCCTTCCAGTTTTTAACATCAACTCAGCAGGGAACAGTCCCCGTGCATTTCCTACTGGATCGTAATTTCATGCATCTCGCCGTCGTCCTGCACCTTGCGCAGAACGGTGTTGCCATGGTGGACGATCTTGAGGTTGAACACACGCTTTGGCGTCTTGTAAGTGCCGCGCGGCCTCGAGATTCTCACAGTCGCGCTCTCGCCGCTTGCGACAGCCGAGATGTCCGTCTCGCGGAATCCTCCCTTCTCGTAGTCGAAAGAGATGCCGTCGTCCTCGTATAGGGTGAACGACGTCTCCTTTCCGGAAGGCACCACAAGCAGGTCGATGTCGGGCGAAGAAAGTTCGCCGGTGCTGCGTCCGTAGCGCCCCATTGGAATGATCGCGCCCGAGCGAATGAAAATCGGCATCACGTCCGCAGGGCATGGATAGACGACCGTCTCGCCGCCCGCGTACACGGCGCCCCTCCACCAGTCTGTCCAGTCCGATCCCTTTGGCAGGCGCACCTTCGCATCGCAGGCGCTGGTGAAATCCGCCACAGGACGAACGAGAAGCGACGGCCCGAGAAGAAAGACATCTGACGCGCCGTACGACGCCGGGTCGCCCGGAAACTCGAACGGAAGCGCGCGCACAACCGCAATGCCCGTCTTGTTCTGCTCGCGGAAGAGCGAATAGATGTATGGTATGAGGCTGTAGTGCAGGGCGTTGTATTTCCTGTAGCAGTCGAGCACGGCCTTGCTGCGGCGCGTCACGACCGCGTTCTCCTGCCATTCGTTCGACATCGGAAACGGCGTGAGGAACATCATCTCCGCCCGACGCATGTAGGCGAAGTCGTTCGGCGTCTCGCGGTTGCGTATCTCGGGTGTATAGTATGAGCCAGAGCACGACTGCACGATGACGGACATGACGAACTGCTCGAATCCGTAGAAGTCGGTGTAGGCCGAAGTCGTCCAGCGCTGCATGCCCGCCCAGTTTCCGCGGCTGAAGAGGAACGTGCGCCTGCCGTAGACGTCGCGGCAGCGTTCGTGCACGAAATTGCACGTCAGCGTTCCAATGAGGTTGTGGTATGCGTTGCAGGAGATGCCGCTTGGCATCTTCACGGCAAGGCTTCTGCCCACCGCCCAGTCGTCGGTTTCATCCACCTTCAGGCCGTCGGCCCCAAGGCCGAAGAGCACGTCCTCGTGCAGTTTCCAGTAGAGGTCGCGTGCGGCGGGGATCGTCATGTCGGGAACGAAGCCTCCGAAGCCATACCGCTTGTCCACGCCTTCGGCCTTCGCGATGTCGCCGCCCCAGCGTCCGTACGGCTCGCTAGCCTTGGCTATCGGGCAGTCAGGCGAGTAATATGGATGCTCCCAGAAGTTTACCTTCACGCCGAGCCCGTGCATGACGTCCAGAAACCCCTTCGGATCCTTGAACCTGTCGCTCCACCGGAAGCTGCATGGATAGGCGCGGGAATGCCAGCCAGGCTCTACGCCGACGACGTCAACCGATATGCCGGCCGCATGCTGCTCGCGGATCACGTTCTCGAGGTCCTTCGCGTTGAAGCCTCCGGCGCCGCGGTACGTGAGCCCGAGCGCATAGAGCGGCGGCATGTGCATGCGGCCCGCGAGTTCGGACCAGTTGGCGAGAATCTTCTTGTACGACGGCCCCCACACGAAGTAGAAGTTCATCTCTCCGCCCTCAAGCGACACTGAATAATCGCTCGTGAACGATATCCGCCCGCGGTTGGAGCCGCACAGGTATATGCCGTATCCCGAAGAGCTGTACCAGAGCGGGACGATCGCGTGCACGTTCTTCTCGGAGAGCCATAGGTCGTACGTCATGTCGCGCAGCTCCAGCGACTTGAAGTCGTTTCCAGGGATGTTGCCGAGCCCCATGAAGCGCTCCTCGCCGGCGACGTCGCGCACGAACGAGGCCCTGCGCCCTTCTCCGTCCGCCGAGAAGGCCTCTGCCGCACTTCTGAAAACCACGCGCCCGTCAACGGAAACGGCTATTCCCAGAGTCTTGGCGTCCACCGAGACGGACGTCTTTCCGCAAGCCGCCGTCACGCCATCGGGCGAACGGCTCTCGCGAACCTTCACCGGCGCGTAGTCCGCATCGGTCTTCTCGATCGCCTGCCTTGCCACATAGACGGCCTGCGGGGTGAATTCCGCTCCGCCCGGCGCGTAGCTGAAGTGCACAAGGTCCTCGCGGCAGAAATTCACCGCGAGCCTTCCAAACGCATTCGAGACCACCGTCTCGGCGCGCGCGGCGGAGAAGGCAGCCGCCAGCAGCGCCAACGCAATCCCCGCGCGCAGCCCAAGCTGGCTCTGCGCAGTGCAGATTGATGTCCTTGCGTCCATACGCGTCTTCCTTTCGTTTTCACGGCGTCATGACCGCCGTATAAGGCCAAGGACATCAGTCCTATGGGAACAACATCAGCGGAACTGCCATTCGAGGATGCCGCCGCTCCAACCTTCCTTAAGCTGGATGGAAAGGCGCACGGCCTGGGCCTTGACCGGGGCGGGGAAGTCAAGCGCGCAGAGTTTGTCCTTCGCGACCGGCCCTTCGACGCCGACGTCCTGCCAAGGCGCGTCCTTCGCGGCGCGCCACTGCGCCTTCCACGACGCCGGCAGACGGCAGTTGCCATTCTTCCCGTCGTCGAACCAGTACACCGAAACGCCCTTGAGCTCCTCAACCTGGCTGAACTCGCACATCACCCATTCGGCCGTGCCCTTGTGGTCCCAGAACGTGTGGCGCGGAATGGACTCGTCGTTGGACGCCTTTGGCAGCACGCCGTCGCACGCGGCCGAGATGCTGTCGCGCGGGTAGCAGAAAGAGGCCGAGAGCTTGAAGTCGAAGCTGGCGCTGTCAACCTGCGGTGCGACGGGGAACCAAGTCTGCATCTCGCCCGCTCCGCGGTGGCACCACGCAAAATACGGCACAAGCTTGAGCACTGCATTCTCCACACGGCTCGAGCGCAGACCGCGACGCACGGAGGCGGCCTGAACGGTGAAGGCAGGATAGACGTTTCCGAGGATGTTGCACGTGGCGGGCGTGAACTTGGCGTCGGCGGCGATCGACTTGTCAAGGACGCGCCCGCCGTTGTCCACCCCTTCCGCGCAGTAGAGGATCGGGCCGCACTCCACGGCAAGCCTGCCGCGGTCCTGCTTCACAGCGTCATGCGCCTTCACGCGCCGCACCGGCATGTTCATCGCCACCTCTACGCCATCTCCCTTCTTCCACTCGCGGCTGATCGCGCAGTAGCCCTTCTCAGGCGTGAACGCGAAGGCCTTGCCGTTCACCTTCACGGAGAAGTCGGCCAGCGAGCCAGGCGTGGTCTGCGTGTAGAGGTCGCTCGGCACGGGACGACCCACGCACCATCCAGGCACGCGAACGTTGAGAGTAAAGTTTCTGGTTTCTGGTTTCTGGTTTCTAGTTTCGGGTTTCGAGTTTCGGTTTTCGATGTCCGCAACGGTGATCTTGGAGGCGCCCTTCCAGGGGTAGTCTGTCTCCTGCGAGAGCTTGACGGTGCCGCCGGAGAGAGCGAGCTTCGCGTCGCTCGCCACGAAGAGGTTCACGTAAGCCGCGTCACCGCGCGTAGCGTAGGCGAACTGCGCGATCTGCGGGATGAAGCGCACGATGTTCACGGGGCAGCAGCTGCAGCCGAACCACTTCGAGCGCTGGTAGCCGCCGCGCGATGCGAGCGGGTTCGGGTAGAAGAACTCGTCGCCGCCGAGAGAGATGCCGCTCAGGAAGCCGTTGTAGATCACGCGCTCCAGGACGTCGATGTACTTCGCGTCACCGCGCATCAGGAACATGCGCTGGTTCCAGAGAGCGTTAGCGATGGCGGCGCACGTCTCGAGGTATGCGCCTTCGTTGGGGAGGTCATAGTTGTCGCCAAACGCCTCGCCCGCGCTGCCGAGCCTCTTGTCGGCGTAGTTGACGTGACGGTGCGCGCCGATGCCGCCGTTCAGGTGGAGCTTCTTCGAGACCACGTTCTCCCAGAGGGCGTCGATTGCGGCGACGTACGAGCGGTCGCCTGTGAGGGCGGCGACGTCGGCCATGCCGCAGTAGAGATAGCCGGCGCGCACGGCGTGGCCGAGGGCCTCGCGCTGGTCGACAACGGGCACGTGGTCCTGGAGGCCGGCGTTCCACGTGTGGCGTAGGTCCTTGCGTCCGCGCATGTCGAGGAAGGTCTTGGCCATCTTGAGATAGCGCGGCTCGCCGGTGGCGCGGTAGAGCTTGCAGAGGGCGAGCTCGATCTCCTCGTGGCCCGGGGCCTCGTGGAGCTGGGTGGGACCAAATCCGAACGTGCGCGAGACGAGGTCGGCGCTGCGGATGGCGACGTCGAGGAGCGAACGCTTGCCCGTGACCTGATAGTAGGCGACCGCTGCCTCGTACATGTGGCCGATGTTGTAGAGCTCGTGGCCGTGGTCGCAGCGGCTCCAGCGGGTGGGGCCCATCATGCCGTACTTGACGTTGCCGTTCTTGTCCGTGCCATAGTTGAAGCCGAGCGTGCGGGCGGTGTAGAGGTATCCGTCGGGCTCCTGCGCGCGGGCGATGTTGGCGATGAGATCGTCGAGGTACTTCTCGAGCTTGGGGTCTGGGTGCGTGGAGAGCGTGTAGGCCGCGCCCTCGATGATCTTGTACACGTCGGAGTCGTCGAACGGGATGCCGCGGAAACCATGCCCTTCACGCCTGCCGGCCGCCTCGAAGTTGTGGATGCGGCCCGTCTCCTCGCTCTTGCGGAAGTCGGCCTGCACCGTCACGATGCGGTTCGTCTCGAAGCGCGGCAGCCAGAAGCCCGCGCGGATTGAGACGTTCGTCATGTCGGCGGCGCGGAACGGATAGTCGTTCGCGGCCATGCACATGCCAACGGCGATAGACGCCGCACATACGGCAAATGTCTTCTTGTTCATCTTTTTCCTTTAGTGCCTATTACGATTTTCTACGGTGCCCCACACACAAAAGTATATCAGAACGCGTGGACATAAACAAGCCCGCAATGGCGCGTCGGCAAAAAAGTTAGCCGAGGCTATTGACTGCATCGCGCCAATATGTTATAATAGGCTAACATTTTGAGGCAAGCCAGGCTATGAAGAAACAAAGCGACAGAATAGACGAATCGCACCGAAAGGAATTGCTGAAGTTCCTGCTGGTGAAGACTGCGGTGGTGCGGCAGGGCATCAAGCCCGCCGAGCTGCTGCGCGTCAGGCACTGCTACTCGTCGGTCAACGAGGAGGGACTCCGCGTATGCCTCTACCGTAGCGACATCTATGAGATCCTTGGCCTTGAATACGTTGAACTGAAGGTCGAAGACAAGAGCTCGCTGGTGCTTTTCTACAATCCTCCTGCCCTTCAGGCAACGCTTCAAGCGCCCCGCAACCGCCGCTGGCTGGCGAGGCTTGGATATCCGCAGGATGGGACTATGCACCAAATGCTCGCTACTCTCTGCCGTCGTGCAGGCGGGAAAGAGCTGCCGCACGAAGTCGGAATCTTCATCGGCTATCCGCTCAAGGACGTGGCTGGCTTCATGCAAAGGATTCCCGCGACTCCCGTCCACCACGGGGCATGGCGCGTGTACGGCGTAGCGGACGAATCGCTTCGCCGCATGCGGCTCTATGCCAATGCGGAAGCCAACGCCGTCAGAGTGCTAGACCGCTCGAGCGGAATCAAGGAGTTCATAAACGCAATCTCTGCCAAACAGGCAAGTTAAAGAAAGGAAAACATGAAAGCTGCTGTAGTGTATTCTACGCTAACAGGCAATACGAAAAAGGTTGCCGAGGCATTCTGCACGGGACTCGGCGAGGGTGCCGAGATCTTCGACGTGGCAAACGCCCCCGACCCTGCGGAATTCGATCTTGTGGCCATAGGATTCTGGGTGGACCGGGGACATCCCGACCAGAAGTCCATGGACTACATGAAGAAGATCACGGGCAAGAAGGTGTTCTCGTTCTTCACGCTCGGCGCGAAGCCGAAGAGCGCCCATGCGTTCAAGTGCGCCTACACGGCGGCGTCCTACTACGGATCGGGATGCGAGCAGATCGGTTCCTGGCACTGCCAGGGCGCGATCGACCCGAAGCTCATCGAGCAGATGCGCAAGATGCCGAAGGTGCCAGGCAATCCCCACGCCGCCACGCCGGAGACCGAGGCCCGCTGGGCCGCAGCCGCCAGCCATCCGGACGCCGAGGACCTTGCCGCCGCGACCGAGGCCGCCAAGGCCGTCCGCCAGATCGTGACCGGCGAGGATCCCTACGCCGAACTGAAGGCCAAGCTCAAGGCAGAAGGAAAAATCTAGAAGACTTACTAGAGAACCTAGAAGGCCAGAAGAAAAAGCCATGGCAGCAGATCGATCCATCCTTGAAACACCTGCGGTGAAGAAACTCAAGACGCGCCTGAACGCGCTTCTCGACGAGTACCTTCTCCACGACGGCTGGGGCCATCTTGAGATGGACATGCGCATCCTTGCGCGACACCAGAAAGAAGTCGTCATTCGCGCGGGGCGCGAATACCGCTTTGTGGTGGATTTCCAGAACACGCCCGCCGCTTCTTCCGCGGCGAACATTTCAAACGTTGCCCCTTGAGGATAGGGGAACGGGATCTAAAAAGCAAACGCCCGGCGCCGGACGGCGAACGGGAATCATGAACGAGGCGGGTGGGCCGCCCAAAGGAAAGGAAAACAACACGGTCGGGTCATGCGTCACGCGTGACCGGCACAAACAAGAAAGAACAAGTAAAATGAAAGCAAGCAAGAAGTCAGGTTTCACCCTGATTGAACTCCTCGTGGTCGTCGCCATCATCGCCGTCATCGGCGCAGGCGTGGCCGTAACCTACAACCGCCTCGACGAGCGCGCGAAGACCGCGATGGAAATCAGCGACGTTGGCACATTGTCCAAGACTATCCAGCACTGGTCTTTCCTCCACAACTGGGCGCTCCCCAACCAGCTAGACTCGCTCATAGACACCGACTACCAGCTCTATTCGCGCATGCCGGCCGGTTCGCTTCAGAACATTGACGCCTGCAACGGAACACGCGGTCTCTACGCGCAGTCGGGCTACACGTTCAAGGCTGCGGACGTGAATGACGATGTTGCCGATGCACTCGCCAATGGAGGAATCACGCTTGTCTATCTGCACGATGCAACCCGTACGCCTGCAAACGACTCGACATTTGAGGTCGGCTCGATGATGTCCGACGTCGACACCAGCACGACGGCGGCAACGGTCGGCTCTGACGACACGAACGCCAAGGCCCTTGCTCAGGCGCAGATCAATGCCCGCACGGACGTATCGGCATGGGACTTCGCAAACAACGGCCCCTACGTGCTCACCTACTCGGATGCCGACGGCAATGACGTGACCGTGAGCTATCCCAGCGCCGCTGTGTTCAACCGTGCGGCCGCCAATGCCGAGACGATCGCCTCCGCACGCCAGACCTGCCGTAAGCTTGCATTCATCTGGTCGGACGGAGCTGACAGCTCCGGCGCTCAGATGATGGGCATGGACATGCCCATGAACCTCACAAGGGAAATCATCTCGAACTGCGGCCTGACGCCTTCAGAAGTCGCCAAGCCGTCGCAGACTGCCGAAGAGGCCGTTGCCGACGGACGTTCCTATTGGCTGGTCGCGTTCGGCCTCGGCCGTTTCGCCACGATCTATCAGGGCAACGGCGCCCGCGTGGACACCCCCGTCGCCTCAAAGCGCTACAATGACGAGACAATCTACAGCCGTTACATTGTCATCGTAAAGGTCCCCACCGACGCCTATGACTCGATGAACAACCCCAGCGGCCTCCGTCCGCAGGTTGCATGTGTTCTCAGCCCGCAGGGACTTTCCGCCGCGGCGCTTTCCGACACGTATCGGAACGACGTGAAGGCGACGGAGAACTAATCACCCCGTCTGTTCTGCCGCGCAGTTGCCATCTTCTCTGCGCGACAGGGCAGATACTTCTTCTGGGCACGGTTTGTTATCCGCCGGCGTCCTCCCTTTCAGGACGCACGTCCTGAAGGGGATTTTAGAGAAGTTCCAAGACTATCCCAGATGAAAAAAGGCTTTACCCTGATCGAGCTGCTCGTGGTGGTGGCGATCATCGCCGTCATCGGCGCGGGCGTGGCGGTCATGTACGGACGCGAGGTCGTCGATGACGCCAAGAAGCAGATGACGCTCCATGAAATGGGGCAGATCCGTGACGCCTTCCAGCGGTTCTGGGCCGACAACGCGGCCCAGATGATGGACGGCCTCACCGTGCCGGGCAGCGCAACGCCCATGCCCACGGCGGACTTCGCGTTCATCGCCGGCGACACGCAGACGTTCAACGCCTCCATGCCGGCCGACGACCCGCAGCGCCTCTACGGCGCACTTGAATTCTTCGAGCGCTACGGGCTCTGGATGCTGTTCCAGAAGTCTGTCGGCGACCTTTCCGCCGGCACGCGCGAGAACCAGATATTCCTTTCCGACGACGAAGCGAGAAAGTACGAATTCCACTCGTCCTCGCCGCTCACCGGCAACGGCTGGCGCGGGCCCTACATCTCCACCGCGCAGCGCGTGGACTGCGTTGCCGCCGCTTCCGGCGGTGGCCTGCCCGAAGCCGTGCTCCAGAAAAGGCGCGCCGTCTCCAACGCCGCAGTCTCCGACGCCGAGATCCGCTTCCCGCAGCCCAAGACCAAGTACGACGACGAAAACGGCGGCTTCTACCGGATCGTCTACATGGAGCACTGCGCCGACGAGCGCACCGGGCAGCCCATCTACCGCCGTCTGCTTCTGATGGCGGCGCAGGATCCGCGGCTCTTCGACGAGGAGGCCGAGATCGCGCGCTTCCGCGGGAACCGCCGCTACAGCGGCCCAGACGCCGCCGCTCCGGTCGACGCGGCAACCGGAGCAGTCACTACGTACAACGAGACATGCGGCGTCTTCTTCGTAGAACTTCTCAACTTCGACACGGTGTACAAGTAGGGTTGAAAAGTTGAAAAGTTGAAAAGTTGAAAAGTTGAAAAGTTGAAAAGTTGAAAAGTATGAGTGGTGGACTGAAAAAAGGCATGACGCTCGTTGAACTCCTGGTGGTGCTTGTGATTCTCGCAAGCCTCGCCATCAGCGTGGCCATATCGTCGGGCGGCTCGCTGGACCGCGCGCGCGAGGAGAGGACGCGCCGCCAGGGCGAGGCGATGCGCAACGCACTTGAACGGGCTGACGGCCTTAGCATCGTATCCGACATGGGCCCCCTTCTCGACCCATCGGCGACCGAGGCGCAGAACCTCGGCCGCCTCGGATTCCTCTTTTCCCGGGAAACATCATGCGAAGTCTCGGTGGACGAAGCGGGCGGCACGGCGACGACAAATCTCCTGAAGCTCGCCCCGCCATTTGTGTCCATGACCGCGCCGCTCATCCCCACCAACATGTCGTTCGCGAACATCTTCGAGCTCACGAACAAATACCCGTCGGTCTCCCTCGGCTGCGGATGGCGCGGCCCGTACTGCAGCGAGCGCGTGGTGCAGGACGGCCTCCTGCGCGACGGCTTCGGGGGCATGTGGGAATGCGCCGTTGCTCAGACCAACGGCGCAACCACCACGCTTCTGATCAGCCGCGGGCGCGACCGCGCGCCTGACGGCATCGCCGTCAAAGACTGGCCAGACGCCGACTTCACCCTCCCCGTGCGCTCTCCAGACGCCCTCTCCCTCGCCGTCAACGCCTCCTGCGCGGACGAAGCGCTCGCCTCGCCCTTCTATCTGCACGTCATCGCCTTCTCGCCTTCGCTTTCAATCCTCCCCACCGGCGACGACGCCACCGAGATGTCCATCGCCACGCGCCACTTCTGCGCCACCAACTCCCTTTCGCTTTCCATCGACGCCGGACTTTCCGCAGGCAGCCGCGCATTCTTCGTGTTTGCCGAGAAAGGCGGCCTCTACTACGGCGCGCCGCCGCAGCACGTCGTGCTGCGCCCCGGAACAAACGAACTAAAAGTGAACCTCGTCAAGGCAGAATGAAAGAGAAGAAGCACAAAGGCCGCTACGATGCGGCGGCGATTCACGACGGGCAGTCATGGCATCTGCTCGCCGGGGCCGACCTGCGCGAAATCGCGGCGCCGGTTGCCGGACCCGCGAACAGGCTTCCGCAGACGCTTGTGGACCTCGCAGTAGGGGCGCAGAGCAGAAGCGTGCGCTTTCTCGTTGCAGGGGAAGTGCACCGCATGGAGGGCGCGATCCCCAAAGGGATGAGCCTGGAGCGGGCCAATGGCGTCATCCGCGCCTCGATAGCGGAGGCGACGGGCGTGGAGACCGAGAGTCTCCTCGTCGCGGGCGCGACGCCCGCCTGGGCCGGCACGCGAAAGCCTTTCACCCTAGCGGGGAGATTCGACGGCGACATGGCCGAAGACTTCAACGCGACGCTTGCCGAGGCAGGTCTTGCATGCGCAGGCTTCGCGTCCCTGGAGCTCGCGATGATGGCGGCGTGGCGCCCATCCCGCGACCACTCGCTCGTCATCGTGGGCACTGGGCATTCCTTCCTGGTGCCCGCGGCGCGCGGCGCGAATGCCGGTCCGCAGACCGTCGCGTGCGGACTTCGCCACTTTGCCATGGACGCGGCGAACGGCCTCGCGCGCCTCCAGCGCGCCATCGCCGGAGTCGGCAAGGAAAATCCCCTTCACGTCGTCGTGCCGTCCCTGCCTCACTCCGAGATTGCGGCGGCGCTGCGCGGCGCAGGCTACGCGAACGTAGTCGAGGAGAACCGCGACGAATGGCTTGCTTCGGCGGCGCGCGCGGCCCTTCTCGCAAAGCCCAACCGCACGCACGGCGTGGCCGTGCCGGTGGCGAACCCGTGGGAGCCGCGCAGAAAGTTCTCGAACGGATGGCTTTTGCTGGCGGCGGCGGCGGTGTTCGCCCTGCCGGCTCTGTTCCGCTGGGGATGCGAAGTGCAGTCGCGCAGGGCGTGCGCCGCGCTCGCGGCGGAGGCTGCGGCATTCCGCCCGCTCGAGGAGAAGATCAAGAAGGCGCGCAATGCGCTCTCCGCCGCGCAGGCGGAGAAGGCGGCGGAGGAGGCGGCGCAGAAGGCGCGCATGGAAATGCGCCGGCCGCTCGTCTCTTTCATCGACGTGGCCTATTTCTTCTGCAAGCACGCCGGGCGCAGCCTTACGCTCGAAGCCATAGAGCAGAGCGGGGAGAGGATCGAAGTGCGCGGCGCGTTCTCCGATCCTGAGGACGGAGTGAGGCTGAACGAGGCCCTGCTCGCCTACGCAAAGGAGAGGTGCATTGGCATCGTGAAGAACGAGGCCGCGCACGACGAATCAGGCGACGCGGCTTTCGTGAACAGGTTCACGCTGGTGCTTGACTGCTCGAAGACGGGGGAGGTGGCGAAATGAACGTAGGCGACACGGTAAAGAACTCGAACTCATGGCATTGGCTTGCAGCGGTTGTGGCGCTCTCGGCAGCGGGATCGGCGTTCGTGCCCACATACGGCTGGAAAGACGCCATCGCCCACCGCGGCCGCACTCTCGCGCCGCGCGAGGAGCAGGCGGCAAAGCGCCTGGCAGAGCTGAAGTCCCTCGACGAGCAGGAGGCAGAAGCCGCGCAGAAGAAGTCCGCCGAGCTGCGCGCCGAAACCGCGAAGGCGCGCACCGCATTCGCGGCATACGGGTTCGAGGCGATGCCCGAAGGAGAGGACGCCGTGTTCACGGCGCAGGGACGCATCAACGGCGCGCTTGCCAAGCACCACATCCAGATACTCTCGAACGATGCGCGAGTGGCGGAGGCGGCCAAGGCGCCGTCCGTCGCGCCCGCCATGGCCAAAGCCGCAAAACCTGCCGCTCAGCCTACAATGACCGCCGCAGAATTCCGCAGGCAGATCGAACAGCAGGCAAGTCAGTTCAAGGACAAGGCCGTGCGCGAGATGTTCCTTTCCGACGCCCGCAGAAAACTTGCCGCCATGGAAGCAGAGGAAAAGCGCAAGGGAGCGTCCCCGCGCGCCGCAGAGCGTCCAGCCGCCCCCCGACCTGCGGCCGCGCCCGCTCCCCGCGCAGCCGCCGTGAAGCCCCCCTTCCGCACCACCGAGGTCGACTACCGGGCGACAGGCGACTTCCGCGACGCTTTCATGTTCTTCGTGGAAGAGACGCACGTGCGCGCCAACCACGCGTTCAAGGACATATCTGTGCGCCGGAACGGCGACAAGGGCATGGACATTTCATTCAAGCTGCTTGTGAGCTACAGGTGAGCGCATGTACGGAACAGCGGAATTGACGAATCGGCGATGAGGAAATGGCGTGAAATCTCCTGTTGACACTTCGAGGGTGCGTCCGTCGCACGAAATCCTGAGCCTGCTTCCGGCCAAGACGGCGCGGGCCATCGGCGCACTGCCGCTCGCCACGGAGGAGGGCAAGGTGGTGGTGTGCCTTGCCGACCGCACGGACTTCGCCGCCGTCGAACGTGTGGAGGCCATCCTAGCGGAGCGCTCCGTGGAGTTCGTCGAGGCGCAGGATCCAGACGACTTCCGCCGCGCCCTCCGCGAAAACTACCCAGACGCCGCGATCACCGGAGACCTGGACAACCCCGAGAACCTCTTCGTGCACGTGATGCGCCGCGCCCTCGCCCGCAACGCCTCCGACATCCACATCTGCCCCGGAGAGATCGAGACGCAGGTGCGCTTCCGCGTGGACGGGCGCCTCCAGACCGAGCTTTCCGTCACGTCCGCCGTCGCCGCCGAGTTCGTCTCGTACATCAAGGTGCTCGCCACTCTCGACATCGCGGAGAAGCGCACCCCGCAGGACGGCAACATCGACACCACGGTGAACGACCTTGACGTGAGCCTGCGCGTGGCGACGGTCCCCACGATATACGGCGAACACGTGACGCTGCGGATACTCAGCCAGACGCGCGAGACAAGGCAGCTCGACGACCTTGGCAGCCTCGGCCTTCACCAGCGCCAGCTCAGGCTCTTCGAGGAGGCCCTTGAGATGCCGGACGGCGTGGTGATACTCTCCGGCCCCACCGGAAGCGGAAAGACGACCACCCTCTACGCCGCCCTTCGTCGGCTCGCCAGGCCCGGGGACCTTCATCTCGTGAGCATCGAAGACCCGGTGGAAAAGCCCGTGGCGGGCGTCACGCAGATCAAGGTGGACGCCCGCCAGGAGCGCGTGAGCTTCGAGAAGGCGCTGCGGTCCGTGCTGCGCCACGACCCCGACGTGGTGATGATCGGCGAGATACGCGACGGCGAAACGGCCACCACCGCGCTGCGAAGCGCCCTCACGGGCCATCTGGTGCTCACCACCCTTCACACGAACAGCGCGCCCGGCATTCTCACGCGCCTAGTGGACCTCGGCGTGCCGCCGTACCTCGTGGCATCGACGCTGCGACTCGCCGTGGCGCAGCGCCTGCTGCGCCGCCCATGCCGCGAGTGCATGACGTGGGCGCCCGCCGACGCGAAGACGTGCGAAGCTTGCGGATGGGACGCCGCCAACCCGCCGAATATCCCGCGCGTGCACGGCTGCGCCTACTGCGGCAACACCGGCTACGCCGGGCGCACGGCCATCTACGAGATGCTGCCCGTGAACGAAGACGTGCGCCGCCTGCTTCTAAAGGGCGAGAGCGAGGGCGACATCTGCCGATGGCTTAGAGACGCCGCCCCTTCCCTCACGCTCAGGGGAGACGCGCTCGCGAAGGTGCTTGAAGGCGAGACTACTCTCGAGGAATACCACGCCACAGTGGCCGAAGAGCTTGGATTTGGAGGCGATGACGCCTGATGGCCGTTTCATTCACATCGCTCGAGAAGGAGAAGGCGCGCCGCCCGCGTAACGCGGCAGAGCGCTTTCTCGCGCGCTTCCTGGTGCGCAAGGGCGCGATAGAGCAGGCGTTCCTCCAGCTCGTCATCCTGCTCAAGGGCGACGTGCCGGTGGTCTCGGCTCTCGAGACGTGCGCGGAGCTTGCGGGCAGCGACCTCAAGGCCGCGCTCTACGAGACGGCGGGGCACGTGCGGGGGGGGCTGCCGCTCGCCAAGGCCCTCCGAGCGTCCATGCCGTGGATCGGCGAGATGTTCATCGGGCTCGTGGAGGTGGGCGAGGCCAACGGCTCGCTGCCGCAGATGTTCACGTACGCCGCGAAGATACTCCTGCAGCGTCGCACCATCCGCAACCAGGTGATTCGCGCGATGACGTACCCCGTGCTGGTGGTGCTCATGGGCCTCGGAGTGGGATACTACGTGAGCACGGTGGCGATTCCGAAGATCGTCTCCGTGATGGGCGATCCCCAGGCTCTTCCGCCCATCACAAAGTCGCTTCTCACCACGAGCGCATGGCTCAAGGAGCATGGAGTGTGGCTTCTGGCGGGCCCGGCGCTTGCAGCGGCCGGATGGATGCTGCTGCGGCGCACGCCGAAGATTGGCGTTGCGGCCGACCGCGTCGCACTCGCCGTGCCGATCTTCGGCAAGGTGGGGCGCTTCTCGGCGAACGCCCTCTTCAACCATACGCTCTCCATGCTTGTGGCAAGCGGCATTTCGGTGGTGGACGCCCTTGCGCTCATCCGAGGCACGATATCAAACGGCTGGTACCGCCTGCAGCTCGAGAGAACGCGCCAGAAGGTGATGTCCGGCAGGATGTTCTCCGAGGCTCTGCGCGAGACGGCGCTCAGGCGCCTTTCGCCGCTCACCCCCGCGCTCGTGAAGGTGGGCGAGAACTCTGGCAACATGGACGAAGGCCTGAACTACGCCGGCGACTACTACGGCGAGGCGCTGGAGCGGCGCCTCGACCTCCTTGGCAAGCTCGTGGAGCCGGCGCTCATCGTCGTGGTGGGCGGCATGGTGGCCTACGTGTACATCGCCTTCTTCATGGGCATGGCCGCCATGAACGCGGCGGCGAGATAGAATCCGAACTGCAAAAAGAAAAGCGTGAAAAAAGGAACAGAATGATGAATGACAGAATGAAAGCAGCATGCCGAGCCTCATGCGCCGTGTTTCTCGCCATTGCGCTGGGAGCGGCGTGCCTGGCCGCGGCGGCCGACGCGCAGAAGCCCGTTTCCCCCGCGGGCGGAACGCCATCCCCCGCGACAACCAACCTTCCCCCGCTCCTGCGGCCCGTCACGCTTAAGGACGCCGCAGGAAACGCGGAGCGCGACCTGGTGGACCCCTTCCGGAGGCGCGACGCCGAAGGAGACGTGACGGCGGCGCCAGGCGAGGACGGGCTCATGCGCACGACGATGGGCGAGATATCTAGCGAGTTCCGCATCCTCGCTATCACGATCCCGCAGGACACCAACACCCCCCGCGCCGCCTTGATCCAGTTCTACAACGCCGACGAGCCCATACTCGTGCACGAGGGCGACCTGGTGCGAGTGGACCGCTTAGGCGCGAATCGGCGCGGCGGCCGCACGGGGAGGGCCGCGCTCCAGCGCACCCGCGCGTCCGCGAACGGCAGAACGGCCTCGCCCAGGCCGTCGGCAGCGGCTTCATCGAAACCTGCCTACCAGAATGATGACCTTGAGGAGCAGCTGCGCAAGTTCGTGTTCTACGTGAACGTGAAGCACATCGACTCCACGTTCATCGAGGTGTACCACAACAAGAAGCGTCCGGACGAGACGATCCGCCTCAATTGGTAGTGCAAAGTCGCCAGTGGCTATTGAAAATGGAAGACAACATGAAAACAAGCAATTCCCACGTTCCGCGTCTCGCGTCCCTTGCCGTTCTGCTGGCGGCGCAGACGTTCGCCGGGTCGGCGGCGGAAGACCGCGAAAATCCCGTCATCAAGTCCTTCATGTTCCGCGACGCGCCGATCGAATACGCGATGAGCATGCTCGGCGAGGCGTGGGGGCGGCACATCGTGGTCAACGACTCGGCGAAGAACACAATGGTGCGCACGTTCCTCAAGGACATCAACTGCCTCGGCGCGCTAAAGGCCATCTGCCACGGCCACAGCCTGTGGTACCGCGAAGACCCCGAGAGCGGCATCATCTACATCCTCACGCTCGACGAGTTCACAAAGGGCGACGCGTTCTCCGAGAAGAAGTTCGTTGAAGTGGTCACGCTCGCCTACCCGCGCTGCGAGGACATCGCCGCCGCCGTGCAGGAGGCCTACCGCGACATGGTGATATACTACGCGCCGGATCAGGACGACGACGACGAGATCGGCGACATCTCCCGCGCGCTCGAGCGCATGGACGAGCTGGCCGACCGCTCCACGATCATCGAGGGGGACGGCTCCTCGACGCGTTCCTCCTCACGCTCGTCCGGCCGCGGACGTTCCAACAGTCGGCGTAACCAGCAGAGCCAGCGCGGCATGGAGAACGTGCGCCGCTATTACGACGACATCGAACGGATCGACAAGCGCAATTCACAGGTTGAGTTCCTGCCGAAGGAGGCTGCGCCAGACGGAACCGCAGCCGACGGCGCGCCCCGCACGCTTCGTCCCAGCATGGTGTTCATGTCCATCGTCCGCCGCTCAAATTCCATCGTGCTGCGCTCCTCCGACCGCGAGATGCTCAACCAGATCAAGGACATGATCGGTAAGCTCGACATCCCGCGCGCGCAGGTTCTGCTGGAAGTGCGCGTGCTGCAGCTCGACATCTCCGACGCCAAGGACAGGGAGCTCGGATTCCTGCTGAACGGCGACAGCCACTCATACGGCAAGGCCGACATGGGCTTCAGCAAGAACATGGCCGTGCGCGACATGATGTACAACGTAACCGGAACGCGCGATTCTTCGAGCGACATAAAGTACAACGTCGCCCAGAACACGATCTCCACCGAGCTGAGCGGCCTCGACATAGCCGAATCCGCCCTCTATCCAAACCATTCGGTCTTCCAGCTGCTGAACCGGCACTACCAGGTGCGCCTCAACATGTTGGACAGCAAGGGCAAGGTGCGCGCGCTCGCCACGCCCAGCCTGATGGTGGCCGACTACGAGGCGTCGCGCATCTTCCTCGGAACTACGCGCTACATACAGACGGGCTTCACGGCCGGCTCTTCGCTCGTGAGCGACGGCATCGGCTCGAACACCGACACGATATCCAACTTCGAGGAGCGCAACGTGGGCACCGCCCTCGTCATAACGCCAAAGGTCCACACCGACGGCACCGTCACCCTGCGCATCATGCAGGAGAACTCGACGGCGCAGGAGGAGCGGGCCGTGAACACATCGGCCGGCACGTTCTACGAAACGCCCATCAAGAAGGAGACGATCACCTCCTCCATAATCGCGAAGAACGGCGAGACCATCGCGCTCGGCGGCCTCATGCAGCACGAGGAGAGCGACACCCTCTACAAGATTCCGTGGCTGGGCGACATCCCGTACCTCGGCGCCCTCTTCAGGCACAAGGCCCACAGCGAGAGCGACTACGAGCTGGTGGTGCTCATCAAGCCCACGGTCGTGCTGACGCCGTCCGGCGCCAACAAGGCGACGCGCGGATTCCTGCGCGACAACGTGCAGGACAGGCGCAACCTGCACGAGGCGCTAGAAAAGACGCGTCTGCAGAGAAGGTCCAACGCCGAGAAGGCGCTCGCCCAGCCGAACCCGGAGGGCACGAACACGATCGTCAACACAATCCAGGACCTCGAGTGGATGCCGACGCATGACTGACGACATCCTGGATCCGCTCTTCCGCAGGCTCGTCGCGGCCGACGCATCGGACCTTCACTGGTGCGAGGGCGAGCCGCCCCGCCTGCGCTTGCACGGCCGCCTCAAGCCGCTCGACATCCCTCCCGAACTTGCGTCCCTTCCATTCGCCGAGCTCACCGCGCGCCTAATCGGGCGCGGCAACTTCGAGACGTTCCGCACGGCGCGCGAGTTCGACGGGGCCGACACCATCGTGGAGGGCCGCCGCATCCGCATCAACATCTACTTCAAGCTGAACCGCATCGCCTGGGCCATCCGCCTGCTGCCGAACCGTTTCTTCGCGTTCGAGGAGCTTGGCCTGCCGATTCCCCTTCTCGAGGACATCTGTTCCATGCGCCAGGGGCTCGTGCTGGTGACCGGCGCGACGGGCAGCGGCAAGACGACCACGCTCGCCTCGATCCTCGACCGCATAAACCACACGCGAGAGGAGCACATGTTCACGATCGAGGATCCAGTGGAGTACATCCATGTGTCCGCGAAGTGCCTAGTCTCGCAGCGCGAGGTGGGCCACGACACCGAGAGCTTCCACAACGCGCTGCGCAGCGTGCTGCGCGAGGATCCGGACATCGTGCTGCTGGGCGAGATGCGTGACCGCGTTTCGATGGACGCCGCGCTCACGCTCGCCGAGACCGGACACCTCACGTTCGCGACCCTGCACACCTCCGGCGCGGCGGAATCCGTCTCGCGCCTCATCAGCGCGTTCGACGCGATGGAGCAGCAGCAGGTACGCGAGCGCCTGGCAGCCAACCTGAAGGTGGTGATCACACAGCAGCTCGTGCCGTGGAGCGACCGCACGGGACGCTCTCTCTGCGCCGAGATCATGACCTCCACCAAGGCCGTGCAGGCGTCGATACGCGACTCCAAGGAGCGCCAGCTCTCCTCGCTCATCGAACTCGGCGGCGAACACGGCATGGCCACGATGAACGGCTCGCTGATGAACCTCGTGCGCCAGCGCCGCATAACGCTTTCCGAAGCCCTGCGCTACTCCAACGACCCAGATGCCCTAGAAAGGATGACCTGACATGATGAACCCATTTCTCTTGCCTTCTGACCGGGATGAACTTCTGAAGAGACTCTCTGCGCGCGGCGCGCCGCACGGCGGGATGATGCCCGGCACGATGAAGCCGCCGGCAGCGCCTCCAGACCCGCAGGCGGTGTGGCAGTCGCTGCGTCCCACAAACAACCAGACGCTCGTCATCTACGTGCATATCCCCTTCTGCATCAGCCGCTGCTCGTTCTGCGGCTTCTACCGCAACCGTACTGACGACGCGGCCATCGAGGAGTACGTCAAGCGCCTCCTTGTGGAAATCGACCGCGTGGCCGACGAGGGCGCGTTCACGAAGAAGCCGGTGGAGGTCGTCTATTTCGGCGGTGGCACGCCCACCGCCCTCACGGCCGACCAGCTGCGTCGGACCGTGGGACGGCTGCATGAACGCTTCAACATCGCGACCGACTGCGAGTTCACCGTCGAAGGCCGCCTCTTCGCGTTCGACGACGACCGCGTGCGCGCCTGCCTCGAATCGGGCGTGAACCGCTTCTCGTTCGGCGTGCAGAGCTTCGAGACGGAGCTCCGGCGCAGCCTCGGCCGCCGTCTCTCACGCGAGGACACGCTCGAGCGTCTCGCCCGCATCAAGGAAATCTGCGGGGATCGAATCGCGCTCGTCGCCGACCTCATCTACGGGCTCCCCGGCCAGACGCAGGAGGACTGGATGGAGCGCAATGTGAAGACCGTACATCTCGAGTCGGCGCTTGACGGCGTCGATCTCTACTCGCTCAAGGTCTTCCCCGGCTCGCCGATCGCCAAGCGCGTCCAGGAGGAGGGAAACTGGTCCGAGGAGGACCGCCTCGCCCGCCACGCCGAGGCGAGCGACTACCTCGCCGCGCAGGGCTGGAAGCAGCTCTCCACCACGCACTGGGGACGCAACGCGCTCGAACGCAACCTGTACAACACTTACGCGAAGATCGGCGTCGACATGGTCCCGTTTGGATGCGGCGCCGGCGGGTTCATCGGCGACTGGAGCATCATGCAGGAAGGCGACCTCGCGAAATACATGGCCGCCGTGGACGCCGGACTGAAGCCCATCGAAATGGTCATGCAAAGCCCGCCCGTCCGCCGCGACTCCATCCGCCTCACGCGCATGACCGATCTCGGGTACTTCGATCCTGCCGAGATTCCCGAGACCGACTTCTCGCCGATCATCGACAACTGGACGCAGGCCGGGGTCTGGACGCCAATGGTAGGGGCGAGCGTCCCGCTCGCCTGCGGACGCGCGGGACGCGCGTCCCTACCGGTCTATCGCCTCACGCGCCTCGGCGAATTCTACCAGGCGAAGCTCAACTCGCTGCTCACCGGCTTCCACATGGCCTCGCACATGGGAGGCCGCCCCCAATGAAACGTCGATTCTACTGGGACACGGAATCGCTCGTGGTTGTGGGGCTCTTCACGGCGCTTTCCAAGGTGGTGTCGCTCATGGTGGCGCTCTTGGGCGGCGGCATGAACCCGTTCACGCTCTTCCTCAAGAACGGCATCGCGACCGCCCTTCTTGTGGTGCTTGTGGCGCGCGTGCGGAAGTTCGGCACTCTGGCGCTCTACGTGCTGGTGGGCCAGGTCATATCCTTCCTCATCGCGGGCGGCGGAATGAGCATGCTTCTGCCGAGCTTCCTAGTGGCCGCTCTGGCGAGCGACGCCTTGATCGCGGCGTGCGGCGGCTATCGCAGGATCGGCGCCGTGCTGGCGGGCGTGGCGCTCTACGATCTCCTGGGGCGGGCCATATCGCTTGGCTATTCGTTTCTTCACGCCCGCGAGAACATGGCCATGGTGATGGTGGCCGGCGTGTTCATCGTGTTGGGTTACCTAGGTTGTCTTGTCATTGGCCTCCCCTGCGGGGCCAAATTCGTGAAGGAGCTGCGCCATGCCGGCATTATCCGCGAGGTTTGACCCCGATTCCACTGCGGGGAACAGGGACGTGCTGGACATCCGCACGCGCCTGTTGATTTCTCTTGTCGTGACGTCCGTCACGCTCTACCTCTCGTCGAATGCGACGCTGGCGGCGATGAGCGCGCTCACCTTCATCTATCTGCTCCAGACGAGACGATACGTGGTGATTGTCGTCGCGTACCTGCTGATGCTTCTGATGACGCTTCTCTCGCTTGGCATCATCTACGGCTCGTCGCGGCTCTTCATGATGCTCCTGCCGGGCGAGGGAATGTCCAGGATGATGTCCGGCGTGCTCGACAACTTCCACACGCCGTTCCTGCGGTCGATTCCGTCAATGAACGTGCTGCTCGCAATCGGGCTCAACTTCTCCGTGCAGGGATTCGTCGGCACGATGAAGAGCGTGCGCCTGCCGCGCTTCCTCTTCCTGCCGCTCCTCGTGTTCTGCCGCTTCGTGCCGGAGTTCGTGGACGTCGTCCGCCAGCTTCGCGACGCCGTTCGGATGCGCGGCTTCTCCGTGGGCTTCGGTTCGGCGATTCTCCATCCGTTCCAGACGATCCGCCTCACCGTGATTCCGCTGATCGTGCGGACCCTGCGCATGGCGGACAATCTCTCGATCGCGGCGGAGATGAAGCGCGTGGGCTACGCGAAGAAGCCCACGCAGTTGCGCACGCTCCGCTTTCGCCGCCTTGACTTCGCCGTGCTGGCCGTCACGATAATCCTCTCATCCGCGCTCTGCTTCTGGGAAGCGCATATCCCCAAGCCGAAACGGATGCCCGGAGCGCGTAGTGCCAGATCGTCCCAGATGTCTCAGCCGTCCCATTCGTCCCAGCCTTCAGGAATCGCAAAATGATCACCGCAGAGAATCTTTCCTACCGCTATCCGTTCTGCGATGCGCCGTCTCTCGCCAACGTCTCGTTCACATTGGAGAAAGGCGAGGCGCTACTCGTCACCGGGGCGAGCGGATGCGGCAAGTCCACGCTGCTCCGCACCTTGAACGGACTCATCCCCAATCACTTCAAGGGGCGCATGGAAGGCCGCCTTAAGGTTCTCGACCTTGAGTTTCCCGCACCTCTCGACGAGGTGTCGGCACACGTCGGTACCGTCCTTCAGAACCCCGAAGAGCAGATCATGGCCACCACCGTGCAGGAGGAAGTTGCGCTGGCGCTTGAATGGAAGTGCGTGCCGCAGGACGAAATCCGCCGCCGCGTGGGCGTGGCGCTCGACTCGTTCGACCTCACGCGCCTTGCCGCGCGTTCGGTTTTCAACCTCTCCTCAGGCGAACGGCAGAAGTGCGTGCTGGCGGCCGTCATGGCGTCCGGCGCGGACGTGGTGGTGATGGACGAGCCGACGGCCAACCTCTCGCCAGAGGCGACCGAAGATCTCGCAAAACTCTGTCTTACGCTCAAACGCCACGGCGTGACGATCGTCATTGTCGATCATCGACTCTACTGGCTGCGCGGCGTGCTGGACAAATTGCTCGTGCTCAAAGACGGCAAGGTGGTGCATTTCGGTAGGGCGGTCGCCCCGCGACCGCCGACGGACGGCACGGGGTGCCGTCCCTACCGTTCCGACCCCCTCGATCACCTCGCCGCGCATCCCGACTTCGCCACATGGGGCCTACGCAGCGTGAACGTGTCACGCCTTGCCTTGCCGACAATCGGCATGGAGGATTGTCCACTACCCGCCGTTACCATCCGCAATCTCTCTTTCCGCTACTCAAAAAAGTCCGAATGGATTTATCGCGACTTCTCAGCCGTGATTCCCCAATGCGCGATTACGGCAATCGTCGGAGCGAACGGCGTCGGCAAGACGACGCTCGCGCGCCTTCTCTGCGGGCTCCTCAAACCAACCAGTGGAGAAATCACATTCACCGTCCTGCCATCTCGCGCGCGCCGCGAACAAACGGCCTTCGTGATGCAGCAGATGGACATTCAGCTCTACATGCGCACGGTCGAAGAGGAACTGCTCTTCTCCGCGCCTCGCCGCCTCGACAAGGCCACGCGCCGCGCGGACGCCGCGCATTGGCTGGAGGTGTTCGGGTTGACGCATCTGAAGGACCGCCACCCGCATTCGCTCTCCGGCGGGGAAAAACAACGGCTTGTTGTGGCGTGCGCGCTCATGAAGCGTCCCACGCTGATGATCCTCGACGAGCCGACTAGCGGACTTGACGGAAACAACATGCGAATCATCGCGCGCGAACTCAAGGCATACGCCGCGCAGGGCGGCGCCGCGCTTCTCATCACGCACGACCTGGAACTCCTCTCCCTCGTCGCCGACTACAGTCTTGAAATTACGCGCGTAGCAGAAACAGGGGGAAATGTCTGATGCCGCCGCCGAATGTGAGAATGCTGTTCACGCCGCCGCCGAAGGACGGCAGGGGCGTGACGGTGGGTGTGAAGGAGGCCGCGAGGACGTTGCTCGGGTTCTACCGCAGGTACGCGCGGCTGATGTCCGTGGACCTCATCTGCCGCGTGGTACGCAGCGGCCTTCAACTTGTCATTCCGATGGTGGCCCTGAAGGTGTTTCAGGTGTATCTGCCGGCCGGCGATCTTGCGGCGACGGGCTGGGCGGCGCTCGCATTCGCCGTGCTCGCCGTGGCATCTTCGGCATTCGAATGGGGCGGCACACTGTGCGGACAATGGCTTGGATTTCGGATTGAGGCTGCCATGCGCGAGAAGCTCTTCGACCACATCGAGCGTCTGCCCTTCGCTTATTTCGACAGAACGAAGACGGGCGAGATCCTGAGCCGCATCACGGGCGACCTCCGCCAAGTGGGATCCACGGCGCACCTCATGCCTGAGGCGCTCGTCGAAATCGTCCTCATGCTGACCGGATCCTTCGCCGTGATGTTCTACCTCAACGTGCGCCTTGCGCTCTGGACGCTCCTGCCCGTCCCGTTCATCCTGCTTTTCGCCGCCGCGTTCCAGAGGCGCATTCACGCCGTATGGCGCGGCAACCGACAGGAGGCCGCCGCCTTCGCCGCGCACGTGGAGAATGCCGTGCAGGGCATCCGCGAGGTGAAGAGCTTCACGTGCGAGGACCGTGAGCGTCGGGCGTTCCGACATGTCAACGACCGCTTCCGCCTCTCGTTCGAGCGGATGAGTTCGCTCTACGCGCCGCTCAACTCCGGAACGCAGCTCATGCTGGAGGGATATTCGCTCCTGTACATCTCGCTCGGCGCGTGGATGGTGGCGCATGGATCGGCCACGTTCGGCCAGGTGTTCGCATTCTACATGTATTCGCGATACGTGACGATGCCGATGATGCGCGTGGTGAACTTCCTCGACATGTTCCAGCAGGGCATCGTGGGCGTACGGCGTTATCTTGAAGTGCTGAAAGAGAAGCCGGAGGAGGATGTGAAATGTTGCCAATGTGAAAATGTTGCCAATGCCAATGTTGCCAATATCCAATTGGGCAGTGGCATTGGCGACATTCCTCAAACGTCTCCTGCTCCGTGCCTTACGCCTTCGGGCCGCATCGAATTTCAGAATGTCCGCTTCCGCTATCCCGGAACGGAGAAGGATGTGCTGGACATCCCGTCGCTCGTCATTCCGTCCGGAAGCGTGTGTGCGTTCGTGGGACCATCCGGTGGCGGCAAGAGCACGATCGCCGCGCTGATTCCGCGCTTCTACGATCCCACCGAGGGATGTATCCTGCTTGACGGACGCGACACGGCCACGCTTCCCAAACGCGCACTCCGCTCCGCGATCGGCATGGTTGCGCAGCGTCCGTTCCTCTTCGACGGCTCAATCCGCGAGAACCTGCTGCTTGGCGACGCAACGGCTGACGACGTGAAACTTCTCGCTGCCCTCAAAGACGCCAACCTCGACGATTTCGTAAAAGGACTGCCACAGGGACTCGACACGCCCGTTGGGGAACGCGGCGTTCGGCTTTCCGGCGGCCAGGCGCAGCGCATCGCGATCGCCCGCGTGTTCCTCAAGAATCCCCCCATTCTCATCCTTGACGAGGCGACGAGCGCCCTAGATACGTTCGCCGAGGCCGCCGTTCAAGATGCGCTCGGACGCCTCGCTCGCGGACGCACCACGATCATCATCGCCCACCGCCTCACAACCATCCGCCACGCGACTATGATCTGCTACCTTGAAGATGGTCGCATCGTCGAATCCGGGTCGCACGATGCGCTGGTCGCCAGAAACGGCCGTTACCGAGCCCTTCTTGCGATAGCCCGCCACGCAGTATGACCGCCCCTGCATAAAATCAATGGACCAGCATCACATGCCGGAAGTCGCAACAGCAATGCGCTTGAACTGGAGGCGCCACGCACTGGGCTCGTCGGCGGCAGGCGTGCCAAGTTCTGTCGTACGCACGCGCAGCGCCTTCACCTTCGGATAGCCGATCACCGTGTAGAAGTCAACAACGAAGGACTTGCCTGGCTTAGGCGGCGTCACGTCAGCATACGTCTTGAGAACGCGCCACGCACCCGAACCATCCATACCCTCCACCACGAACGCGCGCGGGAACCCTGCCGTGCCATTGCGCGAATCGCGGTCGTTTCGCGCCCACAACTCAAGCTTCTCAACGCTCTTCACCGCGCCAAGCTCGATTATCAGCCATTCCTCTGCCTTCGCACTGTTGTGCGCCTTGCTGCTCCAGCCCTTGGACCCGTCCTTCTGGATCTGCGCGGCAAGGTTGCGCAGGCTCCATGCCGGACGCGCCTCATGGGAAGACGACGCCGAGAAGCGCATATTGCCCGCCTCGACGTGCGGAACGTCCTTCACAGGGTCTTCGAGCGCCTCCGGCTTCACGTTCTTCGCCACGATCGTGTAGTCGCCGGGAGACAGCGCGCCAAGGCCCATCCCCTTCCAGCCGTTGACCGTGACTTCCCCGCACGGCGGCAGAACCACCGATCCAACCGTGCCTTGCGGGAACGCCGCGGTCACGACGAGATCGCCGCCCCGCATCGTCCAGCCGGCGCGGATCGCGCCCTGCGGCGTGGGCACTTCGCCCTTCACCCACGAGACGCCGGCGCACGGACGAGGGCGGAACTCGAATCTCGCATACCCAGGCGCTGTCGGCTTCACACCCAGCACCTCCGCCGAAAGGATGCCCGCAATGGCCGTATCGGGATGCGACTCGTCGCCCCACCCCCTGCGATGCAGCCCCATGCATTCGGTGGTGGTGAGCGCACCCTTCCACTTCGGATCGAGCAGCTTGTACCAGTTGTGCGCCGCGATCGCGCGAAGTCCCCTGTCCATGAAGCCGTACTCCATCAGCCCGCGCACCGCGAGCGCCTGGAACTTGCCATGGCCCGTGTGCTTCAGATGCGGCGCGATGCGCAACGCCTCCTCTTGCGTTGCGAAACGCGTGGCGAGGGCGAGAGCGTTCGCCTCGAAGCCAAAGCCGTGGTTCTTGTCGGAAAGCATGAAGAAGCCCTCTTCGCCGTCCCAGAAGCGCGTGCGGATCGCCGTTGAAAGTCTCTCACCCCACTTCACGAATCGGGACTGTCTCTCCTTGTCGCCGAAGTCCGCGGCCATGGCCGCAGCGTCGATGCAGCACTTCCAGAGAAGGATGTCCATGTACGCGCGATGAGAGGTGTCGCCGAGATTTAAGTTGCAGGCGTGCTTGGAGGTCTCGGCGCGCTGGACGAACGTGCCGTCCTCCGCCGTGTGCGCGGCGAGGTAGTCCATCAGCTTCAGCACGTTCGGATAGAGCTCGCGCGCGGTCCCCGCGTCGCCGGAGTAGAGATAGTAGTCGTACAGCACGGGAACGAACCAGGCGGCAAATTCGTCGGACGGGAACGGCCCCCACTCGCCCTTCGCCGGCGGCGTGGTGCGCTCGGCGTACGGGCACGCCTGCACGTAGCCCTCGGGAGTCTGGTTGAATCCGAGAAACATCACAGACCCGCTCATGTACGGCTCGTTTCCTGGATTGAAAGAATAGAAGATGTTGCGCTCCGCCCACCACAGGTCTCCGCTCCAGATGAGCCTGTCGCGCTTCGCGCCGTCGGCCACGTACGGGAGAGTGCGCGCGAAGTCCCAGTTGAGCAGAGACTTCGGATCGTCGAGTCTCGCGTCCCAGAATCTGTCGCCCTTCTTCGGGGAGATGGAAATCGAGGCTATCACAGGCCAGGACTCCTTCTCAACGGCGATACCGAAGCGCTCGCCCCTGGCCACCGGAACGGAAACCGTATTCATCTCGTTCGTGGACGTCTGCACCACCTCGGTGCGCCTGCCGCCGGCTATCACCTCGAAGCGTCCC
>Ga0310695_10003942_pt1 | contig 28188 bp, 25 predicted proteins | sample RumenRJG_04DNA_FD_203882 | JGI IMG/M metagenome (GOLD analysis project Ga0310695, IMG submission 203882) | Bovine rumen microbial communities from Lethbridge, Alberta, Canada - RJG_04 (v2) (version 2) | ecosystem: Host-associated > Mammals > Digestive system > Stomach > Rumen | place: Canada... | reverse complement strand
CTTGTTGCCCAGGATGATGTCCTTGAACTGGTTCATGCCAGCATTGGTAAACATGAGAGTAGGATCGTCCTTGATAACCATGGGAGCCGAGGGCACGATGTGATGTCCATGCTCCTCAAAGTAACGCTTGAACGTCTCGCGAATTTGTTTTGCAGTCTGCATAATATGTTATCTTAATATGTTATAAATGTTCGATATTTGTTGCCAAGTTTAAACTATTTGTTTACCTTTGCAGTGTTGAAATCAACTTGCAAAGTTACTCATTTCTATTTATTTGTGCAAGACCATGCAGGAACTGGATAAAAAATTCTATAAAATCGGTGATGTTTCGGAGATACTGGGTATCCCCGAGTCAACCTTGCGTTACTGGGAAACTCAGTTCACTATCATCAAGCCCAAGCGCAACAAGAAGAACATCCGCTACTACACTCCTAACGATATTGAAATCATCAGCAAGGTGTATTATCTGGTGAAAGAGAAGGGGTTGAAACTTGACGCCGCCCAGGCCCAGATACGCCACAACCGCGACGGCGTGGACAAGCGATTTGAAGCCATCGAGCAACTCAAGAACATCAGGCAGCAACTGATCGCGTTCCAGAACTCCCTCGACGAGATATTCCCCGACATTCCCGCTGCCAGATAAGGCCAGGACCATATCACCCGATTACCGTCCCATCACGGTAACCCGAGTCTAAAAAAGTCAGGCAATGTGCGACTTCGCACATTGCCTGACACTCTAACTAATGAATTTTATAAACGTAATCTCTGGTTGAGATTTCTCCTTTTCATCTAGAACCTCATGCCCACGGTTAGCGAGACACGGTTGTTGTGGTCGGTGACATCGGCACTGACGTTGGGCTCATAGCCCAGGTTGTCATTGATGGGCGAGAATGCGTTATAAACGCTCTGGCGGATCTTGTGCACAAAGGCCATGTCGGCATAGAACGCCTTGTGACGATAACCCACGCCGCAGGTGATATTGTGCACATTGTTGTCATACTGGTAGGCAGGATTGGTGCCCACAGTGGCAATGTTGTAATCATAATTGTCCACACCCTTCTCGACCTGGGTCGTCTTGATGCTGTAACCGGCACGCAGGCTCCAGTTGGGGTTCACGCGATACTCGCCACCCAAGCGGATGATGTGCGAGGGCTTGAAGTAGTACTTGACGTTATCGGTAACATCGGGATAGTTGTTACCACGGTCATCGCCAATGCGCATCGACTCGTTGGCCACACACTCATAGTCCAGGCTGACGATACCGCTCGTGCCGATCACACCAGCCACGCTACCCATGAAGTGCCAGGGCGTGCTCAGGGTGTAGGAACTCGAGTAATCATAGCCGTCATTGCTGCCCTTGTTGGCATGATAAATCGCATTGCCATCAATATAGGCCTTCATGTCGGCCTCGACATAGTAGGTATCCTTCATGTCATAGAAAGTGGGGGTGTGGAAGGCAGCACCGATGCGCAGCGCCTGGGTGGGACGCCAGATGAGACCAAACTTGAAGTTCACACCCGTGCCCTCACTGTGCAGGTAGTTGTACAGTCCCCAGTCGGCCCTGGTGCCGACATTGCTGATGTCGGTGTGCAGCATGTCATTGTCATCCACCATGATGTAGGGATTCTCCAACTCCTCATCATAGGCCTGGAAACTCTTGTAATCCAGGTCCAGAATACCGAAATCAAGACCCCAATAGAGTTTGTGGGCAAAATTGCCGCCAAAGGCGATGTTGAACTCGTCGGCATGGCCGCGCTCGTCCACCTCATAGAAGGCGTTACCATAGGTTCCGCCACCATACAGGCCCTGGAGGTAATAGCCACCACTACCCTCATAGGAATTGGCATTGATGATGCCGGCCGAGCCATTAGCAGTGGGCATGTCGTAGGTGGTCACTGCAGCCCAGGGAGCATATCCGTCAAAGTAAGGGTTGAAGTTGCTGGTTTTGGTCAAATCGCCAATCACATAACCCGGCACGTTGACAAACTCGTCGGCGATGAAATTGCTCATCGATGTGGGAATGTCGGCCACACCACCGATATAGTGCCTGTTGAACGACTGCAGGCGATTATAGGTGATGCCGAAGTTGAGGTTAGGCACAACCTCGGAATCAAGCCTGATGGCGCCGACATAGCCGACGTTGTTCACATTGAACTTGGTCTGGTTCATCTTGTCGACACCCGACTTGGTGCTGTTGAAGTCCAGGCTCATGGTGATGCCCAGGTCGGAATTGCGATAGACACCGATGCCGGCAGGGTTCTGGGTCAGCGTCGAGAGATCGCCTCCGAGGGCTCCGAAGGCCCCCGCCATGGACATGAATCGCGAGGTGCCCCGGAGTTCGGTCTGTGACATCTGCAGGACATCAAATGCGTCCTGAGCGTTTATCATCAGTGGCAGTCCGCACAACATGAGTGCAAAAACATACTTTTTCATATCTCTAAAAACGATTTAAGTCTAATCTGATTAAAGTGTTTGGAAACGCATGTGTGAGAGAGTGTGTTGTGGATTAGCGACGATGTCCGCCACCGCCCGACGATCCGCCTTGGCTACCGCCGCCACCACCACCCGACGATCCGCGGCTGCCGCCACCGCCGGAGTATGAACCACCAGAGTACGAGCCACTGGATGAACTGCTGCGATAGGTACCGCTGCTGCTGGAACGGCTGCCGCCATAGGATGACGATGAGCGTGAGCCACCGCTATATGAGCCACTGACGCCTGAACGGCGGGTAGTCACACCACTGCTGCTGCGGGAGCCCATGTTACCACTGCGCGAAGTTGCGTAGCCAGGACGGCTGCCAGCAGTGCCGACACCGGCAGAGCGGCTCCTGCCCATAGATGATACCGAATTGCGATTGCCGCTAGCGCCAGCGCTCACCCTCGTGCGACCATTGCGGTTGGTGGCCAGTCCGGCACGGCTGTTACCGGCACCCCAGTGGCGATTGTTGAAGTGCATGTCGCCTGAACGGCTCCGATAGCCATAGTTGGAAGGCACATACCAGTGGTGGCCATAATACCAAGGATCCCATCCCCAACCGGTGCGATACCAGGGAGTGTAATGCCAGCCCCAGTGCCAGTAGTTAGAGTAAAATCCACCATAATAGGAGTAGCGCCAGGGGTTGTACCATGGGTTATACCAGGGACGATACCAGGGATCATACCATGACCATGCATTCCAACTGTACCAGGGAGCGGTCCAACTGTCCCAATAACTGTTCCAGCCGTAGGTGGAATAACCCCAGTCGCTGCCAATGATCAGATTGACCGAGGGCGACTCATCGTAGTACAATTCAACCAGTTCCTCATCATCGCTCAGGATAACGACGTCGGGGTTGTAGAAACGCTCAATGAGGCGCGTGTTGGCAAATGCCTCTTCATAGATCGTGTCACCGTTGATGTCGATCTCGTAGATCGTGTCACCATTGATGTCGATCTCATAGCCGGGGGCATATGCGCCACGGCGGTTGTACTCGTCAACGTCACGCTCGAGGCGATAGTTGTCTTGTGCAGCCACCTTATATTGTTCGGGAACCTCGCCATAGATGACAGCCGTCTTGGACGACTTGTTCTTGGCCTTGGTTCCTGTGGTCGTGGACTTTGAGGCATCGTAGTAGATGTCATCATAGTCCTGGGCTTGCAGTAAGGAGCCGGCACCCAGCGCCAGCACGCCCAATAATGCAAAAATACGGTACTTCATAATCGTTACGTTTTAAAAATTCATTAATAATATTCTCTGTCCTTTAGACAAGTGCGATTTAAAAAAGTTTAAGATGAGTATTAAATCTTTTTAAATGCGCCGCAAGTTATAAAGATAACCGAAAATGACACCATTTATTTGAGTGAAAAAATGCTAATCACATTCAATTTTAACTTTATAGCGCACCCCATAAGTGCAAAAACCGTGCCACTCACCCCCGCTGCAAGGCAACCGTTTCAGAGCAACAGGCATGAGGTGGTATCACAATTTTTCAGTAACTTTGCACCCTGAACTCTATTTCATGGCACGAGAAAAAGTTTTTAGATTCAAGCAGTTTGCCGTGCTCAACGACCGCACGGCGATGAAGGTGGGCACCGATGGTGTGCTGCTTGGCGCCTGGTGTCCCGTTGCGGGCGCCCGGCGCGTGCTTGATGTGGGCACCGGGTGTGGCGTCATTGCCCTCATGGTTGCCCAGCGCAACTGTGAGGCCCGCATCGACGCCATTGACATTGATGCCGATGCCATTGAGGAAGCGACCGTCAACTTTGAGCGTTCACCCTGGCGTGAGCGGCTCACGGCGCGCATTCAGGACTTCAATGACATGAACGGCATGCGACAGTATGACCTCATCGTCTCTAACCCACCCTATTTCACCAACGGCATTTTACCCACAGGTGACTCCCGCACCGCTGCCCGCCACACGGAATCGTTGTCCTATGGCCAACTCATTGAGGTCTCCAAGCGTCTGCTCAACAGCGACGGCACCCTGGCCTTCATCTCGCCCACCGATGCCGAAGGAATCATCATCCAAGCCGCTACCTATGCCTCGTTGCCCATTCATCGCCTCATCCGCGTCATCCCTGTGGAAGGTGCCGCACCCAAGCGCACCTTGTGTCTGCTGTCGCGCCATGGGGGGCCATATCACGAGGGGACACTCACCATTGCCCGTGAGGACGGCACATTCACTGATGAATACATCGGTTTGACCAAGGATTTCTACCTGAAGATGTGACACCATCCCGACTAGTGACCAGAAAAACAAAGGCGATGAGATAGATGTTGGCCCGAACCCTGCGGGGCTAATGCGAATTACGCGGATTAGTATTAAATATTTTTCGTGAAATACGTTTTCATAGCGAAATTAGCATTAAAAAACTTTTCAGAGCAACTGCTATATCAACCCCAAAACAAAAGTCCCGTGACTGTTGATAGTCAATCGGGACCTATATGTTCTGTGTCGCGTCATGCTTCGTCAGCAGTTTGACACAAGGTTGAAGTGTTTTATTATTAAGAAAAAGTCAGTTTTGTTCGTTTGAAGCAATTCAAAGAAGTCGATATATTGACTATGTAAAGAATAAAAGGTTTAATCAGGCCTCGCATTTTAACTTCCGTTAACAGGTTATCGTTTTTTACGTAACAGTTTTGCGTAAACGCAAAATCACAAGTTCACGCAAAGTCGCGAAGACGCAAAGTATTTTTTAATAAAATTGTCTTTCTTGTCTTCCAATCCAGAAAAGGAAAACAATAAGTACAATAAATACTACAGCATCCGTGCGCGTCGTTCCAAATCTCACGCAGAATTATAAATAAAATTGAAATAAAAATTTATTTTGTTTGATTTATATACAAGTTTCGTTTGATTTCTCGGCCGTAAGGCCGATTTAAAACAAACGAGTGAAGTATGGCACAGCCTCCAAATATCCCCATAAATGGGGATAAAAATAAAGGGAAATGATAAAAAAAGGGGATTGTCATGGTGAGCGGCTTGATGTATTTTTGCAGATTGGAATAAAATACAGAAACGACAATATGGCAATAGACCCAAATAACAAGAAAATAAATACACGCTTGCTCGACCATGAGTCAGTGGGCAACACCGTGCAGGTGGTACGCGTGAAGGGGGACGGAGCCTTCCGCCAGCGATTACTGGAAATGGGATTTGTGCGCGGAGCCAAAGTGACCGTGCTCAAGAATGCCCCCCTGCAGGATCCTGTCGAATACATGATACTGGGAGCACACATCTCGCTGCGCCACAGCGAGGCGGCCCAGGTCGAGGTAACCGACAAGGATGCCCTGTTCTGTGACCTGGAAGACAACTTCAACGGCATCGTCGAGACCGAGGTGGCTGGCGTTGACCCGATGGCCGATGACGTGTTGCGCATCGTCCTCATCGGTAATCCCAATTGCGGCAAGACCTCTTTATTTAATAATGTGACCGGAGCCAAGGAAAAAGTGGGCAACTATGGCGGCGTCACCGTCGATAGCAAGGAAGGCTGGTTTACCGTCGGTGAAAAAAGAGTGCAACTGGTTGACCTGCCAGGCACATATTCCCTGACAGAATACTCACCAGAGGAAATGTATGTCCGCACCTACATCCGCGACAATCATCCTGACGCCATCCTCAACATCGTCGATGCCGGCAACCTGGAGCGCAACCTGTACCTGACCACCCAACTCATGGACATGAACATTCCCATGGTGGTGGCGCTGAACATGTGGGACGAACTGGAGAAGAGCGGTGACAAACTGGACATCGAGATGATGAGCAGGCTGCTGGGCACACGCATGGTGCCGCTCACGGCCTATAACGGACGTGGCGTCAAGGATGTGCTCCAGGCCGTGATGGACACCATCGAAGAGAGCGAACAGGAGACCACCCACCACAATGTGAACTATGGCGCCCTCATCGAGGACAGCCTGAAAGAACTGGCCGGAAAGTGTCCCAGCCTTGACCGTTACACGATACTCAAGGTCATCGAGAACGACCAGCATGCCATCGAACTGCTCAACAGCCAGGACAATGCCGAGGCGGTGAAGCGTGCCGCGGCCGACATGAGGCATCACATCGAGCGCGACTACAACAGCGACATCGTGAGCATCATCACCGACCTGAAGTATGGATTTGTGCGTGGTGCACTGGCCGAAGCCCTCACCCCCAACCCTGACCGAGCCACCGATGAGACCAAGCCCGGCTACTCGATGGACCGCCTGCTGACCAACCGCTGGCTGGCACTGCCCATCCTGCTGATACTGATGTGGCTGATGTTTGAGGCCACATTCACGCTGGGTGCCTATCCCCAAGAGTGGATCGAGAACGGCATCGGCTGGCTGGGAGGCTGGATTGGCAAGGTCATGCCCGATGGCATCCTGCGCGACCTGCTGGTTGACGGAGTCATCGGCGGCGTGGGAGGCGTGTTGGTCTTCCTGCCCCAGATTATGATTCTGTTCTTCTTCATCTCGCTGCTCGAGGATAGCGGATACATGGCTCGTGCGGCATTTATCGTGGACCGCGTGATGCACCGCGTGGGCCTTCACGGCAAGTCGTTTATCCCCTACCTCATCGGCTTTGGCTGTGGTGTTCCCGCCATCATGGCCACGCGCACACTCGAGAACCGCCGCGACCGTCTGGTGACCATCCTGACGGTTCCGTTCATGTCCTGCTCGGCCCGCTTGCCGGCCTACCTGCTGCTCGTGGCGGCCTTTTTCACGGCCAATCAGGGCTTGATCCTGATGAGCATCTACCTGATAGGTATTCTCGTGGCCGCATTGACCGCCATCATCCTGAGCAAGACCCTATTGAAGCACGACAAGACCCAGTTTGTCATGGAGTTGCCACCCTACCGCAAGCCCACAGCCCGCAATGCGACAATACACATGTGGAGCAAGGGCAAGCAATACCTGCAGAAGATGGCCACCATCATCCTCGCTGCATCGATTATCGTGTGGGCACTGGGATACTTCCCCCGCCATGAAGGGCAGACCGCCCAGGAGCAGATCGAGAATTCCTACATGGGCATGATGGGCAAGGCCATCGAACCCGTTGTGGCTCCGCTGGGCTTTAATTGGCAGATGGGTGTGAGTGTGTTGACCGGTGCTGCGGCCAAGGAGATTGTTGTCTCCACCATGGGCGTGCTCTACACGGGTGAGACCGACGCCACCGAGGAATCGACATCGCTCAAGGAGAAACTCCAGACGGCCCAGAAGCCTAACGGCGAGCCTGTCTTTGACCCGATTGTTGCCTACTCATTCATGCTATTCATCCTGCTCTACTTCCCCTGCATCGCCGCCCTGGCAGCGATCAAGCGCGAGGCCGGGACCAAGTGGATGATCTTTGAGATATTCTACACCACCGGGGTAGCATGGCTGGTATCGTTCATTTTCTACCAGGTGGCTAGAATGATATTGTAATCAGATTATTAAAATGACGACTTCTGCTATCATACAGACGATTGTGGTGCTCGGCATCGTTGCCGTGGCACTGGTGTACGTGCTGCGCCGCGTCATCAAGATAACACGCGGCAAGGGCGACTGTGGCTGCGGTTGCGGCAAGAACTGCAAGTGCAAGAACAAGCCCAAAGTGTGATGAAACACAATATAGGGCCCGTTCAGCCAAAGAGGTGACGGAAGGCGTCCTCGACGCGCCCCACCTCGACGACGCGGATTGACCAAGCGTCACGCTTGACCCCCTTGAGGTTGTTCTTGGGGATGATGATGGTGTCGAAGCCCAGTTTCTGAGCCTCGGTGACGCGTTGCTCACAACGGGTCACCTGCCTTATCTCTCCCGACAGCCCCACTTCCCCGGCAAAGCACACATTGTGGTTGATGGCCATATCGACATTGGATGAGAGGATTGCGCTGATGACGGCCAAATCCAGTGCCGGGTCATTGACCTTGATGCCACCCACGATGTTGAGGAATACATCCTTCTGCGCCAACTTGAAACCCAGCCGCTTCTCGAGCACTGCCAGCAGCATGTTCATGCGCCGCTGGTCAAAGCCCGTCACAGAGCGCTGGGCTGTACCATAGGCCGCGGTGCTAACCAGGGCCTGCACCTCGATGAGGAAGGGGCGCATGCCATCGATGGTGACACCGATAGCCGTGCCCGACAACTCGGTTTCGCGGTCGCTGAGCAGCAATTCGCTGGGATTGGTCACTTCGCGCAATCCATCCTCTTTCATCTCATAGATGCCTATCTCGCTTGTGTTGCCAAAGCGGTTCTTGATAGGCCTCAGGATGCGATACAGATAGTTGCGGTCGCCCTCAAACTGGATGACGGCGTCAACGATGTGCTCGAGCACCTTGGGGCCGGCGATACTGCCTTCCTTGTTGATGTGGCCAATGAGGATGACCGGGGTGTAAGTCTCCTTGGCATAACGCTGGAATGCGGCGGCGCACTCCCTCACCTGGGTCACGCTACCGGGCGCACTCTCCAGTTGCTCGCTGGCGATGGTCTGGATCGAATCGACAATGATGAGCCCGGGCTGGAAGGTGCGTATGCTGTTGAAAATGTTGTCCAGCGACGTTTCGCACAACAGGTAGCACTCGCAATCCATGCGTCCGCCGGCGATGCGGTCGGCACGCATGCGCAATTGCTGCGGACTTTCCTCACCCGAGACATAGAGCACACGTCGCGAGCGGATGCGCAACACGTTCTGCAGCACCAGCGTCGATTTGCCGATACCCGGTTCACCACCCAGCAGGACTATGCTGCCTGGCACGAGTCCGCCGCCCAGGACGCGGTTGAGTTCGTTGCTGGGCAGATTGATGCGCGGCTGGTCCTCGGCACGTATTTCCGAGATTTTCACCGGCTCGACGGCCTTGTGGCCCATGTCGCCAGCCGCCGCGGCATAACGCGCTGGAGCCGACTTGGGCAGTTTGGGCTCTTCAATGTAGGTGTTCCACTCTCCACAGGCAGGGCACTTGCCGAGCCACTTGGGAGACTCGTTGCCGCAATTCTTGCAGAAGTAGGTTGTCTTGACTTGTTGCTTGGCCATAATGGACGAGATGAAGACGGATTTGACAGTTTAGTTTAGCGGCGGAAAAACTCGCTGATGGTGATGGCAGCAGCGACGCCCACGTTGAGGGACTCGCTGCCAGCGGTCTTGGCCTTAGGGATGAGCAATCGGCTATCAACATGCTTGGCCACCTTGGCGCTGATGCCCTGGCCCTCGTTGCCAAACACGACAAAGCCTGTCTTGTCCAACTCGCTCCGATAGATATCCTTGCCGTCAAGGAAGGTGCCATAGATGGTCAGGTCGGGATATTCATCAAACAAGGCCTCAAGGTCGCCATAGTGCACCTTGACCCGCGCGATGGCGCCCATCGTGGCCTGCACCACCTTGTGATTATAGACATCGACGGTGGTCTTGCTGGCAAAAATGTCCCGGATGCCGAACCAGTCGGCCAGCCGGATAATTGTACCCAAGTTGCCAGGGTCCTGAATATTGTCCAGGACGATATTCAGGTTGCGTGCCACGCTGTCGCTGTCAATCGTGTCCACCGGCTTCTCATAGACGGCAATCACGTCACTCGGCGTGTCAAACTGCGAAATGCGGGCCATCTGCTGCCCGTTGGCAAACACGATCTTGTCATAGTGCTCGGCGGTGCCACACTGTTCATACCACGAGCGCTTGGCAATGAGCCAGCGGCAATTGAAGTGTTGCCACGTGTCCCGCACACACTTGGTCCCCTCGGCCACAAACAGCCCTTCTTCATCTCGATATTTCTTGGCAGCAAGGCTTTTCACAACCTTGAGGATGCCGTTATTCATGTCCATCATAGGGATTCACACTCTCTTTTAGCCACCAGTTCGTTGAACTGCAGCAGGATTGTACAAAATTCATCACTCAGGCTCGCTATGGCAGGTTGGGAAATCTCGTTAGGCACATCCCACACGGCCGACGCGATCGGCCCGGCAATCGCTGCCAGCGTGTCGGCATCGGCAGCCAGGCTCACGGCCAGGCGGATGACGTCCTCATAGTCCTTGCCCTCCAGGTAACATGTGAGCGCCTCGGGGACAGTCGTCTGGCACAGTTCATTGAAGGAATAAGCGGGGCGGATTTCATCCAATGTGCGGCCCAAATTGTAGCCAATGCTCTTTTCCACATACTCGCGCACTTCCTCCTTGGTCTTGCCCTGGCGTGTCAAGAAGATGGCAGCCGCAGTGGCCTTGGCACCCTTGACACCCTCGGGATGGTTATGGGTCACGCCAGCCGAGATGGCCGCGAGGTCCAGCGCCTCGTCAAGCGTTGTGGCATAGTAACCCACCGGGCTGACACGCATGGCCGACCCATTGCCGTAAGAGTTATAGGGTTGCGGATCCCTGGCGACAATCCACTGCATGAAACGGCCGCCATAGCCACGTCCCTGATAACGGTTACACAGGTCCTGCATGATATCGACCAGGCGTTCGGGCGTGTGGCGCTCATCTTGAAGCAACCACAGCGCATTGGCCATCGTGAGCACCGTGTCGTCGGTATAGGTGCTCTCGGGCGTGAACAATTCAAAGTTGTAGTCACGTGTAGGGTTAAACTCATAGGCCGAGCCGATGACATCGCCGGCTATGGCTCCGATAATTCCTTTCATAGTATCTCCTATTGTTTTTTTTGAGGTTACAAATTTACAATTAATTCGCCAATCATCATCCAAGATGAGGAACAATATTTTCACGATGCCCATGGAATCAGATACTGGGCGCCCGTGCGAGGCAATGCGGCCGATGAGGCTTGAGCGGCCTCCACCCGAGGACGCATGGCAGCGAGAGCGGTCACGTCGCGCCAGCCCTGAGTGCAGTTGCGCACCGTGATGACAGCCATGCCCATGTAATGGCCCGCCATGTCAAGCAACGCCCGCTTCACGGCATCAATGCTCGAGAATCCACTACCATTCACACTGGACAGACGACGGCCATTGCACTCGAGCGAGGCACAGATCTTGTCGCCACAATTCACGATATTCATGCTCTTCTTGTTCATAGTCATTCCTCCTTTTTCTTTGATTTCACACCGCAAAGGTAGAATGCCATAGTGCCAAAATCTGGCACACCTTTTATAATAAATCACAAAATCAAGACAATACAATAAACAATAATTGTGACTAACAGTCAATCCTTTAATGATAGAGCGAGTTTACAATATTATTCTTTGGAGGATATACTCATCCTTGAGAGGAGCAACCAAACTCTTGCATGGCATCAATCCATTCACATGGTTATTGCACATACCATTCATTAAAAAATTCTATATCAAAAGAGGCAGTTCAGTTGAGCAGATTGAAGCAGCGGCCGATCAAATTACCAACGATCCTGTTTTAGGCAGTAACATCTGGTTTGCCAACCACTTCATGATGCTGATCCTTCTGTTCTGGCTTCTTAATTGCAACATACCCTTGTTTAATCTTATTGGAAGGGGGCCTATAGTTCCTATCATCTGGATAGCAGATGCATTACTTATAATTTCAGCACATTGGTATTTTGTTTGGCGCGAAGATAAGTATCTGAAATACTTTAAAGAATTCGAGAAACAACCTCTGTCATGGAAAATAACATGGGGTATCATCACCCTACTGTTTGTAATCACTCCAATAGTCCTGATATATACGTGACCATATTCGGCTCATTATAACAGTGCCAATTTCTCGTTTTTCTCATGGTCTTTGTCAGCATCTCACGCAAAAAAACGCCAACTTTCAAGTGTTTAACCACTTGATTGTTAGCGTTTTACTTTATTGAGCGGTAGACGGGACTCGGACCCGCGGCCCTCAGCTTGGGAAGCTGATGCTCTACCAACTGAGCTACTACCGCAATGTGCTGGTTTTCAGCAATATTTCTTTTTTCAGGCGTCGGCGTGGTTGATGACCTCGGTGACGCTGTCGCCGGCCTCGGTTGCAAAGTAGCGCACGGTGAGGGTGTCATCGATTTCCCATGAGGCGCGCTTTTCGGTGTCGAGGTCGGGATAGGTGAACTCGATGGTGTCGTTGCCCACCTTGAGATAGACACTGTTCATGGCACCGTCGATGGCCACGCCTGTCACTTCCTGGGCTATCGTTGTCGAGTCGATGACGGCTGAGTCCTCGACTACGGCCTGATTGTCCTGCTGGGCCTCGCCACCTGTGCAAGACCACATGGATGATAGGGCGACCAGTGCGCCAAAGGCTAAAACTAAACTTTTCATACCTGTCATTATGGTTGTTGTTTGGTTTTACGGCGACAAAATTACTGATTTTTATCGATGGGACAAAATTTACTGTTGTTTTTGCCGCTAGTTCTCTCTCAAAAATGTGCGCTAGAACTTGTAGTTGTCGCTATCGAGGTTGTCGAGTTCTTCAAAATCGGAAATCTCGTCCTCGTTGTATTCCTCGTCACCGTAGAACTCGCTCTTGTCGATGGCCTCGATGTTGCTTCCATCGGGTATCTTGGGGATGGTGATGAAGTCGGTGATATCGACATTCTCGGCGGGGGCGCGTCCTTCCTTGCGTTCGCACAGGGGGTCGTGCAGGGTCTTGCCGGGGATGACTTCCTTGAGTTTGACCTTGAAGTAGCGTTCGGTCATATAGTCGAAGACGAATTTCATCCTCTGTCCCTCGTCCTCGAGGAGTTCGTCGAGTTGTGTATCGTCCATGATCCAGATGTCCTCGTCACTGTCACTGCCCATATCCATGCAGGTCACTTCTTTTTCCTTATTCCACTCGTCGTCACAGATATAGAAGGAATCCATCTGTTCCTTGCTGTAGCCGGCAGAGTCCAGAATCACATTGCGCAACTGCATGAAGGTTGCCGTTGAGTCAATGGCAATCTGCATCTTGAAGTTATCGGCCTCGTCAGAAACAATCACAAATTTGTAAATCATATCAGTCTTAATCTATGTGTTTGATGTTGCGAAATTACTAATAGAATTTTATCAAACAAGTATTTTTTTGTTTTTTTTTCATTATTGGCCATAAAAAAGGTCTATGGCCTGTTTTTTAAAACGTGAAGCCACTCCTGATAGAGGAGTGGCTTCACATTATATATTAAAATGTTTTATATATCCGTTCGTCAGGGAACCAATCCGTAGGAGCGGAATACCTTGCGGATTTTCTCGAGGGCTAGAGCGACTTGCTCGTGGGTATGGGTCGCCATGAGGCTGAAGCGGATGAGCGTGTCGTTGGGGGCCACAGCGGGTGAAACGACGGGGTTGACAAAGATTCCCTCATTCAGCAGGTCACGCGTGATGGCAAACGTCTTGTTGTTGTCGCGGATGAAGAGCGGGATGATGGGGGTCTCGGTGTGTCCGATCTCGCAACCCATGTCGCGGAAGCCCTGCAATGCCTCGTGGGTGATTTTCCACAGGTGCTCCTGGCGCTCGGGTTCCTCAATGAGGATGTCGATGGCCTTCATGGCGGCAGCGGTAGATGCCGGGGTGATGCTGGCCGTGAAGATGTAACTGCGCGAGTGGTGGCGCAGGTAGTTGGTGATAATCTTGTCGGTGGCGATGAAGCCGCCCAGCGAGGCAAACGACTTGGAGAATGTGCCCATAATCAGGTCAACCTCGTCGCGCAGGCCGAAGTGGTCGCACACGCCGCGGCCACCCTCACCAAACACGCCGATGCCGTGGGCCTCGTCGACCATGACGCTGGCATTGTACTTGTGGGCCAGGTCAACGATGTCGGGCAGTTTGCACACGTCGCCTTCCATCGAGAAGACGCCGTCGGTAACGATGAGTTTCACGCGGTCGGGCTCGCACTTCTTGAGTTGAGCCTCGAGCGATGCCATGTCGTTGTGCTTGTACTTGAGGCTGTTGGAGAACGAGAGGCGACGTCCCTCGATAATCGAGGCATGGTCCTGCTCGTCCCACAGGATGTAATCATCACGTCCTGTCAAGGTCGAGATGACGCCCAGATTGACACCGAAGCCGGTGCTGTAGATCATGGCGTCCTCTTTCCCCTCATACTCGGCGAGTTTGCGCTCGAGTTCCTTGTGCAGGTCGAGTGTACCGTTGAGGAACGGGGAACCGGCGCAGCCGGTACCATATTTTTCGGTGGCCTCGACGGCGGCTCTCTTGATGCGCTCGTCGTTGACCAAGCCTGAGTAGCAGTTGGAACCGAACATGAGCACCTTCTTGCCGTTCATGATGACCTCGGTGTCCTGTTCGCTTGAGATGGCGCGAAAATAAGGATAGATGCCGGCGGCCTTGGCCTTCTGCGGCTCGTCATATCGCGCTAACTTGCTCTGTAGTAGATTCATATCTCTTGATTAAATTCTCTTTATGTCACCTGAGGCGCTTGCCACAAGCGACCTTATATTATAACTGGCTGCAAATATATAAAAATATTCTTTAACAAAATGTTAAAATAGATGTCAAAATAGGTCATCTGGAACAAAATAATGATATCTAACCATCTATGGATCACTCCGTCCCGCCCTGTTAATAATTTTTAAATTGTTAAAAATAGGGTTATTAGCAAGACGGAATGCCAGCGGGCGGCCTCAATCGCGGTCCACGTCATCCATGTCCAGTTCGGCATTGTGCATGATATCATAATCGCTGAACTCCACACCGTCAAATTCGCCATCCTCAAACATCAGCATATCCTGCCTGAAACATCCCGTGGCCAAAATTGATGTCATCACTAGAACGACAAGCGCCAATACATACTTTGAAATTTTTCTCATAAATACTATGGTTATGTCCATTATTGCTGCAAAAATAAAACAAAAAATGAAACCAGAATGACTTTTTTTGAGAAAAAAACATTAATTTAGCCGATTAAAACGACGAATAACAGCAAACGAAATGGACCTATTTGAACAGCGAATCAAGGAATTGCGGGAAATCATCAACCGCCACAATCACAGTTACTATGTGCTGAACGCGCCCACGGTGAGCGACCAGGAGTTTGACGCCCTGCTGCGTGAATTGCAGGATCTGGAGCGCGATTACCCTCAATATCAGGACCCGCTGTCCCCCACCCAGCGCGTGGGCAGCGACATCAGCAAGGGCTTTGTCCAGGTGCGCCACGAGCGCCCCATGATGTCGCTCTCCAACAGTTACAGCATTGAGGAGGTGCAGGACTTCCTGCGACGGGCCCAGGAGGGCCTGGGCGGTGAGCCCAGCGAGATTGTCGGCGAGATGAAGTATGACGGCACATCGATATCGGTGACCTATGAGCACGGCCGCCTGGTGCGCGCCGTCACCCGCGGCGATGGCGTGCAGGGCGACGATGTCACGGCCAATGTGATCACCATCAAGTCGGTGCCGCTCGAGATCACCGATGCCGATGGTCTTCCCGACAAGTTTGAGGTCAGGGGCGAAATCCTGCTTCCCTGGAAAAGTTTTGAAAAATTGAATGAGGAGCGCCAGTTCAATGAGGAGCCGCTGTTTGCCAACCCCCGCAACGCCGCTGCCGGCACCCTCAAACTGCAGAACAGCGCCGAGGTTGCCCGCCGAGGCCTGGACGCCATCTTCTATTTCCTGCTGGGCGACAACCTGCCGTTCGAGACCCACTACGACAGCATCATGGCCCTCAAGCGCTGGGGATTCAAGACGGGAGAGATGTCCATCCTGCCCAGCATCGATGCGGTGAAAGACTTCATCGGCCACTGGGACGTGCAGCGCAAGCAACTGCCTGTCGCCACCGATGGCCTGGTGTTCAAGATCAACTCCCTGCGCCAGCAACTCAACCTGGGAGCGACAGCCAAGTCTCCCCGGTGGGCCATCGCCTACAAGTTTGCGCCCGAACGCGAATGCACGCGGCTGCAGTTCGTGTCGTTTGAGGTGGGTCGCACGGGCGTTATCACACCGGTTGCCAACCTGGAACCCGTGCTGCTGAGCGGCACGATTGTCAAGCGCGCGTCGCTGCACAATGCCGACATCATTGAGCAACTTGACATCCACGAGGGAGACATGCTCTATGTCGAGAAGGGCGGCGAGATCATTCCCAAAATCGTTGGCGTTGACGACAAGCGACGCCAACCCGGCAGCCAGCCCATCCACTTTGTCACCCACTGCCCGTCCTGCGGCACCGCGTTGCAGCGCATCGAGGGCGAGGCGGCATGGGTCTGCCCCAACAAGTGGGGTTGCGGCCCCCAGATCTGTGGACGCATCGAGCACTTTGTGGGACGCCATGCCATGGACATCGACGGCATCGGCGAGGAAGTTGCCATCACGCTGAACAAGAGCGGGCTGGTCAACGACGTGGCCGACCTGTATGACCTCACTCAAGATAAACTCGTTGCGCTCGACCGCTTCCAGGAACGCAGCGCACAGCGCATCCTGCGCGGCATCGAGGCCAGCCTCAAGGTGCCCTACGCCAGGGTCATTTTTGCCTTGTCCATCCCGTTTGTGGGAGAGACCACCGGCAAGGTGCTGGCACGACACACGCGCGACATCGACACGCTGATGAGCCTCCCGGCCGATGAACTGGCGGCAATTCCCGAAATCGGCCCCAAGATTGCCCAGTCGATCGTGGATTTCTTTGCCGAGGAGCGCAACCGCGTCATCGTCGAGCGCCTCAGGGCCGCAGGCCTGCAGATGGCGCTCACCGAGGAGGAGACAGCGGGCCAGACCGACAGGCTGATGGGCAAGAAAGTGGTCATCAGCGGCGTGTTTGCCAAGCATTCCCGTGAGGAATACAAGGCGATGATCGAGCAGAACGGCGGTAAGAACGTGAGCAGCATCTCGGGCGCCACAAGTTTTATCCTTGCAGGCGAGAACATGGGGCCCTCCAAACTTGAAAAGGCCCGCAAACTGGGCGTCCAGATCATCAACGAGGATGAATTCCTGGCAATGCTCAATGACGACATCACCGACGACCAGCATTGACCATGACCAGGATAATAGCACTAGCATACTTAATGATGTGTACATGCTTCGGCACAATGATGGCACAGGATATTGAGATGTGGTTGACAGGATTCATGGAGCGGTATCCCAAGGCCCGCTTGCTCGACATCTACAAGTCGTGTTTCCAGGATCACATGGGCGCGGAACACCTGGTCGGCGACAGAACGATGGCCTGGTCCTATCTGGAACAGGAACTGCAGACGGTTGAACACGAGGACCTGCTGACGTGGTACTATGAACCCTGCGGATTCAACGGCAACTACGTGAGGGTGAGCCTGCTGGCTGTCAAGGACGGCAAAATCGAAGCGGAGAGGCTTCTTGATGCTTTTGTCCGCAGCGCCAACGATGCCGACCGCCCCACGGTGGAATCATGGGCCTCGCAGTGGCAAGAAATCTTGTCCATCATCGAAAAGGCCAACCTTGCCCTACCCTATTATCAGCAGGACAAAGAATTCATCGCCCAGGTGCTGGCCCAGGGCAAATACGCCATCAGCCACTCGCCCGATTACCGTGAGGCCTACTCACCCCATTACCGGATCATCAAGCGCGACATCTTTGAGCAAGAAATCAAGCCCTTGTTGTGCTGCGCTTGCTGTGGCAGCCATTAAGAGGGCATAAAAAAAGGTAACGATATAGCAGTTGACCCTGAAAAGTTTTTTAATGCTAATTTCGCTAAGAAAAACGTATTTTACGAAAAATATTTAAAACTATTCGTGTAATTAGGATTAGCCCCGCAGGGTTTGGGCCAACATCTATATCATCGCCTAAAAAAAAGCGCCCCACACGGTGCCGGTAAACGTGTGGGGCGCGGCTGTGATTTAATCATCTATTACCGGCAATCGTTTATAAAATCCATAAATTCGTTCTACGGGAATCACCGGTGCTTCTTGTCCCTGTAGGGCAGGATCTCGCCATACATCGTGATGGGCTGGCCTCCGTTGATATTGGCCACAGCCCTCTTGCTGTTGCGGAACAAGGTGATGTCCACATCGGCATTGACCTGACCGCTGACGATGCTGAACTGCATGAACACGTCACCATTGTCCTTATAGACGATGCGCTTGTCGCGGACACTGCCCTTGCCGGTCCAGCCGCCCAAGCCGTTGCTGCCAGGGAAACCCACGTTGAGGGCATACTGGATGATACCGTCAAAATTCTGAACAAGAATGAAGTTGGAATTGCTGTTGAGGTCATAGTGGCGATAGCCCGTACGGCCTATCTGGATGTGGTCGGCCAGGAAGACGAAGTAGCCGCGGCGCAAGGAGTTGGAGGCCTTGGCATAGGCCACGTCATCGGTTAACTCCCGCAGGCGTTTCTCGCGTTCTTTCATATCCTGTTCGGTCTCCTGAACAGGCTCGGCTGGAGTGATGACTTCCAGTTTCACATTATCGGCCGTCTCGATATCGACCTGGTCGCTGCTGGTCTGTGCAGTGGCGCACAATCCAGTCGCGATCAATGCGGTTAAGGTGAATAATATCTTCTTCATAATGATGGATGTTGTTTTGATTTTCTTTATCTATTAGACCGAGCAAGTGAAAAAATGTTTAATTTTGCAAAACAAAAAAATCGACACAATACAGAAGAGATATGGAACGAAGAACTGACATGAAATTGTCCACCCGCATCATTGTGCTGCTGTGCTTCATGGGCGCGGGGCTAATCGTTGTCTCGGCCGCAGCCATCATTCTCCCCCACTTGGGACAGAGTGTACTGACGATGCTCACCGTGCAAGACATTCTTGCCTTTATCATCCCAGCCATGGCGGCCATGGCGGTCTTCTACCGCCGCCCCTTCCACGCCATGTGTCTGGACCGCGCCCCGAGCCTGACGTCGATTCTCGTGGTTGTGGCATTCTTTGTCATCTCATTGCCGGCCATGAACTGGCTGGTGCATGCCAACGAGGCCATGTCGTTGCCCTCGTGGATGAGCGGCATTGAGCAATGGATGCGCATAACCGAGGATGCCGCTGCCGAGGCCACCGAGCATATCCTTGACAACCATTCCGTTATCGATTTAATCGCCTGTGTGTTTGTTGTGGGATTCATGGCAGGATTGGGCGAGGAGATGCTGTTTCGCGGTGCCATGCTGCGCACGATGCAGGACAGCCGCCTGGGCACGCATGCCGTGGTGTGGATCGTGGCCATCATCTTCAGCGCCATCCACATGCAGTTCTACGGCTTCATTCCCCGAGTAGTGCTCGGCTTGTGGCTGGGTTACCTGCTGGTGTGGACACGCAGCCTGTGGGTCCCCATCATTGCCCACACGTTGAACAACAGCACGGTGGTCGTCTTCAGTTACCTGGCAAACAAGGGCATAGTCCCCAAGGGCTATGGCGACTCACTGGGACTTCCCGCCGACGGTTCACTGCCCTGGCTGGCCATGCTGAGCCTTGTCGCCAGCCTGGGTCTCGCCACCTGGGCCCACTTCCACTTCACAAGAGGGCGTGAAGCGAGTTAAGGGCACACGTGATAATACACATCAATAGCATCCGCATTGGGTCCACCAACAGCCCAATGCGGATTTTTCTGATTCTGCCGTCTGGCAACCAGGGCAAGACGGCTATTTCGATAGTTTATGGCGCATTTTGTTAGGCATGACATTTTTTTGCGGTGAAATCGCTTGTTTGTCGAGAAAAAACCTCTATCTTTGTAGGTTAGAGCAAAAGCGTCATGTGGCCACCTCTGCAAGTGTCACAGGCAATGGTTTGACATATAAATAATTAGACAAAAAAACGACTAAAAATCTATAGAGTTATGATGAAGAAATTTATCCTTATCGTGTGCGGCTCATTTGTGGGCGCATTCCTGGCATTCATGTTCTTCATGTTTGCCGCAATGATCATGAGTTTCGCTATCATGGGATCGATGAGCATGGGTGGCGGCAAGAAAGCCGTCAGCCTCTCCAAGCACTCCATCCTGAAGATAGACCTGGGCACACAGATCAATGAGCGCGGTGACGATTCACCCCTCGACATGATGACGATGTTGTCGCAGGGAGGTGAAATGCCCTCATCGTTGGGCCTGAACACCTTCATCTCGGCCATCGAGAACGCTGCCAAGGACGATAAGGTGGATGGCATCTACATCGAGTGCAACGGCGTGATGGCCGCGCCCGCCACACTGCAGACCATGCGCCGTGCCCTCAAGGAGTTCAAGAAGAGCGGCAAGTGGATTGCCGCCTACGGCTACGAGGGCATCAATCAGGCCGATTACTACCTGGCCAGCGTGGCCGACAGCATCTACCTCAACCCCGTGGGTGCCGTTGACCTGCACGGTATGGCCTCGGTGACCCCCTACATGAAGAAGATGCTCGACAAGGTGGGCGTGGAAATGCAGGTGGTGCGCGTGGGCACGTTCAAGAGCGCCGTCGAGCCCTACATGCTCGAGGACATGAGCGACGCCAACCGCTTGCAACAGGAACACTACCTGGGCGCCATCTGGAAAGAGATGATCGACAGCATCGCTGCCGACCGCAAGTTGCAGGCAACCGTGCTGAACGGCATGTGTGACAGCGTCATTCTCACATGGCAACCCGCCGAACTCATCAAGAACAAACTCGTGGACAAGTTGGCCTACCGCAGCGAGATGGATGACATCCTGCGCGTACGCACCCAGGTTGACAAGAAAGACGACCTGAACTTCGTCAGTCCAGAAGACCTCGCCTCATCGCTCGAGGACGCCGTTTCGGGTGACCACATCGCGGTGGTCTATGCCGTCGGTGAGATTGACGGCTCGTCAAGTCTGGGAGCAGTCGAGGAAGGCATCAACAGCGAGAGATTGAGCAAGACCATCCGCGACCTCATGGAAGACGACAACGTCAAGGGTATGGTCTTCAGGGTAAATTCACCGGGTGGCAGCGCCTTTGGCAGCGAGCAGGTCTGGAAAGCCGTCATGGACTTCAAGTCCAGTGGCAAGCCTGTGGCAGTGTCGATGGGTGACTATGCCGCATCAGGCGGTTACTACATCTCATGCTGCGCCGACCGCATCTTTGCCGAGCGCACGACCATCACCGGCTCGATTGGCATTTTTGGAGTCATTCCTTGCCCCCACGACCTGATTGAGAACAAACTGGGCGTGCACATGGCTTCGGTCAAGACCAACGAGAATGCCGACATGGCCGCACTGGGACTGAGGCTCACGCCCGTGCAGCGTGCCGCCATGCAGAACATGGTCAACCAGGGTTATGAACTGTTCACCAAGCGCTGCTCCGACGGCCGCCACGTGACGCAAGACTCCATCAAGAAGATTGCCGAGGGCCGCGTGTGGGACGGCATCACCGCCAAGCAGATTGGCCTGGTCGATGACTTCGGCGGCATCCGCGAGGCCGTTGCATGGGTAGCAGGCAAGGCCAAGATGGGCAAGGACTACAAGACACAGAACTACCCCGCCATCGAGGACAAGTTCATGGCACTGCTCGACAAGTACATGGTGAGCCGCTACGAGTCCAAGTTGCAAGGCGAGATGGGCCTGCTCTACGACTGGCACAAGCAGTTGCAACGCATCCTGGGCCGCGACCATGTCCTGTGCCTGATGCCCGAGGGCGAGATTCAGTTCTAACTCAATAGATAGAGAGAAATCGAATTCATTAGCAGATACAAAAAACATAACGTGGAATGCGCGTTGGTGTTACAAAACAACGTAATAACACTTAACGCCTGACGCAATCAAATGGATTTTTCCAAGTTACTCAATAAGGAACAACGCAAGTCCATCCTGGACGCACTGTTGACACCATTCTCGTGGGCCTATGGCGCATGTGTGTGGGTGCGCAACACGTCGTTCAACCTGGGCCTGCTGCCGCAAGAGGAGTTTGACGTGCCTGTCGTGTCGGTGGGAAACATCACCGTGGGTGGCACCGGCAAGACCCCTCATGTGGAATACATCATCGAAGCCCTGTACCGCCGCTACCATGTGGCAGTACTGAGCCGCGGTTACAAGCGCAAGACCAAAGGATTCATCCTGGCCAGCAACAACATGACGCCACGCGACATCGGCGACGAGCCTTACCAGATCTACCGCAAGTACAATGGCCTGATCACGCTGGCCGTTTGTGAAAGCCGTCGCAAGGGCATCCGTGAACTGCTGCGCCTCGACCCCGACATCAACCTCATCCTGCTCGATGACGGCTTCCAGCACCGCTATGTCAAGCCCAAGGTGAACGTGGTGCTCGTGGACTATAACCGCCCGCCCTATGATGACCGGCTGATGCCGCTGGGCACACTGCGCGAGCCGGCCGAGCGTCTGCTCAGGTGCGATATCGTCGTGGTGACCAAGTGTCCCAGCGACCTCAAGGCTATGGACATCAGGATGATGAAGAAGAACCTGGACCTGTTCCCGTCACAGCAACTCTACTTCAGCAACATCCGCTATGCCGATCCGATACCCGTCTTTCCCGTGCAGTCGCCTCAACTGACGTCGTTGCAATGGCTGCGTGAGGACGATGCACTGCTGTGCCTCACGGGCATTGCCACGCCCAAGCCGCTGGTGCGCTACTTGCGCCAGTATTCGTCCAATATCAAGGTGATGCACTTCGACGACCACCACTTCTTCACCCGCCGGGACTTCAGCGACATCTTCAAGGTCTATAACAGCCTGGAGGGAAAACGCAAGTTCATCATCACCACCGAGAAGGACGCCGTGCGCATCATGAACAACCCCTACTATCCGCCCACGATGCGCAACTACATCTTTTACATCCCCATGAGAGTGGGGTTCCTGGAGCAGGAGGGGCTCAACTTTATCGAGGGACTGGTAGAGAAAATCGACGAGCAGGAGCAATGACGTGCTGGCACCTGATTGCGAAACATATCAATCAACAACAAGAAAAAACAATATACTACTAATAGGTACGCTTATGGGACAAGAAATCAACTGGCTGGAAAAGATTGAAGAGACCAGCAATTTTATCAGGAAACGTGTGAACGGCAAGTTGCCCAAGACCGCCATCATCCTGGGAACAGGACTCGGTGCGGTGGTTGACCACATCAATATAGAAATTGAAATCCCTTATGGTGAAGTCCCCAATTTCCCCGTTTCGACCGTCGAGGGCCACAAGGGCCGCCTGATCTTTGGCACCCTTGGCAACAAGTATATCATGGCCATGCAGGGCCGTTTCCATTACTACGAGGGCTACTCGATGCAGGAGGTGACATTCCCCGTCAGGGTGATGAAGGCCATCGGCATCAAGACCTTGTTTGTGTCCAATGCCTCGGGCGGCATGAATCCCGACTTCAAGGTGGGCGACCTGATGGTGATTACCGACCACATCAATGTCTTCCCCGAGCATCCGCTCCACGGCAAGAACATCAATGAACTGGGACCCCGCTTCCCGGCCATGGTGGACGCCTACAGCCCCCGCCTCATCCAGATGGCGCGCGACATCGCCAAGGAGAAAGGCATCAGGCTGATGGAAGGCGTGTATGTGGGCACACAGGGCCCGACCTTCGAGACACCGGCCGAGTACCGCTACTTCTGGCGCATCGGCGGTGACGCCGTCGGCATGAGCACGGTACCCGAGGTAATTGTTGCCCGTCATGGCGACATCGAGGTGTTTGGCATCTCGATCATCACCGACCTGGGCGTGGAAGGCGCCGTCGAGAAGGCATCCCACGAGGAGGTGCAGAAGGCCGCCGCTGCCGCACAGCCCATCATGGCGATGCTCGTTCAAGAAATGATTAACCGCTTTGAAGAGTTGTAATTGATTGAATGAGGTAATGCCACGGCACACCCCATTGCAGACTACCGAAGACTGAATACCGGAATCATCATGAAAGAAACCGAGATTTCAACACTGGGCGAGTTTGGTCTCATCGAGCACCTGACCCGCTCTTTTCCCGTGCGCAACGAGTCCACCCGCCGCGGTGTGGGCGACGATTGCGCTGTCATCAACTACGGCCCCGGCCGCGAGACCCTGGTCACCACCGACCTGCTACTGGAGGGCATACACTTTGACCTCACCTATGTGCCGCTGATGCACCTGGGTTACAAGGCCATCGTGGTTAACTTGAGCGATGTGTATGCCATGAACGGCACGCCGCGGCAGGTGACCGTGTCACTGGGCATCTCCAAGCGCTTCACGCTTGAGCACATCGAGCAACTCTACGAGGGCATGCGCATCGCCTGTGAGCACTATGGCGTGGACCTCGTGGGCGGCGACACCAGCGCATCGGTCACGGGACTGATCATCAGCGTGACCTGCCTGGGCGATGCCGCCAGCGGCGACATCGTCTATCGCACCGGAGCACGCGACACCGACCTCATCTGCGTTAGCGGAAACCTGGGCGCGGCCTACATGGGACTCCAACTGCTGGAGCGGGAGCGCCAGGTGAGCGCCCAAATCAAGGACAAGGAGTTTGAGCCCGATTTCTCGGGCAAGGAATACATCATCGAGCGCCAACTCAAGCCCGAGGCACGCCGCGACGTCATCAACGAGTTGCGTGAACTGGGCATCCGCCCCACCGCGATGATGGACGTGAGCGATGGCCTGTCGAGTGAACTGCTGCACATCTGCAAGGACTCGGGCGTGGGCTGCCGCGTGTATGAGGACCGCATCCCCATCGACTACCAGACCGCACTGATGGCCGAGGAACTCAACATGAACCTCGTCACGGCGGCCATGAACGGCGGCGAGGACTACGAACTGCTGTTCACCGTTCCCCTGGCCGACCATGACAAGGTGGCCCGCATGAAGACGGCCCGCCTCATCGGACGCGTGACCAAGCCCGACATGGGCGCTTATCTGGTGACCCGCGACGACCAGGAAATGGAAATCCGCGCCCAAGGCTGGAACGCCTTCACCCCCACCGACACCACCAGCAGTGACAAGTAAACACATGACGGTCTCGCACTAGTAACAAAATCATAGCGGCCGACCTCGCAACTGATTATTTTCACTACAACGGCTGGACTGGCAGATTGTACTGACAGTTCAGTCATTTTTTTCTGACTTTGTCACTTTCTTTTACAACCCACCTTACGAGGCTTTCAGATAGTAGTTTTTGGGTGTATTTTTATGTTATTTCGATGATTTTTGGCCGATTTCTGCTAAATTGTGTTAATTTCACGCATTTTTTCATCAAATTATTAGGTAGTAAAAAACAATTGGCCTTATATTTGCACAGGTTTTCATGGTATTAGTTTTTAAAATTGTGGAAAATCACAATGTCGCGAGACAGATACCTTCCACAGGTTTAAGGTTTATGTTAATGGTATTAGAAGGTTAATTAGTTAAAACAAGTCCCTGACGTTGAGTCAAGGGCTTGCTTTTTTTACCCCCCCTCCGGTCATCGAAGCATGCGGGAGATTCCAAAATAAACAGAGGATGTGCCATCACAGACAGGCACATCCTCACACTCATTGACCTTGCAGCGTCATGGCTGCAATCATTTGCCAGTAAATCGGAATTTAGTTACCCTCTGGAGCGTCATCAATGAGTTCAAGGAACTCCTCGAGTTTAGGAGTAATGATAATCTGGGTGCGGCGATTGCGCTGCTTGCCGACTGCGGTGTCGTTGGTCATCAGCGGATTGTACTCGCCACGACCACCGGCGGTCAATCGCTTGGGATTTACACCATACTGGGTTTGCAGGGCTTGCACTACCGATGAGGCGCGCAGGCAAGAGAGGTCCCAGTTGTTGCGGATGTTCTCGCGGCTGATGGGGACATTGTCGGTATTGCCCTCGATGAGCACGTCATAGTCCTCATAGTCGTTGATGATCTTGGCAATCTTGGACAGGGTCTCGGCGGCGCGGTCGCTGATCTCGTAGGAGCCGCTCTTGTAGAGCATGTTGTCGGCCAGCGAGATGTAAACGACGCCCTTGAGCACCTGGACATCGACATCCTTGAGTTCTTCCCTGGACAGTGAACGGGTCAACTTGTTGGTCAGTGCCATGTTGAGCGAGTCGCTCTTGGTCTTGAGGTCGGTCAAGTGACGGATGTACTGGTTACTCTCGTTGATCTGGTCCACGAGTTTCTCAATAGAGACGTTGCTCTGATTGGAGTTGACCAGGCTCTTGTCGAGCGATTGCTGCAATGACTTGTAATCGGCCTTGGACTGTGCCAGTTGGTCTTCAAGCGAGGCGACACGGGCATTGGCGGCGGCCAATTGCTCCTTGGCCTGCTGGTAGTTGATCATCATCTCCTTGCCACTCTCGAGCAACTTGATGTTGTTCTGGCGGCAATCTTCCAAATCCTTCTTGCTGGCACAACTGCTCACGAGCATCAGACCAGCCAGCATGGTCATCATTATTAACACATTCTTTCTCATATTCATATCAATTGCTATTTAGAATTATCATTATTTTCATTTCTCTTAGACGCAGAAAACTTGAGAATGTTGCATTGGTTTTAATAGTTTTAACTAAATCGGCCAGTTGTTATCTATTTTTTACAATCCACTAGCACCACGGTATCAATTCAGCCGAGAATATTTCCCGACCGTGAGGGCGCACAATCCCCCAATGGGCCAACATCTGTATCATTACCCAAAATTATTTATTATAAAAAATGAAAAAATTATTCTTTCATTTTGTTCTGTCCTTTACTTGCAGTAATTTTGCAGATTAAAAGTAGAACTAATGGACGCTCGCGAGAAAAAACAGATGTTGCTCGACTCAAGGTACCTGCGCATGACGCAGATCTGGGCCGAAAATTCCTATTGCCGCCGCCGTCAGGTGGGCGCGCTACTGGTCAAGGACAAGATGATCATCAGCGATGGCTATAACGGCACACCGGCAGGGTTTGAAAACGTGTGTGAGGAAGACGACCAAACCAAGCCCTATGTCCTACATGCCGAGGCCAACGCCATCACCAAGGTAGCCCGGAGCAACAACAGCAGCGACGGTGCGACACTCTACATCACGACCTCGCCCTGCATGGAGTGCAGCAAACTCATCATCCAGGCAGGCATCACGCGCGTGGTGTTCGGCGAGTATTACCGCATGCACGACGGTGTGGATCTGCTGTGCCGCGCCGGCATCGAGGTGATTCACTTGTGGCAGCGTGACGGTGAGTACCACCCCGTGGCACTGACCAGCGAGAACAGCGATTCACATTACCGCGAGGTTGAGAAGCACCTTGCATCATGACACAGAGCACATTACAGGTTTATTCAGTCTTTCACCTCGGCCAATGAGAACTCAGCCATCCCGTCAACCCATTTGGATACCGCTTGCCATATCGATTGTGATTGTGGCAGGACTGTTCATTGGCAACCTCATCTCGCCCAACCGGTATGTGGCCGACAACGACCGCAAGATCAACGCTATCCTCAACCTAATCAACCAGGATTACGTGGACTCGACCAATCTCAATGACCTGGTAGAGATGAGCATTCCCAAGATATTGAGTTACCTGGATCCCCACACGATCTACCTGACCGCCGAGGAGTTTAAAGCATCTAGCGAGAACAGGGACAGTCTGCTGAGCGACATGGACATCCAGATTGAGATCATGAATGATACCGTGGGCATCGTTGAGGTGGTCTCGGGCGGACCCAGTGCGAGGGTCGGCATCATGGCGGGCGACCGCATCGTGAGCATCAACGACTCGAGCATCGTCGGTGAGAATGTGACCAAGGGCGCGGTCATGAAGAAGTTGCGCGGCCCCATCGGCAGCAAGGTCAAACTGGGCATCAAGCGTGCCAATGCAGCCAACACGCTGACCTTCACCGTCACGCGTGGTATCGTCCCCGAGAACACCGTGGAAGCCTCCTACATGATAGACAAGAACACGGGCTATATCAAGGTCAACCAGTTCGGTCGACACACCTACACCGAGTTCATGGAGGCCATGAAGTCGCTGGAAGACCAGGGAGCCAAGCGATACATGATCGACCTGCGCGGCAACGGCGGCGGTTTCATGGAAATGGCAATCCTCATGGCCAACGAGTTCCT
>Ga0310695_10003941_pt1 | contig 28189 bp, 26 predicted proteins | sample RumenRJG_04DNA_FD_203882 | JGI IMG/M metagenome (GOLD analysis project Ga0310695, IMG submission 203882) | Bovine rumen microbial communities from Lethbridge, Alberta, Canada - RJG_04 (v2) (version 2) | ecosystem: Host-associated > Mammals > Digestive system > Stomach > Rumen | place: Canada... | reverse complement strand
TTGCCTTCATGCAGCGCAAAGGCCTTGGAGCCGATACAGTCGTAAGCATGTATCATCCTCTTCACGAGGCCGACCTCTCCAAGTTTGCCGATGTGGCCAATGGCATTACAAGACAATAATCCATCTTCTATCTTACATTGGTTATGTCAATAATCTCAGATGCCATTCAAGCCAACCGATGGAGCAGCGAGCGCAGTGTCATGCTCGCATGAACTTTGCCGAGTCGTGACAGAGGTCGACCATCGGTCAAATGCCTAGCCTTTGGCGACAGAATAATCAAACTGAACGACTATTTGCTTGCTCAAGCTGTTGCTGCTCATGATGAATATAAGAAGTCGAAGTTACAGAAGAAAGGAAAAACATCTTCCATCATCCATCTTCCATCTTACATCTCGAAGCACATCATCCATAAAACATCAAACATCTTCTGATTGCACAGGTGGTCGCAAGCGATGCAGTTCGATACTGCCATTCAGAACAAACATAATAAAGGTTACTATGAACCAACAAGAAGACCTTGCTGTTTATTTCGCTGAGATGCTGGCGAAGCAGAATGCTACGCCAGAGGAGAAGAAAATACAGGCACTCATTAAGGCAGCTTTGTATGGCGATAACCTTCTTACATTTATTGACGAGGTTTCCAAGGCTTTCAATGGCTGTGGAAAGGTAAAGGTTGATACAGTCAAAGGAGTGACTGAGTACTTCAAGGCTAATAGTGAGGCCCAGATTCGAAGTATTGATAAAGATGAAGATGAGAAGGATAGTTTGATAAAGGAAACTACAGAACGCATCGTTCAAGGTGAAGTATGGGTGCTTGGTGCACTAGCACATTTAGGGCATTTGGAGGAATAAAAATTATAATCATAGAAAATAGATGAACATAATATGAATAATACATTAAAGAAATTAGAGAATCAGAAAATAAAGGAGGTTATTCTTTATATTTTGAGTCAGACAGGTTGCACGAGCTATTATAATTTAATGAAAATAATGTTTTGTGCGGAGCGCCGTAATCTGACGATGTGGGGTGACCCTATCACAAATTTGGAGTATTATGCACGCAAACATGGTCCTGTTCCTTTGTCAGTATATTATAAGATAAAACAAGAGAAAAAGGGTGAACCTTCAGATTTGTCTGAAATTCTTTCGATGGTGGGAGAGTTCAACGTTAAACCGAAACGTAGCCCGAATATGGACTATCTGTCTACAACAGACAAAGAATCACTTGATTATGCCATTAATGAGTTAAGTAGTATGGATTATAAGCAGATAGAAACTTATTTGCATGAAAGTGTTTATGATAGAGTATATGCGACTAACAGCAAACATTATACCCATACTGATATGGCATTGACAATTGGAGCGTCAGCAGAGAAACTATCTCTTATCAAAGAAAACGATAATATAACCAATGTATTGTCATGAGTTCCCTTAAAGATGGGCTGCCAAAAGAAACCTTGGAAGCTTTGAAATCTGCAAAAGACAATCTTCAGAACACGACTTTGAAGCAGAAAAGGAATTCTAAAAAGAAAACAGCCTTACCACCTATAGAAGTTGGAAACATTTATAAAATCGAGGCAGATGAACGAAATGGCATAACTCCACCTCATGGACGAAAAACTTGGTTTAAGCACTTTGTTGTAATGGGAATATCCGATGATGGTAGCTTAATGGGATGTGTTGTTTTCGATAGTGAAAAGAATCGTGAGCATATAGAACCAGGATATGATGAGTTCTTTATCCCGATATCACAAGGCAAGTATTCTTTTATAGATCATGATAGCTTCCTAGAGTGTTTGAGGTTGAAACCTGCCACACTTTCAAATATTCGTCATGGAAAGGCAGAGGGTCGTTTGACTGAAGATGATTTGCAAAAAGCACTAGAGTTGACTAAGAAAAGTAACCGAAATAGTATTATAACGCTCAAAGCATACAATATTAGGTAGTAGCGATTATAACGTTCAGGTGGAACATGCGAATTGGATCAGAATAGAGGGAAAAATGAACGAAAACTCAATGGAGTATAAGAAATCATACAAAAAATGGAGCAACAAGGGCAAAACCCTTAACCCTGAATCCTTAACCGTGAACCAAGGTCGCCCTGAGCCAAAGCGTAAGCGAGGCAAATTGGCATCTCTGATGTCAGAGGAAGCAAAAGCGACCGCTTCGATTCATGAACTGAGTTATGACTTCGCTTGCAGAATTACGCGACTCTTCCAGTACTTGACAGAAGATGCAGAATACAAAGAATACGTACAATCAAAACAGTTGTATAGAAGTGGTACCTCAATAGGTGCAAATGTAAGGGAAAGTAAGCATGCACAAAGTGATGCAGACTTCCTGAGCAAAATGTCAATAGCCTACAAGGAGGCAGACGAGACAGATTTCTGGCTCAACCTCCTCCACGATAATGGCTACCTTGACGATAAACAATACGATTCACTTAAACATGATATGGATAGAATCTTAAGAATTTTGGCTTCGATTGTAAAAACAATGAAGGAGAAGATAGAGGAAGGGAAAAAGAAATAGGAGTAAGTTCATGGTACACTAAGGTCTGGTGGTTAGCAAGGCCAAAGGATTAACCCTTAACAAAGTGGCGAAGGAGACAATAGAGGAGAAGCAAAGGAATTAACCCTTAACCCTGAACCAGCAGTCACCCTTAACCCTTCACCCTTAACCTTTAACAGGGAATTAACCCTTCACCCTTAACCCTGAACCAGCAGTCAGTGATCTTCCCTCATACATCTTCCTTCTTCCTTCTTACATCTATAAGTAGTACAGTAAATGATGTGATAATTCGGTTAATCTCGGGCGGATTAACCAAAAGTGATAAAAAAGACAACCACACTGCAGAGATGCAGGATATATAAAAAATCGTTATGAATGGGGCGGGGCATCCGTATGGGAACTGAACACTGATGAAAAGAGAATAGTGTAGTGAAGAACCCGCTGGTCTCTCATAAGACTAAAGATTAAAATAAGAAAAAAATGTGTGGAATAGTAGGATATATTGGAACTAAACAGGCTTATCCGATACTTATCAATGGGCTTCATAGACTCGAGTATCGAGGCTATGATTCTGCTGGTGTGGCATTGCTGAATGGCGAAGCCTTGAATGTTTATAAGGCTAAGGGCAAGGTGAGCGACCTTGAGGAGACTGCTAAGGAGAAGGATTGCAGTGGCACATTGGGCATAGCCCATACCCGTTGGGCTACTCATGGAGAACCGTCAGTGACCAATGCCCACCCCCATGAGTCTGAGAGCGGTAACCTGGCATTGGTGCATAATGGCATTATTGAGAATTACACCATACTTAGAGAACAGCTACAAATCAAAGGATATCATTTCCAGAGCGCAACAGACACAGAAGTATTGGTGCAGCTCATTGAGTATTACGAGAAGAAGCACAACTGCGATGTAGTTAGTGCTGTTCGCTATGCGCTCAACAAGGTGATAGGTGCTTATGCCATTGCTTTGGTAGATAAGAGGCAACCCAATACAATGATAGTGGCTCGTAAGAGCAGTCCTTTGGTAGTGGGCATTGGCGATAACAACGAAGAGTTCTTTATTGCATCCGATGCAACGCCAATAGCTGAATATACCAGTCACGTTGTTTATATTGATGACGAGCAGATTGTAAAGGTAGAGCGAGGTAAGAACATTGAGGTTTCCCATCGTTACAACTTGCAGCAGTTAACTCGCTGAGAATCAGTTAAGAAGCGATTTTGAAAATCAATTTTCCCCAAACATATCCCAAACAAATGAAATAAGTAGGGAATCAATTGGAAATCAAACCTTTACAGACGCTTAGTGTCGGTGTCAAGATTCTTTCATCTTTCAACCGGTTGTGACTCACATGTCCGGCTCAAAATTACAAAAAATTTTTGAATTACGCAAGAAAAAAACGGATTTAGTTTTCTGACCCATGAAGCTGAGCATCACTCGTAAAAAGAAGACCGAAAGCATCTCTGTTGAGAATGATCGGGTTAATGAAATCCGTAAAGAAACACAAATGGACGTTAACTTTGAACTGTCAGATATCCCCAAGTCCCTTGTGGATTTCATAAAGAGGCATTTGTAAAAGAAGTATGGTTTCCCATAGAATAGATCTTCATCCATTATACATGTTGAAGCATGAGCGAGATTTCTGACTCGATACAAGCGAAATGCCTCGCCTTCAGCGACCGCATAATAAAGCTCAATGACTACTTGTTAGAGCAGGCTGCTAACAAGAAGCCTGCATATAAGGTGGTTAAAGGTAAGCGGGTATATGAGAAGTCAGTGCCAATATATTTGCAATCCGTGTCAAACCTCTGCAATCAGTTACTTCGGGCAGGCACCAGTATCGGAGCCAATAATGCCGAGGCATGTAACGGCATTAGTAAAGCTGATTTCAAAAGCAAATCTTTTATTGCACTAAAGGAGGCTCGAGAATCACTTTATTGGATTGAATTGCTTCATAGGAATAATTTTATTGATGATAGGCAATACGAGTCTATATATGGTGACTGTGAGGAGTTGGTAAAAGTTCTCCATCATCGCTGTAAAAAAATCAATGATACAGAATAAGAGGATTTATAGAATGGGTGTAGCAACATCTTCCATCTTCCTTCTTACATCTAACATCTTTACGACATTCATCAGACATCCGGGAAATTAAGCCTTTCCAGCTCATTTCTATACAAAGGTAGGCATTTTTCCCCAAACACGCAATAGCTTTAAGAAAGTTTTATACGAGAGTGTAAACAAATGTTAAGAAAGAGACGGTTCGGGAAAGGGACTATGAGGATAGTGATTCATTGCTCAGAGCGAAAATCGGAAAAACCGGGTTGGAAGGTGTCAAGATAAAATTTGAGACGAGACGAAAGAGGTAAGAATTTGGTCGAAAACGAAAATAAACATTCAAAAATACTATTTAACTAAAACGGCGATATATTGACAGGAGCACGGCTCTTGGCATATAACAGCAAAACAAATATCTGATTGCACAGGTGGTCATAAGGTGATGCAGTTCGATACTGCCAGTCAGAACAATAAAGAGATAAATACAGAAGAATTAATTACTCAATTTATGTCTGAAAGAAAAACGATTTACCTCTGTTTGGCTCACATGAGCGAGGAGGGCTGGGAACAGAAATACGTTAAAGAGGCCTTCGATACGAACTGGGTGGTGCCCATGGGCCCCAACGTGAATGCTTTCGAGGAGGATCTTCGCAGGTTTGTGACGAGCAATAATGAGAGTGCAGTATATGGTGATTCACGTTGGCCTGAGGTTAACCCTGCTCCATGGCATCTGAACGAGGCACTGAAGGACACCAAGGTTGTTTGCCTCTCGGCTGGTACGGGTGCTGTACATCTGGCTTTGCTCGCCTGTGGTGTTGGCCCAGGCGATGAGGTATGTGTGCAGAGTTTCACGTTTTGTGCGTCGAGCCACCCAATTACGTATTGTGGGGCAAAGCCTGTTTTCATAGGTTCAGAGAAAGATACATGGAATATGGATCCGGAACTGCTGGAGAAAGCAATCCTTGACCGTAAAGAGAAAACTGGAAAATATCCTAAGGCTATTGTGCCTGTAGCACTCTATGGTATGCCTTATCAGATAGATAAGATTATGGCTATCGCCAACAAATATGGCATCCCTGTGGTGGAGGATGCTGCCGAGGGTATGGGTTCAAGGTTTAACGGTCAGGTGCTGGGTACCTTTGGCAAGTATGGCGTGCTGTCGTTCAATGGTAACAAGATGATTACCACCAGTGGTGGTGGCGCTTTGATTTGCCGCAATGCGGAAGAGGCGAACCAGATTATGTGGTTGGCCACTCAGGCGCGTGATGCTTATCCATATTATCAGCATACGGCCATCGGATTTAACTACCGCATGAGTAATGTGTGTGCGGGCATCGGTCGCGGACAGATGACAGTCTTGGATCAGCATATCGCTCATCACAAGCACGTGCAGAAGCTCTATGAGGAGCTGATGAAGGATATTCCTGGCGTGAAGATTAACAAGCAGCCTGCAGACCCACGTTATGATTCGAACTACTGGCTGTGCACCATGACACTAGACCCGAGCGTGAAGGTGAAGGGACAGGAGAATGCTTACAAGGAAGTCATCAAGACCGCCGTAGGTGGTGCAGCAGGTGTGATCCATCAGGTGGATAGTCCTGTTACTGATTGTCAGCCTAATGAGAATGTAGAGGCTATGCGCGTGTTTATGTTGGGCAAGAAGGTGGAGTGCCGTCCAGTTTGGAAGCCCATGCACAAGCAGCCAGTGTATGCCGGTTGTGAGGTTTATACCAATGGGGTAGAAGAGGACATCTTCAAGATCGGCATGTGCCTGCCCGCAGGACCGTATGTGAGTGATGAGGATGTGAAGTACATTGTCGATTGCATCCGAGAGGCAATCATTTAGTGACAGAAGCAAGGCATCCGTAATCAAACGAATGAAGAGAACGTATTTATGTGTGGAATAGTAGGATATATAGGAACACAACAAGCTTACCCGATATTGATTGCGGGCCTTCACAGGCTTGAATATCGCGGATACGACTCTGCTGGCGTTGCCCTGTTGGGCGATGGCCAGCAGCAGATAGCCGTATATAAGGCCAAAGGCAAGGTTGCTGCCTTGGAGGAGGTCGCTAAGGAGAAGGATTGTTGTGGTTCTGTAGGTATAGCCCATACCAGATGGGCCACCCATGGTGAGCCCTCAGTGGTCAATGCCCACCCTCATCTCTCCGAGAGTGGCAACCTCGCCCTGGTGCATAATGGCATCATCGAGAACTTCTCTGTCCTTCGCGACCAGCTCAAGGCTAAAGGCTACACCTTCCGTAGTGCCACCGACACCGAGGTGCTGGTGCAACTCATCGAATACTACGAGCACAAGCACCATTGCGACCTCGTATCAGCCGTGCGCTATGCCCTCAATAAGGTCATTGGCGCTTACGCCATTGTGCTCATCGACCGTCGACAGCCCGACACCCTCATTGCCGCTCGCAAGAGCAGCCCGCTCGTCGTAGGCATTGGCCAAGATAACAATGAATTCTTCATTGCCTCCGATGCCACCCCCATTGCCGAATACACCTCTCATGTAGTGTATATCGATGACGAGCAGATTGTCCGCATCGAGCGAGGCCGTGAAATGGAAATCTCTAATCTTCAGGCCGAACATGTTGATGTCGATGTCACAGAGATTGATGTCGATTTGGATATGCTTGATAAGGGAGGCTTCCCTCACTTCATGCTCAAGGAAATATTCGACCAGCCCAAGTGTCTCGAAGACTGTATGCGTGGTCGTTTGGAGGCCATGGATAAGCGCTTAAAAATTGAACCAGAGAATATCCAATACGGTATAAACCTGTCAGCGGTCAAGCAATACAAGGTTCAACTAATGAATGCTCGCCGTTTCATCATCGTTGCCTGTGGCACCAGTTGGCATGCAGGTTTGATTGGCAAGCAACTTTTTGAAACCTTCTGCCAGATTCCAGTTCAGGTAGAGTATGCCTCAGAGTTCCGCTACCGCAATCCCGTCATCTGCCCTGATGATGTTGTTTTTGCCATCTCGCAAAGTGGCGAGACTGCAGATACCTTAGCTGCCATAGAACTTGCTCGTAGCAAAGGTGCCTTTGTCTTCGGCATCGTCAATGCCGTAGGTAGTAGTATTGCGCGTAATACTGATACGGGCACTTATATCCATGTAGGGCCAGAGATTGGCGTTGCTTCAACAAAAGCATTTACAGGTCAGTTGACAGTATTAACAATGCTGGCTTTAACTTTGGGTCATGAAAAAGGATTCCTCTCCGACGATGACTTCTCCCATTATACAGAGGAGTTATCAAAGATTCCTTCAATGATAGGTCGGGTGTTAGAGCAAAACGACCGTATTGCCGAAATCGCCCGCACCTTCACCTACGCCCACAACTTCATGTACCTGGGCCGAGGCTGGAACTTCCCCGTGGCCCTCGAGGGCGCCCTCAAGCTCAAGGAAATCAGCTATATCCATGCCGAGGGCTATCCCGCTGCCGAGATGAAGCACGGCCCCATCGCCCTCATCGATGCCGATATGCCCGTGCTGTTTGTCGCCACCCACCACCAGCAATACCAGAAGATAGTCTCCAATATGGAGGAGGTTAAGGCCCGTGGCGGCCGCATCATTGCCGTGGTCACCGAGGGCGACGAGCAGGTTCGCGCTATTGCCGACTGGATTATCGAGGTGCCCCAGACTCTGAATTTCCTGGCACCCCTGTTGAGTGTCATACCCCTGCAGATGCTCGCCTATCATGTGGCCGTGCGCAAGGGCTTGAATGTCGATATGCCAAGGAACTTGGCGAAGTCGGTAACTGTAGAGTAGAAAATTAACAATTAACAATTTAACGTATACATGCTTCAGGCACAGATTCCCTGCGGTCATTAGAGCCTTGCGCTTGGAAAAGCGGTATTCATCCGATATACATCCGACGAGGTTACATAATGATAGGAGCTTGGCTCCAGTCATATAACACTTGAAACAAACATGACACGACCTGTCCCCTGTCATAGCCGCCAACTATCAAGGCTGACAGGTATCAGTTACGGAGTCATACAAAGAATAAATGGCAAAATGAAAGTGGGTCAGTAGAACCGTCCCGCTGATCTCGGGCCTGCCATTTTTGAAAAGAATTATAAGAGAAACCGAAAGATAAGGGATTAAAACAGATCTAAGTCCACTGATTCACAAACCAAAATATAACAATAATATGGCAGACACTCTTAAATATATCTGTTTCTTCGATTCGCAGGATGTAAACAACGAGCGTTATTATGTGGTTGCTGCAACTAACAAGATGCAGTATATCATTAACGTACTTGATGAAATAGGTCTAAGACCTCACCTTATATCGTGCTCGTGGACTACACAACAACGAATGGGCTTTGTAAGAGGATTTACAGAGAATCGAAAGAACTATGACATAACTTTCTTTCCTTCCTTTGGTGGCAGCGGAGTCTTTTCAAAAATTTTGAAAAAAATTCTGTTCAAGTGGGGACTGTTTTGGTATGTGATTAATAATGTCCATAAGGGTGAAGTAATTATGGCCTACCACTCTCTGGCATATTCACGTGTACTGAATTGGGCAAAAAAAATAAAAAAATTCAAACTAATACTTGAGATAGAAGAGATTTATCAGGACGCCGTTAGTGCTTCAGCAATAACTAAACAAGGAGAGTATGCCATATTTAATATGGCTGACGCATACGTTTTTTCCACAGAGATGCTAAAAGAAAAACTAAACACTTCGGGCAAACCAGATGTTACAATTTACGGCACATACAATGTGGAGCAAAGATTAGCTGAAAAGTTTTCTGATGGAAAGATTCACGTAGTATATGCTGGCACTTTCGATCCCCGAAAAGGCGGAGCTACTGCTGCTGCTGCCACAGCTGCATATCTCCCTGAAAACTATCATGTTCACATTTGTGGTTTTGGTAACGAAAAACAGATAGAAAACATGAAGGAGATGGTGGAAAAGAATAATGCCAATCCTTTAGCAGCTCGATTATCGTACGATGGCCTTCTCAAGGGAGAATCATATCTTCGTTTTCTTCAGTCTTGTCATATAGGATTGAGTACACAAAACCCTAATGCATCTTTTAACGCGACATCTTTCCCTTCAAAGATATTATCCTATATGTCAAACGGCCTTTCAGTTGTTTCTGTAAGGATAGAAGCTATAGAGCGATCTGCAGTGGGCAAGTACATCAATTACTATGATGTACAAAGTCCTGAAGAGATAGCAAAAGCCATCCTTTCTACGTCACCCTCTAATTATAACCAGCAAGTTATAGCCGAATTAGATGAAGAGTTTAATAGAGATATCCAAGCATTGATAAGCAAAGTCAGTATATAAATCCGGTGATAAATATATTTATCGTACGAAAAGTGTTATGTTCCCTCGTGAACAGGCTTAATATAATATCACCCGACAATCCTAATCTTCTTATGGATTAATATCATATTTAACAGTTATGGAGTGCATCATCATTACGGGTGGAGCCGGATTTATTGGCAGCCATGTTGTAAGGCTGTTTGTGAATAAATACCCTGAGTACAAGATTATCAATCTGGATAAACTTACATACGCAGGCAATCTTGCTAACCTCAAAGATATTGAGAACAAACCTAATTACAAGTTTGTTAAGATGGACATCTGTGATTTCGATGATGTTCTCAAGCTTATCCAGGATGAGCAGGTTGATGGCATCATCCACCTTGCCGCAGAGAGCCACGTTGATCGCAGTATCAAAGACCCTTTCACCTTTGCACAGACAAATGTGATGGGAACCCTCAGCCTCCTTCAGGCAGCAAAAGCCTATTGGGAAAGCCTTCCGGAGAAATATGAGGGCAAACGGTTCTATCACATTAGTACTGATGAGGTATATGGAGCCTTACAGATGACACATCCAGAAGGTATTGAACCACCCTTCACGACCAAGGCTTCAAGTGGGAAGCATCATCTTGCTTACGGTGAGAAATTCTTCACCGAAGACCTGAAATACCAGCCCCACAGCCCCTACAGTGCAGCCAAAGCCAGCAGTGACCACTTTGTACGTGCATTCCACGATACCTTCGGAATTCCTACCATTGTGACCAACTGTTCTAACAACTATGGTCCATATCAGTTCCCTGAAAAGCTTATCCCGCTTTTCATCAACAATATCCGTCATCGCAAACCTCTCCCTGTTTATGGAAAGGGTGAGAATGTGCGTGACTGGCTCTATGTGGTTGATCATGCAAGGGCAATAGATACCATTTTTCCATAATGGCAAGATTGCAGAGACCTATAATATAGGTGGATTCAACGAGTGGAAGAATATTGATATTATCAAAGTTCTCATCAATACCGTTGACCGTCTTCTTGGCCGTCCCGAAGGTTCAGATATGGATTTGATTACATACGTAACAGACAGGGCTGGTCACGACCTCCGCTATGCCATCGACTCTACTAAACTACAGAAGGAACTTGGTTGGGAACCGAGCCTCCAGTTTGAGGAAGGCATAGAACTGACCGTGAAGTGGTATTTGGATAATCAGGAATGGCTTGATAATGTCACGAGCGGTGATTATCAGAATTATTACGAACAAATGTATAAAAACAGATAATTATGAAAGGAATAGTTCTCGCCGGAGGTTCCGGCACAAGATTGTACCCTATTACAAAGGGTGTGAGCAAGCAATTGCTTCCAATTTATGACAAACCGATGGTCTATTATCCCATTAGCGCATTGATGCTTGCAGGGATTAGAGATATACTTATTATTTCAACGCCATACGACCTCCCCGGCTTCAAACGCCTGCTTGGAGATGGTTCTGATTACGGTGTTCACTTTGAGTATGCGGAACAGCCTTCACCAGATGGCCTTGCACAAGCTTTCATTATTGGCGAACAGTTCATCGGAAACGATAATGCTTGTTTGGTATTGGGTGATAACATCTTTTACGGTAGCGGATTCACCACATTATTGAAGAATGCTGTTGAGGATGCAGAAAAAAACAAGAAAGCAACAGTATTTGGATATTGGGTTTCAGATCCGGAACGCTATGGCGTTGCTGAGTTTGACCACGAAGGCAATTGCCTGAGTATTGAAGAGAAGCCCAAGGAGCCCAAAAGTAACTATGCAGTAGTGGGCCTTTACTTCTATCCGAATAAAGTAGTAGATGTAGCCAAACATATTAAGCCCTCAGCCCGCGGAGAGTTGGAGATTACTACTGTCAACCAAGAGTTCCTGAAGGACGGCGAACTGAAGGTTCAGGTCTTTGGTCGTGGCTTCGCATGGTTGGATACTGGCACGCACGACTCCCTTTCCGAGGCTTCTACTTTCATTGAGGTTATTGAGAAGCGTCAAGGTTTAAAAGTCGCTTGCTTGGAAGGTATTGCTTACCGCAATGGTTGGATTACCGAAGAAAAGATGCGAGAGTTGGCAAAACCCATGCTCAAGAACCAGTATGGCCAGTATTTGCTTAAGGTCATTGATGAAATGAAGGAAGATATAACTTCCCTTAGCTTTACTCATCCTGAGATGCCAGGTCCTAAAGAATAAAACGGGAATCGAAATAGAACAAAAAAAGTAGAAAAATGAAAATACCCCCCCCATCAATCTAATAATCTTGTAGTTACAAAACAACGAAGCAGCAATTTAGAGTTATATCGAATCATCTGTATGTTGATGATTGTAGCTCATCATTTTGTTGTATGTTCGGGTTTGACTGCTCTGGGCGGCCCTTTAAGTAGTGGGACGATTTCACTCAATAGTCTTTACTTAAGATTGTTTGGGATGTGGGGGAAAGTCGGGATTAATTGTTTTATGATGATAACTGGCTATTTTATGTGTACTAGCCAGATAACTATTAGGAAATATCTAAAACTGTTATTACAAATATACTTTTATAACCTTATATTCTATGTCATATTCAGTATCGCAGGTTATGAGACGTTGTCATTTAATAGAATAATGAACTTGCTTGTGCCGATAGGTATTATTAAAAGAAACTTTACAGAATGTTTCCTTATATTCTACCTTACAATACCATTTTGGACTATACTGGTACGTAATATGACAAAGCGCCAACATCAATTGCTTTTGTTACTGTTATTTTTTTGTTATTCAATCATTGGTACGATTCCAATTTTTGATATTGAGTATAATTATGTATCTTGGTTCGGTATCATATTTCTTATAGCATCCTACATAAGACTATATCCTATACCATTATTCAATAGACGTCATTTCTGGGGCTGGACAACACTAGTATTAGTATTTATTTCTATGTGTAGCGTTGCCTACATACATTGGAAAGTATATGCTGGATACTTCTTTGTTTCAGACTGTAATAAAATACTTGCTGTGATGGTTGCTATTAGTTCATTCTCGTGGTTTAAGAATTTGAATATTCCTCAGAGTAAGTTTATAAATATGATTGCAGCTTCGACTTTTGGCGTTTTGTTGATACACTCTAATTCTGGCGCGATGATGAAGTGGTTATGGTCTGATGTGTTTAATGTGACAGGTAATTATGCTCTGCCAATAGGTCAACTGATATTGTTTAGTATTTGTGTTCTGATATTAGTCTATTGTGTTTGTACAATTATAGACCAGATAAGACAACTCCTTTTAGAAAAGCCATTCTTCAAATGGTATGACAAACATTTAGATAATAAGTTAAACGAATATAAAAACAGATTGTTATGTCTGAAAAATTAATTACAGTCACCTCACCGTTGTTGCCCAACCTCGATGAGTTTAATGAAATGCTCAAAGAAATCTGGGCTAGCAAGTGGATAACCAATATGGGCCAGTTCCATAATCAGTTGGAAAAGGCTCTTGCTGAGTATCTCCATGTTCCATACGTGTGTTTGTTCACTAATGGAACTCTGCCATTGATGACGGCATTGCAGGCATTGCGCATCACGGGTGAAGTGATCACTACGCCTTATAGTTTCGTGGCCACTACCCATAGCATTTGGTGGAATGGCTGCAAGCCTGTCTTTGTGGATATTGACCCTGCTACAGGCAATATGGATCCTGAAAGGATTGAGGCTGCCATCACACCAGCAACGACGTGCATTATGCCCGTTCATTGCTATGGCAAGCCCTGCAATACAAAACGTATTCAGGAGATTGCAGACAAGTATGGATTAAAGGTTATCTATGATGCAGCACATGCCTTTGGTCTTGAAGTCCCAGCTAAAGAATATGGATTGCCAGCATACGATGAGAAGGGTATGGCAGGTATTATGAATGCTGGCGATATGAGTACCCTCAGTTTCCATGCAACCAAAGTTTATAACACCATAGAAGGTGGTGCTTTAGTGGTTCACGATGAGAAGATAAAGAAACGCATAGACAACCTTAAAAACTTTGGTATTACTGACGAGGTTACAGTTGTTGCCCCTGGTATCAATGGAAAGATGGATGAAATGCGTTCAGCATACGGTCTGCTTAACCTAAAACAAGTTGATGCAGCTATCAAAGCGCGTAATGAAGTGGCAAAGAAATACCGTGCTGCTTTGCGAAATGTACCTGGAGTTTCTTTCTGGGATGATATGCCAGGAGTGCGACACAATTATTCATATTTCCCAATTTTCATCAATGCTGATGAGTTTGGAATGAGTCGTGATGACCTGTATTTCAAGATGAAAGAAGCAGGAGTTCTGAGCCGTCGTTATTTCTATCCTCTAATCAGCAACTTCCCGACCTATCGAGGGTTGCCAACAGCAAACAAGGAGAATCTGCCTCTTGGAAACAAGATGGCTGATGAAGTTCTTTGCTTGCCTATGCATCATAACCTTAGTGAAGAAGATATCAAGAGAGTCCTAAACTTCTTTAAAATATAAATAGCGAAGTGAATCAAATGACTTCTTTCCTTTCTCAAGAAGAAATTGCTGAAATGGGTTTTAAATCCTATGGTAAGGATTTAAAGATTAGCCGCTTTGCCCGCTTCTACTCGCCCAATAAAATCAGTATTGGAGATAATGTGCGTATCGATGATTTCTGCATTCTGTCTGGAAATATTTCATTGGGATCGCATATTCACATTTCTGCTTATGTGGCACTATATGGGGCTATGGGTATTATTATGGAAGATTTTACCGGAATATCAGCAAAGTCCGTAATATATAGCGCTATGGATGATTTTTTAGGTGATTATCTGATAGGGCCAATACATGATGAACGAATGACCAATGTAACAGGAGGTCCGGTAATAATGCGTAAGTACTCGCAGATTGGAGCTAATTGCTTGATTTTTCCGAACTTGGAGGTGAAAGAGGGCGCTGTAATAGGTGCTTGTTCAATGTTAAAGTGTGAAGCAGAGCCTTGGAGCATATATGCAGGGGTACCAGCAGTTAAGAAAAAGGATAGAAGTAAAAATTTACTTGGTTTCTTTCATGAATAAATCACGATAGAATCTAAGATAACTAATTATCAATCGTTTTATGTAACACCATTTCGGTGGAACAGTGTCCTCTATAGAGCTCTCAATGTCTAAGTCAATATTGTAATGGATTCCAATAGTCAGATAAAACGTGGTGTAATTTTATCCTATGTTTCCATAGGGATTACAGTACTGATGGGCCTTTTTTATACCCCATGGATGATTTCGTCCATAGGGAAAGAGAATTACGGGTTGTATACATTAGCCAATTCCGTAATTATGTTCTTTATGTTTGATTTTGGCCTTAGTAGTGCAATCACTAGATTCATTGCCAAGTATCTCGCAGAAGGACATCAGGACAAAGCAAATAATTGTTTAGGCATCGTTTATAAGCTATATTTTATAGTTGATATCTTAATATTTCTAATTCTATTAGGTATCTTCTTTTATATACCTGAGATATATCAGAAATTAACGCAAGAGGAGATTGAAAAATTTAAGATAGTTTATGCCATTGCCTCAATATATAGCGTACTATCATTTCCTTTTATTCCTGTAAATGGTATTCTTACTGCTAGTGAGAAATTTATCCAGTTGAAAGGGTGTGAGGTGTTCCAAAAAGTATTTATCGTAGTAGCGATGTCTATTTGTTTACTATGTGGTTTTGGATTGTATGCTCTAGTTATAGTTAAGGCTGTTTCTGGTGCTCTTACTATACTGTTAAAGGTGTATTGTATTAGAAAATATACTGGCAATAGAGTGAATTTTACCTATTTTGAACGAAATGAGTTCCGTGAAATAATAAGCTTTTCTGGGTGGACGACTATTGTCTCTTTTGCACAACGATTCATATTTACAATAGCACCTACATTACTCGGTATTTTTTCCGGCTCTGTCGCTATTGCAATCTTTGGCGTAGCCAATACTTTGGAAGGTTTTGTCTGGACATTCTCGACAGCAATTAGTGGGATGTTTTTACCGATGGTAAGTCGTATCTATGTAAAAGGAGATGGTAATATTCTGCCTTTAATGACTAAGGTGGGAAGAATTCAGGTATATGTCATAGGACTTATTGTAGTTGGCTTTATTTGTATGGGCAATGACTTTGTGGATCTATGGGTCGGGGATGGTTTCCATGAAGCTTTTATCGGAACCGTGTTGCTTATTTTACCGTCGCTTTTTTTTACACCACAGGAAATTGCCAATCAGGCTGTTTTGGCTCAGAATAAAGTTAAAAAACAAGCTATTATCTTTTTATTATCATCAGTTTTCAACGTAATAGTTTGTTGCCTTCTTGCGGGAAGCTTGGGCGCTTTGGGAATATGCATCGCCGTTAGCATTACATATTTTATAAGAGGCTCGTTGATGAATATTGTATATTATAAGGATTTACATATTAATGTTTTTACTTTTTTAAAAGAGACATTTGCAGGGCCCTCCGTTGCTTTGGTTGTGAGTTTAATAGCCGGTGTTGTTATAAATCAGTTTATACCTTACCAAAGCTGGTTGTTCCTTTCGTTAAAAATATTGTTCTTTTTAATGGTATATATAACTTCTATTGTATTTGTTATGAACGAATATGAAAAGAGTTTAATAATAAAACCCATAAAGGATTTAATTCAAAAAATTATAAAAGTATGAAAAACCCATATTTGGTAGATGTGCCAGTAAAAATAAATATCTGGATACGTCCAGTGTGTCAAAGACTACAATTTGAAGTCCTCAAAAAAGCTCGTCCAAGCATATTGTTTTTACAAAGTGATGGAGGGAGAAATGAGAGAGAGTGGGAGTTGATTAACGAAAACAGGAAACTATTTGAAGAGGGTGTAGATTGGGATTGCCAAATATATAAGATTTACTCAGACGTGAATCTTGGACTGTACGGTATGGGCAAGAAAACTCATGAATTTATTTGGTCACACGTAGATAGATGCATACTTTTGGAAGACGATTTAATCCCTTCCGTCAGTTTCTTTAGATTCTGTGCTGAGATGTTGGAAAAGTATAAGGATGATACTAGAATTAATGTCATCTACGGTATGAATTCTATGGGTATAAGCGAGAATGTAACATACGATTATTTCTTCTCAACAGAAGGCTCTATATGGGGATTTGCAACATGGAAAAGAGTATATGAGAACAGAGACTATAAACTAGAATATGCCCAAGATTCTTATTTAATGAGTCTTTTAAAAGAAAGGACAAAGTCTAACAAGCTGTTTTGGAGAAAAATAGAAGGCTACTCAAAGAATCCGCTCTTTAACAACCACCCTGCGGGAGACGAGTTCTTTTTTGCTTTTGATAAATATGCTAATAATCAGATATATATAATTCCAAAGTATAATTTGATTTCTTGTATAGGTTCAGGCGATGATTCAGCCCATGCCGCGAATATGAGATATTTACCCAAACCAATACGAAATCTTTTTAGAATGAAGACATATGAGTTGACATTCCCTTTAAAACATCCGAGGTATGTGATACCTGATATGGGTTTCGCCAAGAGAATAAATAAGATTTTCGCCAATAATGATTATCCAAAACAATTTTATCGCAATTGCGTGAGATTTATCAAAATTATTATTTATCGTGATTGGGGGGCTTTTTCAAAAGTACTTGATCATGTATTCCATAGGAATTCTCATATGGAGAAATAGTCATCCCTTCTATGATATTAACCGGTCTCACAGTGTAAGCGACCATAACATTATTGTTTTTTCATCCTGATATAGCAGGTCCATACGTCTTTTATTATTCTTTGATGAGTCTTGTTCGGAGTAGGATATGGCTTAAGTTTTTAATAATTTAACATGGAGAGTGAAAGGAATCTTCATAAGTCAATAAAATGATGAATAATAATTCTTCTTGGAATCATTTTTTGAGTTTAACATGGGTGTATATTATGATTTTTCCAACAGGAAACATCTTTAACATTAGTATCCCCATTTTATTTTTGGTTTTATTCAATTTCAAGATTAAAACAAATGTTATGATGCCGCTATTTGTGTTTTTAATGGTAACACTTATACTAAATTTGGGGCAACCATATATGTGGTTTAAGGGTATTTCAAGATTAATAACGATGGCTATTATTTTTATAACTTTTTCATCGTTTAAGGGATCTCGAATATATTATCCTTATATCTTATTTACTCTCCTTTATGTTATAGGATCGCAGATTAGCTATATGTATAATGTTTCTTTCCTAACATCCATTTTTAATCAGTTTTATGGTGTAGCTGAAAAGGTTTCAGATATTTATCAGATGGATTTAGGTGATGTGTCTATGGCTGATGTGTATGCTGGTCGAAGATTTGGTGGAATTTATATTAATCCCAATAACTGTGCCTCTTTTGTGTCCTTAATATACGCATTAGGATTATGTGAACTAAATTATGATAATGCTAGTAGAAGGAGAATCTATATTTTTATTGCATTAGTTGCATTTTCGTTTCTGTTGACAGGTAGTAGAACGTCAATTATCGTTTTTGCGATTATTACCATTTTATATTTACGAAACAAAGGCGTAGGAGTTACGAAGTTTGTGATATTAGTCGCTGTGGCCCTGGCACTTTTATCCGTGGTTGACATTGGGGGTTTTAGAGTATTTAAAGTAGGTGAAGGATTAGAAGATAGTTTTGGCGTAAAGATGTCTTTACTGGTTCAATACCTTCATGTATGCGATAACACTATTCATCTTTTATTTGGATGTGGAGATATTACCGCGACAAATGTTTTGTATCATTCGCATATGGAAGGTACGGACTTTGATTTAGGAAATATTTTAATAACTTTTGGTTTTTTCTTTTACGTCTTATATATTGCATTCTATTTTAAGTTATACAAGACGTTGTCTAAACAAGACCGCATTATATTAGTAGTATTGCTTTGGTCGTTCTCTAATTCTATATTAATTAGTTTTAGAATGTGTCCCGTGTGGTTTATTAGTATCGGTGTTTTATATAGACGGGCATTAATGCACAAAAAAGAAATGCATTATATTAAGGCTACACAAACCGAATAATCAATATAGAATTATTGTATACGGAGTTATATAATTTTAATACAGATATGAATACTAAAGAAATACTTTTGGAATACCCATTCATCAAGAATACAGCGAGTAGGATATTCTGGCTATTAGGTCGAAACAGAGTTAAGATTAAAGGCCGGAATAACGTAATTGTGCACAGTGGTGCGTTTCTGAGAAGATGCAGTATTGCTATAAATGGTAGCAACAACCTAATCATTATTTCAGGTAATGGCATCACTCGGCTCCACGATTGCAAGATAAAAATTACTGGAAACAATAATGTACTGAGAATTGGTGATTCAGTATCAACATCCATTTGTGTTAATATGGAAGATGATGGCAACCAAATTATATTAGGTGATCATTTCACAGGTGGCGGAAATAGCGAGTTGGCTGCTATAGAGGGGACATCAATTGTGTTCGGGCAAAATTGTCTATTGTCTACCAATATAAGAGTTAGCACAGGCGATAGCCACTCAATTACAGATTTGTATGGTAAGAGGACTAACCGCTCCCGATCTGTGATAATAGGAGAGCACTGCTGGATTGGTAACACAGTATTGATTTTTAAAGGCACAACGATTGGTGCCAATTCGATGGTAGGAGGCGGTAGTGTCGTGCCTGGCAAGGATTTCCCCGAAAATTCTTTGATTGCCGGAAATCCTGCAACGATTGTAAGAAACGGGGTAAACTGGAAATACGAAAGGATTCCTGTAGAATAATGATTGTTTTATAATTTGTGTTTTTTCTGTCCACATTTTTTTGTATAAAACAATGAACAAATGAACACAAGAAAAAGGGAGTATTAGCATGAATGTTGTCGTATTAGCTACAGCTTCAAGAATAGGTGGTGCGTTGACCATTTACAAGCAATTCCTTGAACATCTGAAAGATGAAATAGGAAATGACAAGTATTATATCTTGGTCAATGAGGCAGTACCTAAACCTACTATAGAAGGCGTACAGTATTTCGTGATTGATACTACAAGTACGAAGAACCGATTGCTGTTTGACTTCTACAGCGGGAAGAAGATGATGAAAGAAAAGGGCTTTGCCCCTGATGTGATAATCTCTTTGCAGAATACGGGATTGTTTCATAGTAACCTTTCACAGGTTATCTATTATCATCAGTCTATACCGTTATACCCACAAAGTTGGAGCTTGTTCAAAAAGAAAGAAAGGACGCTCTTCTACTATAAATATATCTATCCTTTCTTCGTGAAATGCACACGGAATAAAAAGACTCAATATGTAGTGCAGATTCCTTTCATCAAAAAAGGGATGGTTGAAAAGTTCCATGTTCCAGCCAATCACGTTCACACCATGTTCCCTGATGTGGAAGATATAAATGCCGACGCAATCGAAGCTTTTAACTGGGGTGATGGTAACATTCATTTCCTTTATCCGGCAAATGGCTCCAGTTATAAGATGCATATAACCCTAATCAAAGCGTTGAAACAACTCAATGATAAGAGAATCAAACTGCATCTTACAATAGCAAAGGGCGCATACCCTGTAATTGACCAGCTGATAACAGATGCGGGATTGGATGAATCAATAATTAGAGATGGAGCTATCTCTCATTCACAACTCCTGTCCATGTATAAGGGTTCAGCAGGTCTATTGTTCCCAAGTACAATCGAAACAATTGGCTTGCCACTATTGGAAGCCGCTGCCTTTGGAACGCCCATTGTGGCTGCGGATGTTGATTATGCCCATCAAGTTCTTGGTAGCTATGAAGGGGTTGAGTTTGTAAATCCTTACGAAGATTATAAATGGGCAGAGGCAATAAAAACGGTTATCAATACCCCAAAACGTTATCAACCAATAGAACGCCAAAAGAGTTCGTGGCCAAGATTCTTTGAACTTGTTCGAAATAGCGCAGAAAAGAAAGTATGAACATCATTTTTCTAACCATGTCTCAGGTGACGAACATTGAAGCTCGTCACATTTATACAGACTTATTACGAAAGTTCAGGAACGAGGGTAACAACATCTATATAGTGTTGCCTCGTGAACGTCGCTCAGGATTGCAGACCGAACTGTATGAACAGAACGGTGTGCATTTCCTGGGCGTGCGTACCCTGAATCTCCAGAAAACGAATGTCGTGGAGAAAGGATTGGGTCAGGTGCTTGTGGAGAAACAGTATAAAGCTGCCATTAAGAAGCATTTGTCTAACGTGAAGTTTGACTTGATTCTGTATAGCACACCACCCATCACATTCCCGAAGGTGATTGCATTCCTGAAAAGTAATAACCCGCAGACAAAGACATACCTGCTCTTGAAGGATATCTTCCCGCAGAATGCGGTGGATATTGGTATGATGAGCACAACAGGTGTGAAGGGTGTTCTATACCGCTTCTTTCGCAAGAAGGAGAAAAAACTCTATGCACTCAGTGACTTTATTGGCTGCATGTCGCCCGCCAATGTAGAGTATGTTCTGAAGCATAATCCGGAAATCGCACCTGACAGAGTAGAGGTGGCGCCTAATAGTTTGGAGTTGAGTGTTGAGAGTTTAGAGACAGTGGATAGTGGAGAGATGAGAGTTAAGGTAAGGGAGAAGTACGACATTCCTGTAGATAAGCCAGTATTTATCTATGGTGGCAATCTAGGTAAACCGCAGGGAATAGATTTCTTGGTGAAATGTTTGGATGCTAACAAGGAACGAAAGGACTGCCATTTTGTAGTGGTAGGTTCTGGAACTGAGCAACAGAAGATACAGTCATGGTATGATACCACCAAGCCAGAGAATACTACTGTGCTGAAAGCTTTGCTCAAGGCTGACTATGATACATTAGTGCAGACCTGTGATGTAGGCTTGATATTCCTTGACCATAGATTCACTATCCCCAACTATCCTTCACGCCTCCTTTCCTACTTGGAGTACAAGATGCCGGTGCTTTGTGCAACTGACCCCAATACCGATATGGGACGTATTGCAGAAGAGAACGGATATGGATATTGGTGTGAGAGTGACTCGGTTGAAGCCTTTACTGCTATTTTGGACAAGATGATTCAGTCTGACAGAAAGACAATGGGAGAGAAAGGCTTCGAGTTCTTGAAAAAGAACTATCTGGTTGATAATACATTCAATGCCATTATGCGGCATTGTCAACGATAACTTGATTATTATGTATAAGCATTTCTTTAAAAGACTATTCGATTTCCTGATAGCTCTTGTAGCGTTGCTGCTGATAGGGTGGTTTTTGATAATCATTGCCATCTGGCTGCATTTCGCCAATAAGGGTGCTGGGGCTTTCTTTACTCAGGAACGTCCGGGTAAGGATGCCAAGATTTTCAAGGTCATCAAGTTTAAATCAATGACTGATGAGAAGGATGAGAACGGGAAACTGTTGCCAGACGCACAACGTCTGACCAAAGTGGGCAGATTCGTCAGGTCAACCTCTATTGATGAACTTCCGCAGCTTATCAATGTGTTGAAAGGTGATATGGCTTTCATCGGGCCAAGACCGTTACTAGTTAAGTACTTGCCTCTTTATACCCCTGAACAGATGCGTCGACATGAGGTGCGCCCAGGTATCACAGGTTGGGCACAGGTGAATGGTAGGAATCATTGCCCTCTGAGCAAAAAGTTCGAGTATGACGTTTGGTATGTTGACCATTACTCGTTGTGGACGGACATCAAGATTATCTGGATGACTGTTTTGAATGTGCTGAGACGCAAAGATGTGGGCGAGGGCAATGCGGATATGTCGCAGATTGACGACCTGCATTTTATGGATAGACTAAATGCTAATCAAAATAAATAAACTTTTATTATGAGCAGAATATATCTAAGAGCACTTGAACCAGATGACTATCAAGTGACTATTAAGTGGAGAAGTGACGAAGAGATTCAGAACATGGTGGGTGGTGCCAAGTATTTCGTATCCTCAGAAAAAGAGAAAGAGTGGGTCAGAAGCGCCATATTCGATAAAGAGAGGATGGTTCTTGGCATCTGCTTAAAAGAAAATAACAAACTGATTGGTACGGTGAACATCCAGGAATTTGACTGGATTAATCGTTCCTGCCATGTGCCTATTCTGATTGGTGACAAGACAGAATGGAGTAAGGGATATGCTACGGAAGCAAGAATGATGGCCTTGAGGTTCGCCTTCTATGAAAGAGGGATGAACCGTGTGTGGGCTACTATCCTTGACAACAATATGCCGTCGGTAAAAATGCACGAGAAATGCGGCTATAAGCAAGAGGGTGTTCTCAGACAGTCCGTTTACAAAGACGGAGCATTCCACGACCAGATAGTGATGTCAATCCTGAAAGAAGAATTTGACGTTGTTTATCAGGAATACCAGAAGAAATTCCAATGATTGAATTCGGATCTGATTTTCATTTCATAGACAATTACAATTCCGGCAGAGCGCACCTGACGGATGTGCATCGCGATGCCACATTGTTGGCTGATGGCCGCCAGTGCATAGTGGTGCTGATACGTCAGTACGGCTGGAAACGTATCTGGATGCCTGACTATTTCTGCTATGAGGTGATTGACACCATCAAGGAGCAGACGGGCATCGAAATGATGTTCTATGAAGATAACCCGCTTCACGAAGGGCAGGTGGAAATCCTGCCTTTCGAGGAGGGGGATGTGTTGCTGCGAATGAACTTCTTCGGAATGAGAGGGCAGCGGGACAATAAAAAGATAACTTGCCCTGTGATAGAAGACCATACGCACGATATGTTTGGTCATTGGGCATTGTATAGTGATGCGGACTGGTGTATAGCTTCCATACGAAAGAGCCTGCCTTTGCCTGTAGGTGGTATGATGTGGTCGCCCAAAGGACATAAGCTGACCATAGAGGTACAACCTACTGATGAGAATGAGCAGATAGCAACTACCCGTTGGGAAGGGATGGAAATGAAAGCACAGTACCTGAATGGGGCTGCCGTCAGCAAAGACGAATTCCGCAAACGCTATACAGAAACGGAAGAGTGGTTTGACAAGGCAGAGCCTGCTTTGATTGACGAAAGAAGCAGAATGTTTGTCACCAAACAACTGGATATCAACCTTTGGCAAGGTGCAAAGCGCAGGAATTGGACTTTGCTAAAGAGTTTGGTAAAATGTGATTTTTGCAAGGTGCTGATGCCAGAGGATGATACCTGCACTATGTTCTCGTTGGTGCTGTTGTTTGATACCAAGGAACAGAGAGATATGGCCAGAAAGCAACTGATTGGAGCTTGTGTTTATCCGGCTGTCTTGTGGACAGTACCTGAAAGTGCTTCAGCTGAAGCCAGAAGTTTTAGTGAAAGGATGCTTTCTGTACATTGCGATGGGCGATATACAGAAGAAGATACAAAGCAGTTGGCGGAAATAATCAATGCTAACTGTTAACCATAACGATAACGAAAACGATTTGAAGAACGTGATACGGTTATATGATTTAACACAGGCTGAACAATGGGACGCTTGTGTAAAGAGTTTTGCCGAATGGGATATTTACTACCTGAGCGGCTATGTGAAGGCATTTCATATTCATGGTGATGGTGACCCGTTCTTGCTCTACTATGAGGAGAACGGCTTGCGGGCTATCTATGTGTATATGCGTCGTGAAACGGCATTGCACGGGGTGTATGATTCCGTAACGCCTTACGGCTATGGTGGTGTACTGTTTGAGGGTGACACCTCAATGCAGAATTTACTGGCGTTCTGGAAAGCACACGTGGAGAAAATGAAGGAGGAGGGCATTGTGGATAACTTTGTTCGCTATCATCCTGTGCTGAGAAATGCTGAACCGATGAAGGCTATATCGAATGTGATAGATTTAGGCAAGACCATTGCCTTTGACCTGTCATCGCCTGAGGTTATATGGGAGAATATCATCAGCAAGAACCGCAATATGATACGAAAGGCGGAGAAGAATGGCATTGAGATAAAGCATGGAAAAGACTTAGAATTGTTCAAGGACTTCCGTCGAATTTACAATGCGACGATGGAGAAGGACAATGCAGAGGAGTACTATTACTTCGAGGATGCTTTTTATGAGTCTATACATAATGACCTGCATGATAACTATGAGATGTTCTATGCTGTGCTGGATGGACAGATTATTGCCATGAGCATTATGCTGTTTGCCAATAAGCAAATGCATTATCACCTTTCGGGCTCCATGATTGAGTTCAGGAATTTGGCTCCTTCAAACTTACTGCTCTACAAGGCTGCTTTATGGGGCTTTGAGCAGGGGTACAAGACATTCCATCTTGGTGGTGGTGTAGGCTCTGGTGAAGACAATCTCTATAAGTTCAAGGCCGCCTTTAATAAGATGTCAGATTATCAATTCTCAATAGGGAAGCAGATATTCGACCAAGAGAAATATGATGAGCTAGTTGCTTTAAGAGCCTCGCAAGACCCCTCATTTAATAAAGATAGTAGCTATTTCCCACTGTATCGTGCATAAGGCTTAGGGATTAGGGAATCTGAACGTGAAGAGAGTAAGTTGTTGGGCATGGGTGTTTGTGGTTGGCTATATCGTGTTCATACTAAGTGAAACGATTATTGGCAGGCCAGAAACAAAGGAGTATAGATATAACCTGTTGCCTTTTTGGAGCTATCTGGCCTTGGCGCGAGGTGAGGGTGTGAATATTTGGAGATGCATATACCTGAATGTCCTGTTCTTTATCCCATTGGGAGCCTTGCTATGGTTCGCATTGAAGGATAGGAAATGGTGGAAGGCTCTATTGTTCAGCCTTGTCCTGTCAATGGGCATTGAGATAGCGCAACTGATACTCAAAAGAGGACTGTGCGAGTTTGATGATGTATTCCATAATACGCTTGGATGTCTGTTGGGGTATTGGTTGATGCCTGGTAGCAAAATAATGATTCAGAGATTTACAAAGTGAACACGAATCGTACGGATATACATAAGGCTTTTCTGCAGTTGGCGAGGTTGGGAATTGGAACAGGATCTGAATCGATTCAGGGCTTAGGTGACAGGTTTCATGGCTCCGTCGACTGGTCTGTGATGAGAACTCTTGCGGAAGAGCAAGGTATGTACGCCATTGTATTAGATGGAATAGAGAAGCTGCCTGCATCTGTAAGACCACCACAAGAAATGCTGCTTGAATGGATTGGAGAGGTCTTGCAAGGATACGAGTATCGCTTTGAGCAGTATGAGGGGACGATTGCAAAACTGGCGGGCTTTTATAACTCGCATGGGTTTAAAATGATGGTACTGAAGGGATATGCCTGTTCGTTGAATTGGCCAAAGCCAGACCATAGGCCATGTGGGGATATTGACATATGGCTGTTCGGACGACAGAAAGAAGCGGATGAAGCCCTTATTAAAACGAACACGAATCTAACGGATAGAACGAATTCTATTACTATAGACAAATCGCATCACCATCATACGGTATTTGAATGGGGCGAATTTACGGTAGAGAATCATTATGATTTTATCAATATTCATCACTTAAAGGGAAATAATGAGCTGGAAAAGATATTTAAAGATCTTGGTCAAGATGACAGAAACTATGTTGAGGTAAATAATGAGAAGGTGTATCTGCCATCGCCTAATCTTCATGCATTATTCCTGTTGAAACACATGATAGCACACTTTGTGGGCGAAAGAATCACGTTTCGACACCTTCTTGATTGGGCATTCTTCGTAGAGAAACATTCTAAGGAGATTGATTGGCAATGGCTTGAGGGTGTTATGAATAACTTCGGAATGACAACTATCTTTAATATATTCAATGCAATATGTGTGGAAGATTTTGGTTTTGGTGCTGCTATATTCCCCCAGGGACAGTTTAATCCATCAGTAAAGGACAGAGTTTTTAACGAAATCCTTGAACCTGAGTTCTCTGAAGAGCAACCAAAAAATCTGCTGCCAAGGATGGCTTATAAAATACGTAGATGGTACGCAAATGGGTGGAAACATGATCTGTGTTATAAAGAGAGTAGGTGGAGTGCATTCTGGAATGGCATATGGAACCACATGCTAAAACCTGCTTCAATATGAATAAAGTAAAAGCAGTAGTCAAAGGAATATGGCAGTTCTGTTCGTATCTGTTTTGGCCACAACGTAAACCAAGATTTGAAGAATGATAATAACGAAAGATATATTAGACGAACTAACGGAGAAAGCGAAATCATCTCCTAGATTAAGGTGTAATCTTGATTTGAGGAATTCTGCTGAAGATAAAAGCCAGAGAATGCTAAATGCACTGGAACCTGGAACCATAATGCCTATTCATAGACATAAGGGGTCTTCTGAAACGTGTGTATGTGTAAGAGGACACTTCGAAGAATATTTCTATGATGAGAAGGGTAACCTGACGGAAACTATTGACATGGTTCCAGGTGGGGTGGTGCTTAACATCGAGAAAGGCCAATGGCATAGTTTGAAGTGCCTTGAGAGTGGAACAATACTTTTAGAAGCTAAAGATGGGGCGTATAGGCCGCTTGATGAAGATGAGATTTTTACTTAGTAAGATATTTTTAATTAATATATAAATATGAGTGTATTTGAAAACAAAGTGCTGCTCATTACCGGTGGTACTGGCAGCTTTGGAAATGCAGTGTTGAACCGTTTTCTCCGTACAGACATCGGAGAGATTCGTATTTTCTCGCGTGACGAGAAGAAGCAGGACGATATGCGTCACGACTTCCAGGCGCGTATGCCGGAAGTGGCTAACAAAATCAAGTTCTATATCGGCGATGTGCGTAACAAGAGCACACTGAAGTACGCCATGAAGGGCGTTGATTACGTCTTCCATGCTGCCGCACTGAAGCAGGTGCCTTCATGTGAGTTCTTCCCGATGGAAGCTGTGAAGACGAACGTGATTGGTACAGACAACACGCTGGATGCAGCTATTGATGCTGGCGTGAAGTGCGTCATCTGCTTGAGTACAGATAAGGCGGCTTATCCTATCAATGCCATGGGTATCACCAAGGCGATTGAGGAAAAAATTGCAGTTGCCAAGAGTCGTCTGAGTGGCGACACCAAAATCTGTTGCACTCGCTATGGTAATGTGATGTGTAGTCGTGGTTCTGTAATTCCTCTTTGGATTGACCAGATTCGCAAGGGTAATCCTATTACGTTGACTGAGCCCAAGATGACTCGCTTCATTATGTCTCTGGAAGAGGCTGTTGATTTGGTACTGTTTGCCTTTGAGAATGGTAAGAATGGTGATATACTTGTGCAGAAGGCTCCTGCCTGCACTATCCAGACACAGGCAGAAGCAGTACGAGACCTCTTCAAGCATCAAGCACCTGAAGGAACAGAGCCAG
>Ga0310695_10003938_pt1 | contig 28206 bp, 20 predicted proteins | sample RumenRJG_04DNA_FD_203882 | JGI IMG/M metagenome (GOLD analysis project Ga0310695, IMG submission 203882) | Bovine rumen microbial communities from Lethbridge, Alberta, Canada - RJG_04 (v2) (version 2) | ecosystem: Host-associated > Mammals > Digestive system > Stomach > Rumen | place: Canada... | reverse complement strand
CCCGTACCTGGACTTTCTCCGTACCCAGATTTATTACCACAAACTGGTTACGCTGAGCGCGTCCCCAGCGTAACCAGTTTGTGAAAGTGGGGGAGTGGGGAAAGCAGGTGCCGACTGGTGTGTGGTCAGCGTATGCGTCAGTTCACCGCGTCATGGGCTAGGGCCTTGGGCAGATTCGTCATCTTGCTGCTGTCGAGGCAGCCGCTGACATCGGTGATTTTCGCGCCCTTGCCCAGCACCTTCGACTTGGTTTTGAGATTGTCGAAGGTGGCGCCGAGCACCACGTCGATGAGCTTGTCCTGACGGTCGTCCATCTTCATAACTGCATCGGTGAAGTTGTCGTTGAGCGTGTACGCTTCGTTGATGGTGTTCTTGCCGTAATAGATGATGGTCCGCTTGACGTCGGTCTTCTGGTAGTTCGACACGTTCTCCACGGTGAACCCGCGATTGGTGAGTGCTTCGCCGACAGCGCGCGCAAACCCTGAATGCTGGGTGCCGTTGAGCACGCGGACGTGGACGGTCGAGTTGTCAACGTATTTCGCTGTTCCTGATGAATCCGGCACGGCGCAGGCGGCGGAGACGCCATAATTCGGCAGCGTCTCGGCGGTTGACACCGAGCCCAGACCGAATACATGGAACGAGAACAGCAGGGCGATGATCAACGCAATCACCATGCCCATGATGGTGAAAGTAAACACCGCGGTCTGACGGTGGCGCACATAGGCTTTGCGTGCCGCGCGTTCATCATAGATTCCGGTCATAGCATCCTCTTCGTTCCTGTATCCATCTCACTCTACCGGCAATCGCTGACTCCACGGGCGACATGGATCCGCGGCACGGCCGGTGCCTGTGCTTCGATGATTCGATCGACGGCATTGCCTGCGCGCCACGACTCGGCGACCGCCGACAGCACGCGGGAATTCGGCACGAAAGCGACGACGGAAGGTCCTGAACCAGATACGAATGCATGGGTCGCTCCGGCTGCGATCGCCAAGTCAATTGCCGTGCCGCTGCGTGGATGAAGCTGCACCGCAGCATACTGCAAATCGTTGGCCGGCTTGACGTCGCCGGTATTGTGCCGCCCGTCGCCAATCCGGTCGAACTCGGCATACACACGGGGTGTGCTGAGCTGCGAATCGTACGCACCGACGAGCACCAAACCCGCGAATCCTTGATTGCGCAGCTGTATTGCGGATTCGCTGTCCGGCGGTATCGGGGTGATGCGCTCACCGAATCCGGTACCGTGCGCATATCCGCCGGTCAGGCAGAACGGCATGTCGGCGCCCAGTGTTGCTGCGACCTGCTGCAAGCGGTCAATCGGCCAATGCAGATCCCACAGCGTGTCGAGCGCCAGCAGGGTCGCCGCGGCGTCCGCCGAACCTCCGGCCAAACCTGCTGCGACAGGGATGCGCTTGACGATATGCACGTCGACATCGGGGTTATGCCCGCTCGCCTGCGCCAACGCGTTGACCGCGCGCACGGCATGGTTGTGGCTGTTGTCGCCGTTGCCTGCGAGGTCGGCAAGGTCTGCAAGATGCTCCCCGTCCATCGACAGCCGTACACCGCCGCCGGGTTGCGTGGGGGACACGGTGACCGTGTCGTAGACGCCGAGCGCGCAGTAGATGGTGTCAAGCTCGTGCCGTCCGCCCCAATCCGCATGTTTCGCGCCCACACGCAGGGTGATATTGGTCTTCGCGGGGCAATCCACGCTCACCTTCATGCTGATGCCCGCTCTCCGACGGTGCTGGTGTGCGCGGTCCGTGCGACCGTAAGGCGTGTGAATTCTTCAATGGTCAAGGTCTCGCCGCGCCGGGTCGGATCGATGCCGGATGCCGTGAAGGCCTCCGGGGAAACCATGTGTTTGAGGGCGGCGTGCAAGGTCTTGCGCCGCTGCCCGAAGGCGGCATCGACCAGTGCGAAGACATCGTCGCGTGCGACCCCTAGGCTGGAGGCCTCCGGCAGCTGCCCGCCGGGATATCGGGTGAAGGTCACCAGCGCGGAATCGACGTTCGGAGCCGGCCAGAACACGTTGCGGCCAATCATCGCCGAACGCTGTGCGATGCCGTACCATGCGAGTTTGACGCTGGGGGTGCCGTAAATCTTGCTTCCCGGCTTTGCGGCGAGCCGGTCGGCGACCTCTTTTTGCACCATGACCGTGAAGCGGTCCAGTTGCGGGAAGCGTTCAAGCAGAGTCAGGATGATCGGCGTGGCCACGTTGTATGGGAGGTTCGCGACCAGCGTGATGTGCGGGGCTGTTGACAGCTCAGGCGTGTCCTCGGGGGTGACGCTCAGCGCGTCGTGGTTGATTACATGCAATCGGTCCGCGGCTTGCGGCATGAACTCCATGACGGTGTTGGGAAGGCGTTGTGCGAGGGGTGGGTCGATTTCAATCGCAGTAACATCGGTTCCGGCTTCCAGCAGCGCCAACGTGAGTGATCCGAGCCCCGGACCGACCTCCAACACGGTGTCGCCGGCCGAAACGCCGGATTCGTGGACGATTTTTCGGACGGTGCCCGGGTCGATGACGAAATTCTGCCCGAATTTCTTGGTCGGGTGGATGCCCGCCTCGGCGGCGATACGGCGGATATCCGCGGCTCCGAGCAGGTGCCCGGCATGTTCCGGGGCGTTGTTCTTCCGATTGTTTGCCGTCTGCAGGGGTGTTGTGGTATTCATTCGTGCTTCTTGTCGAGTTCGGTTGCGTGGTGGTCGGTGGAGGGAATCGATCAGTACCAGTTGAAATCTTTCCAATGCTGCCAGGCGACGGAGGGTTTGCCGTAACGGATGGTGATGTAATACAGGCCCCAGTCGATCTGGACCGCGCCGTCATCCTTCCAGTTTGCCCCGAATTGAGCCATTTTGCTGCCCGGCAGGGATTGGGGGATACCGTAGGCGCCCGATGTGGGGTTGCCGGCGGACCAGCGCCAACCGGATTCCTTGGTCCACAGGTTCACCAGGCTTGTCCACTCGTCGCCGGTCCAACCGCGTTGTGCAGCGGCGCCGGCGGCATAGGTCTGAGCTTGCTGGACGGTTGGGTGCCACAGTCTGGAGCTGGCCGCGGACGATCCGCTGCTGCTGGATGACCCACTGTTTGAAGATCCGCTGTTCGACGGCGTGGTTTTGCTTGGGCTGGGGCTTGGTTTCGGCGCCGCAGTCTGGGTTGGTGTTGGGGTCGGTTTTGGCGTGGTCTTGGACGGGCTTGGTGACGCTGTGGCTGTCTTCGACGGCGATGGTGACGGCGAAGTACTGGATGAAGCGCTGCCCGTGGAGGACGGCGAGGACGACGCCGAGGCGGATGGTGACGATGAGCCTGATGATGATGACGAGGAACCTGAGCCACTGGAACCGGAATCTGAACCGCCTGCCGCCGCCGATCCGCTGTCCGAACTGCCGGAATCCGCAGAATCGCTGGACTGCTCCGGTCCTACGGCGATGATCTGCATGACCGGAACCGCCGTGGTCTGCGACGAGGTCAATGTCTCACTTTCCTTGACGCCATCCACATACGTGACGTCATACGTGTCGACTTTGGTGCCGTTCTGTCCAGCCTGTTGAATGACGGTCTGCCCAGGCTGCAGGCTGTTGTCGACTACGGTCTGCGTGTCGAAGGGAATGGTTTCCGTGCGGGTTTCGGTCTGATGCTTGACGCGTTGCACGCGCAGGATGGTTGTCCCGTTGTCCCGCTCGACGCTCACGCGGTCTTCCTTGCCGAGCGTGATGCCCTTGGAATCAAGGATTGACGCAGCCGTCAGTTTGCCGTTCGGCGCGATGGACGTGGTGCCGTCCGCTATGACGGTGACCGGGCCGGCCTCGTTGATGACTAGGCCGCCAGTGAGCTGGTTGTAGACGTTCTTGATGTCGACGGTCACTTTCGAAGCGGCCTGTTCGTTCTGCTCGAAGAAGCCGAGCAGCTGGTCCATGCTTGTGGCGACTGTCCAGAACGGGACCTCGGTGCCGTCGATGTTGATAGTCGTCTCGTATGCCGAGCGGATGGTGACCACATCATGGTCTTTGAGCGCGCCTTTCGAGGTGGACTCGATGATGTCATGGGATTTGATGGTGACGCCGCGTTCGCTGAGCAAGCGATCCACCGAGGAGGCATACGTGGTCTGTCCGTTGATGGAGAGGGCGACGGTTTTTCTCGCGCCGACAGTGAATGTGCACACTGAGGCGAGTACGACCGCGATCGAGCAGCATGCCACTCTGATGCGACGCAGTATCACCGTGCGTTGTGGAGTCCAACGACGCGCCATGCCATCACCTTCCGAAATCGTAGAACGGGTTGCCTGTCTGGCAGAGCCTCTGGCTTGCATTGTAGCGACTTGCCCGGGCGCGGTGGGGTATTCGGCGCAGCTCGCAACATTCTCCCACATTCGCAGGGTTCGCTGCCTGCGGTTGCTCGGTTGCTTGGGGGCTCGTGGCGGTCCTGGCGTAACGAGTTTGTGGAGGAAGGGGAGAGGGCGGAACTTGCTGATGTGCATTGCCACACCGCCCGATGCGTATCTGGCTGTCCTGATGCGGATGTTGGCCGATGATTCCACAGCCTGGCCTCGCCCGAAGGCTCCCGTGGCCGGTTTCGCGGAATTCGTATGCGCTGGAAAAAACAAGTCCGCCCCACAGCGGGCGGACTTGGAAGAGAAGGGGGGGCCGAAGAGAAGGGGATGTTCCGGCCCCCCTCAAGGTGAAGCTGGTTGGGGGGACGCTCCACCTTTGTGTTGCCAAGGGTCATAGTTGGGGGGGGAAGGCCCTTGGCTTACTTACTCGCAGTAAGACTCAACGTGGTGCCACCATTATGGCACAACAATACTGTACCACGTTTCGAGCCTCCTGTCGGGATCGAACCGACGACCTGCCGCTTACAAGGCGGCCGCTCTGGCCATCTGAGCTAAGGAGGCGTTCGCGCGTCGGCGGCAACCGTAGTGTTGTCGCGTCCTGAGCGTACAAGGAACTAGCATACCAGTGCTGACGAACATCGACTCACCATAGGGTCGGAACCGTGTCGTGGGGGCGATGTCGGCATCAAGGAAAGCAACGTTTGCAAATGTGAATGATGTGTGAAGTTGTTGATATGTTCGCTCAGGACGAACATAGGGTGGATCCCAGAATGAACATCACAGGGGTCATCTCCGCGAATTCAGCACGAGCGTCGCGAACCGTGTTGTGTTGCAGCCGTTGCGCCGCCGTACCTGCAACCCCCGCGTCGCCAGGCATGACAAAAGCCCCGGCCATAACGACCGGGGCGTGAATCTGCTGCGCATACAGCCGCGACGCCGATTCCGTTACTTGCCGGTGTCGATGGCCTTCGGCTTGCCGGAGCCGATCGACGGTATGACGCCGATCTTGCCGACCTGGCTTTCCTTCAGGCCGATGGAGGTGAGAATCGCGTCCTTAATCGACATGTTGTACTGGCCGACCTTCACCAAATCCAGATACGTGCCGTTGATGGTCACGGTAGGCGTGGTCATGTAGCCGGCGTAATTGCCTGAGACGTTCTCAAGCTCCGGCCGCATGCTCGTATAGGTGTCCGCGGCCTTGAGCCAGGCGGTGTAGGTATTCGAGAACGCTTTGGAGGCCACAGCGGTTGAGACCCCGGCCTTCTCCGCCTGCTCCTGCAGCTTCTTGTCGCTCACCGGGACATAGGAGTCGGCTTCGTCAGGCTGGAAATCCTCGTCGTAGATATTTTCGATGTACTTGAGCAGATGCTCCGGGTTGTCGTCGTGCTCCACGATGTACACTGCGGCGTTGGCGGCGCGCGAAGAGTAGTTGTCCGAGGAGCTTGCGTCACGCGAGGTCATCAGATGGAATTCAAGATTGACCTGTCCCGCGTCGAACATCGACGCAAGAGTCGAATCAATCTGCCGGTGCATCGACCCACAGCCCGGGCAGATCGGATCCATATACAGCGCGATGGTGGGGGCGTCGCTAATTGTCTTGTTGTATCCGTTCTTCGAGAACAGGAATCCACCGGTGGAATTCGCCTTTGACGGCTTGGTCTTCACCGCGTTCATCGCCTTTTTCGCGGCGGCGACGGATGTAGGCGAAGCAGAGCCGGATGATGTGGATGTCGAGGACGGATGCGTGTTGCGATAGACCGTGACGCCGATGACTGCCACCAACGCCACGACCACGAGAACCACGATTGCGCCAATCAGCGTCTGCTGTTTGCGCTCGTGTTCCGCCTGGGCGGCCTGCTCCTTCAGACGCGCTTCTTCCTCAGCCCGGCGTTCCGCACGGGTACGGCGTTTGGCGTTCCTCTTGTCGTTCTGGGGCATGATTGTCCTTTCTGGTATGCACGATTCCGCGACCGCGGCATCCATGACCGCTCACTGTCGGATAGTCTAATCGAGGACGGCGAGAACGGCAGGAACGTCTCGGGCTCCTGAACCGCATATGCGAACGATGTCGGCCTTGCGGCGGCGCCGACCAATTGATGCGACGGCTTGCCGCACAGCCGGCAACCTGCACGGCAAGACGGTCATATACGCATATATCCGCTGACGGTCAACGGCACCCAATTGATGGCGTTCGTCACCAGCACCGCAACCACGGCGGCGACCACCAGCACCAGCCATATCATCAGCAACGTCGTGCGGCGGCTTGCCCCGGGGTTCTCGGACACGTCACTTTGATTGGTCTCACTGCCCGCTTCCGCCGACAGAGCGGTTGTCGCGTCGCGCGGGAGGCCGCGCAAGGTCCCTGATCCCATCCGGATTGCGGCAGCACCGGTCGTGAAAACGCTGACCAGCCATCCAATCGCGGCCGCCCCCGCCAGAACACCGCCGCTGACAGACAACGGACTCCCCGCGAGCAACACGAACGGAACCACCCAACCATTGAAATGCCAAGGAGCGGGGAACGTCGGCAGATGCAAAGCGAGTGTGGCGATGATGATACCCAGTACGGCGATGGCGCCGGCCAACACGGCGCGGGGAATGGCCAACACCAGTCCTTTGACGATATGCCACGGCATGGTCGCCACGCGCAGCGCCCCATCGCCACGTTTCCGGGTCCCGCCACGTTTGCTTTCGCGGTCAAGCTGTGAACCGGTATTCAGACCGATAGCGATGAGCAGCCAGATCAGCACGCCGGCGAGAATCCATGCGATGAGCGGCATCGCCGCCGCGGTGATGGCGACCGGAACGGTCAGCGCAGCGAGCGGGAGCGTTCCGCGCTTGAGATACTGTGCACGCTTGATATCGGCGGGATTGGGCTGATGCTGGGTTCCTGGCACCGCCGCTTGCGTTGCCGGCAGGACCGGTTGCCCGGCCGCCTGCCCGGTTTCGGCTCCATCTTCCGGGAGAATGGACGGCGGCATCGTCTCGTTCGCGGTATTCGCGGTGTTAGCGGTATTCGCGGCGTAGGGGGCGCCGGCGGCATCGGGGAGCAGACGCGTGGGATCGTCATGCGGCATCACTGCGGTCGCGGTAATCGGAACCGGTGCGGCAACAGTAGGCTGGTCGTCGATTACCATGGCGCGATCCGAGGCGTTGGAAGAACTGGCGGTATCTGCAAATTTCGCGGAATTCATATCGGCGCGGGCATCAGCAGCGTCGTCGGGATCAACCGTGTTAACGACATCAGTGGCATCATCGTCGGCATCGGTTCCGCGGTCACCGCCGATATCAGCGGATTCTGGGCCGTTTTCCTCATGGCTGTCGTCGTCCCAGCCGTCGCCGGTATCAGCCACCCACAACGACCTCGGATTGTCGGCTTGCATGGTGGCGTCCCTGGTGGTGTGCCCGGCATTCACCGCATCGCCCCCGTCAAAAGGGAGCATCGCGCCCCCGTCTTCAGAGCGCTCGCTGCCGTCTGCAGGGGGGAATACAACCGTCTGCCTGTCCACCATCTGGTCTTGTGCATCATCCCAAGCGGCCGGATTCAACGCATCCGCGGCGATGGTGTGCAGCAGCTGCTTCGGCGTGCACCTGTGATCGGGATCGGGGTCGAGCGCAGACCGGAATGCGGCTGCTGTGCGTGCCGGCAGCCCGGAAAGATTTGCGTTGCCGTGCGCCTCGCGCTCCAGCACCGCCATCATCGGCTTCGTGCCGAACACCGGCTGGCCGGTCGCAGCGAACGCCAGCACCGAGGCGGTCGACCACCAGTCCGTCTCCTCGCTTGATTCGGCGCCGTCAATGATTTCCGGGGCAATGAACCCGGGTGTGCCCATCACCAGCCCGGTCCGCGTGACATGGCTTTCCCCTTCGCCCATCGCGATGCCGAAATCCACCAGAATCGGCCCGCTCGCCGCGACCATCACATTCGTCGGCTTGATGTCGCGATGCACGATCCCCGCCGCGTGCACCGCCTCGACCGCGTCAATCAGCTTGCGTGACAGACGCTCCAGATCGTCGCCCACATACCGGCCGTTGGCGGCGACATCCTCGCGCAAGTTCCTGCCCTCGATCAGCTCCGTGACAATGAACGCGACCGCATCATCCAATTCCATATCCACAATCGAGCACACGCCGGGATGTTTGATGCGCCGCAACGCCATCGCCTCGCGGCGCAGGCGCTCGCGGGCGGTCGCATGGTCGCGGGTGGCCTGGCCGGTCGTCTCGCCGTCATCAACCAGGGAATCGCGCAGGATCTTCATCGCGTATTCCTGCCCGCCGTCGTCCTTCACGCGCCAAACCGACCCCATTGCACCACTGCCGAGCCGGGAAATCAGCGTGTAGCCGCCGATTTCCTCGCCTGCTTCGAGATTCAACGCGTTCAAATCGCTCATAGCCCCAATCCTAGTGATACCAAGGTGCAAGCGTGCCGGACCTGTCATGACACGTCGGCAGGTCATGCACGGGAAGCGTGCAGATTATGCACCCGAAATGACAGGATGGGGCGTAGAGGCACGACAGGACATATTTTCTGGTGCAATGGCATCAAGGCATGTTGGACCGCTCCCGAAGACGGGCGACACATCGGTGTGAGGCGTGGAAGCAGCATCGACACGGTCGAGACATGCACCACAAACAAGGAGGAGACGACCATGTTACAGATCAACATGGCAGATGTTGTCGCCGTCATCAACTCGCTGGTGCCGTATCTGGTCACCGCAGGCGTGTTGCTGCTGCTGCTGGAAAGCTTGCCGTCCAATGCATGAATGATGATCGTATGCCGTATGGATTCGACACACATCACGTCGTTGAGGCTGAGACGTAGTTTTCGCGAGCCTGCACCGAGGAGCAGCGAGTTCTCGGAATGTCGGCGGACCATCCCGATGCAGATTGTTTGTATGGAACGTCCCCTGTTTTCGGCCCGGCACAACACGTCAAACGACACACCCTTGCCGTTGTCAAATCATCGTGTATACTGGGCCATGGCTCAACGAAGAGAACCTTCAATGGACCGGAACAAGTAAACGCCGAAGCTTGCAGTTTCCGAAGTCGGATGCTACGAGTGAACGCACTAAACCCTCTCACTACGGATCGTGAGGCACGTACCTGCCTCTGAAAGGATGACATTATGGCAGAAGTCGTATTCGACCACGTCACGCGTATCTACCCGGGCAACGACAAGCCCTCGGTTGATGATCTCAATCTTGATATCAAGGATGGCGAGTTCCTGGTGCTCGTCGGTCCGTCTGGCTGCGGCAAGTCCACAACGTTGCGTATGCTCGCCGGCCTTGAGGAAGTTAACAAGGGGCGCATCTTCATCGGTGGCAAGGACGTCACTACCATGCAGCCGAAGGATCGCGACATCGCAATGGTGTTCCAGAACTACGCGCTGTACCCGCACATGACCGTCGCCGACAACATGGGCTTCGCTCTGAAGATCGCCGGCACCCCGAAGGAAGAGATTCGCAAGCGCGTCGAGAAGGCCGCTGAGATCCTCGACCTCACCGAGTTCCTCGACCGCAAGCCGAAGGCTCTGTCCGGTGGCCAGCGTCAGCGTGTCGCCATGGGCCGTGCAATCGTTCGTGAACCGAAGGTCTTCCTCATGGATGAGCCGCTGTCCAACTTGGACGCGAAGCTCCGTGTGCAGACCCGTACGCAGATCGCAGCTCTGCAGCGTCAGCTCGGTGTCACCACCCTGTACGTGACCCACGATCAGACCGAGGCTCTGACGATGGGCGATCGCATCGCCGTCATCAAGCTCGGCAAGCTGCAGCAGGTCGGCGCTCCGACCGAGCTGTATGATCGCCCGGCGAACGTCTTCGTGGCCGGCTTCATCGGCTCCCCGTCGATGAACCTGAACACCCACCCGGTGGTCAACGGCAAGGCTAAGATCGGCGACGACACCATCGACCTGCCGGCTGAGGCCGTGAACAAGCTCACCCCGGAGGACGGCGGCAAGATTGTTGTCGGCTTCCGCCCGGAGGACGGCTCCCTGGCCGCTCCGAACGAGCCGAACGCCTTCTCGCTCAAGGTCGTCAACGTCGAGGATCTCGGCTCCGACGGCTACATCTACGGCAACATCATCACTGATGGCTCGGTTGCCGAAGCCACCACGCTGATGTCCGATCAGAACAAGCTCACCACGATTCGCGTGAACCCGCGCGTGCTTCCGCGCGTCGGCGAGGTCGTCAAGATCAAGATTGATCCGTCGAAGATGCACCTGTTCGCGCCGTCCACTGAGCTGCGTCTGAACTAGGAACTTGGCGGGAGCAATCCCGTCAACCAGTAACGCGAGGCTTCTCTTCCTCTCTTTCGGCCTCGTTGGAAAAGCCCCGCATAGCTGCGGGGCTTTTCTGTTGGAAAGGGTAGCATGAGGAACATGGAAACGAACGACCAGTCACAGCTTGACCCGCGCGCAGTGAATGCGACATCTGTCAAGGCGGAGGACGAAAACGCCGAGTCGAAGGAGCCTGAGGCCCTGAAGATCACGGCGGCGAGCTCGAACCCCAAGATGTTCACCCTGCCATGGAACCAGCCGTTGGCCACTTGGCCGGATGACCTGCTGGTGAATCTGCCGCGAGGCATTTCCCGGCACGTCGTCCGCTTCGTGCGCGTCGGCGATGATGTCTACGCGATGAAGGAAATCACGCGCAGCGTGGCGGAACGGGAGTACGAGCTGCTCAGGCGGTTGCGCAAGCTCGATCTGCCCACGGTCACGCCGATCGCCGTCGTCACCGGGCGCCACGACAAGGACGGCAACCCGCTCGAAGCCATGCTGGTGACCGAGCATCTGAAATACTCGCTGCCGTACCGCGCGCTGTTCGCGAGGAACCTGCGCACCGACACCGCGGAACGGCTGATTGACGCCCTCGCCGTGCTTATGGTCCGGCTGCATCTGGCCGGCTTCTACTGGGGCGATGTCTCGCTGTCCAACGTGCTGTTCCTGCGGGATGCCGACGCGTACTCGGCGTTCCTCGTGGACGCCGAAACCGGCGATTTGCACGCGAACCTCACTGAGGGGCAGCGTGAATACGATATCGACCTGGCGCGCACGAATATCATCGGCGAGCTGATGGATTTGAGCTCCGGCAAGCTGCTCCCTGGCGATGTGGACGAAGTCGAAGTCGGCAACCGTCTGGTGGACCGCTACCATTCGCTGTGGAGCGCACTCACCGACGTCGATACCTTCAATCCGGACGAAATGTGGAAGATCGAGAAGCGTGTAAACAAGCTCAACGAACTCGGTTTCGATGTCGATGAGCTTGAGGTGAAAACCGCCGCCGACGGCACCCATGTGCTGGTGCGGCCTCGCGTGGTCGACGCCGGGTACGCGTCCCGCAAGCTCATGCGCCTCACCGGTCTTGACGTGCAGGAGAACCAGGCCCGCCGTTTGCTCAATGACCTTGACACGTATCGCGCGTCCACATGGCGTCAGAACGAGGATCTTGAAGTCGTGGCGACCGACTGGATGCGCGAGGTCTACGAGCCGACCGTGCGCATGATTCCGGAGGAATACCGCTCGCAGATTGAGCCGGCACAGTTCTTCCACGAGGTGCTCGACCACCGTTGGTTCTTGGCTGAGAACGCCGGGCATGACATCCCTATGGCGGAAGCCGTGCAAAGCTATGTCAAGAACGTGCTCCCACAGTACAAGCTGGATAAGAAGGCGATGAAGGATATCAACGCCGATGCCGATTCCGGCGTCATCGACGATGAGTTCACGTATGCTGATGATTCGGCTCGCGGGCAGGGCGCGGAAGGCGAAGGCGCAGCAGGCGAGGGCGACGGGTACAATCCCGAGGACGACCCCGACGCCGCTGTCTGGAGCCACTGACAGGCGGAACTGGCTGGCGTACTGGCAGAGACCGGCCTGAGCCATCCCCGACCCCGATACCATCGCGCTCAATACACAAACTGGTTACGCTGAGACTCTTCCCAGCGTAACCAGTTTGTGTATGGGGATTGTGCGGTTGACGGCTGATTACTTGGCTGCCGCTTGTGCTTGCTGTTGCGCGGCTTCGCGACGGGCGCGCGCCACGGCGTACAGACTGATACCGGCGGCGACCGAAGCGTTCAGCGATTCGACCTGGCTGTCGATTGGAATACCGGCGATGGCATCGCACGATTCCCGCACGAGCCTGCTGATGCCCTTGCCTTCGGAGCCGAGCACGACCACAAGCGGATCGGTCTCGAACCCGGTCTCGCCGACGAGCGCATCCCCGCCGCCGTCAAGCCCGACAACGTAGTATCCGCGCTCTTTCAGTGCCTCAATCGCCTTGGTCAGGTTCACCACGCGCGCAACCGGCAGATGGGCTGCAGCGCCGGCCGACACCTTCCAGGCCGCGGCCGTGACGGAAGCGGAACGGCGTTCCGGCAGAATCACGCCGTTTGCGCCGAACGCCGCCGCGGAACGGATCACCGCGCCAAGATTCTGCGGGTCGGTCACGCCATCCAAAGCGATAAACAGCGGGCGGGCCGCAATACGCATCTGCGGGGAATCGACCTGTTCCATGGCCTTCGCGCGCTTCTCGGCCTTGTCGGCGAGGTCGCGCAACGACGCGTATTCGTAGGGCTGCACTTTGAGGATGATGCCCTGATGGTTGCCGGAATGCGCGATGTGATCCATCTCCAAGCGATCGGCCTCCAGCAGGTGGAGCCCTTGTGCGGTGGCGATTTTGATGATCTCGCGCGTGCGGTCATCATGCTCGATATGCGAGGCGATATACAGCTGAGTGCTCGGCACGCCTACGCGCAACGCCTCGAGGACGGAGTTGCGGCCGATGACCAGATCGGCGCCGTCGGACGTGTACTTGGCGGCCCGACGCCGTGCGGCGAGACGTGGATCGGCGGCTTTGCGGCGGTCCGCCGCCTGCTTCGCCTTGTATGCCTTGTGATAGACGCGATTCTCTGCCTTCGGGGTCGGACCCTTGCCCCGAAGCGCGTTACGATGTTTTCCTCCCGAACCCTTGGTCGGGCCTTTCTTGTTAGCCATACCGTCCATTATCTCATGGCCGATGGAGCAATCGCCGGTCCCCAGCGTCGGTGGCCAAAGGCGGAGTGTCGTCGGAAAATCGTGGATTTCAGCGTTTCGTGAACGCCTCGGTAGGGGGCGTCTTTGTAGAATACAAGTATTGCGCCGTAGGCAATCGCCCGGCGCCCATAACCGCGCAGCCTTGCCGTGCCGGCATCGTCAGCAGACGCAGCAGACACGAGGGTTGACTACTCCGCGGCTGACTGAGGAGACCATCATGGTTGATCACCAGCTCGATCAATCCCCATCCCATGCCCCCCAGGCGCAACCAGCCGAAGCCGGTGACCTGCATGCATCCGCGATTCTTGACACCGATCCGTCGCTCACCGACGCATCGGATGTCGCCAAAGCCCTGCATGTCGATCCCGCTGTCGGGCTGAGCTCGCAGGAGGCGAAACGCCGCAAGGAAAAGTTCGGCCCGAATCAACTGGCCAGCGCACCGCCGGTGCCCAAATGGAAGAAGTTCCTCGCCCAGTTCCGCGACCCGCTGGTCTATCTGCTGCTTGTCGCGACGGCCATATCGCTAGTCGCATGGTTCATCGAACGGGCGAACGCGCAGCCCGGCTCATCCACCGAGGCGCTCCCGTTCGACGCCATCGTCATCGTGCTGATCCTCATCGTCAACGCGGTGCTCGGCTACATCCAGGAAGCGAAAGCTGAACAGGCGGTGGCGGCGCTCGCCAGTATGACCGCTCCGCAGACCTCCGTGTTGCGTGACGGTCAGGTGATGCGCATCGACACGTCGGACGTCGTGCCGGGCGATATCCTCATCCTCGGCGAAGGCGATTCCGTCTCCGCTGACGGCAGACTGCTCGCCGCCGCATCCCTGCGTATCGCGGAGGCCAGCCTGACCGGCGAATCCGTGCCGGTTGCGAAGAAACCCGAAACCCTTGACAGCGCCAAAGCGCTAGGCGACCGCATGAACATGGTGTTCAACGGCACATCCGTCACCCAAGGTACCGGGCGTGCCATTGTCACCGGCACCGGCATGGACACGCAGGTCGGCAAAATCGCCGATATGTTGTCGCAGACGGAAGATGAGCAGACTCCGCTGCAGAAGGAAATGGCGCACGTTTCCAAGGTACTGGGTATCGCCGTGTGCATTATCGCCGCGGTGGTCCTGGCTGCGCTCGCGATTATGGAAGGCTTCCACAGCGTCGATGACGTCATCGAATCCTTGCTGCTTGCCGTGTCGCTTGCGGTCGCCGCAGTACCAGAAGGCCTTGCTGCAATCCTCACCGTGGTGTTGGCGCTCGGCGTCCAGCGTATGGCCAAGCACCACGCGATTGTCAAGAAGCTGTCATCCGTCGAAACGCTCGGTTCTGCTTCGGTAATTTGCTCTGACAAGACCGGTACACTTACCCGCAACGAGATGACCGTCGAACGGGTGGTCACGCCGAGCGGCGAAGTGCAGTTGACCGGCACGGGGTACGCTCCCGAAGGCAGGATGATCGCCGTTGGAGCCGCCGATGGCGATTTGGAAGTGCCTGCCGATATTCGTGCGGAGGTCTATGCCACCCTGGGCGCCGGTGCCATGGCGAACGACGGCGAGTTGCGTGAAGGCGACAAGCCGGGCACATGGGATATCGTGGGCGACCCGACCGAGGTGTCGCTGATTGTCGCGGCCCGTAAAACCAAAACCGACCGCCGGTTCGAGAACTTCCAACGTGTCGGCGAAGTGCCGTTCACCTCGGAACGCAAGCGCATGTCGATTGTCGCCAAGGACAACGCGGACTCCGGCAAGCTCACAGTATTCGCCAAAGGCGCTCCGGACGTGCTGCTCTCGTATTGCACCCGCATCGCCGTGGGCGGCGCGGTCCGGCCGATCACCGAAGGCGACCGGCAGGAAATCCTGCACCAGGTCGAACGGCTGTCGAACGAGGCCTACCGCACACTCGGCGAGGCTTACCGCCCGCTTGACACGGCTTCCATCGCGGATGTTCCGGGCATGATTTCCAATGCGGCCGGCGAAGTGCTTGATATCGCCGACCAGAGCGATGCACTGGAACGTGACATGATCTGGACCGGCATGGTCGGCATCATTGACCCGCCGCGCACCGAAGTGCGTGACAGTGTCGCCGAAGCGCACCGGGCGGGCATTCGTACGGTCATGATTACTGGTGACCACCCGCTGACCGCAGCGCGTATCGCCAGCGACCTCGGCATCATCGACAAGGGCGGCAAAGCCTTGACCGGCGACCAGCTGGATGCCATGGACCAGCAGTCGTTCGACAAGGCGACATCCGAAGTGTCCGTGTACGCGCGCGTCGCCCCGGAGCATAAGCTCAAGATTGTCGACTCCTTGCAGCGGCAAGGCAATATCGTGGCGATGACCGGCGACGGCGTCAACGATGCCCCTGCGGTCAAGACCGCGGATATCGGTGTGGCGATGGGCATCACCGGCACTGAGGTGACCAAGGAATCCGCCAAGATGATCCTGGCGGACGACAACTTCTCCACCATCGTGGCCGCCGTGCGCGAAGGCCGCGGCATTTTCGACAACATCCGCAAGTTCTTGCGCTACCTGCTCAGTTCGAACGTTGGTGAGGTGTTCACTGTGTTCTTCGGCGTGGTTCTTGCCGGTTTCCTCGGCATCACCCAGCCGGGTTCGGCGGGTGTCACCGTGCCGCTGCTGGCGACACAACTGCTGTGGATCAACCTGCTCACGGATGCCGCGCCGGCGCTTGCGATGGGTGTCGATCCGCAGACCGAGGACGTGATGAACCGCAAGCCGCGCAAACTCACCGACCGGGTGATTGACCGTTCTATGTGGGGTGACATCGTGTTCATCGGCGTCATCATGGCTGCGGTCACACTGATTGGCATGGATATGCATTTGTCCGGCGGCTTGTTCACCGACCGTTCCGTCAACGCCATCGGGCATGACGCGCAGATGGTGGAGGCGCGCACGATGGGCTTCACCATCCTTGTGTTCGCGCAGCTGTTCAACGCGCTCGCCTCGCGTTCGGCGCGCCAGTCCGCGTTCGTCGGCCTGTTCTCCAACGGCTGGCTGTGGGGCGCTATCGCACTGTCCATCGTTCTGCAGCTTGCGGTGATCTACCTGCCGTTCCTCAACACCGCGTTCGGCACCACACCGCTCAGCGGCGGCGCTTGGCTGGAATGCATTGGTCTGGCAGCCATCGTGCTGGTCGCTTCCGAACTGCGCAAGCTGGTGCTTCGCGCAGTGGAACGCGGCAAGGAATCCGTGAAATGACGCTGATACAGCGCAAACAGCGCAACAGCGGATGACGTGGCGGCATCATGCGGAATGCCCTGATTCGCACGTGACAGCGTGCGGGACGTGCAGGGCTTGATTGCGGGACGTTGTACGACGACCGGGAGACCGGCATTCGTCGTACAACGTTTTCGCATATATGCCATGCCATCACGGCGTGTTCGCGTCGGCGACGACATATGGTGAAACGATGGTGACAGCGACCCGCACGGTGCCGGGAAGCTGTCGGGCATGAACGATAATTGCTCTTGCATAAGCATGATTGAAACGTGAATGAGGGCATGATGACAGACGACGGAAAGGCGTTCCCCATCGGTTCCGGGAGCTCTGCAGATCCGCAGACGGACGGAATGCCGGAAACCGGAGAAGATGAGGTTTCCCGGTCGCGGCAGACCATACCGGGTGAGGATGCTTTCAGCCAAGATGACGACCATCTCTATGCTGACTCCGCCGACTATGCCGACGACGATCCGTGGCAAGACCCGCTTCATCCTTGGAATGGCCTGTACGACCGTGCCCAGGCGTCTCCTCAGCCGGACGACGATGTGATGGCCAGACTGCAACAAGAGAACGATGGATTGTCGTTATCGCCGCAAGCGTCGGCGGCTTATGCCGCCGGGATATCTGCCGCCGGCGGACAGACGGAGGATAATGATTCCGCCCAACAGCCCGCACGTCCGCAACTGGCTCAGACAGGTGCAGCCGACATTGCCGATTCCGGCGCCGGCAACCCATCGAATCCTCGGCGGGCATCAGCCGATGGCGGCCACACCGCCGGCGAGAAACCGGATCGTCTGGATGAACCAGCGGTGCATGAGCATGAATTTCACGCCGGCGAGGGGCGGGACCCGCACGCGTTGGCGGCGCCCAAACCCAAGCGGCAGCGCAAGCCCATCCCCGCGGAACGGTGGATTGCCGGTGGTGCCGCGCTGAGCGCGTTGGTGTCGCTCATCGCGGCGTCATGCGCGGCAGTGCGTGCGGTCGCACCCGGCAAGATGTCTCAACTGGCGGTGTTGCCAGTCTCGGGTTACACCGCGATCGGTTGCGTGTTTGCGATCCTGGCCGTCATTCTTGTCGTCGCCGCCCGCGTTGCGGATTCAAAGCACCGCAAAGGAGGCCACGCAGGTACCGTCGCCATCGTGCTGACCGCTTTGGCCGGCATGTTGATCGCCAGCGCGCTGGTGGTCGGCAACTTCTTCCCGGACGGCATCATCAAGGCTTCAGGACGCGATGATGCTCCGGTCAATAGCGTGTCGCGTATGGAAACCGATATCGAGGCATCAACCCAGCGGTGTTCTGACGGCTGGCAGTCCATGGATGTAAGCGGATATCCCGGCATCAGCGCCGTGGCGGTGTGCAAAACCACGCGGATGGCGTTCGTCACCTTCGACAGCGCATCAGCCGCTTCGATGTACCGCAACGCGATCACATCGAAAATCTCGTCCACGTTGGACAGCTATTCCAGCGACGCGCGCGCCCAAAGCGACTGGTGTCTCCTCAGCGGCGAACGTTGGATCGTCTTCGGGCAGAAATCCGATATCGAAGCCTTGCACGACCAGTGGGGCGGCACCATCAGCACCGTACAGTGAGCGTCCATACGGATTGTGCGATGAGTTGCGCGACGGGAGTCATACGGTGGATACTCGGTGTGATGCGTAATGTCTGGCTTCGACGCTCAATCCGGAATGGTAACGGTGATGTGTCGGCTCTCTCCACTGTGCGAAAGGTGAATCGATCTGTGCACTTGGCGTGTCTGCGTAACCCGGCTTCGCTGGGGAGTGCAGGACACGTCCACGTCCACATCGCCAAGCGGTGAGGTATACGATGCGAATTTCCCTTGTTCGTTGGAGATATATGACTCAAGGGTGTGCGCTTTTCCATCCTGCGGGGTGAAATCGCACGTGCATCCGCTGATCGGCTTGCCGTCGCTGTCATTCACCGTTACAGTGACAGTCGCTTCTTGCGATGAAGTCCAGGGCAACGCCCCTCCGGCAGGTCCCCACAATTGGTAGAAAGGAACGCAAACCGCCGCAAGCGCGATGAGAACGACGGCAATGATTGAGATGGTAACAATGCTCGCTTTGCTGTGTGTTGTAGCGGTGTTGTTGATGTTCGTCATGTGGTGCCCCAATCATGCCAGAACGGCTTAAAACCGTGTGGTGATGAACGCTATTATCGCACGGGAAAAGAACGTCTCTCCATCGAGTGTTGGTACGGTTCGTGTGGCGAGAGCGCGTATGGTTCGTTTTGGTGCGAGGTCGAGCAGCAAGCGGGTATATTGGGCGATATGAGTGAATCTTCGCAGCTGGTGGGTCGTGAATCGAACGTAGTGCCGGGGCGGTTCGGCGAACCGATGCAGGTGCGTGAAGCCCAATGGTCGCGCGGAGGCGGCAATGCGCAGCCCAATCGTCCGGTGCTGCTGTGCCTGCACGGCTGGGGGTCGAACGAGCAGGATCTGGCGGATATGATGCGCTACGTGGCGCCTTACAACGATTTCGCGTCGCTGCGTGCGCCACTCGTCCTGCAAGAGGAACGCGGAACGATTCCGGGTGCCTACACGTGGTTCCACGATTGCGTGCCGACCGGCGAAGATCTCGACCGTGACGCCTTCGCCGCCGCCAACGCCATCGACGCGTGGGTGTCGGAGCATATCCCCGCAGAGCGTGACGTGGTGCCGATCGGCTTCTCCCAAGGCGGTCTGCTGGCCATCCACCTGTTGCGTGTGCATCCGGAACGGTACCGTGCCTCGATTTCGCTGTCCGGATTCCTCGCCCCAGCGCAGGTTCCGGGCACCGCTCCCGCGGATGACCGACTCGCCGACCTGCAGATCCCGACCTTCTTCGGTTACGGTCAGGCCGACACCGTGATTCCCGCGTATGAGATCCACGCGATGTCCGCCTGGCTGGAGGAGCACACCTGGCTGACGGAGAAAAGCTACCGCGGGCTTGATCACGCGGTGAGCCTGCAGGAGTTCAACGACCTGCGCCAGTGGCTGATGCTGCACAACATCACGTCCGGCATGCTATGAACGGTGCGTGCTGGCGCGGGATCGTGGGCGCTCGGCGAACGGGCCACTGTGCCATGCGACGAGCGTCGTTGTGTGAGGATTGGCTCACACACCGGAGTCCGCATCCACCTGCATCACATACACGTTGCGACGTAACTGCCGCATCTGGGCACGGTTGATCCGCCCGTCCTCGAACAGATCTTGGATGATGCCCAGCTCAATCGCATAGCTGTCGCGCTTCACATCCTCCACCTCGTTGATGGTCTCCGCGCTGCGCTCCATATTCGGCCGATTGCGCAGGGAAGCCTCGGCACGCTGATAATCAAGGATCAGCGCCGAACAATCCTCGGTATTGTAGGTGCCTGCATGCATCTGCTCATACAGCTTGCCGATCACTACATGAATCGCTTCAAGCTGGGTGCCGCGCACGGCCGCGTAGATTTCGTCTTCGCTCATCAACGGGGTCGTACGCAGGATTTTGCCGTATACCCGCCGCGCAAACAGTGATGCTCGGCGTTGCAACGCGCGGAACCGTCCGCGAATCTGCGAGACCGCCTGCGAATTTCTTGACCCCGCTGTCGCATGGCGGAGCGTGGTCATCAGCTGGTCGAGCATGCGCTCGCAGGCTTCGATATGCAGGTCGCGCTGATGGGTTGCCGCTGGGGTTGCGGGCTCCTCGTTTTTCAGGTCGATGATTCGTTGCTTGAGGAAGTCTTTCTCCCATTGCAACGCCTCGATTTGCAGGGCTTCGAAGCCTTGCGGGTCGGCGCTGCCGATGCGGTGCTTGAGCCGGGTGATGCGCTTGGTGTATGAGTCGATGACCGCGAGCACCGCCCGTCGATTCTCCGGAGTGACGCGGCGGGCGAGCTCCTCCACGGTCTGGCGTAGCACTTCCACGGTGATGTCGTCCATCTCCTTGGTGTTGTGCAGGTGGGTGGGTGCGAGCAGCGGCAGCAGGAAGTTCGCGAGCAGCAGCGTCACGATGATGACACCGGCGGCCACGAATATCAGCTCGTCGCGCATCGGGAAATCAGCGCCCGCGGCGATGGTGTACGGGATGGTGAACATCAGGGACAGGGTGATGGTGCCTTTCGGCCCGCCGAAGGTCATGATTGCGGCGGAACGCCAACGTTCTGGGGTCATCCGGCGGCGTCGGCCTGTGCGCTGGTCGCGGGCGATGCGCAACATGGCGGCCACCCACACGAACCGCATTACGACCACTACGGTGGACACCAGCACGATGATTCCCAGCAGCATGATGTTGCTTTCCGTGGGGTCGGACCATGTGGTGCCCAGCACGTCCGGCAGCATCATGCCCAGCATGATGAACACCGAGCCGTTGAGCGCGAATGACAGCACCGCCCACACGCTGGATGACACGATGTTGGTGCGGGCGACATTCGGGCCCACGCCGCTGCGATCATATTGAGCAATCAGCCCGGCGGCCACAACCGTGAGAATGCCAGAAACGCCGACCGCCTCCGCGCCTAAATACAACAGGAACGGCAGGAACAACTCCATCAGGATGCGTGATGTGGTGGTTTCCCAACCGAAGGATCGCATCAATCCGAACAGCCAATTGGCGATGATGCCGAGCACCAAGCCGAGCAGGGCTCCGCCGAAGAACGAGACGGCGAACTCTTCGGCCGCGGCCCCGACGGAGAACGTTCCCGTGATTGCCGCGAGAATCGAGAACTGGAATCCGACGATGCCGGAAGCGTCGTTGAACAGGGATTCGCCTTTGAGAATTCCGCGTTGGCGTTCGCTCAGCGTGGCTTCATGGCTCAGCGATGTCACGGCGACCGCGTCGGTCGGGCCGAGCGCCGCACCCAGCGCGAAAGCGGCGGCAAGCGGCACGGCAGGCCAGGCGGCATGCGTCACGTAGCCGACCGCGACCATGGTGGCGATTGCCAGCCCGATGGCCAGCGACAGCGAGAGTTTGAGATTCTTCAACAGCGTTGTCTTGTCGATGCCGCGCGCCTCGAGATACAGCAGCGGGGCGATGAACAATACCATGAACAGTTCCGGGTCGAGGGTGACATCCGGGAAGAACGGCAGTTGGGCTGCGGCGGCCCCCAGCACGATTTGTACGAGCGGAGTGGAGATTTTCGGAATGAAGCGGCTGAGGAACGAAGACACCACGACCGCGCCGACAATGCACAGGACGAGGGTCAGTTCCGTCATGATGCCGCCTTCCTTGGACTGGTAAGCAGTGGGCATGGGCTGTGGTGCGTTGCGTTGCCGTTTGGGGTTGCCGCATGGCACGCACGAATACTTCCAGCGTACCGGGCACAGATGAATTCTGTTCGCTGCGTGCTGAGGAATAGTTGTGGACTGACTGTAGGCAGACCGTGCGCTGATTGCGTATCAACTGGAGATAGGCGGCACGCAGATTGGGCAGGTGGCTAGTGCGCGAAGCTTGCCGCTAGACTGGCTGATATGGCGGAAACGGGAAATCGTGCAACGGTAATCGAGACGCTGGACGGGCCGATGCGGCTGGCGCTGGGTCTTGCGCGTGAGGCTGCGCGTGAGGGGGAGGTGCCGGTCGGGGCGGTGGTCATCGGCGCTGACGGCGCTGTCATTGGTCGTGGCCGTAACCTGCGCGAGCGTCATGGCGATCCGCTCGCGCATGCTGAAGTCGAGGCGATGCGTCAAGCCGCCGCCACGCGGGGGAACTGGAATCTTGCCGATTGCACGCTGGTTGTGACGTTGGAACCGTGCCCGATGTGTGCCGGAGCATGCCTGCAAACCCACATCGGGCGCATCGTGTTCGGGGCGTGGGACGCCAAACTCGGCGCGTGCGGTTCGGTGTGGGATATCCCGCGTGACCCCCACGTCGGTACGTTCCCCGAAGTGTACGGCGGCATACGCGAAGCCGAATGCGCCCGCTTGCTTGCGGATTTCTTCGGTCGCAAGCGGTGACCGGACCGCTTGCGACCGAAGAAATCAGAGCATCACACCCGCACGGCTTCGAACAGTACGGCTTGTGCCGGGTGCAGGCTCGGCGGACGGATACCGTACGTTTCGAGCGCGACCGCAGGCAATGTCACACCATCGGCAGTCCACCAGCCGAGGTCAGACTGCCCGTTGCTGATGCCGGCGGCATCCAGATCCAAACTGACCGACAACGGCTTGACCTGATATACGGCATCCGGGTCAAGGCCAGGCAAATCGACCGGTGCCGCCGGGTAGGTCTGTGACGTGGTCAGCTGCGTGAAACGGTACACGGCGTGCGAGCGGTCGGCGCTGACAATGCCGTCCAGGCGCACTGCCGGATCCGCGGTATCCGCATGCACTGTCGTCCCGGTTTCGAACATAGAGCGATGCTCCTTGTATGTGCGCACCCACGCGGCCAGTTTGTCCAAGTCCTCCTGCGGCTCCTTGAGCAGATTCCATTCGATGCCCATATGCCCGAAGAACGCCATATCCATACGCAGGTCTTGGCTGGTCGCGCGATGCGTCGAATGTGCGGGGCTGGCGCCTACATGCTCACCGATCATTTCGGGCGGCACCAACAATGACGTGTAGCGCTGGATGTCTGCACGCTCCACCGGATCCACGCAGTCGGATGCCCAGACACGGTCGGCGTAGCGCAGGATGCCCAGATCGATACGGCCGCCGCCGGAGGAACAGCTTTCGATTTCGAGTCCGGGATGCGCGAGTTTCAGATCGCGGTAGATTCGGTATACGGCGAGCGTCTGTTCGTGCACGGCTGGCTTGCCGGAGCGCGGGGACACCGCTTCGGTGACGAGCTTGTTGTGATCCCACTTGATGTAGTCGATGCCCAGTTCGCCGACCAGATGGTCCATCGCGCCGAACACGTAATCGTACGCGTCCGGATTGGTCAGATCGACGACCTGCTGGGAACGTCCCTGCATCGGCAGGCGGCCGGGGGCGGGGCGCAGTACCCAATCCGGGTGGTTGCGGAACATGTTTGAGTTCGGATTGACCATCTCCGGCTCGAACCACAGGCCGAACTCCATGCCCTTGCTGTGCACGTAGTCGGCCAACGCCTTGAGGCTTTTTGCGCCGTCGGGCCACACGTCCTGTGAGACCTGCCAGTCGCCGAGGCCGGCGGTGTCATCGCGCCGGGCGCCGAACCAGCCGTCATCCACGACGAACCGCTCCACACCGCTGTCCACGGCCTTGTCCGCGAGTCGGACAAGCGTGTCATAATCATGCTGGAAATAGACGGCCTCCCACGTGTTGAGGATGACCGGACGCGGCTTATTGGCGAGATTCGGGTGCTGCGCACGCACGAACTCGTGGAAGCGGTGGGCGACCTCGTTCAGCCCGGTGCCGAACGCGCCATACACCCACGGCGTGGTGTACTGGCCTCCATGCTCCAGTGTGATTTCGCCGCCGAACAGCTTCTCGCCGCCGCCGATCACACCCTGCGTGTAGGGCAGACGTTCTGCAGACAGCACGCTGTTGCCGCTCCAACCCACATGCACGGAATACACGTCGCCGTGCTCGAAGCCGAATCCGGGGGCGCCGGCGGTCAGAAGCAGGGATGCGTCGAAATCAGGGCGCCCGGCCATCGAAAGCTTTTCGAAGCGGCCGACGGTGAGCGGCTGGCGCTGCGGTGAGCGCTCACACAGATGGTGGCCGGTGGTGGTGAGGATTTCCACCGCCTGTTGAGGCATCGGATACCCAAGTTCAACACCGTTGACGTCCAAGGTGCCGTCCCCGAGATTGGTGATGGTGGCAGATTGGCGGATCAGGCCGGAATCGGTCAGTTCGCAGGTCCACTGCAGAGCGATCTGCTGGTCGGCGTCCTGTGCGTCGACGCTGATGATGGAGGCACCCTCGTTGTCTCCTGCGGCAGGGCTGATAGCGGTGACGGCGAAGTTGCAGAACAGCTCGCGCCCGTCACGACGGATATCGATGCGTTGCGCGCCAATCCACGATTCAGACTGCGTGGGCAGAATGCTCGGCCATGCGGTGTTGTCCAATGCGCCGGACACGCGTTGCGGTTTGAGCGCGTCATACAGGTGCACGAGGGTTTCCGGGTGCGTCAGCGGGCGCCCCCAATGGACGAACCGGGGGAGGGCCTTGCCTGGGAAAATCAGTGCGAACGCTACGTTGGCAGCGGCGTTCTCCGCGTACACCGCAGTCAGGTCAGTGCCGTCGTTCGCTGTTCCGGGGATGATGGTGATGCGCGTCATTGCACTCCTTTGGTTGTAGGGTCTGTCGTTGTCCTTCGCTGTGCCGGAGCCGGCGCGTGTATGCTGGCCGCGCCGCTCCTGCATCGTTGGTTGTATGGTATGTGCTCGCGTTTTCCTTGTCTCAGGACGCGTGTCGTGTGCATTGCGCAAGAAAACAGGATCTTCGCGAACGCTGAAGAAACGCTGACGATGAAGAAATGCAGGTGTCGGGAGGCTGACATGGAACAAGGGCGTTGCGCGGCTGTCGGCCGCGCTACAGTTAGTGCCGACTGCGGCGCATTCATGCGCACGGAAAAGCGGGAAAGCGGGAAGCAGGAAAGGGACACCCATGGCGTATTCCAGCACACAGGATCATGATGCACTCGGGGGCAGTCTTGTTCGTCGTGTGGTGGTGCTGGCGATGGTGGGTGTGCTGTCGGGCCTGATGTCCGGCCTATTCGGCATCGGCGGCGGCACGATTATCGTACCGGCGTTGGTCTGGCTTGGCCTGACACAGCGGCATGCGGTCGCCACCTCGCTCGCCGCAATCATTCCGACCGCCATCGCCGGCGTGATTTCGTACGCGCAATCCGGACATGTGGACTGGATTGCCGCGCTGCTGCTCGCCTGCGGCACAATCGTCGGAGCGCAACTTGGCAGCTGGCTGCTGTCACGATTGTCGGAAATGGTGTTGCGCTGGGCGTTCGCCGTGTTTCTGATCTTTGTGATTGTCTCGCAGATTGTCGGGACGCCGTCGCGTGACGGTACGATTCACATGACATTCCTGACCGGTGTTCTGCTGGTCCTGCTCGGCGTGTTCGTGGGCACATTGTCCGGCCTGCTTGGCATCGGCGGCGGGGCGATTGTCGTGCCGTCATTGTCGCTGGCGTTCGGCGCGAGCGACCTGGTGGCCCGCGGCACGTCACTGCTCATGATGATTCCGAATGCCATCGCAGGCAGCGTCGCGAATGTCCGCCGCGGTCTGGTCAACCTGCGTGACGGCCTGATCATCGGCGTGGTCGCGGCATGTCTGACCCCCGCCGGCACGTGGATCGCCGGCTCTATCAGCGCTCGTATGGGAGCCAATCTGTTCGCCATCTATCTGTGCGTGATTTGCGTGCGTTCTGTCTGGACCGCCGTGAAGGTGACCCCCGCCTTGGCAAAGCGCCTCCCGCACCGCGAATCCTGGCGTTGATAGCGGTGCCACAGACGACGTTTGCCCTCCACGCTTACCGTCCGGCCCGCTCCACCAGCCTCGCCAGCTGCACCCGGTTCATGCTCAAGCGTTCGCTGGCGCTGGACAAATGCGCTTTTACTGTGCGTTCGGATATGAACATCCGTTCGGCGATTTCCTGATTGCTCATGCCTTGCGCTGCCAGGATTACGGTTTCCCGCTCCCGCTCGGGCAAGCTGTCGAGCATGCGTTTCGCTTCGTCTTCGCGGGCGTTGAACCGTGCGCTCGCCATATCGTCCAGTAGCTGGCGTTGCGCGGCCTGATTGAATTGCGGCTCGCCCAGGCATACGGCGATGATGCGTTCGATGATGGTTTGCGGTGCGTCGGTTTTGGAAATGAAGCCTTCCGCACCCATTTCCACGGCGCGTTCCACCGTGCGTTGCGGGCTGAGCGAGGTGAGGATCAATACGTGCGTGCCCGGGCTGACGCGTCGCACGCGGTCGGTGGCTTCGATCCCGTCCATGGCGGGCATGTCGATGTCCATAAGGACGACGTCTGGATGGTCGCGTTCGGTGGCGGCAACGGCCTGCATGCCGTCCGCGCACGTGTCGAGGACGCGGATTCGACCGCGGGAATAGTCCTGCAGGATCAACGCCATGGTCTGGCAAATCATGGGGTCGTCGTCGGCGATGATCACGGTGATCGGGGCATCGTCGCCTGCCACCGTATCATCAGGTTGTTCGATTTTCTCTTGCGTCCGCACGGCTCCATGATACCGGAGATGCTGATGCCGGCGATCTTGCCGTTCAGTGTGCGATGTCTGTTACTGGGGGTCTGCCTCGGATGCCTGTTGCCGGGCATCTGCCGAGGGAAGCGCCACATCAAGGTGGAAGACGCCGCGCTGGTCGGTTCCCCATGTACACGTACCGCCGGATGCCACCACGCGTTGGCGGATGCCGCGCAAGCCGTTGCCGCCTGCTGGTGTGCTGACCAACTCGTTGCCGGCTGTGCTTTCGATGCCAGTACCGTTCGTGTTCCCGTTCCTGTTGTCGGTGGTATCTCCCTGCGCCTGCATGCCGGTCGGATTGCTGATATGCACGCCGATGCCGCGTTCGGCAGAGCAGGTGACCTCGAGCTCGATGGGCTGTCCGGGGGCGTGCCGTCGCGCATTGGTGAGTCCCTCCTGGACTGTGCGATAGGCGATTTTTGCGATATCCGGGTGGATGGCGCCCATGTCCTGGATGTCAATCCAAGTGTCGATGTGCGCGCCTGCGGCTTTCGCGTCGGCAATCAGGCCGCTTAATGATTCACGTGACAGCGACGTGGTATCGTCCGGCCCGAGCGTTTGCCGGGCTTTGTTCGGATTGCGCAGCAGATCAATGATGCTGTGCGCTTCGTCCAACGCTCCCGCTGCCTGCTTGCGGATATCTTCGGCGCGCTGTGCGATGTCGTGTAGTTGCTGGTCGGTGATATTGCCGGCTTCGAGCGTCCCGCATTGCACTTGCAGGGCAGAGGCGTTGACCGCTATGAGCGACAGGCTGTGCGCAAGCGTGTCATGCGCCTCCGTGGCGATGGCGTCCGCCAGTTGCTGATCAGCAAGGTCGGATTGCAGCATCTGCGCGCGATCCTGTTGTTGCGCCGCCTGCCGTTGGGCTCGCCGCGCGCGTGAAGTGTTGCGGTTCGCCACGCCGACAATTACCGCGATGGCGATGGATATCACAGCGAGAAGCAAGCCTGACCACAGCATGCTCGGTTGGCTCGCCGCGTGGACGACGTGTCCTTGATCGTTGGTGCTGGACAACATGGTGCCGATGATGGAGTATTCGGCTGGCATCAAGGCATCGCGCAGACGGGAGATGACGGTTGCCGCGCTGCTGAGCGCGATGAGCCCGTAGATGCGGCGGTCCGGGTCGCGACGAGCAATCAGCGCGCTTTGTGCCATAAGTGTGGTGAGCGGGCTGATTGGCAGGCAGATGGTCATTATCGCGGTGATAAGGCAAACGAATTCCGGTTTCTCGTCGCGGTTGCGCAGCAGGAAGGGTAGTGCGGCGCCGGCGACCAAGCCAATCAACGACCAGAACATGCCGATATCGTTGTGCCATGCGGACATGCCTTCGTAGATGAACGCCGGTTGCACGATTCCGCAGGCAATCGCACATGCGAGCATCACCGTTGTGATGGTGATGCGGCGGGTTTTCCCGTTGCCCGATGCGCCGGTATCGGTTCTTCCGGCTTGCTGGCGAGGCGTCGTGTACGGGTGTTGCAACATATCCGGTTGCGCTGG
>Ga0310695_10003937_pt1 | contig 28213 bp, 41 predicted proteins | sample RumenRJG_04DNA_FD_203882 | JGI IMG/M metagenome (GOLD analysis project Ga0310695, IMG submission 203882) | Bovine rumen microbial communities from Lethbridge, Alberta, Canada - RJG_04 (v2) (version 2) | ecosystem: Host-associated > Mammals > Digestive system > Stomach > Rumen | place: Canada... | reverse complement strand
ACTGACGCAACCGCGCGGTCATCGCGTTGAAACTCTCGGCTGCATCTGCGGTGTACTTCTTGGAGGAGTTCATCACCTCGGACATATGCCTTTGCAGCACATTGATCTTCTCCGCCTCGGTGCGGTAATCCTTGCCCTCCAGCTTCAAACGGCTCACCTCCTCACGGAGTCCTGCGATAGCCTCGCGCACATCTTTGATAGTAGCGGTCTCTACATTGATTATCTCTTTCAGTTCAATAGCCATATCTCTCTCTTATTTAATAACTTGTGTATGCCTCTTTATCTGTAACCCTTATAAATTCGCACTTGACTGGCTGCACCTTCGTGGCATCGTAGTCAGTGACCTTGTTAAGTACCCATAAACTCCTGTCAAACAAATAGAACTTACGCATCTCGTGGCGCATATCCAGGTGCGGAGGGAACACCACATAGCACTCGGCTTTCTTGGTGTCTTTGGAGAGCAAGTCTATCAGGTATCGCTCCCACCATCTGGCATATATCGCCTGTTCTGGAGCAAGGCTCACCTCTGGTATGTAGAAGGTCTCGCGTGGCGTTCCAAAGTCCAGGGAATAAGTCTCTCCGCTAAAGGTTGCCACCCTTCCGAATCGTGGTACTCTGGCTGCTGCCAGGCTCTCATCCCAGAGCCAGCAAGGGGAGTTATTCAGGAGTGCCATAGCGGTGTTGTCATCGGTCAAGTGCCAAGTGCCATCTACCTTTCCGCCCTGGAAAAATACCAGTGCTGGTGCTACCTCCTCGGCTGTCTCCTCTCCGTCATCGGTCTTGGAAGCACAACCCAAAGCAGGAGAGTTCTTCTTCTCTATGCCCGTCACATTAAAGAGGTTATAATCCAGGTCTTTGGTGTCCGTTGTGCCTCCGCTTTCCTTGTAGTAAGTAACCTTCATCCCGTCAGCGATAGCACTTGGGAGGTTTCCGTCTGCGTTGCGGTATGCCCAATATCCGCTACCACTCAAAGCACCATCCACCACCTCGGTAAACTCGCACTTCTCCATCATCTCCACCTTCTCTTTGCCGAAGTCATACCCTACCTTCAGGCGCACCTCTCCGTAGTTCCTTCCGTATCGTGAGAGGTAGGCTTCTGCCAGGGTGCTTTCTGTGGTCTGATCGCCCAAGACATAGTTATTGCTCTCGGCTGCCACAGGCGTGACCTTCAACCCTTTGGAATAATCTATGAGGTTATGTATGTCTTTCACCTCGCCTGTATAGTAGTTCTTCCTGGCAAACACACTTACCTCCTTCTCGCTGTTCTCCTGAATCCACATCAAACCAAACCGCTTCGTGTAACTCAAAAGAATCTCCAGAGGGGTAGCCTCCAAAGCACCAAAGAGGGAGTCCTGGCTTACCTGGGAGTCCGTGGCGTACTGCGTAGGCTCTACCAGGGTGAGGGTGTTGTTGCTGCCACTCAAAATCCGTATATCAAACTGGGTATTACTTACATACACATTGCCCACATTGTCACCATATCGGTAAATGTTCAGGGTAGGTATGCCCTCGGTAGTCATCTGTATGTAGAAGTTCACCCTTACTTTGTGCAAGGCAGAAGATGGCCTCTGTATTTTGTCTATGGTCAAGGCAAAGGTGTCGGAGTTATAGTCATCCAGTCGGAACTTGTATTCCCCTCCAGAATAGGCGAAATAACCATCTATCTGCGCGTCTGTGGTAGCATAAGGCGCGGAAGGTTTTTTTACATCTCCTGTCTCGTTTCTGTGCGATTTAGAGGTAAACACATAGCGGTTGGAAACCCCTACCATATTGCCTTCCTCATCCCAGGCCACCGCCATCACACAGATGGTCTTGTTCTCGGTATGGTGGCTTACTCGGTTGGTCATATACAGATTGCCTACATTCGCCTGGCCTGTAAGAGCCAACTGAACAGGCAGGGAGAGTTTCAGGTAGGCGTTGGAGGCGTAGGCACTCATATCCACATAGTTGCCAGATATGGTCATACATCCGCTTACTGGAGTGAGGTTCTTGGTCTTGGTGCTTGTGGTCGGATAGTCATTTACAGGGGTTATGCTTCCATCATCGCATATATCCTCCGTCTCCTCCTCTACATTCAACTGCGGAAGGAGCAAGTAGGTGTTCCAGTAGTAAGGGTTCGTGCTATCAAAGAAGTCGCTATCCAAGTTTACCTTCCATCCTCCGTTATTCGCTGGATCACAGATAGCATCTATGAAGTCCTTTACCCTCAATGCAGGGCGTTGGAGGTAACTGCGTAAGTCCCCCACCTCCCACTCGGTGTATTTCCTTTCAAGCGAGGCTAACAGATAACCGCTTTTGGTGGTGTACCCGTCCGAGGTGCTTGTAGGCAGTCCTCCGCCTTTTATGAGCATCTTATCTCCGCTTATGGTCTTTGGCACTCCGTTGTGCATTGGCACAAAGGCTATGGATGGGAGTGTGCCACCGAGCAAGGTGTCCCAGTTGCTCTGTACCTCCGTGGCGTTTATCTTGAATCCTAAATCGCTGCCATAGTCCAGGTCAGCAAGGCTGCGCTTCTCCCCATCGCTATCTGTCTGGAGGTTATAAAAGAACTCGCCAAGACCACCAAAGAGGCTTACGGAGAAAGTATAATCCCTGCCCTTGCGGTTTATCGCAGTCAGTTGGCAATATCCTCGCTCTACCACCATCTCATCTACATAGAGTTGGAAGTCCACCCTTTTCATAGGGTTGAAGAAGATGCCTATATCGCCTGTCTGCGCTGGGGATAACTCTATCTGTCCCCCGATAGGGGTGTACGGCAGATAATCCACCCTATCCAGCCCGTATTTTGCTTCAAACTCTGCTGCGGTAGGCTCGTTCCCTGCTCCGTAAATCTCCGTAAGGTCGCAGAGCATCACATTCTTGATAAATACCTTATCGCCAGACAGCAATTTGTGGGAGGCGTTTCTGCCATAGCGTCCTACCCAAAACTGCGCTGTGCTATTTGCCAGCGTTGCCACGCCAGTAAACTTCGTCCAAGTGATTATATCTTGGTCGCTGGTGTAGGGGGTTGGCAGAAATTGTGCAGGGGTATAGACCAAAGCGTGGTTGCCTTGAAGGTTTACGGCAGTCGTTTCCTTCTGCATATAGGAGTAATATATCTTGTGTCCGCCTGTCAGCGAGATAGACTGGCGTATCAGCGTTCGCTGGTCTGTGCCTGTGGCGGTCAGCGTTGCTACATTCCCCGATATGGAAAGTGTGGCGGCTGCGTTTACCAAAGCCCAGTTGGATGAATCGGCAAAATTGCCGTTCTGCACAAGTTGGTTGAACGGTGCGGTAACGGCAGGAATGCCTGTAATCACCTTGCTGTCAAGATGCCAGATACCGCCAAAGAGTCTGCGATTCGTGTCTGTGCCTTGCAGAGTGATAGTCTTGCTATAAGAGTTCTTTACTGCGGTAGGCATCTCCGCGTCCGTGGTTTGGAAGGTGAAAGGGACGGAGGTAGACTCATCCAAGTCCGCCCTCTTTCCTCCGATATAGAGCCGTATATTCCTCATTATCTGCGTATCTTCTTTTGTGATTCAGTCCAGGACAGAGAATAGTTTACCATCTTCCTGGAGTTATTGTCAAAGGTCTTGTATTCCAGGGAGGAATCGCGCATAGTCACAGGGATTTCCTCGCCCGTCTGCATATCCACCATATACACTTCCACACTCTCCACCAGGTGCTTCATCCGTAGGCTCTGGGAGTCAGTAAGCCATCCCGTTGTCCCTTTCCAGGTAGCCTCCATAGTTGCCTGGTAGTCCTTGCTCTCAAAGTCTTTTGTCATCGCTGCTGCGTCCTTCTCATAGGAGGCGCGTGTGATCTTGTCGGTTTTCTTTGCCACCCCTTCCACCAAGAGGTAGTCAATTGCTCCGTAGGCGTTCACATATTTGAGCAAAGCACCACGGCACACATCCACCACCTCGTATTTCTCGCTTCCGAATGAGTAGGTCTTGCCTGTGCTTCCACTAATCCACTCCCCTACATTCAAACCCTTTGCAATGGCCCCGTTCACCACCAAAGAGCCTCCCTCATCGGTGACTTGCATAGAGCCTCCTGCCGTTGCACCCCACAGAGATACGGAGAGTTTCACTCCTGCTGGGACTCTGCCGTTTACAGGGGCGTTCAGCCACTGGTTCTGTGTGTAGTCCATAGACTTATCGTATGAGTAATCCCTTACGAAAGTGTAAGAGCCAAGCACCACCCCGTCATTGATGAAGTCCACATCCATAAAGTAAGTGGTGAGGTACGGAGCAACCACCCTGGAAACATTCACTCGGATGTCCGCCTCATTGGGGTACTTGAACGCCCTGCCAGAGTAGAAGTCCGCACCCCCTTCCTGAAGCTGGTAATCCTCCCAGTCCTCATCGCTTACGATATGCTGCATCACATCCTCCCAGATAGGGAACACACCCCCTGCGGAGAGGGTGAGGTTAAGGATAGCACTATAAACCACATTATCGTTGCCCGTGCGTGTGATGGTGATAGGGATTATCTTTGTCTGCGCTATGTTTCCGCCTGTGTAGGTGGCATTTAAGATAGTGTCACTCGCCAAAGAGATAGTCACTCCGTCAGGCAGAGTGCCGTAGGAGATAGAAGCACTGCCCGTAAATGTACCCGTGAAGGTAATAAGTGCCTGTTCTGTTCCGCCCTCCCAGGTGAGGATGCCGTCATAACCCAGGGCAGTCCTCCAGGCAGGGCTTATCTTGTGGGTGCTGCCAGATGCCCTTTGCGTGAGGGTTGCAGTGGCGGTGATGGTGTTTCCCCATATGTCCGTACCCGTGATGGTGATGGTGTCTGTCCTGGCTGCGCCTGTGTTTGCGGTAAGAGTCAGGAGGCATACATACTGACCGCCCTGGATCGTTACCTGTGCGTCTGTCACCCAGGCAGCCGTGGCGGAAGCGGTAAGGGTAGCGGTATTCATATTCGTGTAGGATATGCCACCCGTAGCGGAGGTGTCTGTCGCTGCCACAGACATATTGCCCAGGGAGAGAGTACCTTGTACTACCACCACGCCTAACTGCGTCTTGGTGAGGGTGGTGGTGGCGGTGCTTCCTCCTCCGTTGGAAGCGGTGAAGGTCAGATCTATCGCACGGGTGGCGGTGTTCGGATTCTCTGCCACATTGAACACAAACCTGGTGACAATCGTTCCGCCAGAAGAAACGCCGTGCGTAGTGCTTACGAGTGTCGTATATGCGCTTCCCGTAGTTATGGCTGCGGTGGTAGATGCGTCCACTCCGTTGGTGGCTTCTATATCTGCGGTTATATTTCCGCCCGATGCACCTATATTCCCCGATGGAGTTGAGGCTATGATAGTCGCTGCAAGTACGCTCTGCGAAGGCTGGTTAATAAGGAAAGCCTCCGATTCTATGTAACTCCTTGCCAGAAGGGTTATGTTGCGTTCCGTCCCCGTGTCGTTTTCCTCAACCTCCACCTTCATCTCCCAAAGGAAGTTAGAGACTCTCTCGGAACTGATTACGGAACACCACCCCACGGGCGTTATATCCACCGACTCCCAAACAAGGTTGTCATCTTTCGTTATCTGAATTGTGAAAGTTCCACCTTCGGAGGGGAAACTGCTCAAATTAACATTTATCATACTATCCTGTTACTTCGTTTATAATCTCTCTTGCATAATCTTCCAGGTCAAGGCTGATAGCCTCCCTACATTCTTCAAGCAAAGCACTTTGGTCTCCCAGGGCGTTCTCTAACAGATGGAGGGGTTTTGTCCCCTCTTTCCATACTTTCCACCTTATCATCGCTGCCATAGCCTCCTGTGCCTTGTTCAGTGGCATAGTCCTCAACTTCTCGCTCCACGGGATAACGGGCTTGTCTTTCACCCACTCCAGGAAAGGACGGAACGGAGGGCGTTTCCCCTCTGGATGTCCTGCTGCTTTCCTCGTACCATATTCCAGGTACTTCCAGTATTCCTGGAGTTGGAGGAATAGAGTCACGCGGTCACTATGTACCTCCACCAGTGGCTGCACGGAGTTCTTCAGGTTGTAAGTGGCGTTGGCCTTCGCCATATCCAACTCGCTCTTGTATCTGTCTGCCACCTCTCTGCCGTAGGTCTCCAGGACTGCCTCCAAATGCGTGTATTTGATCTCTGCCATATCAGCTTCTCTTGATTTTCTGTATCTCCATCTCCCTGCGCCTGTTCCTTGCAATGAGGAAGTCCACATAAGCAAAGAACTCCTGCGCTGCCATCGCCCACACCTGGTCTATGTTCAATCTTGTGAACTGCACCACCTCGCCTATCATAGCGAATGTAGTATATCCGATACCTGGCGTCTGGTCTGGAGTGCTGCCTGGCGTATCTGTCTCCCCTTCTTCCCCTTCAGGCTGCTCCACCCCACCAAGTAAGTCAGGGTGCGCTGCATTGATTTCAGATACTTCTTTTGAAAAAAAAAGCATACCGCCAACGCATCGCATACAGGAAACGCGCGGAGTGTCTGTATCAATGCCCCTATGTCGTAACCCTCGTTGTACTTCTTTCCCTCCGGCACAAGTGCCACGGAGAGGATTTCGGGCAGATGCCCCTCAAAGTCCTCGCGGTAGTAGTTCTGGAAGTCCACCCACTGCGCCACACTCATCTTCTCTTTGGTGGTGAGGTGTAACTTCCACCCTCCTATCTCGTAGGTCTTGCACACCTTATTCCTGTGGGGCATCTCGTTCAGTTCCCATACCTGGGCAAATACCTCCTGGGCTTGTGTCAGAGGGAGGTTGAGTATGGTATCTTCGCTTACCCCCTTGACTATCGCTGCCAGGCGTATCATCTTCTCCTCCTGGTTGCTCCCTTTGTCTGTGAGTACCGCCCTTATCTGGGCAAACTCATCAATCGTGATGTTATTCCACTGATTTTTCATCTCTGTAATTATGTAGGTAAATTCGGCCTTGATGCTCAACGCACAAAGCCTATGTTATAACTGCCTGTGTTGCTTGTGAGGTCTTGTATCGCGTACCTGGAGGCATCTAACAAGTGACAGAACGCATCTATCGGCCTGTTCAGGAGGTTATCGTTCTTATCTTTCTCCCAGGTGTAGTTCAGCAGTTCGTTCTGGAGGTTCAGGCTGCGCTTGGTGACCTTGATGTTGTACCGCTTGATGGTGTCTATCCCTCCTACTATGCTCCCTGCCCCTTTCTTGCTTGGATGGATGTTCCACCCCTCTCTGTACAGGGTTTCTATCTGTTCTGCTGCTGCGCTGTCTCCAATGATTTTGTCCTGGCGTTTAACTATGCCCAGTTTCGCCATTCTTTGCCCTATTTCAGCCGTTATCATCCCTCGCTGGTATATTTGCTCATCCAGGTATAAATCACCGCCCAAAACGCCTATTTTTACAAGTGCCGTTGGATCGTTGAAGCCAAAGTCCAGTCCGTACCTTACCTTGCTCCCCTCTGGCATCTCATCCACAAGAGTCCAGTCAGGAAACACAAGCCCCTCCAGCCTACCTTCCAGTCCCAGGCCGTACACCCTCCACCAGTTCTCATCTTTCTTGTGGCTCTCTATCTCCGCTATCTGCATAGGAGAGAGGTGTTCGTTGTCCTTGTAGGTGGAGTGAATCTCCGCCACACCGCCCCTGTTGAGGATTTCCTCGTTCATCCAGAAAGAGGCCACAGGGTTGTAGTCAAAGAACTTCTTTCCGCTTGTCCTAACCATCAACTGCCTCACCACCTCATAGCCGAGCCTGTTGCACTCGTTTATGTAAAGCACATCCCTCTGCGCTCCCAGGACTTTCTCGTACTGGTCTGCGGAGAAAAACTCTATCTTGCTCCGCCCTATGTCCCAGGTATGGGTGCTTTTGTTCTCCGTGTACTTGATAGGCAACTCGTTTACCACCTTCTCAAAGTCTCGCATCGCTCCCTGTCTCAACTGGGGAAAGGTCTGCGTGACTACGGAAATGATTAAAGGCTCCGGACTGCGGTTTGCAATCAGAGCCAATACCTGGAGGGTGGAGTAGGTCTTGCCTGACCTCGTACCCCCTATGTTCACTATCGTGTCTATGTCTGGGTTCTCGTATGCCAGGAGTGTCTCACTGAACACCCTGCCCGTCAAGTCCGCTTCCATTCAGATAGTCGTTTATCTTGTCCTGCATCGCCTCGGTGGTCTTGACCACTCGCAACTCAAACGGAGAGCCGTTGCTGCCTATCTCCATCTTCTGCTTGTACTCCTCCACCAGTTCCGCCATCAGTTTCACCGCTTTGGTGTCCCCTTTCATCGCTTTGTTGTAAAGCCCTATGGCTATAACCTCATAGCCGGACTTCTTCTCTCCTTGCTTGTTCGTATGATCCATCTCCAGAAGGGCTTTGAGGGCGTTTTTTAGCGATTTTTTCTCCCTCTGTGCCTTCTGACTTGCATAGCCTCCCCTCCTGGCTATTTCGCCCTGTTCTGCCCCTGCTTTGAACCTTGTCTCCGCCCCTATCGGGTTTCCTTCCTCAAATTGTGCCATAACTATTTCTGTTTAACCTTTCAATGATCTCCCGTTCTTTGTCTCCGAGTATTCTGTTTACTGCCCTTTCTTCCTCTGCCTTTCTCCTTTCTTCCTCTGCCTTTCTCCTTTCTTCCTCTGCCTTTCTCCTTTCTTCCTCTGCCTTTCTCCTTTCTTCCTCTGTGCGTTGCGCTGCCCTGTCACTCAACACAATACCCCCCCCATAAATCGCTGAGCCATCGGACAATGTGCTTATAAACTCACATTCATCCGCCATAATTTTAACGGTCACTCTCTTTGCTATCTTACCCAACAGCCCTGCGCTCTGAATATGTATGTCCCATTTGTTTAGTGCTAAATCCTGGGGCTTGGTCTGGATTTCTGCTATCTTCTTGGAGAGGTCTGAAGCCAACCACACCCTCACCTTTGGGCAGAGGTTAGTAAAGAAGCCGATGTTTACCTTTGCCCCGTTTTCAAACTCAATCATCTCGCCTATGAGGATGTATGTCAGTTTTTCGCGCTTGGCAGAGAATAAAGTAAGACCGTTCCCAAACAAAAAGAACGGAATCTTCCTCTCTAAATAAAAGTCCAGTATCTGTGCCGAAATACTAAACGGAGGGTTATCAATCACGATGCAGCCCTCTGGGTAGTGGTGATGCTCATAGTCTCCGCCAGGAAAGAACGGGCGTATTATCTCGTACCCTGCCAGTCTTACTATGTTCTTATCCACCCACTCGCAAACCGCCTCGTAGATCGGCTGCGGAGTATAGCAGTCATCCGTGGTCAGCTTCGGCTTGAATTTGTCCGTGAACTCATCGTAACCTTCATCCCCTTCCCTTCTTTCAGTAGATAGTCCCAGGTCTTTAGGTTGCCACACATCCAAGCCCCACTCTCCGAGTTGTTCCTCATCCCAGTCATTGGCCAGAGCCTCCCAGTCCCACTTTCCAAAGGAGAGGTTATCTTTGATGATGAACTCTTGTTGTTCTGCATCCGTCAGCCCTTCGGCACTTGCAGCAGGGGCGTAAGGACTATCCAGCCATCTCTGCCAGAACTCCAACAACGCCACCCGTTCTGCCTGTGGTTTGCTCCTGTACCCCTCCAGACATTCCAGCCTGGCTTTTATGTCCTCCAGGCTCATCTGCGCTATGTCTTGGAGTGCCCTCAATCGCATATTCCCCCCAAGCACCTCTCTCCGTGCGTTATGCACCACGGGGCGAAGTTCCAGCATCTTTGGGAACACCAGGATGCTGTCTATGAGTTGCTTGTATTTTTCCTCCACCACCTCCCTGGGGTTAGTGGGGTTGAGCCGTAGATCGGCCAGTTTCAGATTTTTTATTTCCATATCGTGTTCTTGGTTATTTTCTTTTAGGGGCAGGACTGCTTTTCTCTGCCCCCTTCAGCATAAAGTCAAACACCACCGCCTGGTTAATGTTTGAGTTAATTAAATGAGCGAACCCCCTACCTTCTTGCGTCCAGGGGCGGACGGCTGCCAACCCGTGACAGACTTCTCCAGCAAACTCATTCCGTACTCGCTGTGCCTGTTGAAGTTCTTGCTGTCGGGTATCAGTTCCTTTATGTTTGCCTGTTTAGTCTGTGCCATTATTTTTTAGGTTTTAACTCTGGTAAATCTGCCAGCGAGTACGGAGACATCCACGCCTCGCCTTTCTCCACCTGCGTCCTCAAATCCACGCCACAACCCTTCTTCACAAGCACATTTACAGGAAAGGTGGTGTGATGTCTTGCCACCACCCACATAGGCGTTTTCTCCTTCAAGTCCTCCAGCGCGGCCTTATAGCCTTCGCGGTAAATTAAATCATACCACTTTGTGTACGAGGTCAGCATCTTGCGCCTGTCTATTTCTTTAGCCTGTGCCATAGTTTGCGAGTTATAAGTCTTTTTATTTGTTCCATCATATCGCGCGAGATGCCTATCTCTCTCCCGTGGAAGATGATCATTCCTCCATCCGGCCCGTCACGGAATGCATCAATGCTCTCTATATTCACATAGTAGCATACCTCCTTGTCTTTGTACTCCTTGACCTTGATGAATTTAGCCATATAGCACCTCCTTCGCAAACGGGTAAAGCCCCCGTAGTGTGTTCAGGCAACAGGCGGAACACCACACCCTCGGTATATGCTTGTGGTCTATATGCCTCTTGTATATCGCCTGGAGTACCCCCATATCCGTGGAAGGGATGGCGGTATAAAAGCCGTGCTTGGTTGCACACTCCATCTGTGGGTAATACTTCTGGAGCATCTTTCTCTCCTCGTGACTTACTTCCATATCAGCATCCTCCCGAATAAATCTAAAATAGCCACCAAAAGCCCCCTTACTATGCTCGTAAGCAGACATCCTATGCAGATTGCAGTATAAACCGCCAAACTCAACCGCCCTAAACAGAGCATCACCACTAAAGCAGTCCAGTGGTACATACAGAAGGAGCAGTCAAAGGGTTTGAGTGAGATAGTCCCTTTCACTCCGAGCCATCTGCGTAACCTCTCTTTTGCCTCATCCATAAAGCCGGAGAGGTCAATAAGGATAACCACCACTACAAGCAGTTCCGCCAATATCTCAATGTCGCTCCAGTTCATACCCTATCTTTTCTTTTATCCTGTTGTACACCCTGGTGATGGTGCTGCGGTGTACTCCGAGCCTCCTTGCTGCTTCGGCTATTGTGCCAAGTTCCACCACCAGAAGGAATATCGTTTGCTCTGACGCATCCAGCCTCCTCAATGCCCTGTACATCGCCCTGACCCTCTCCGAGTCCTGCGACCATATCCCCTTCTCCTCCCTCGTAAGGTATTTGGAAGTGAGAGTCCGCCAGTTGAGTGCAATGCTCATCCCAGGCTCTGTACTTGTTATACCAAGCACTCTTGCGTGAGTGGTACTGCCTTCTGATAACCCCCATAGTGTAGCGCGTGAGGTCGGAGATTTTCTCGGCAGGGGTTGTAAGGAGTATGACGGCCACCTCCTGGCGTAAGTCCGCCCAGTCCTTCTTCCGCACCCCGTGGAGGCGGAGGAGGCGGTCAATCTCGCCACTTCTGAACATATCCTGGATTTTGTCATACATCCCTCTATTTATGTAGGCTTTTGCCTGACTTTGGTGCAACTGCGCCCCTCTTGCTCCGTAGGGTTTTCTCTGTCACACCCAACTCTGCTGCCATCTTTGCGATGTCTTTCTCTTTGAGCCTTGACCTACCGAGTAAGATATTTGCTAGCCAGGCTGCGGAATAACCTAGGCTCTGGGACAATCCCATTGCGGAGTACCCTTGCTTCTTTATCCTCTCCCGTAACCAGGCTCGGAACTCCTCGCTCTCGTGTGGTCTGGCTTTCGGCTGATCCATATCTGCCAAGAGCCAGTGCCTTCCACACCATACTGCCCACTCCATCCCCATTGGGGTAGGTAAGTAGAAGCGGATGTCCCCGTTGTCTTGCACGACTGCTCTCTTTAACCCTATAAGGCGCACTCCGTTATCTTCTCTGTTTATCAGTTGCTTTAGTGGGGCGCACCTCACTACTTTGATTTCCTCTTTCATACCCAATCTGTTAAAATTGTTCTAAACTCCTCAAACGAGCGCACTTGTTCATAGCAGTAGCAGCCTGTGGCCTCCAGTGCTTTCTGCCATTCTTTCTGAAGGTCGCTCTGCCTACCCTTGCCGTACTTGAACTCAATAGCCAGTCCGCACCATTTCCCGTCTTTGGAGGGGTGCAGGAATAGTATGTCTGCTACCCCTGCTGTCATTCCCTCCGCTTTGAGAATCCGCGCCTGGATTTGGCTCAAATGCGCTCCGTTGGGTACGGAAAACATCAGCTTCCGGCAGACTGGAAACTGAAGCCTCGCCCAACGGAGGCATACTTGCTGAAGGTGGCTCTCTGGGTGTCTCATCTATTCATTTCCGTTAAATACTTGTCTATTGTCTTGGCTTCTTCAGGAGTGAGCCAGGCATACTGGAGGCTTTTGCGCTCTCCCTCACTTTCCCTTATCGGCATCCCCAGTGTCCGCATTGCCCAGGAGAACTCACAGAGTGACCATTGATAGTGCCTTGCCCAAGACCTTACCTGCCTCATCTCTGGAGAAGGGCGGAGTCTGCGTGTCTTTCTCTCTTTCTTTGGCAGTTTCTCAAAGAGGCCAGATTCCTCAAAGATGTCCCTTTCGGGTTTGTCCTCCTGTACTGGCTCTTTGGCTGCGTTCTCCAGGATGTCCTTAATCAGCCAGAGTGCGTCTCGTATTTCCCAAAGCGCATCGCGCATCTTTCCCAGGTCTCTCGTAACTTCTTTGTCTGCCTTGACTCCATCCTCAAAGCACATAGCAGTCATTCTTCCTATGCTCTCAACCAGTTGAGTCATAAATTTTTTGCTTGATACAATCATAGTGTTATTGGTTTTTGGGTTTGTTCTCTCTCTCTTTGCAGCAAGGGCAGACCGCCAACTGCCCTGCTACAAAACCAGTTAAACATTCATTTACTTGGCGGTTATTTGTCGTTTAATTGCGCTTTTTCTTCTTTTAGAATATCTACTGCGTTTCCGCAGCCGAACTCCATACTCTGATAAAATCGCTCTGCTGCTTCATCTACGGTATTCCCCATACCAAGAATCGTATATGGTTCGTGCGGTGTCATATCTTTTGGAAAAACATAGTACCACTTTCCTGCTTCCTTGTCAAGTTTTGGCGTTAATCCCAAAGTTCGTATCATATTAAAAGCAAGTTCCAACCTAAAATTTCTTGGAGTTAGTTTACAAAACTTGCTGTCGAGAAAACTGCAAAAGTTCCATTCTAAAGCCTGCAATTCCAATAAAAGTTCACTGCTCGGTCTTGTTTCTCCTAAAGCCGTGCGTAGCATCTGCTTCAGCAAATCGCTTACTTTTTCCTCCAAATCTTTTTGTCTTACAATTACAAAGGTTTCCATAGTCTTATTATTTATCGTTGATTATATCTTTGAAGCATCCATCCATAAGGCTCTGGTACTGCTTCGCGGTATGCAGATAGTTCATATCGTTGGTTGCCAGGAACTGCGCCTGTGCCTCGTTCCGTTTCTCGCGGAACTTCCACCACATATCCGTGTTGCTCATCAGTTCCATCGTTTAGTAGGTCAAGCCTTTCGTGTACGGGTTATTCCCATCCCCTCCCAGGTCTCTGTCACATACCCCTCCAATCTGCATTATCACACCCTCTGCCACATCCCCTTTCTTGTGGATATAGTGGCGGATGTCTGCAATGAGGTCATCCTTCAGCCAGGCGGCGTACCTTCTGGAGTTGTCATAGTCGCATCCGATATGCTCTTTCTTGATCCACTCTCCAGGATAGCGGTATTCCACCTGAAGCCATCTGAAGCCAAAGCAGTCGGTATGGAAGTACACCCTCCACTCTAGGCTCTTGTCCGAGGCCAGTACCGCCTCTATCTCGTTCTTGATCTCTTGTATTTCTTTCTCTGTCATAATCGTGTTAGTCAAAGTGGTTAAATTGGTTTAGTTTAGGCCAGGAGGCTTTGGTGAACCTCGCTGCGGTACATTTATCCAGGTGAGCCAGGCAGACTCTATTGCAGTACATCACACACCCCTGGCATTGTCTGCGCCCTTCCTGGTATGCCTCTCTGCGGAATAAACCCATCCGCCTGGCTACCTGACGCACATAGTCCTGTGTCCTCCCCAGGTACAAGGCGATGTCCTTTGTTTTCTGGGTTGCGTAATGCGCTGCAATGTATGCCTGTTCTTTCTTGTTCATCGCTTTAGCCTTAAATCATCTCCGACCATCAGGAGGGTGTCGCACATCTCCGTAAGTCGGCTGGAGGTTTTCTCTCCGTACTGCTGCGCGATCATCTCCGAATTGAGGTTAGTGGTTATGATTACAGGGAGGTCATAGTCGTAACGGATAGAGATAAACTCGTTAAAGATGTTTCTGCGTGTTCCAAAGTCGTTTACCTCCCTGGCTTCTGTTCCCAGATCATCCAGGAGGAGGTATCTGTGTTCCTTTGCCACCTCAACAAACCACTCCCTATCTTCCAAAGCAATCCTCTCCAGCCTCTGAAGGGTGTAAGCATACGGGGAAGGGTTCTTAACTGCGATTGCGTCTGCGAGTGCGTAGGCAAGGGTTGTTTTTCCTGTGCCTGTGTTCCCCATCAGGATAAGACTTGCGTGTTTCCCGTTCTTCATCCATTGCGCTACGGCTTGGATTTTGTCAAGATTTACCAGGCTGCCACGCGTTCTTTCATAGATGCGGAGTGCTATATGTCCGCATATAGCCTCCAGGTCTGCGTCCCCTGTGTTTCTATAAAGTTGGATGCTCGTTGCTCCAGTCGTGGCAGACCATTGTTCTCTGTTCTGTGGTGCTATATTTCTGATTGTTTCCATCTTCTTTCCTCCGTTTTTCCCAGGTTATTACTGCTGCTTTCCAATCCTTCATAGTGGCGTTGCCTACCTTCCAGCCTTTAGATTCATAGAAGTTCCAGAACGCCTCTGCATCTACATTGTTGTTCCTCGCCTTACAATACATCGCTATTTCAGTTATTGATGGTTTTCTAAAGACAGAGGGAGCGACAGCGACTTTACCCTTACTCTTTTCTTGTTCCTGTTCTTGTTCTTGTTCTTGTTTTATATTCTTGTTCTTGTTATTAAGAGGGTTTTCTTCCCCTTTTGGTTTTTCAAAACCCCCAGGGTTATTTTCTGAAAAACCCCCAGGGTTATTTTTTTGTTTAGGTCTCCCTCCTAACTTTCCAAACCCTGCTGCTTTTTGTCCGTTGAGATACTTTTGCTTATCTGAATCCAGTACAGGCTTTGCAGATATGAATCCTATCTCTGGATAACCCTTGAGGTTTTTGGGTTCTATGTCCTCAAAGGCATATCCGAGGACTGCATCGTAGTACGCCAGTCTGTCCTTTGGCGATAGTTTCCGCCCTACATCGTAGAAACTGCGGAAGAAAAAGATACCTTCTCTCATACACTTTCCTCCTCGTAAATCGTTGAAAGTTCAGTGTGAAGTGCCAGGCCGAGTGCTGCCATAGTCTCGGTGCGGTTGCCTGTGAATTGCTCCCAAATCCAGGAGTTTGTAGATGCTACCGCCTCCGCTTTGGTGAAGGCAGTGTCAAGTTCCGCGATTGTGTGGATCATTTGTACGGCCTTGCAGAACGCAGTGCCGTTCTTGTCAGAAGTGTTGTGAATCATTTTTGTGACAATAAAAAATGCCTTTAGGTTAGGGTTGTCAGGCCGATTCACGAGCCTTGAGGTGCTTTCGCATACCTCACCCTTGCTAAAGGCAAATTTTCTATCTTTTCCAGCAAAAATGAGTGCTGGGTGAATCGTTTGACAACTGCAAATATACATAATCTTTTCGGAATTACAAATTTTTTCGGCCTGGCTTTCACATTAGAACGGCATATCGCCACTCGGCTGATTGTCTTGGCGTTTCCCTCCGTACTCCTTGCCCTTGCCGATATAGATGCGGTCTGCCCTCGCCTCTCTCTCCTCCTTGCTCTGCATCATATAGATGGTGTGGGTGTTGCCGTACTTATCCGGCTGCTTCATCTCTGCACAGACAATCTTGCCATAAGTGTGTCCGTTGTTGGCTTTGTTCAGCTTCTCCTTTGGAATCGCGCTGAAGTCTATATCCAGTATTATCATAGTCGTGTCTTTTAAGTGTTTGCATTCAGTTCTTTACCTTTCTGGGATGCAGCAGCGAATAACTCCTTGTAGTTCGGCTGCGCTTTCAGATCATCCAGGTTGGATTGCCACCATATCTCCAGGTCTGCTATGTTCTTGAACTTGGAGATAGTTGCCATATAGTCCTCCTTTCTGCCTGTCTGCTTGGCGTACTCATCTGTGTCTGCATCTTTGGTATCATCTATGAGGAGGAGTCCGTTCAGGGCGTACTTCCTTGCATAACTGGAGGCCGTGCCTGTTATCTGGCTGCCATCCATACCCTTCTTGGTTTCATCCTCACGCGCCCATCCACAGGAGTACAATACATTAACTCCATCTCGGATTCTTGCTTCTGCTTTGATATAGAACCTCTCTCCCACCAGTTCAATAGAATCGGAGATATGAAGCATCAGTCCGTATTTTTCGCACAGAGGCTTGACTGCCTCCACAATGTCCTCGCAACTGCGGTACGCATACTTGCCGAAAGAGTTGTAACGGCTCTTTGGTGCTTTGAGTTCGTTCTGGAGGGCAGTAACCCTTTCCAGGAAGGTGAGGTCTTTCACCTCGGTTGTTTTCTTTGTTGTTGTTGCCATAATCGTTGTATTTTAGTGTGTTGGAAAATTATTTGCTCGTTTCAGTATCTCGGCTTTGGTGGCTACCCTCCCTGCTGCTATCCACGCATCCAACTCCTCACGCAAGAAGTACAACTTGCCTCCGCTTGGCTTGTAGTGCGGTATCTGCTTCCTGTAACACTTATTGTATAGACTATCCACACTCTTGAATCCCAGGTACTGGGTAGCCTCCTCTGCCGTCATATAAGTCCTGTCTGTCATATCTTATCTTCTTTAGTCTTGTTGTCTGTTTCCTCCGGCATCATTCCAAACGCCTTGAAGATGTCTGCAAATACAGATGGTATATTGGTCTCGTTCATCGTGCCACCTCCTTCTTTTTTCTTTCCTCATACCATACCCAACCGAGGGCAGTACCCACGGCTGCAAACTGAACTGCTGCACATCCGTACAGGAGGCAAAGCAGCAGAACCAATCCGAGAATTAAATAGAGTGCTTTCATAATCGTTGTTTTAGAAATTTTGTTTAACTTTAGTTGTAATTGCAAGGGCGAAGATAAACGCTTTAGTTGAATTATCCAAACTTTTTGCAAACTTTTTTTGATAAAAGATTTACACGAATACGAAACAAACACAAATACAAAGGATTCTGAACGGACAAGAATTAAAGAAAATTTTAGCCAGTATGGGGGTTTCCCAGTCAGATTTAGCCAAACTGCTCCAGACCAGCAACAAAACCCAACAAAAAGGGGGCATTTCAGCCCCCCTCCAACAACGATTATCGCGGTGCGAGAAACACCACTGGTGCAAAGGTAGTCATTTTTTCGTTTCATCCAACAAAAAAGAGAAGGGGGAGGCTGCCCCACACCTCCCCCTCCTGGTAGCGGAGAAAATCAGCAAACCGCTACCAACGGATCACATTATACTGAACGCCTACACCGACAAAGGGGCGTACCTTCTTCCCGTCATACCCTGCGCTCACATTCACTCCAAAACCCCACCGCTTTTTGTCTGGGATTTTAATTGTCTTGGTGATTGTCTCGGTGATGGTCTTGGAATAGACCTCAATACTATCCAGGCGTGGCTGCACACCGCTTACCACCGCCCTGTAGGTGCTGTCCTTGTACACCATATACTCCCTCGGCAAGAATACCAGTTCCTTCACCGTATCCCTCAACTCGTGACAAATTGTCACGGTATCATTATACTTGATATACTTGTACACCGGCACAGGCTCGGCTATGCGGAGGGTGTCTGTCTTGACTATCGTGATGGTGTCCGTAGGTGCGTTCTTCAGCGCGTCTATCTCTTTCTCCAGTCCCCGAATACGGAACAAGGCAACACCGATAATAAAGAGGAACACCGCAATCAAAGCGAACATCTTTAATATATTCTCCAGTTTTTTGCTCATAATAGGCTCTATTTTTAGTGATTTATACTGGGTTAAGGTAATCTTCCAACCCAATAAAAAGAACGCGGATTATGGCCTGTTTTCCCTCCTCGGAAAGCAGCCACTCCACATTCTTCTTGTTGTCCTGAAAGTAGTTCTCTACAAGCACGGCAGGGCAGAGGGTTTTGCGGAGTATTCCGAAGTTCGCCTCTTTGCGTGGGAATCCGCTTATCTTCAGCCCTTCAAAGATGGCAGACTGGTACATACACCTGGAGAGTTCCTTGCTCCTCTCACTCGCCTCCTTCACCTGGATAACCTTGCCGTTGATGTCCTTTATCTCCTGGCGGTAAGTCCAGCAACTCCAATAGTCTGCGCTATGCCAGTTCCCATCACTTGCAGCAGCATTATTATGGATAGATACAAGTACCACATTATTTGCTCCCCTCTCCACACAAGTGCGGTTTACCCTCGTGGCTCTGGTCTCAATGGATATGTCGTTCAGTTCAGGCACAAGCAAGTCGGCATCATAGCCACAAGAACGGAGCAGAGGGACAAGCCTGGAGGCTATCTCTCTGCACCACTTATACTCTCTTAAACGGAGGTCTGGCGAACACTTGCCAGGGGTATCAATCCCGTGGCCGTTATCTATCCAGATCTTCGTTTTCATTGTCCGCCCTCTTGTCCGCCTTTCTGTCCGCCCTGGCTCTTATCCAACTGCGGTAACGATAGTGATAATCAACCCCTACCAGGCTACCTGCAAAGGTGCTGACCTCACCATAAGCGATAAGCACGGAGTCGTGGATTTCGCCCTGCGGAGGGAACACAAATCCCAAGAACAAAAGAGTAAGCCCTGCCACTACCAGCACACTTGCAACAATAAGCTGGTAGGTCAAATTCCTTTCCATAGTCAGTTCGTTCCTTTGTCTTTCCATCGCTGGTACAATTTATAGGCAGCCCATCCCAGCAATCCAGCCACGATAAGGCTGTTGATGATTGAGATAATCTTGTTATTTACACCGCCGATTAATGCTCCGGCAGCAAGAAGAACCAGGCCAAATATCGCTGCGCCTTTCTTCCAACTATCCTTTCCTGTTATCATAGTCTATTCCTCGTTAAAAATGTCGTTACAATCGCCCACTGGAGTCTGTATGCTCACCTCTGCCCAAGCACCAGCGCACAAGTCCTGGAATCGCCTGGTAAAAGCCGTATAGCGCACTCCGTCATTGACAGGCATAGCCTCCTCGTTCACCCTCATAAGGATTGCCCTCAATACCTCAATCGCGTGGCTCTGTATCTCCGTCTCGTTATCCTGGTCGTTGGTAAGCCTGTCTATGTAAAAGAGGTTCAGGGAGTAGGTCATCCATCCGTCTGTACCGCTATGAGTGCCAGGCACTATGGCGAATACCCCGTACTGAACACTTACCATCTCGTTCAGGCGGAGTACATCGTTCTCCAGGGTAGTCTTTATGCAAGGCACTTGCTGCGCCACCCCTTCAATTGCCGTGTATATCTCTCGTAGTGTCATCGCCCACAACATTTATCTTTGATGATCCTGCCTCTTGCCCCTCCGAGCCATATACTCGTGGAGGCTGCGCTATGGAGGTCTGCCCCTCCCTGGCAGGAGCAACCGCCCAACTCTGGGAAGTGGGTGCGGTTCTCTTTCAGCCAGTTCTGCATCTTCAGCCTGTAAGCATCCGCGTGGTGCTTCCAGTAGTCCTTCATCTGCCCCCTCTCATCAAAGGAAAGGCTTGTGCGGTGTTCATCGGTAAGCACATCCACGCCTCCGTTGCCCATCACCTGGCCTAACTCTATCACTATGTTTGAGAGTGTGGTATAAGTCAGGAAAGGCTGCACATATCTATCCAGGAGAATCTTGTAAATGCCGTTGGAGGTGTCCTCAATGCTCCCGTCCTCTACCTTGCTCTGTAAGGATGCCACCAGGCACTCCCCTAACACCTCGCATAAGTCCAAGTCCTGCGCCCTCTCCAAAGCAGGGAGGATATGCTTATCGTAGGTGTTATCATTCAGGCTGCTATGCGCCTTTATATAATCGCTTGAAGTTAATAGTATGCCCATATTTATAAGAGTTTTCCTGTGAGTGAATTGGCGTAGAGTGCGTGTCCGAGTGCGGTTGGGTGGCAACCGTCTGAATCTGCACACATAGTATTATTCCAGCCACCCTGCTCTCTCGGCATACCAAGCCCCAGACCGTCCACTACGGAATAGCCGTAATAGGTTGCGACATCATATATCGCAGTCCTGTACTCGTTCAGGCCCGCAATATGGCTCGGATAGGCGGACGCTGGCTTCGTGTAAGGTATCGGGGTTATGAAGATTACATCCGCAGACGGGTAGTTAGTCTGGATATACTCGCATATTGCCTTCATTGCACCGTACACCGTTGTCTGAACGGAAGGGGCATCCGCCCAACTGCCGACTGGCTGCCCCGTGCTCCAGTCGTTAGTGCCACCAGCAATGAGGAATATGTCTGCCGCACCCGTATAGGTCAGCACCCTGTTGCAAATGCTGTTTATATGGGTGTTGCATATCGTTGTGCCAGAATACGCCCTGTTGTCAAGTGTCCCCACCCCTGCTGCATCTGCAAAGAGTTTCACAAAGCAATCGGTTATCACTACATACCCAGGACTGGAGACTCCCATAGCGATACTGTCACCAAATGCCGCCAAAGTCTTACCAGAAAAATTTATCTGCCGTTTGATGCTATCCCACAGATGATATTTCTTGCTATCGGCATCAAGGCTCTGCTTAACTGCCTCCGAAACGGAAGCCATATCCAGGTTGTTGCTCGTAACTTTCAGCCACGCCAGTTCTTTCTGGGTGGTCGCTTCCTTTGCCCACACCAAAGCCTTATCTACCATATAACAGGCGGAGAATACTTTGGTAGTGCCTGCTGGTACGGTCAGAAGGTAGATATAATTCTCCGCATCATACACCTGTACATAGTTAGGTATATCCGTCATCGGAACGGAGGCGGTAGTATCATCTGCTGCAAAGATAAAGTATGAGCGATAGGAAATCGTGCCGTCTATAGTCAGTTTCAACAGGATTTTCTGCCCTGCGGTAACAGGAAAGGCAATCGTTGCAAGACGGTAGTAGGAGACGGTGCGGATAGACAGGTCGTTGTTCTCTATCTTGTATTCTTCATCGCTGAAAGTGATAGGTATGTCCGTTGTGCCTATTATCTGCGTTGAGCCATCAATCTGCTCTGCCTGAATATCCTCCAGTTTGACGGTCTGCTTTACCCAACTGCCGTTGTTATAGGAGAATGTCGCCCACTCCCCCTTGCCTACGGTCAAGCCGCTGAAATTAGCGTAAGTGCCTGTCGGGGCAATGTAGAAAATGTTGCTGTCTGGAGTGGTAGGCGGTACGGTGTCGGTGTCGCATACGCCAGCACAGAGCATACCAGCCTGTCCCATATCGGAAACCATCTGCAAGAGGACGGACTGCAAAGCCCCTCCCGTAATATCATTGGTATTGTTGTCGTAGATTGCAGCCGTTATCGCTGCTTCAAGGTTTGCGTAGTTTGCCATATTATTCTTCTTTTGTTTTCGGTATCTCTATCGTTACTGGCTCTCCGCCCCCATTGGCAAAACTGCTGCTGAAGGCCGAATTGAACGAAGCCAGTTTATCATACTCAATGTAAATCATATCGTAAATGGTGTAATTGTCAGTACATCTGCGCCATATATCTTCTCAAAGGCTCTCTTAAGCATATCCTGTCTCGGCGAAATCATCACCTTGTTGTAGAGTTTGAACAAGTCTGCAAATTCGGTGGTAGAGAAACCAACACGCGCCTCACTGGTCAGTCCAAAGAGGATAGGCTGCGCCTTGAAGGAAACAAATATCTGCTCCCTGGTTCTCTTTGCCAGTGCCTCGTATCTCTTATCAAAGTCATCGGAAGATATGCGCTCCAGGGTAGTGCGGTTAGTCACATTCTCGTTGAAGGAGAGCATTATGCGCCCTGCGTTATCAGCCCCATAGCCGTACTTTTCATTCAAGTCCCTCTCTATCTGTTCCTTCACTTTATCATCAGGGCTGCCGTTGTTGAAGTTAATAAGCAGAGAACCGAGGAAGTTGTTGGATATTTCATTGAGGTGGAAGGTGTCAATCTTGCGCTCTGTCTCTGCATCCGTCACGGCTGCGCTCCACAGAGGGGCAGGATATACGCCTCTGCCACTGCCGAGCATAAGCACTCCTGTGGCCTGGCGTGGATCATTCATAAAGGCCGGATAAACCACCGCCTTTGCGTTGCCATACCCTTTCCATCTCTCACAATACCAGAAACTCTGGTGGTCTTTGTCTGTGCGTACCCACTCGGCTGGAAGCCTCACCAGGTCAATCACCTCGCCCAGAGGGTTACGGATAACCTGGATAAAAGCATAGCCGAAGATGTACCAGTCACGGGTGGCCTCCCTCATCAGTTCAGAGGCTTTGTATTTGTCAAAGTCCACTGCGAGGGTGAAGTCATCACCCATAACGAAGTCCACATTGCCATCAATGATAGCCTTCAGGGTGCTGCAATTCTCATACAGACCGAGGAGGTACTGCGGATAGAGGTTATCGCTTCCATAAGTGACATACTTGCTGCCATCCCTCTGAATAGGCTCTGGCAGATTCTTCTCAATATATGGATCAAGGGCTGCGAAGCATACCTTGCTCTTGTTCTGTGTTATTTTCTTAACCGCCATACTGCTGGTATTTTTTCGTGATATTGTAAATAATCTGGCCTCTGCGGTTTATCTTTCCTACCTGGGCAACTCCCTGGTCATAGATAACCACTTGCGCCCCGTCTATGGTGCTTTTTCTTGGATCGTTCTCAAACACCTCCAGTTCTCCGTCAGCAGGGATGACATAATACTCATACTCCCCACGCGTCAAGTTCATAGGCAGAGGAAAGCGGTAAAAGTCCTTGCTCGTGCTTACATCTGTACCCACAGACACAAAGCACTCCTTTGTCATAGTATTCCGCCAGATAATCCTGTAAGTCATCTCTTTCTTTTTCAAAGCAAAGGGGCGATGCTGCCACCGCCCCTCCACCAATCAAACATCATATATGAACAACTACAACAAAGGGATTACGATACCTCCTCAACCACTCCAGAGTAAACCGTAGCATCATCAAACGGGTACGGAAGCACCTGGCTATTGTCCTGAAGGGTGATGCTATACTGGTTGGCCTCGGTCATTGCTGCACCACTCTGTGCGTTCTGTGCGCCCACAGGAATCACTGGGTTGTCATTGCCAAGAAGCCAAGCCGTGCCGTTGTTATCCACTGCTATCACCTGAACCTCGCCCTGAAGGAGTGCCTGGATTTCAGCCCTCTTGGTAGCATCCATCTTGCCGAAATTCATAACAAGCTGGGTTTGTACCATAGAGACGCCGGAAACGGCATCAATCTGGGAGGTAGAAGTGAAACTTGCTGCGCCTGGGCGGAAGTTGAAAGCCTTGTGCTTGGCTGCGCCTCCTCCTGCGGTATAGGTGGAGATTGCGCCAGAGGTGATGGTTACGACCTTCGCGTCATCAAAAGGAGCAATATACACCTTCTTCAAACCACCGAGGTTTCCACTGCAATCTTTCGCTAAACCATTTATAGTCTGTGTACAAGCCATTTTCTATCTCAATTTTTTAAGTTAATAAAAAGAGAGGGGAGGGTTGCTCCCCTTTCTCGTTTTACTGGCCGTAGATTACAACCTCGGTAGGGAATGCAATCTGGAATCCTGCGTTGGTGAGGAGTCTCAAATCCATCGCGTCATCCTTCCTCTCATACCAGAGGTCAAAGGTGCGAGGGCTGTCCTCAACATCGTAACCATAAACCAGGTTGGCTGGATCAGCACCCACGATGAGTTTGCTCTTGCTCTGCTCGGTAGCGGAGTTCAGTCCGTTAGCCTTAATCACACGGCAGTTAGTTCCTGGGAGTACGAACTCGGTTACAGGAACGCCTGGGTTGAAGTGGTAGAGGTTTCCGGCTACGAGGTTTGCCACTGCTGCGCGGAATACGGCTGAATCAACGAAGATAACGGCCTTATCTACAACTGCTTCAGGGATGGCCTGATATACCTCCCAGATGTTCTCCAGTGCGGTAGAACCAGTAGAAGCCTGGATGGTCTGGGATGCTGCGGTGAACTGCGCGAGGAGGCCAGTGATTGCAGGGTTAGATGCCTTGCCCTGCCAAGCGATAGTCTCCAGGGAGGCGTTTACACCCTCAATAATCTTGTTTGTGATGAACTCCTCAAAAGTGAGAACCTTATCTCCTGCAATGATGCTGTTTCTCATCCTCTCGGCAGTCCAGTAACCTACGAGGTCTTTGTAGCACCACTGCTTGTTCAGTTCAAGCATCTTGGTCTCAATGATCCTCTGTGAGAACTCATCATCTCCGGCTGCGGTGAATCCGCAAGTTGCTCCGTCTCTCCAAGTTACATCTACATCCAGGATGTTAATTGCTGCGCTGCCCTTTACTCCAGGCTGGTGGCGGATTACATCCAGGGTTGTTCCACGGAGGATAGCCTTTCCAAGAAGTTCTCCTCTGTTCTCCTCAACATAAGCAGTGAGGTTGCTCAAATCAAATGCCATAATCTATTCGTTTTTAATTGTTTATAATCTATCTCTTTGCTCCCTCTGCAAGTTTTGCCAGGAATGCGTTGTGTTTGTCTGTGTAAGTCTCTTTCTGGGTGGCTTTCACCTCCTCGTGGGCTGGCTTGGCTGCGCTCATATTGCGGAGGGTTTCTTCGGTGTTGTCTGCCTTACCTTCCAGGGCTGCTACCCTGTCTTTCAGTTCAGCGATTTCCTCTTTCTTGTGTTCCAGTTCGCCCTTGATGCGCTCCACTTCGGCTGCGAGGTTATGAATATCCACATCATCTGCTATCTCACCTTCAGGCTCATTTACAGGCTCTTCTGCCTCTACCTCTGCCTTTGGCTCTGCCTCGGCTGCCTCGCGGATTTCAGATACTTTGCTATCTACCACCACGATTGTCCGACCATCTTCTGCGGTATATTCGCCATCCTCTACATCGGTTATCTCTCCATCTTCGTGGAGGAGGTAAACATCCTTTCCTACCTCCAGTTCGCCATCGTAAGTGATAACGCCTTTATCGGTAGTGATTGCTGCGTTCTTGACCAGTAACTTGGCCAGGAGTTTCTTCAGTTTTGTACTCATATTGCTTTCTTTGTTAGTTTCGTGCATCTCAAAGAATCCCTCCAGGGAGAAGCCACGGAGGATGCCCTCTTTGATCCAGTTCCAAATCTCCTCATCGGCTATATGGAACTCGGCAAAGAGACTGCCATCCTCTATGTCCTCAAATCCTTTTGGGCTGATACCTTTTGCGGAGTCTTTGATAAAGAGTTGCACCATCTGAACGCCTCTCACCTCCTCACCGCAATGCATAAGATTTACGCGGTTCTGTCGGTTCTCTGCCAGGTACTTCTCTGCCATCTGGCGTATGGTGGCTGCGCTGAATCGGGTGTAATACTCTCCGTGTTCTGCGTCTATGCGGTAAATCGGGAAGTCTGCCCTCATAACCACGCCCACGATGAGCCTCTTCTCCTCATCGGCCATCTTCACCAGGGTGCGCTTTCCGAATTTCTGGAAGTCGCTCTCTACCGCAGGTAAGTCCACCAGCGATATGCGGAGCATTCCGCAACCCTCATCAGTTATCATATCCTCGTAGAGAGGAAGTCCGTTAAAAAGTGCCATACACTTGTATGTAGGCAAATCGCCCAATTTGTTGCAGAAGTGCCTTTGTTTGGGGTTATCTCCCACAGACTAACCACTTTATCAGTCAGCGCGTTATCTGCGCTCAAAGTGGCCTTCTTTTTTTTCTTTCCCCTTTCTTTTTTTTCTTTTTTTTCTTCAAGAAAAAATATGGGGGATTATAGGGGGTAAGTAAGAGAATGAGGTAAGGGGATTATAAGGGGAACACCTAAAGAGAGAGGAAGGGGGAATGTAAAGGGGGAGAAGAAAGGAGGGTGACAAATAAACGCCCGTTAACGCTCGTATGCGCTCGTTAGCGTTCGTATGCGATTGCCACCAATTGCTACCAATTGCAACCATTTGCATACAATTGCACAAAAAAAAGAGGGTTTCCGTATTGAGAAAACCCCCGTTAAAACCCCTGGGGTTATTTATCCAAAACCCCTATGGTTATTTTGTGAAAACCCCTATGGGGTTAGAAAGTAGTTTCCTCCTCCCTAACCCTTACGCGGTTGCCACTCTCCTGGATGTCGCTTTCAAGGATGTAAACCCTGTTATTGCGGTTCAGTTCTTCCTGTTCGGTATCGGTAACCACCTGGCGCGTGTAGTCCATAGGCGTGGAGAGTCCTTCTATGTTCGGGATAGCCAGGGCAGTTGCTCCACCGCCTCCGCCATCAGAGTTTCCGCTTGTATCTACACTGCGTATCTTCTGCACTTCGGCAAATCCAGCAGTCAGAGCCATAGTTGCGTTTATTGCTGCCTGTACAGGAGCCATCCACGCCATAGGCCCTGCCTCCGCCCACTGGTTCATACCAGCACGGAATCCGGCAACGGCAGACGCAATCGTATCAATTGTGGCAGCAGCGATAGCGAAACCCTTGCCGAGTTTGGTATTCTCGCCCATAGCCACGGAGAGGTTTTTCAGGATAGAACTTGTGCCACTCGCCATATTCTTGGTGGCAGTCTCCCTGGCTTTCATCAGCTTCTCGTGGGATTTCTTGGCTTTCTCATCCTGGGCTTCCTGTGCTTTCCTCTGCGCCTCCAGTTCTGCGTATATCTGCTGCGATTCCCTCTTGCGGATCTCCGCCATCCTCTCCTGGTGTTCTTCTTCAAGCAGTTCGGTGTCAAGACCATACTGCTCAAAGAGTTTCAGCCTCTCTTTGTAGCGGAGTTCTTCAAGTTCCAGATCAGAGAGTTGGCCTCGCTGCAATTCATCGTACATAGCGGTGGCCTTCTCCAGTCCCTTATCGTATTCCTCCTGCGCGGTCTGTGCCTGGGCTACCATCTTATCCACCTCGCCCTGCAACTCGCGTAGTGCTTCGGCCTGGAGTTTCACCGCCTCGGTATCTTCTTTCCTGGCTGCGGTGGAGGCTTTGGTGGAAGCAGTGGTCTTGTCTATATTGTTGCGTAGAATATACTCATTGTCTGCTGCATTTTGCGTCTCCGTATCAAGGTTCTTGGCTTCCTCTTTCAGACTGGCAATGCTCTCCTCCAGTCCTTTTACCTTTCCGCCCATACCGAACATATCCCTCATCGCATCGCTTACAGGAAGGATATACTGGAGGACAGAGAGGACTGCCCTACCTATGCGCTTCCACCATACTTCCAGGTCTGCCAGTTCAGCCTCCTGGTCTGCTATCTTCTGATTGGTCTGTTCCAGTTGATCCTTTAGCCTTGCAGTCCTGGTAGCAGCCACCTCAATCTCATCTGCACCCATAGCAGACATAAGTTTCAGGGTGCGCTCCAGTTCTGTCCTTGCTCCATCCAGGGACTTGCGGAAGTCATCCGTCTGGTCTATCACCTCCTGGTATGGTGTCTTGGCTGCCCCTATCGCCTCCTTCAAGTCATCCCAGAACACAATCAGAGTGCCGAGTACGGCTATGAGTGCGCCCATAGGGTTGGCTGCAATCGCTGCCCAGAGTTTCTGCACCGCCTCAAACGCCTTATCTATACCGCCCTGGAGGAATCCGAACAGAGAGGTCATCTTCGTGATTGGCTGCCCAACGGAAACACCCATCTTGCCAAAGGCATCCACAATAGAGTTGGTGTAGTTTCCCACATTATGCTGGAAGTTGCCTATGCTCTCATTGGCATCGTTTATCCTCTCTTTGAGGGCGTTTATCTCCTTGCCCAACTGCGCCCTCCGTGCCTCATCGCCTGTGGCTTTCCACTGGTCTTTCAACTGACGCAACCGCGCGGTCATCGCGTTGAAACTCTCGGCTGCATCTGCGGTGTACTTCTTGGAGGAGTTCATCACCTCGGACATATGCCTTTGCAGCACATTGATCTTCTCCGCCTCGGTGCGGTAGTCCTTACCTTCCAGCTTCAGACGGCTCACCTCCTCGCGGAGTCCTGCGATAGCCTCGCGCACATCTTTGATGGTGGCGGTCTCTACATTGATTATCTCTTTCAGTTCAATAGCCATATCTCTCTCTTATTTAATAACTTGTGTATGCCTCTTTATCTGTAACCCTTATAAATTCGCACTTGACTGGCTGCACCTTCGTGGC
>Ga0310695_10003936_pt1 | contig 28229 bp, 24 predicted proteins | sample RumenRJG_04DNA_FD_203882 | JGI IMG/M metagenome (GOLD analysis project Ga0310695, IMG submission 203882) | Bovine rumen microbial communities from Lethbridge, Alberta, Canada - RJG_04 (v2) (version 2) | ecosystem: Host-associated > Mammals > Digestive system > Stomach > Rumen | place: Canada... | reverse complement strand
ACGATCGCCTTGAACAGCGTATTGCAAAGTGCGGTAACCCGGTGTGCATGGGCATGGACCCTGTGCTCAAGCTCATCCCGCTCGAAGGCACTCCCGAAGACCGCATCAAGCGCTTCTATTCCGACATTTTGGAATGCTGCCTTAAGCGTAATGTGCAGCCGGCTGTCGTAAAGCCGAACAGCGCTTATTACGAATGCGTGAGTGTGCAGTCGATGCTTGTGTTGCAGCAGCTCATTGCCGATTACAGAAGTGCTGGCATCCCGGTTATCTTGGATGCAAAGCGCGGTGACATTGGCAAGTCCAGTGCCGCCTACGCCAACGCCGCTTACGATGTTTACCGTGCAGACGCCGTGACCGTCTCTCCGTGGATGGGTGCCGATTCCGTCGGTCCGTTCATCCGCGAAAATAGCGAAAACGGTGCCTACGTGCTCCTCCGCACAAGCAACAAGGGCGCTCACGACTTCCAGGATCTGAAGGTTCGCGATGCCGCAGAAGCCTTCTACTCCGTTGCAGACAAGATTGTGGAATGGGACGCAGGCAAGGGCTACCTCGGTGCTGTTGTCGGTGCCACCAATCCGGGCGAACTCGAAAACATCACGCGTTACATGTCTCAAGAGAAGAAGTACGAAATCCCGTTCCTCATTCCGGGCGTGTCCATTCCGGGTGTGCCGGGCGGTCAGGGCGGCGATGCCAAGACGGTTCTCCAGGCTATCCAAAATGGTGGCGGCAAGCGCAAGTTCCATGTGCTCAACTCGAGCAGTGGACTCAACTTCGCTTGGCAGCGTAACGATACGCCGGCAAACTATGCGAACGATTGCGTCGATGCACTCGAAAAACTCGCAGAGGCTTGCCAAATTTAATTCTTCTAAGACGTCATCCTGACCCTGGAGCGTAGCGATAGGGGAAGGATCCAGGGCATTACTTGATGGATTCTTCGACTACGTGCTTCGCACTTCGCTCAGAATGACGTGATGAGATGTTTATGCGTTATATCCTTAGCTTCATAGTTGCCGTTGTGGTGATCGCGGTTGCGTTTCATTACGCAAAGCCGTTGCCTGGCACGAACTTTGACGAGTCCTTCTTGCCGAAGGCTTCGTCTGTTCGCTATGTAGCCGCAGGGCATGACGCATCGGTAGCGGGGCTCTTCTGGATCAAGGGCCTCACCGAACTCGGTGAAAGCTACCTCACCGGCAAGGAATATGCGTATCTCGGTCATGTCGCTGAACTCTCGACGAGCCTGGATTCGCTATTCTACACGCCGTATTATTTTGTCGGTGGCGTGACGCCCGTAGATGCTCCCGATACTTCGGACTTCTCGGTACTCCGCCGTGCGACTCGCGTTTATCCCGAGAACTGGCGCCTTTCGCTTTATTTTGCACTCCGCCTCGCACGTGGCCCGTTCCCCAACAGGACCGAAGCCGCCAATGTGATGCGCAAGTATTTCGATAGCCCGGATACGACGATTCCTGATCACATCCGCACGATATACCGCAGCTTTGAACTCGACTCTATGCAGACCGAGACTGCGCTTGAAACAATTTTGAATGACGTGATGCAGCCACGTTTCAAAAAATTCCGTGCAAGCTTTTATACAAAGATTCTCAAGCTCCTCGGTTACAAGGGCTTGATTGCCAATTACGACAAGGACGAAAATTATCAGAAAGTCAAGTACCTTGTCGATGGCATGGTCGAAGGCCGCATCCCGCCGGTTGTCGTTTACAACCGCCTTCTCGCCATGAAAAAAGTCGAAGAACCCGTCGCAGATTCTTCTGCCGCCGATACGGCTAAAGTAAGTGTCGCGGATTCTACTGCATCTACGTCACCCTGAGCAAAGCGAAGGGTCCAGTCAAATCTCGTAATATAATTTCGAATCATTCTGCGCAGCGTTTAGTGTTGTTGGGCAGTCCCATCAGCTCGAATGCTGTTTTGCAGCGGTCGAGCAGCTTACGTGATTCTGATGGATTGGACTTGCTTAAGTATTTACCGCGGTGGTAGAGAATATTTGCGGTTGTGTAGGGCGTATTCGACTTGACGGATTCTTTTTCTGCCTTGCGGTAGATCTTGTCTGCGTCGCCCAGGTTCAGCATGTCGGTCAGGCGGGCGTCGGTCCAGTAGTAGATTCCCGTGTCGTCATCAAGGCGCTTGTCGACCATCTTGAGGGCCTGTTTGGCTTTCTTCTCGTTGCGCACACCTGCGTAGGCGATGGCGCATTCCGAATAGAACGAACCTTGCAGCTCGTCGTCGAGTCTGTCTAGTTCATCTTCACTAACGCTCTCGCAAAGCGAAACAGCTTCGCTGTACTTTTCGGTTGCGTTTTTTAAGGCGGCCTTCGCCTTCACGAGCATGATTTTTGTTGAACGGTCCAAATCTTCGGCTTGTATGTAATACAGCAGTGAATCTGCAAGCTCGAAGTCCAGGCTCATGGTGCGGACTTGCCCCATGGCGATGAATATGCGGCCTTCGGATCGTACGTCCGCTTCTTTGCGGCTTGCGACAAGGGCGCGTTCCAGCTGCGAGTACCCTTTGGCGAATTTGCCTGCCTTCAACGACTTCTGTGCGCGGGCGGCGAGCGTTGCCGATTCTGAGGCAAATGCGGAAATTCCGCTAAGCGCTATGCAAAGGGCGATTTTCAAAGATTTCGTTACCATAGAGTCTCCACGACAAAGGGAACGGAATCATGCTTTGGAATATTGCTTCTGAAAAGCCACATCTTGGACATGCCGTTAATCAAGTCGTCAGCACTCTGCAATGTGTTTTCTGTCGTGTTCATGAAGTCTTGCAGGCCGGTCGTGACTGTACCGAAATCGGTGACAAGATTGTCGACTCGTCCGACGGTGGAATCCATGGAGTTCAAAAGCGAGGTGACTTGGCCCGGCAGCGGCTTGAAGTCTTCGAGCAGATTGCCTACGTTGTTTGTGACTTCGTTTGCGCGGCTAATGAGCGTCGGAACGTCGGTCTTCATCGTATCAAGCAGGAATGATGTCTTCTTCAGCACGTTCTTACCGAGGTACGTGATTTCGTCAAGTCGGTAAAGCTGGCGGTTCAGGTTGTCGTAAAGGGCGCGGGATCCGAACAGTGCGCCCATGGTTGTGCCTGTATCAAGAGCCATTGTCACGAGTTCGTCGGCGGCGTCCACGAGGCGGTTCACGCGGCCCAAAAGTTCGTTTGCCGTTTCAATGACGGTTTCGATATCCTGGGCCTTGCCTGCCGATAAGGTGTCCCTGTCTTCTAGTACGCGGCCTCTATTTTTTTTGATGTCGATATTGATGACACGGGCCGAAATCAGGTTCTGGTCTCGGATGGCAAATGCTTTCGCGCTGTCGGTGATGAGGTTCTGGTATTTCTTCTCGATGGTGAATTCCATGAGTGCGCTATCGGATATGGCTCCCGTAGCGTCTTGCTTGATGGACACGTTGGTTACTCGTCCGACATCGACACCGCTAATTTGTACGTTCGTTCCTTTTTTAAGGCCCAGCGCCTTTTCGAATGTACTGTAAAGCTTGTACTCATCCTTGATGATACCGTTGGTCTTGTCGTAAAGGTAGTGGTAAAGCACCAGCGAAAAAATCATGATGGCGACAGTGCTAATAACGCCGACCAAAAGGCCGGACATCTCCATCCAGTTAATCTGTTTTATCTTTTGAAATGCCATTGCTTTCGTGAAATATAAATAGATTATATTGTCAAATTGAATTTAATTGTTTTTTTTCGAGGAAATATGGATTTTTTTGAATTTTTGAATACTGCCGTGACGCCGTACCATACTGTAGACGCGTTGAAGTCGTTTTTTGAGGCCAATTCTTTTACAGAAATTGAGCTAGGCGTGAATCTTGAGCCTGCAAAAGCTTATTTCGTGTGCCGTGAGGCTTCTGTCATTGCGTTCCGTACGCCGAAAGCGTGGAACGAATTGTCTCGATTTAGGATTGCGCTTGCACATACGGACTTCCCGACGCTCAAGATTTCCCCGAATCCAGATGTCGTCAATGCGGGCATATGTACGCTCCATACGGAGGTTTACGGATCTCCTCTTTACACGAGCTGGCTTGACCGCGACCTTGGTTATGCGGGGGCGCTTGCGTACGTAGATGCGGACGAGTCGAATACGCTCAAGACGAAACTGTTCCGCGGTGATAAACTTTTCAGGATTCCGCAGTTGGCAGTCCACTTGAACCGTGGCGTGAACCAGGACGGCCTCAAGGTCAATCCGCAGATCGATTTTAATGCTTTGTGGTCGGGCGCTTCGGAAGGTAACGCTTCTGAAAATCGCAAGAACTTTTTTGCGAAGGCGCTTGAAAAGGAACTCCCTGCGGGAGCGCGCTTGATTGATTTCGATGTGCAACTTTTTGATGCACAGCCTGCAAATCGCGGTGGTTTTAACGACGAATGGATTTATTCGGGCAGGCTCGATAACTTGAGCAGCTGCCATGCGATTGCCGAAGCGATTGTTGGTGCAAAGTCGGCAGAAAACGATTGCCTTGTCGCATGTTTCTTCAATAACGAAGAGGTTGGCTCAATCACTCGCGAAGGTGCCGCGAGCAACTTCTTGAAGAGCGTTTTGGATTCTTCGACTTCGCTCCGCTCCGCTCAGAATGACGAGTCGCACTCGTCTCTCGCCTCTCGTCTTTCGTCTAGTATTGCCCTCTCCATTGACATGGCACATGCTGAGCACCCGAATCACGTGGAAAAACACGAACCGAATCATGCGCCACTTTTGGGTAAGGGAATTGTACTCAAGATAAACTCACAAAAACGCTATGCAAGCGACTTGATGAGTTCTGCGCAACTTCGTCTGCTTTGTGAAAAGGCAAAAATCCCGCTTCAGGTGTTCATCATGCGAAACGACATGCCATGCGGCAGTACAGTCGGTCCGACTGTTTCTGCAAGTCTCGGGATCCCGACGGTCGATATTGGCGAACCTATGCTCAGCATGCACAGTATCCGCGAGATGATGGCCACAAGCGACCACGATGATATGATAAAGCTCGTTAAAGCGCTTTATCGCTAGCCTTTCTGCGGTAGAACCCCGCTAATGGCTGGTTTACAATGGCGCTTAGCGGGGAATACTTTATGGCTAGGTAAATGATGGCAATCAGCGCTACGGAGAATAAAGTCAACGTGCTGGTGAACAAAATATATTTCGGATCATTTGCGGGCAGCTTGTAAACGCTAGTCCACCATTCTTGACTGATTATGTGCCGGAAGATGGGGAATGCGAGTACTTGATGGAATGCCAGAAGCGCGAGGTTCATCTCGACCGGTTTTGCCAAAATCGGATTTGTGATTCCTCGGCAGATGAGGATAAATCCTAAAGAACCGATAATTGCGTTTGGAAGCGTGATGTAATACGGAATGTACACGCGATGGAACATTTCGAGATGCCTGTGGCTTAACCCGTAACTGTATTGGCTGATAAAGTAAGTCGCTGTCAGTAAGGCTATGCCCATGATAAAAGCCCGCAGTCGCACCTTTGTCAAGAAATTGTACAGTCCTGAAAGTTTTTGGTGATGGAACGCAAAGCCTATGTAAGTGAATATTGTTCCGAAGAGTGCAGCATCAAAATTCCAGACTAAAGGAACGTTGTGGAACTGGTTGAAGATAATCCCGACGCCAAGAAGTAAAAGCGACAAGACTCCCATGAGCCAAAGCCTGCCCTTGGCTAAACGGTGAAAGCCAAACAGTATGATATCCGTGAAAAACAATGCCGGCAAGAACCAGATGGCGAACAATCGAATTTGATTGATGACATTTGCGATGCCGATAAGCAGAAAATGGTCCGGGATGGGGTTGTTCAGAAGCCATTTGACGAACAGATCCGCTAGGACGCACAAAATTCCAAGCCCGAACATCGGGATGATGTAACGCCTAAGCTTTGTCGTGAGAAAATCGCCAAATTTCTGATTTTCAATCCTCAGCGTCATTCCGTTCAGGATGAAGAACACTGGCAGGTGGAATGCGAATGCAAATGCGACAAAGTTACTTTCTTTGGTCCCATGCGCGAATACGACCAAAATCATGGCCAAAAATTTTGCAACATCGATGTATTCTATTCTTTTGGGTTTCATGGCGGATCTTTATGGGGGTAACTTGTGAAAATATAGACTTTTCCCGTGAAATGCATGAATCCGTATAATTATTTCTGCGTATATCAACAGAAATGCCAAGACGGAATGTCCTGGCATTGAGTGTGGAGTTTGTAAGTTGCTGATCTTTCAAATCAATGTCCTGGGACATTTTTGATAGAATTTAAAGACTTGGTTGTTTTTTGCCTCTTTTGATGCAAAAGTCTGAATGTTTTCATGTTGTTTTGCTGTGTTCATAAATTTAATAACAAATTATCTTAAATGCTTTAATTATTTGTGTAAAATGATACTTTACGTGTAAGAACTTGTTTGTGATTGTTGTTTGATTTGTATGTAAATAAAAATAAACATGAGCGAGGGAGGTACTCTAAAAAATTGAGCCTGAATAATTAAGATCTTGCTCTGTTGATTGATGAAAGTACTGTATTGTAGCTTTTTAAATGAGACATAAAAACTTTGTTTTAGAACAATTGTTATTATTGCACCCATGCAAAACGAAACATTTTTTGAACAACTCTGGAAAAAAATGCCACGTTCGTCCTTGATGGGGCAGTTCGTGCGATACTTGGTGACGGGCGGGTTTGCCTTTGTGGTCGATTTCTTGCTATATGCTTTTTGCCTTTACGAGCTGAATTGGCATTACTTGGTTGCAAATTTGGTTGGACTGGTTGCTGGGCTTATCATCAATTACGTCATGAGCGTGGCTTGGGTCTTTTCGGAATGCAAACGTGTTCTTGAAGACCGAAAAACTGTTGAATTTGGTGTATTTGCGATAGTTGGAATTATTGGAGTTGGGATCAATGAATTGCTGATGCTCTTGATGGTGGGGATGCTGGATGCAAATGAGATGAAATCGAAAATTGTAGCAGCCATCTTGGTTTTGGTGTGGAATTTTGGAGCCCGAAAGATGGTGCTTTTCCGAGAACGGAAAGACGTTTAAAAGTTTTAGGATTGTAGGAAGGATAAAATAATGACAGAACGTAATTTTACGAAAATTGCTGTAATTGCTGGTGCTGGCCCTGCGGGTTTGACTGCGGCGCTTGAACTTTTGCGTACGACAGATGTAAAACCTGTGATTTTTGAAGCGGAAGATGTTGTTGGCGGTATTTCGCGGACGGCGCGTTATAACGGCAACCGTATGGATATTGGTGGCCACCGCTTTTTTAGCAAGAGCGATACAGTAATGGACTGGTGGCAGGGGATTCTCCCGCTGCAAGGATCTGCGAGCAAGGATGATATAGCGATTGGTCGTTCGGTTCCGCTTGTAGAGGGTGGCCCTGATCCTGAGCAGACGGACTACGTGATGCTTTGCCGCAGCCGCCTTTCTCGAATCCTTTTCTTGCGCAAACTGTTTGATTATCCGGTGAGCCTGAATGGTGACACGATCCGCAATCTCGGACTCTGGCGCATGATGAAAATCGGCCTCAGCTATCTCAAGGTGCAGTTGCTGCCTGCGCGCAAGGAAAAAAGTCTCGAAGATTTTATGATCAACCGCTTTGGCGTGGAGCTTTACCGCACGTTCTTTCGCGACTATACCGAGAAGGTCTGGGGCGTACCGTGCAGCAAGATTAGCCCGGACTGGGGCGGTCAGCGCATCAAGGGCCTCTCGATTACAAAGACTGTAATTCATGCGGTGAAGCAGATTTTTGCAGGCAAGAAAAAGGCTGAATCGGGGAATGTCAACGGTGCCGATATACGCCAGAAGGATACGGAGACTAGCCTCATCGGTCAGTTCCTTTACCCGAAATTTGGCCCGGGACAGCTTTGGGAAACGGTCGCCGAAAAGGTCCTGGAACTCGGTGGCGAAATCCGCATGAACTCCAAAGTTGTAGGTGTGAATCGCGATGCAGACGGCAAGACCGTTGAAAGTGTCGTTGTCGAAAGCCGTAACGCAGGTGGCGATATCGTGACGGAATCTGTTCCTTGCGATTATTTCCTCTCGACCATGCCGGTGAAGGAACTTGTTGCCGCAATGGACAGCGAAAAGAATCCTGTGCCTGCGGAAGTTCGCCGCGTGTCCGATGGCCTTGTGTACCGCGATTTTATTACAGTCGGCCTGCTTCTGGATAAGCTTGAAATCAAGAATCCGGCGAAGCCAGGCTCTCCTGAAAGCAAGCTCAAGTTCGTTGCCGATAACTGGATTTACGTGCAGGAATCCGACGTGAAGCTCGGCCGCATCCAGATTTTCAACAACTGGAGTCCGTATCTGGTTGCAGACCCCGAAAAGGTCTGGATTGGCCTTGAATATTTTGCGACCGAGGGCGATGAAATGTGGCGTATGCCCGACGCGGACTTCATCAAGTTTGCCATTGCGGAACTGGATAAGATTGACGTTGCAAAACCAGAGTCCGTTCGCGATTCTGTAGTGTTCCACATCAAGAAGGCTTACCCCGCTTACTTCGGGACTTACGGCGAATTCGGCAAGGTGCGTGACTACGTGGACCCGATCGAAAACTTGTTCCTCATGGGGCGCAATGGCATGCACAAGTACAACAACATGGACCATAGCATGCTTGCTGCCATGGAAGTCGTGAAATGCATTCGCGAAAATAGTACCGACAAGACTGCCCTTTGGAATGTGAACAGCGAAGAAGAATACCACGAAGGTAAAAAGTAATGCGAAAATTCGTTAGACGGGATCTGCCCCTGATTTTTGGGATGGCGCTTTTTGTCCTCATGTCGTATGCGTTCAATCCCGAAATCAAGAATGTTGTACTGCATAGGAACGGGACCGATTTGGAAACCGCCTTGCCGGTCAGCATTCCGATGGCGTCAGGGGAGAATTTTTCCATTGACATGGATGTTTCCGCAGGCTTTGCAAGTGACTTTTACTTGAACATCCATCCAGATGACTGCGTTATAGAACTAGTCGTCAACGGCGTTAAATTCCCGGTTGAAAGTTATCCTGGCTATTGCAGCTGGAATCGGGGATTTGTGCTCGACAAGGCTGAAATAGTGAAGAACCTTGGCAAGGAAGTTTCTGACTTCCATGTCAGAATGTCTTTGCGGAATGGCGGTGGCCTGGGCGGCCTTACGGCGGTCATCAATGGCGGCGGGTTCATGCTTGGATTTTTCACGGTAATGTTCTTTGTGCTGCTTGGGGCCTTGATTTTCTCGGTTGGAGCGCGATTCAACATCAGGCGCAGCTTGCTTGTGATCTTTTTTATCGGGCTTCTGTTGCGCGTGGGCTATGGCCAAGAGACATTTTATGACCAGCGCGGTCACGATGTTGGCGGGCATGTGCATTATATGAAGATTATCGCGGAGCAGAATCGAATCCCTTCATCGAATGAATGCTGGACCTGCTATCATCCGCCGGTGTATTTTGTCTTGAGCGCTGGCGTCTGGAAGATGGCGAACCTGGTGCAATGTGCCCCGCAAAATGCCGTCAAGTGGTTTGACTTGCTCATATCGTTTGTAGCACTTGGATTTGGACTTGCCTGCCTCAGGAATATCCTGGAAGGGGCGCCTCTTTTTGCGGCGGCTCTGTTGTGGAGTGTGTGGCCAAGCTTTATCCTTGCTTCGCCGAGGCTTGGGAACGATATACTCTTTTACGCGATGCATGCTGTTGCCTTGTGGGGCTGCCTTAAGTATATCCGCACAGGTTTTGGAAAGTATTTCATAGTCGCTGTTGTGGCTTCTTTTATTGCGTATTGGACGAAATCGACTGCAGTCGTGACTTTTGGGGTTCTTGGGATTACGGCCTTGCTTCAGCTTTTCAAGAATCCGCGTACGTGGAGCCGCTCGGAACGTGTTGCCGCAGGTCTCTTTGTTGCGGCTTCTGTTGCGGTGGCATGTGTGGCGTTGACGCACGATGTCGTGGGGAATGCCGGCGGTAATGACAATTCGGTACTTGTTCGCAACAATCCCGGGAACTTCCTGTTCTTTGATTTGCGTACATTCTTGACGCAGCCCTATACGGACCCGTGGCACGATGAGCTTGGACGCCAGTTCTTCTGGAATTACCTCGCGAAGACTTCCCTGTTTGGCGAATTCAAGTTGCTCGAATCGCCAAAGGGCCTTTGGCTTGCATCGATCGTAAGCGCATGCTTTGTGGCCCTTCTGGGCTTTGGCCTTCGCGGATTCTGGAAATCCAGATGGGACAAGGTGCAGGTTGTTGTCGCTGCACAGGCGTTCCTTTTCTTTGCCGCGATGATCGCCCTTCGCCTGAAATATCCGTTCTCTTGCAGCAATGATTTCCGTTACATTGTACCGGTTCTTTTGAGCTGCCTGCCTTGGGTGGGTTATGGCTTTTGTGGTGATGGCGTCTCGCGCAAATTGAAAGTGTGTGGCTGGATGGTTACTTTGGTTTTTGTTGTTTGCAGTTCCATTTTAATGATGAGTCTATAGCATGTTCATGTACAAATACCGAAACAACTTGAAGCTATTCCTCTTTTGGGGAATCATTTGTTTGCTTGCGAATATTGTCTGTACTGCCGGTTCGGCCTATGATGGGGATCAGGGCTACTGGGCTGGCTGGGTGCAGCAGCTGATGGACCGTGGCTTTGGCGGTTTTTCTGGAAACTATCCGCCGCTTTATGTCCTGTGGCTTTGGGTTGTTGCAAAAGTCCATTCCTTGTTTGGAGTTGCTGTCGGTAAGACATTTTTCTTGAAGTTCATTTGCCTTTGGCCGGTTTTCTTTGCACACCTTTTCCTTGTCGATTGGCTTTGCCGCCTTGTGGGTAGGTTTAGTTATCCGCAATGGAAAAAGCACTTGCTGATTGCCTTTGTGGCGCTGAATCCGGCATTGCTGCTGGATGGGCCTGTCTGGGGTCAGGTGGATCTGTTCCCGGTGGTAATCGCTGCTCTTGCGATCTATTGCGTGTACCGTCCGCGCTATATCTTCCTTGCTTCGATGCTGTATGTGCTTGCGCTGTTGTCAAAGTTCCAGATGATTGCGTTCTTGCCGATTTTCGGAGGGTTGTTTATTCGCAACTGGAAAACTTCCTGGAAGGGCCTCCCGCTTGCTGTTGCTGGGGCCGCCTTGGTGCTCTTGCCTTTTATTGTTGGCGGAAATTTGCAGCCAATGCTTTCCAGGGCCTATATCCAGACGATGAGTCAGTATGCGTATGCCACTTACAATGCTGCGAATATGTGGTTTATCCTCGTTGGAAATGTCGCGCCCGACAATGTCCCGATCTGGGGCGTTAGCGCTGATGGCTTGGGCTTCTTGTTGAAACCGATTGTTTTAGGAAAAATCCTTTTTGTCATTATTTCTGTTTTTACTTTGGTCAAGTCAATCCTGTGCAAGAATTTGCGTACGGCGTTTGCCCTTGCCGCTTTGAATGGCCTTGCGTTCTTTGAGCTGCTCCCGGGCATGCACGAACGCTATTTGACCTATGCGGTTCCAATGGCTCTTTGCTGGTTTGTACTTGACATGCGCCGTGGTGGAATCCCGTGCCTCCTCATATCGCTTGTCTCTGCGCTGAATGTGAACATGATCAATTCGTTCCGGGGATCGGATGTCTGGATGATCATTTCTGTAATGGCGTGTGCCGCTTTGGTCATTTCGCTTTTGGTAATTGCGGCTCCGAAATGGGCAAATGCAGTTGTGAATGCTGTTAGCCGGGTTTCCTTGCCGTCCTGGCTGCCTTATGTAATGCTGTCGGTTGTTGTTCTGATTGAAGGTGGAATCCTTGCTTATCGCAGCCGCCCGGTTCTTCCGCCCAAAGGCGATAATATTGTCCTCTTGACGAGCTTGAACTGGATTAAGACGGAACAGAGCTATAAGAGTCCGCAAATAAATAAATCCGTGGATTTTCATGATCTTGTTGCAGGAAACAGAATCTACAAGTTCGGTATCGGTGCTCATGCTGCGTCAAAAATCCTTATGGAACTTCCCGAGAATGCAGATACGTTGTTCGTGGGCGCAGGAATCGATGCGGAATGCCGCGATGATGGTAGCGCTATATTTATTATCAACGTGGATGAAAAAGAAGTATGGCGAAGCGGCCTTATGCGTGGACGTGGCGACGTTGCGCTTGTGCAAATTCCCTTGCAAGGCGCCTCCAAGCTTGAACTCGAAACCGACCCGGATGGCTCCAATAGCTGTGACCATACGGACTGGCTGAACGGATATATCAAATTGAGATAAGCCCGTTGCCTTTTTATCGGTTCTTTTTGTATATTCTTTACGTTGATTGAATTTTTATGGCGTAATACCTGTAATGAAGGCGTGAAATGCGATTTTTTTGGACTGCTTTCCTGATTTTTTCTGTATCGCTTTGGGCGCGGCCCATCAACGATGGCAATAAGCTCTTTGCCGCTGGCGATTATGCCGGCGCGCTCGAAAAGTACATGAAGGCCCGCGAAGCGGAGCCCGCAAATCCGCTTTTGTTCTACAACATTGGAACATGCCAGTACAAGCTTGGCAATTTTGAAGAAGCCAAGAAGGAACTCGAAAGTGCCGTGCGCATGCCGGACAAGAATATGGCCGCGAAGGCGGCGTACAACTTGGCAAATACGCATTTCCGCGTGGGCGAGAAGGCGCAAGAACCGAGTGCCCGCATTGCGGCTTGGCGTGAATCGGTCGCTTATCTGAAAAAGGCGATTGACCTCGATAACGATTTCGAAAACGCCAAGAAAAACGTCGAAATTGTCCAGCGCAAGCTGAAAGAAGAACTTGACAAGCAAAAAGAAAACAAGGACCAGAACCAGGATCAGAACGACCAGAAACAACCTCCGCTGAGCGATAAAGCAAAGCAGGTCTTGGCTCGTGCGCTCCAGCTCTGCAAGGATGGCAAGTACGCCGAAGGCAAGCAGATGCTCGAGAACCTGATTGCCGAAGATGAAACCGCAAGCCAGTTGAGCGGTCACGTGCAGCGCATTGACGACGTCATCGAAATCAAGGCCGGCCGTAAGCCCAAGACGAAGATTGACGCAAGCAACACCGACAACGACCTGGAGGTGATCTAATGGCTATGCTGAGACGAAAGACGAAAGACGAGAGACGAGAGAATTGTGTCGGATTTGAAAGTTTCAGGGCGATTAAGTGTGCGTGTTGTCATTCCCGCCGCCGAGCGGGAATCTCCTCTCTCGTATTGGTTGCGATTTTCGTCCTTGCTTCCGTAGCATTCGCGGCTCCGAAATCCGCTTCGGCCTACTATGGCGATGCTGCGTTCCAGTACATTGAAAACCGCTTGCCGACTGCAGAAATCACTTGCAACGAAGGCTTGCAATACTACCCGAACGATCAGAAATTGCAGATGCTCCTCGACCGCATTCACGAGGCGAAGGACGAGCAAAAGAACGAAAATAAGAAGAACGATCCTAAGAACGACAAGAATCAAGACCAAAATAATCAAGATCAAAATCAGGATCAGAATCAGGACAAGCAAAACCAAGACCAGAATAAAGATCAGCAGAACCAAGATCAGCAAAATCAGAACCAGAATGGCGACCAGAGTTCTTCTAGCGCCCAGAATGACCAGAACCAGGATCAACAAAATCAAGGTCAGAACGGTCAGTCTAGCAGCAGCCAGGGTGCTAACAGTTCCGATAGCAATGGCGGTGCCGGAGAGCAGCAACAGCCTGAACAGTCCGAAGGCAATTCCAGCGACAGTAACGGCGGTGAACCAGAACAACAGCCGCTTGCACCTGGTGAAATGTCTCCCGAAGAGGCCGCCCAGCTCCTCAAGGATTTTGACGAACAGAACGGCGAACGCAAGCCCTGGAAACCCATTCGCGGCCAAGTCCGTCCGGCTAAGGATTGGTAAGGCTTGCTAGAAAGACCAGTAAATGCAGAAACCGCCCAAGACTGTCAACCCGATACCAGCGGCAAGGCCGATTCTGGCTCCAGATTTGTCGTAGCCGGATTCATCGTCAGTCCCAAGGATTGCTGTTGCAAAAGCTGAGACCACTATTCCGCTAAGAAAAAGCTGGACCGAAAAGAAACGTGCCAAATAAATCATCCCGTCGGTCGATTCTACGACTTCTTCGGTAGCGGCCATTGATCGGTCTTCTTTTTCGGCATAAACCATTGGCGGGTGTAACGAGACCGTCGCAAAGCTCTCTGTGGTCAATAGCGAAATACTCAAAATTATGGCGACCAAAAATTTCATGCACGGAATATAATATTTTCTGTTGTTACTTTATGGGTGAAAAGTTCTCGGAGGAAAGCCTGATGCTGTGTGTGGAATGAGTTTTTTATGCATAAAGCTCGTTTTTGAGATGTATAAAGTGCCTTTTTTTATCCATTTTCGGCAAAAAAGATATATATTGATATAACCTGCCTAAAAAACGTGGGGAGTTAAAAAATGGATTTTGATAATCTTTTGTCGCACTATAAGGCAAAGGCTTGCGTTGTTTCTGTTGAATTTTTCCCAGATGGAACATATGGGAATATTCGTGTGGTTGCAGGCAACAAGGCGCATTGCGACGACATGGCAGGGCTGAATCATCCGTTTGTACCTGGATGCCCCTATGAGGCGTGCTTCCCGAAGAATCCGAATTTTGAAGATCATTGTTACCGCTGCGTACATGATGGGAAGCCTCTGCATGCTTATGTTGATCTTTACATGATGGGTCTCTGGCTCAACATGTTCCTCCTTCCGTTGGATTCCGACCAGGAAAATGTTGGGTATTGCCTTTATTGTTATGATGTGGCGCCCAAGGCGGACTCTGCCGCGATGGCCGATATTTCTGCGGATACCGCTGCCGATGTGCTTAAGGCTTGTATCAAGTTACGCGGATCGGATGATGTTAAAAAGGCGTTCCATGAAGTGGCGGAGGATATTTGCTCCATATGCGGTTCTGGGCATTGCTGTATTTTGCTGACGGATAAGGAAAAACGCAGTTGCTCTGTTTTCTCCGATGTGCTGCGCGAAGGGACGAACTTGTTGCCGATGCCGAACTATCTTGATGGCTTTTATGAGATTACTGAAACATGGCCTGAGCTGTTGGCGGGGAGCACTTGTATCATCGTGAAAGATGAACACGATATGGAAAAATTGCGGAGGCAGAGCCCTATTTGGAGTGCTTCGCTAGACAACGCTAAAATCACAAGCCTTGTGTTGTTCCCGCTCCGTCATGGCAAAGAGTTGCTTGGGTATATGTGGGTGCTGAATTTTGATGTCGCGAACGTGTTGAAGATAAAAGAAATGCTTGAACTCACGACGTTCTTTTTGGCCTCGGAAATTGCAAACTATTTGCTGTTGAACAAGCTCGAGGTCTTAAGCACGATTGATACGCTCACGAGTGTCCGCAACCGTAACGAGATGAATAACCGCGTGGACTGCATTGTGGAGGGCAAGGAGCCTGTGCCGCAGGCTGTGCTTTTTGCAGACTTGAATGGCTTAAAGCGTGTGAACGATGATCAGGGGCATGGCGCTGGTGACAAGATGCTTCGCGCGGCGGCTTCAATTTTGCAGAGCGTATTCCAGGATGGTGTGGTGTACCGCGCGGGCGGTGACGAGTTTATGATTCTCGTGAACGAGATTAGCGAAGACGATGTGCAGGACCGTGTGGCCCGTGTGCACTTCTTGTCGGGCAAGACGGAAAATATCCGCTTCTCGATTGGCGTGTGCTATGGCAAGAAGGACATTCGCAAGGCCATGCGCCTTGCTGACGAACGCATGTATGCCTTTAAGAACGGATACTACGAAGCTCACCCGGAATTGAAATATCGGTAGGCTCTGTCGGGTCAAACTGTACACTTGTGCCCGGCTAGCAAAAAATCCTCAATCAGTAAGCCCTTCCAAAACTGTTTTTCGGCTGCATGACCGATGTTTTTACGCTGAAATGACCGTTCGGCGGTCCGCAGCATGTTCGCAGCTATACGGCCTGGCCTAACAGAGCCTTTTCTTCATGTACACAAATGTGCACTACTCTAAAGACCCTGTCAAGCCTTTCCGTATTTTTTACAAGGCTGAGGCGGTCAAATTGACAATCTTAGCCTAAAAGCAGCTTTTTGGAGGTGAATTTGCAACCTTGGAGGGGCTACAAAAGCAGCGAGAAAAATATATATTACTTAATATGAGATTAGGTTGTATACACGCTTTTTTTCTTGCTGCATCTGTTTATGCCGCAACATCCATTACCCCTGTAGCACCCAAACTTTCGAACGGATGTTACCAAATTGGAACAGCCGCAGAACTTTACGGTTTTGCCTCCATCGTGAATGGAAGCGACGGAATGGCGCAGAATATGGCGGCGTGTGGCAAACTCACTGCAAATATCGTGGTCAACAAAAACGTGATTGCGAACGATACGCTCAACGGCGACGGTTCGGCTTTTATAACCTGGACACCGATGAAAAAATTCAGCGGTACCTTGGACGGCCAGTACCACACCATTTCTGGCCTTTACATGAGTGGCGACGAAGATGCGGCCCTGATTCTGTCTGTCAAGCCGCCCAAGGACGAAGATACAGTGACTGTCAAAAATCTAGGCATCGAGGATTCATACTTTTTCAGCCGCAGAAGCGCTTCGGGAGTCATCGGTAACATCGATACAGGAACGGTCGTGATATCCAATGTCTATAGTGTCGCATTTGTACGCGGTTACTATGGGTCGACAGGCCTGGTCGGCAATGCGAATAAAGGTCCACTCTATGTCCGGAATTCATATACGCACCCTCCGAAATCCATCATCAAGGAGGTAGGGCTTATTGGCGGAGCTTATGCGGGAACAATCAATAAGGTAGTCAACAGCTACGAGCCTTATGAGCATAACGTCTATTCCAGTACCAACACCACAATGGTCTATTCTTCTAAATTCGCCGACGGTTCAATCGCACAACGCCTTCACAATTCCCTTGGCGGTAGCGCCTGGGGACAAAACGTAGGGACCGATCCTCATCCCATATTCAGCGGAACGGTAACTGGGTATACAGGTACAGACTCGGTCTACAGTCTTTCTTGGCATAACGTGACCATGGATAATGAAATTTATGCCGTCGGCTATATAAAGGGGTCCAGGATTACTTTTCCGATTCCCGTCCGTGATGGTTACGCTTTCCTAGGCTGGTTCAACAATGCTAATCTTACCGGGAATCCGATTGAAGGCATTGAGTACAAGACGACGGGTAACTTAGATTTGTATGCCATGTGGACTCCGCTCCCCAAAAAGAAAGGGGACTGTTATGAAATACGTACAGAAGATGATCTTTATGGTTTTGCCGCCATAGTGAATGGAGCCCCTGGAGCTATTCAAGAATCTTGCGCCTGTGGTAAGCTTACGGCAGACATCGCCTTGAATGAAGACCCCGAAAAGAAATATAAACCCTGGTTTCCTATCATGGATTTTTGCGGGACATTCGATGGCAACGGCAAGAGCATTTCGGGATTGTATCGTTACGATACATTGAGTAATATGGGATTTTTCGGATCCACACAAGAAAGGTTCATCTCCTATACGGAACGCTACAGGGCAACCATCAAGAACTTGGAAGTCAAGAAAGTGCATTTCGAAAACGGAGGCTGTATAGGAGCCCTTGTGGGTAATGGATCGGGAGTGAATATCGATAATTGCCATACCAACGGCAGTGTCGTGTGGGGATCTAGTGCGGGAGGATTTGCGGGGTGCCTGCGTGATGCGTCCATATCGCATTCGTACAACGAAGCCCATGGCTCTGCTAGGGTTTCTGTAGGCGGTTTTGTCGGTAACGTATCCGGTGATTTGCTCGTTACGAATTCCTATAACTTGGGGCGTTTCGAAAATTATAGGGATTGTTGCCAAGATAACAACTTTGCCATGTTTGGTCGAGCCAATGGAACAATTACTGTTGAAAACTCATACAACATGCCTATTGTTAATTTCTGGTATAAAAAGGAGCCCCCGTCTGCAACTTTGACTGATGAAGGCGACGTGGATTCCGCTTTTAACGTTTTTTACTACGGAGCGAAAAAAGATTCTAACGGAACCTGGGTGAGTGAACAGGAATTCCGGGATGGAACTGTCGCCAAGTTGCTGCACGACTACAAGAGCGAGCGTACCGACGGCTCCATTTGGGGGCAGGACGTATGGGTCGACCCATATCCGACTTTCAAGGATAGTATCATAGTAGCATCGTCCATTACACCCAAGACGCCTAAAATGGTCGACGGTTGTTATCAGATCGGTTCCACAGAGGAACTCTACGGTTTTGCGAGCATCGTAAATACATCCCTTTATAACATCATTCCCTTCTGTGCGAAACTGACCAACGACATTACCATGAACAAGAATGTCATGGCCTCTGCAGAACATCTCAGGGATGGTGAAAATGACTTTATCCAGTGGACTCCCATAAAAGAATTCGATGGCGAATTCGATGGGCAGGGCCACACGATTTCAGGGCTTTATTTCAACGACACGACAGTTGCAAACGCGGGCCTTTTCGGCACGGTATTTAGCAAGGATTCGCTTTTCCCCACAAAAATTATAAACGTCGGTATTACTGATTCTTATATACGCAGTAATGTAAATGCAGGTGGCCTGATTGGAAAAGTTGATACGCTCAGCAAGAGGGTGATTGTAAAGAATTGCCACAGCGATGCCGTTGCCGATGGCTACTATCATTTTTCCGGGTTGATCGGTGCGCACCTTGACGGTGTTCTTGATGTAAGCGAGTCTTATGCCACGCGTACGACAGACATGGGGGTGGGTAGCCTTGTCGCCTATACAACGGGAAGGTTGAACATTCTCAATTCGTACAGCATCGATGTGGGCGGTAGAGGCCTGGTCGGGTCTACCCCCTCACTTCATTTCATAGGGTCTGATTCCATCGTTGCACACATCAGCATCGAAAATTCCTATGCGCTTTCCAAGAATAAATCTACGGGAGAATGGGACTGGGTTGGCGTAGTCAATGCCCCCTATAATGTTCCGGTTGTTTATAGAAACGCCTACCGCTACGAAAATACTCAAGGGTTTATAGATCCGGATTCAAACAAGGCCCTTTATTTTGAGGTGACAGCAGATCAGATCAAGGATGGTTCTCTCGCAAGCGCCTTGCACATGTACAAGAATGAAAATATAGATGGAGCCGTATGGGGCCAAGAAGTCGGAGTGGACGAATATCCTAAGCTTACGGGGATCATCAGTGGTGCAACCACTGTGAAAACGTCTCCGCTGGTCCTATACACCTTTGACGGCGATACTGCCGACTATCCAGATTCCTATGTCAATGGGATTGCGTTGTCCCTTCCGGTTCCTGTTCGCGCGGATTATTCGTTTAGGGGCTGGTACGACAACGCCAAATATTCCGGCCAGCGGTATGAAGCTATTCCCGACACGGCCTTCGGGGAAAAAGTCTTTTATGCAAAATGGTGGCATATTCCGCAGGTCACTGGCGGCTGCTACGCAATCGGTGATGCCGGAGAACTTCTCCAGTTCGCAGAAGACTACAACAGGGCTTCCCGCGGCGCGGTTTGCGTAAAATTGACCGCCGACATCGTAATGAACAAAAACGTGACGATTGATGATCAACTGAATATGACTGATACCGCATCCTTCCAAGAATGGACTCCGATTAAGAACTTCCGTGGGACTTTTGATGGTCAGGGGCATACCATATCGGGGCTTTACTATGACAACGGCTACGTGGTCAGCGCAGGGCTTTTTGCTTCCATAGGCGATGAGTACGAATTTTCTACCGTCACTATCAAGAACTTGAACATCAAGGATTCTTATTTCAAGGCCGCCAGCTGGGTTGGAAGCCTGGTCGGTCTTTCCAGGAAGAAAACGGACCTTTTAGTGGAAGATGTTACCAGCGAAAGCATTGTTGAAGCGATGATTTACCAGGGTAACCAAGTCAACGGAACGAAGGTTGGTGGACTTGTCGGTTATTTCTTCGGAGAATCGGACGAATGGAGAACCTTGGAACTAGTGAATGTAATCCACAAGGGGCGTTTGTCTAGTACTTCAGAAAGTGCTGGCGGACTTGTCGGTAGTCTTTTTTCTGCAAGAATAATCATTGTACATGCAAGTCATGATGGAGCCATTTACGCACGGGAACATGCTGGTGGACTGATTGGCGAAGCAAACAATGATTGTCAAATTGATTTGGCGTATGTGTACAACGAGGGCTCTGTGGAAGGACTCTATATCGGGGGCCTAGTAGGGAGCAATAGGAGTCCACTTAACATATACAACGCGTATAATGTTGGCGAACTGAAAACCTCAAGAAAGCCCGGCGGCATTATTGGTGATGTTTATGGAGAAGTGAATTTGGTCAACTCCTTCAACATGGGCAAGGGAACATCTTCAACGAGTCCTTTCTATAGTTACAAACGTGAAGGAGTTGTAATTCAGGTCGATAACGCATTCCACTTGGATTCCATCAATGCATTGGATGGTTCTACGCCCGTATCCGAAAAGGAATTTACGGACTTCACCTTGACTAAAAAGCTTCATGACTACAGCAAGGGATGGGTCACGGGCGATGGCTGGACCCAAAAAGCGGGGGATTCCCATCCTGTATTCGATATAGCTTACTTGAATGAACACGCTGCAGAAATTGTGAAGAGTATTCCGGGGCAGTCTAGCAGTTCTACGGCATCCTCTTCAAGCGAAACAGAGTCTTCTTCTAGTGAAGTCGCATCCTCTTCAAGCAAAACAGAATCTTCTTCCAGTAAAGTCGCATCCTCTTCAAGTGAAAAAAACTCCTCTTCGTCTAAAGGATCCAGCTCCAGTTCTGTTGAAAAATCTAGCTCTAGTGACGCAAAGTCCTCGTCTTCTAAGACGCCGACTACAATTGCAAAGACTCCGGCTCCTCGATTCGTGATTCAGACTGTAGGCCGAACACTCCAAGTCGAAGGTTCCAAGTCCGGCAAAAAGTACGTCTTAATGGACCTTCAAGGTCGCGTAATTACTCTCGGCTATACATTAGAGAATTTTTCCATAGTGATTCCAGCACCTGGAACCTACCTTCTCCGAATCGATGGAGAAATTGCCAAAGTGGATGTGGAGTAGAATGGATATTGTCGCCACCCAAGTAAAACTTATTCATCACACCCAAAATAGATAACAAATCAAACCGTAATTTTTTACAGAGCCTTCATAATCGGTTCTAGGAATAAAAAAACTAAATTTACGCCCGTTTTCAAGGTGGTGTATGGCAGCGGCAAAGACGAACATCGACATGCTGAACGGGCCCCTCGGGAGAAAAATCCTGAGGTTTGCCATCCCTATCGCCCTGAGCAGCATTTTCCAGCAGATGTTCAACTTGGCGGACGTCGCCGGTGAAGGCACCGTCTTTATAGCTGTAGATGCAGTATTCTTCGTTCTTGCTGCCGTCGGCGTTTGTGCCCAAGATTTCCGGTGAAAGCGGCATTCCGCAGCTTTGACAAAATTTCATTTCCATAAGTTCTCCTTTATTTGTTAATCCTTGACGAATGACCCGATTTCCACCAGATTCCCTTCGGGGTCGGCGATGTAGCAAGTACGCTGTCCCCACGGTTCCGTAGTCGGCGGCATGACGCCTTTGCAGTAAGCGAACTTCTGGCTTGTCATTTTTTCAAAATCGGATTTTCGAAACAAAGCGGACCATCGTCGCCATGTCATCTACAAAAATTCCAAAGCCCTCTAATTTCATTGCAAAATCTCCTTGTATTTACATATATAAATCAAAGTAAATCCTATGTTTTATATTCTGCTGTAGCTTCCATCAGTTTGTCAAAATCGCTTTAGAATTGACGCGGTAACCGACTGCGATGATGGCATCGAGATTGTAGATATTTGTATTGTAATTTTTCCCGTCAGAAGCAGTTGTTTCCATTTTGGAAACAACTGACGACTCTTGTAGTTCCCCACTTTCAAAGATATTCTTCAAATGCTTTGATATAGCCGCTTTTTGAACATCAAAAAGCTCGGCCATTTTGGCCTGCGTAAGCCAAAGATTCTCGTTGTGCAATAAAATTTCAACTTTGACTTCTTCGTTGTCTGTCTTGTATAGCAAAATTTCCTTCGGCTCTGCTAGGCCAATCTGTACGCCCGACCTCGGCTAGCAAACTTTCCCGAATCCGTAAGCCCCTTCCAGGCTGTCTATTCACTACAGAACCGTAGTTTTTAGGCTATTTCGGCCGGTTCCGACTTCGCAGCTTTTTCGCAGTTTCGACCCAAAAGTACGGCCTGGCCCGACAGAGCCTATCGGTAAAGTGATTTTTTGTGCAGTAATTTCTATATTTGACGTATGAGATTGCCGCGCGAAACACGTACTTATGTTGCTATCGACTTGAAGTCGTTTTTTGCGTCTGTGGAGTGTGTGCTCCGCGGACTTGATCCGCTCTCGACGAATCTTGTGGTAGCGGATGCGAGTCGTACTGAAAAGACGATTTGCTTAGCGGTGAGTCCGAGCCTTAAGGCTTACGGGATTCCCGGACGTGCGCGACTGTTCGAGGTCATTCAGAAGGTGCGCGAAGTCAAGCGCCAAACGGGCAAGGATGTACAGTACATTGTGGCACCTCCGCAAATGGCAAAGTACGTGGAGTATTCCACCCGCGTTTTTAACGTTTATCTGAAATACGTGAGTGCTGACGATATCCATGTCTATTCTATTGACGAATGCTTTATCGACTTGACGCATTACCTCTCGATGTACAAGAAGTCGGCGCGGGAACTTGCAAAAGACATGATTCGCGATGTGCTTGAAACGACGGGCATCACGGCGACGGCGGGCATCGGGACGAACCTTTACCTTTGCAAAATTGCGATGGATGTGATGGCAAAGCATGTGGCTCCTGATGCGGATGGCGTTCGCATTGCAGAACTCGACGAGATGACGTATCGCAAGGAACTTTGGGGCCATCGGCCGATTACGAGTTTTTGGCAGCTGGGGCGTGGCATTGCGGAGCGCTTGGCGCATTGCTACTTGAATAATGGGCGTGGCGTTTTTACGATGGGTGATCTTGCGCGTGCAAGCGTCAAGCATCCCGATGCGCTGTACAAGATGTTTGGCGTGAATGCTGAAATCTTGATTGACCATGCGTGGGGCTATGAACCGTGCGGCATTGCAGAAATCAAGCGGTATAAATCCAAGACGCATAGCATTGGCGGTGGACAGGTGTTAAGTTGTGCGTACGATTGCGCTAAAGCAAAAATTGTTATCCGCGAAATGGTGGATACGCTTGCGCTCGACCTTGTCGAGAAAGGCTTGGTCACGAACGGCCTTACGCTCCATGTGGGCTATGACCGCGAAAATGTGGACAAGGGAATTTATCACGGCGAAACGGTTATCGATAATTACGGGCGAGAAATCCCGAAGCCTGCGCATGGAACTGCTCCGCTCTTGAATTACACTTCGTCGGCATCGACAATTGCAGAGGCGGTGATGAAACTTGCGGACCGCATCATGAATCCGTCGCTTACGGTGAAGCGCTTGAACCTCACGGCGAATAACGTTCTGGAAGCGACGCAAGAGAGTTACGATCTCTTCACGGATGTGAAGAAGATTGAACGCGAAAAGAAGATGATGCAGGCGCAAATTGCTATCAAGAAGCGCTTTGGCAAGAACGCTATTTTCAAGGGAATGGATATGCAGGAGGGCGCGACCACTCGCGAACGCAACCAGCAAATCGGAGGGCACAAGGCATGATATTAGACGAAAGAACGGCTCTACGAGCCTACAGACGACAAATGCAAAGGGCGATTGTTGCAGGGCTGCTTACAGACCTATAACTGAGCCCAGCATTTGGGACTTGTCCAGAGACTAAAGAATGTTTTAGAGGCGATGATGCTTGACTATTTTTCTCTCGTCTTTCGTCACTCGTCTCTCGTCTAAAATAATCCCTAACCACTGCATACTTTTTACTAACCACTAATCACTAACCACTGCATTATGCTTGACAACTACAAAGACATAATTGATTTGCCGTACCCGCGGGATGACTGGAACTTCTTGATGAAACATCCAAGAATGTCCGTTGCGAATCGTGCAAAAATTTTCAGCCCGTTTGCGGCACTGCGCGGCCACAATGAAAAAATCGCCGAGACGGCTGAACAGCATCTGGATGCCTCGCGCGATGAAAATATGTGGGAAGATGTAGATGGTGTTCTTTCGTCATCCTGAACGAAGTGAAGGATCCAGTCATTTTTTAGTATTACAAGATATTACTGGATTGACGCTTTGCGTCCGAGGCTTCGGCTCAGAAAACATCGAAAAACGAATGAAGCAGTCAAATTTATTTGACTATTTCTGAGTTCAAGATGTGACGCAAAGCGTCAAATAGGTTTGCAAGCAACCTGCTTCATTCGCCTTGCTCTCGTATCTTCGGGGCAGGCTCCTCAGAATGACGTGAAAAGACAAATGCGGTTGATTATGAATCGTTTGTAAAAACAGAAAGTCTCCGGTCGGATGACCGGAGGCTTGTTTATCAAGGAATCATGAAAATAAAATTCTAGGGATGGTTGCGGTGATCCTTGTGGAAGCTCTTGAATTTTTCGAGCTGTTCCTTGGTAAGGATCTTGTTGAAATTCTTTACGCCATTAATTCTGTGGTCGAGCAATGCTTCCTGAGCCTTGAGAATGCCTGCCTTAGCTGCGGCAATCTTCTTTTCGTCATTGCTGTCGAGCGCTTCGTGCAAAGCCTTTTCTGCATCTTTCTTCTGCTTGCGGAGGGCTTTGAATGTAGAGTCCATTACAATGCGCTGCTGGTCGAGGGCGGCTCTTTGTTCGTGCGTGACCTGGAGAATGGAATCCATGAATTCTGGGCCGGGGCCTTTCTTGAAGTCGAACTTCTTGTCGAAATGCTTGCCTTCTTTGAAGTGTTCGCGCGGACCTTCAGGGCGGCCATCGCGGAAATCTCTGTCATGGAAGCGTTCTCCATGGAATTCACCGTGGTGCTTGCCGTGATGCATGCCGCCGCGCTTGCAGCAGTTGCAGGCGCAGTCGTTCTTGTCGCAATCGCCGTGGTTTTCGCAGCCGCAGGTGCATTGGTTATGCGATGGAATGCATGTGGACTGCCTGGAGCAGCAAGATGCGCCAAAGCCTCGGTCTGCAAAGCAGAAGGCTCCAATGGCAAATCCGAGAGAGCAAGCAAGAATGATGATGCTTGCGAAGAAAGTTTTTGTGGATGCGTTCATTATTTAGTCTCCTGTAATAAATAGCTGATGGATGTGTAGGTATCCAAATTCTCGAGTTCGTCGTCGCTCTTTTCGCCGAGGTTCCCGTACCACGAAGCAAGCTCGCTTGAAGCGACATTTGTCATGAGAACTCCCTCGGAATTGATTGTATTAGACGTAATCGTCATGAAGGTGGTGAAAAATGCGGCAACGATAAAGCTTGCGGCGAGCACGTACTTGGTGCGTGTCTGGATGAAGTTAAGAACCTTTCTTTTTTCAGAAGAATCGAGTCTGGCGCAGACGGTTTCCCAGGAGCCTTTCCTGGGTTCGATTCTTTCGAGTCTTGAAAAATCGATTTTATCATGCATAGTTCAGGTTCTCCTGTAAATAGTTCTTGATGACTGTTCTTGCTCGGCTGAGCCTTGCCTTGATTGTGCCCTCGGGCATGTTGTAGATCTCGGACAGGTCCTTGATACCAAGATCTTCGGCGTCCTTGAGCCAGAGCATGCTTCGCGTTTCGGCGGAGAGCTTTGACAGTCCAAATTCCAAGAGTTCCGGGTCGTAATCCTGTTTTTCCTCGTGCTTGCTTCCGAGAGCGGAAACGGTCACAAGATCGATGTGCTCTTCTTCAAGTTCGGCATGACGCTTCTTGGAGCGCAGCCGCATGAGGCATTCGTTCACGGTGAGGCGGTACAGCCAGGTATTGAGTGCGCTATCGCCGCGAAACTTTTGGATTTTTCCTGGAACGGAGACGAAAATGTCCATCAAGACGTCTTCAGCCTCGTCGCGATTCTTGAGCATTCTGAACGCAAGGTTCAGAACGTTCGTGCTATGAGACTTCCACAGCACACCAAGGGCTTCACGACTTCCTTGTTGAATCTTCTTTATAATGACTTTTTCGTCCATTTCGTTACTTTTGATGCGTGGGGATGGGGGTGGGTTGCATGGATTATGAAAATTTTTTTTGTGTTATTTCTAATTGTTAGTTGCTGGACTTCACTGGATGGGGCTAAGCCCCAACTCTTTGGCTCGGTTATGCCCATGCGAGCATGGGCGCAACACTCGCCTTTTGAGTTGTCTTCACTTCGTTCAGGATGACGAACCGCTATTAACCAAAGACTATTGACCAATGACTAATAACTAATAACCATTTAATTATATTATAAGTGATGCAAAAAATTCTTTTTGAAAAATTGAAAGAGGCTTTTGCCTCCGTTTTGCCCATTACGCTTATTGTGCTGGTGGTGTCGCATACTCCGCTTGTGACTTTTTCGCTGAAAGAGCAAATTGTTTTTACGGTTAGTGCGATTTTTTTGATTATTGGAATAGGGCTTTTTAATCTGGGGGCAGACCTTGCGATGACGCCGATGGGGGCGTATGTGGGGTCGGGCTTAACCAAGTCGCGCAGACTTTTGTTGCTTGTTTCGGTGTGCTTTGTGATGGGCGTTCTCATTACGGTTGCAGAACCGGATTTGTCCGTGCTTGCGGAACAGGTGAAAAATGCCGTGCGGCCGATTCTTTTGATTTCGACGATTGGCGTGGGTGTCGGGATTTTTTTGCTGCTTGCGATTCTGAAGATCGTATTCAAGAAAGACCTTTCGCTGATTATCATTTTCTTTTACATGGTGCTCTTTATGCTCGGGATGCTTATGGTGTCCGTCGGGCGCAACGCTTTTGTGCCGCTTGCGTTTGACTCGGGCGGCGTGACGACGGGTCCAATTACGGTGCCGTTTATCATGGCGCTTGGCGTTGGCGTTGCGGGTGCGATTGGCGGTAAGAATGCCTCGGAAAATAGCTTTGGCCTGATTGCGCTTTGCTCAGTCGGCCCGATTTTGGCCTTGATGGGCTTGGTCGTATTTTCGAAGGGCGACTTGACGTATGAGCTTTCGACGGCGGCATACTCGGTGGAGGCTAGTCTTGGTGAACACTTTTTGCCGGTGGTGTTGACTGTTGCAAAAGAAGTTTTTATTGCGCTTGCGCTGATTGTCGTATTTTTCGGTGCGCTGCAGTGGACCGTGCTCAAGCTCCCGATGGTGAAGCTTGTGCAAGTGGGGGTTGGCATCCTTTACACGTTTGTCGGGCTTGTGATTTTCTTGACTGCGGTGACTGTCGGGTTCTTGCCGATCGGTTTTGAAATCGGGTGTGAACTTGCAAAACGCCCGCATGCGCTTGTGGCGGCTGGGTTTATCATCGGCATGGTCGTGGTGCTTGCAGAACCGGCGGTGCATGTGCTCAATAAGCAGGTCGAAGAAGTGACGGGTGGCCTTGTGACCAAACGCTCGATGCTGATTGCTCTCTCGGTGGGCGTTGGCATTTCGATTGGCCTTTCGATGCTTCGCATTATTATCGGGTTCCCGATTATTTATTACCTCTTGCCGGGCTACTTTATTTCACTCGGGCTTTCGTTCTTTGTGCCGAAGCTTTATACGGCAATTGCGTTTGACTCCGGTGGCGTGGCGAGCGGTCCGTTGACTTCGAGCTTTATTCTGCCTTTGGCGATTGGCGCTTGCTCCGTGATTCACGATGGCGGCGATTCAATTTTGAATTATGCGTTTGGCATTGTGGCAATGGTTGCGATGACTCCGCTCATTACAATCCAGGTGCTTGGTTTCAAGGCGATTGTGGCAAGGCTTTGGCGTAACAGAATTATGATGCGTCGCTTGCAGGATGCCGATGACGAACAGATTATTGACTTTGTGTAGAGGCTACGATGGTTGAAACAGTAAAGAATGTTTTGAAACGGGCGGTGCCTCAAAAGGTTCATTCCAAAGTCTCGATGAATCGCCTCAAGATTCTCGTGACGACGGTGAACCGTTCAAAGGCGGACTTCTACATGGACTACATCCAGTCGTTTGGCGCGAATATGCAGTTCGTGTTTTACGGGCATGGAACGGCTCCGCGCGAAATCATGGCGGCACTTGGACTTGCGGACTCTGAACGCGCGGTGATTATCAGCATTATTGGTGAAGACCATGTGCCTGCCGTCTTGGAATGTCTGGAAGAAAAATTCAGGACGATTGTGAACGGCAAGGGCATTGCTTACACGATTCCGATGACAAGCGTCATTGGCAAGTCGGTATTTAACTTTTTGAGCGACAACCGATCTCAGGTAGGGAGAGGGTAATTATGAAACCGAATACGCATGAATTAATTATCTGCATTGTGAACAACG
>Ga0310695_10003934_pt1 | contig 28237 bp, 16 predicted proteins | sample RumenRJG_04DNA_FD_203882 | JGI IMG/M metagenome (GOLD analysis project Ga0310695, IMG submission 203882) | Bovine rumen microbial communities from Lethbridge, Alberta, Canada - RJG_04 (v2) (version 2) | ecosystem: Host-associated > Mammals > Digestive system > Stomach > Rumen | place: Canada... | reverse complement strand
ATCGAAAACTCCGGTGCGGGAGTTTTTGGATATTCCTTCACGAAGGAAACAAGGAATGAAAGGCTGCGCCTTTCAGATTTAATGTCCCTGCGCGGGACGAGCGCCGGGAGGGACCATCTCAGGCCGAAGGCCCCTCCCGAGGGTCCCTTGGCCGTATGGCATAACTGTACAGCTCGTCCCGGAATCAAAATTCGACTGCGCATCCCACGTCCTCGCGCGATCTTTGTTCGTGCAGCTGAAACATGCGCAGACAAGTCTGCGGCCTTACGGCAGAGATTCAGGCGCGCATTACACGGGACGCGCGGACGGGAAGCCGAAAATAAAACTGTGTCCTCGCGCACATGTTCATATTCAGACCGATATACAGACAGAACCGCGCGATCAAAAACCTGTCCGGGCGAAACATGGAATTTTGGCGGCGATTGTTTCACTTGAAACAAAATCAATTCGTCATTCCTCATTTTGTCACTCCTCACTCCTAACTCCTAACTTGTCCTCCGGCGCGGGTTGAGCAGAAGTGGAATCGTATAAACTTTTTATCAAGCACATAGAAACGAGGTCAATATGTTCCCTTATCAAAATCCATCCCTTTCCCCGGAAGAGCGGGCGAAGGACCTGCTCTCCCGCATGACGGTGCGCGAAAAGGTCGGGCAGATCAATCAGCGGCTCCACGGGTTCGACAGCTACGAGCGGGTGAAGGACGAAAAAACCGGCGGGGAGACCGTCCGGCTCTCCGATGAATTCGTCCGCGAAGTAGAACGCTGGGGCGGGCTCGGGCTCCTCTACGGGCTCTACCGGGCGGATCCCTGGTCTCAGAAGGATTTCACGAACGGGCTTGCGGGCGAAGCGGCTCCCCGGATCTACAACGAGGTCCAGCGGTTCGTGATCTCCCGTTCCCGCTTCGGGATCCCGGTCCTGCTCTCGGAGGAAAGTCCCCACGGGCATCAGGCTCTCGACGGCTATCTGCTCCCCGTGAATCTGGCGATGGGGTGCGCCTTCGATCCGGCCCTCGCGGAATCCGCGTTTCGTGTGGCGGGGCGGCAGATGAAGGCTCTCCACGCCGATCTTGCCCTCGCCTCGATGCTCGACATGCTCCGGGATCCGCGCTGGGGACGGAGCGAGGAATGCTATTCGGAGGATCCGCTTCTCGCCTCCCGCATGGCCGCCGCTGCGATCCGGGGTCTGAGGCACAGCGGGATGGACGCGGTCGCCAAGCACTGTGCCGCTCAGGGCGAGACCACGGGCGGAGTGAACGCCAGCGCGGCGAGGATCGGGGAACGGGAATTGCGGGAGATCCACCTTCCCCCGGTCGAATCCGCGGCAAAGGCGTGGGCGCGGGCTGTAATGGCGGCCTACAACGAGATCGACGGCGTCCCCTGCCACGGGAATTCCTGGCTTCTCGGAGACGTTCTGCGGGGCGAATTCGGATTCAACGGCTTCGTCATGGCGGACGGGGTGGCGATCGACCGGCTGGATCTCGTCTCTTCGCCGGACTACGCGTCCCGGGGAGCCGCCGCTCTGAACGCGGGAGTGGACGTCAGCCTCTGGGACCGGGGGTTCACGGCTCTGGAAGAAGCCCTCGAACGGGGACTGATCTCCGAAGAACGGCTGGACGAAGCGGTCCTCCGGGTGCTGACGCTGAAATTCGAGCGGGGGCTGTTCGAGCATCCCTACATGGAGGAGGGGGCCCCCGATCTGCCGTCGATGGAGAAGGATCCCGAGACGGTTTCCCTCGCCCGGGAGTCGGAAGTCCTGCTCAAGAACGAGGGCGGGGTCCTTCCCTTCTCCGATTCGGTCAGATCCGTCGCGGTGATCGGGCCCTTCGCCTCGGACGTCTACGCCCAGCTGGGGGACTACACGCCTCCCCAGAGACCGGGCGCCTGCGTCAGCTATCTCGAAGGGATCCGGGCGGCTGCTGCAAGGCGGAATGATCCCCCGGAAATCCGGGCGTACACCGGTCCCGTTCCGGCGGATCCCGAAGCCCGGGCCGCCTACATCCGGGAAGCCGCCGCCCTTGCCGGGGAATGCGAGGCGGTTGTGGCGGTGATCGGCGGGTCCTCCTCCCGGTTCGAAAATCTGGTCTTCGACGACAACGGCGCGGTGAAAAGCCTGCCCTCGGCGGATTCCTCCAAATACCTGCGGCTCACGGACTGCGGCGAGGGCGTCGACACGGCGGAGATCGAGCTTCCCGGCTGGCAGAGGGACCTGCTCGCGGCGATCCGGAACGCGGCCGGGGAAAAACCCGTGGTGGGGCTGCTCAACGCCGGACGTCCCTACGCCTCCGATTCCTTCGCTCCCCTCTGCGACGCTGTCCTCTGCGCGTTCTACGGCGGTCCGGCGGCGGGACTTGCGGCGGGGGAGATCCTCTTCGGCGAAGTCTGTCCCTCCGGGCGGCTGTCGGTGAGCTTCCCGCGGCGGACGGGGGAGATCCCGGCCTGTTACAACCGGCGGGCGTCCTACGATCCGCGGTATTCCGATCTGCCCGGCGAGCCGGATTATCCCCTCGGCTTCGGCCTGAGCTACGCCTGCTTCCGTCCCTGCGGCGGCGAAAACGGGATCGGCGGAACGGGCGTCACGCTGCAATCGGGCGGGGAGGCGATCCCCCTCTGTACCCTCCGCCGCGGCGTCAGACCCGAGGAAATCCCGGAAATCCCCGCCGAAAAGCTCGCGAAGGACGGTCTGACCCTCTCCTTCCGGCTGAAAAACGTGGGGGAAGTCATGGGAACCGCCGTCCCGATGCTGTTCGTGAAGCATCACAGCGGCTCCGCGATCCCGAGGGTCCGTCAGCTCGGAGACTTCGCCCGGGTCCCCTTCGAGGCCGGCGAGGAGCGCGAGATCACCCTGCATCTCACCCCCGCAGTCCTCGCGACGCTGACGCGGGACATGAAGCGGGAGATCGAACCCGGCCTGAAAGAACTCCTGCTCTGGGAGGGCGACCGGTTCCTGCTCCGCCTTGCGGTGAAGGTGACGAAATAAGCGAAAAGAAGAGAAACCCGTCTGGAATTATCCGGGCGGGATTTTTGACAGTGAGGAGCGAATTAGGAGCGGCTAGCGGCTAGTGGTTAGTGGTTAGCAGACCGTCAGAATTCAGAATGAAGAATTAAGAATTGTTACACGTGGAACAAACGACAGAAAACCTGCACATTGTCCCCCTTCCATGCGCGACTGGATCCCTGCATGTTTCGGCTTTCCGAACAGAGACCGCGCGGGGTTGGCCCCATGTTCCGGCTCGTCCGATCTGCAATCGGCAAAAGCGCGCGGGGATGCGGAGTCGGTTTTCGATGCGGAACCGCGCGTCCCGACGCCGATTCCTTTTCCATCCCATAAATCCGTCATTCCCCGCCGATTCGAAATTGTGAACCGCCGACCCTTATTTCACAAACGGCACGACGCCTTCGACGGCCTTTTTCGGGCAGATCCGCACGTCGCCGTTGTCGGTGTCGATCAGGACGTACCGGTCGTTGCCCATGCCGAGTTCCTTCATATACGAAAGCTGGCGGTAGCCGTGGCGGGTGGCGATCCGCTCGATGAGGTCGTGATGGTCCTTCTCGGTCATGGCCTGCACCAGGTCCACGCACGCCTGATCGACGGCGAGGATATCGACGGAGGCGAGGATCCCCACGTTCGGCGTGACCACCGGAGCCGCCCCGACGCCCTCGCAGTCGCAGGAGACGGACATGTTCCGCATGACGTTGATATAGGTGATCTTCTTCCCGAACCAGTCGACCGTGGCTTTCGCGCTCTCGGTCATTTTTTCCATGAACTCTTCTTCGTTCACGCCCCACATGTTGCCGGCCTTCTGATGGATCATCTTCTTGCCGATCTTGCCGTCCGCGCAGCCGATGCCGATGTTCTTGTTGCTGCCGCCGAATCCGCCCATCGTGTGGCCCTTGAAGTGGGTGAGGACGAGGAGGGAGTCGTAATCCGTGAGGGTCTTGCCGACGCTGATCTCGTCGAACCATTTTCCGCCCTTCACCGGGAGCGCGGTCGTCCCCTCGGCGTCCATGATGTCGACGGGACAGAAGTTCCAGCCGTTGATCTCGAGGGTCTTTCTGTGCTGTTCGGTGGTCTGGCGGTCGCCGTCGTAGAAGGTGTTGGTCTCGACGATGGCCGCGTCCGGGATGTTCTTTTCGAGGAAGGCTTTCACCCACGCGGGCGGGATGATGTTCGGTCCGTGGGGCTCGCCGGTGTGGAGCTTGACGGCGGTCTTCCCTGAGATATTGCCGTTCACGCGGGCGTACATCCTGCCGATCCCCTCGGGGGACAGGTCGCGGGTGAAATAGACGATGGATTCGTTCCCGGTCCGCTCTTCGTAGGGCACGTACCGGTTCCCGCCGCTTCCGGGCGTCGCTTTTCTGATGATCATGCCGAATCTCCTCTTCGTGAGAAATTCTTTCGGTTTCGTACCGAGTTTACGATAGTATTATAACAGAGAACTGTGAATAAAGAAACACTTTCCCGCGGGTCCGGGAGATTTTTTCCGGGGAAATCTCCCTGCCGGAGAAAAACCGCGCCTCCCGGGGGTGAGCCGGGAAACGCGGTCCAGTTGATTTGCGGTTTTTGAGTATCTGCGGAGATCTTCTTTACTTTGCGACATTTTCACAGAAGGCCCGGATGGCGGAGGCGACTTCGTGACGGAGCGCCGGGACTGCGGGATTCAGGTCCCCGTCCGTGTCGGTGAGGATGCCGTTTTCGAGGGACCAGAACACCGGGAGCTTCGCGTAGTCGGCGATCTCGAAGACGTCGTTGTAGCTGAGATAGTTCGTGTTCTCGTCGATGTCGGCGGAATATCCCTTGAAGCCGGCGTAGCGGTGCAGGATCGCGGCCAGCTGTTCCCGGGTGACGAGATCGTCCGGTCCGAATTTACCGCTCGGGTAACCCTTGACGATGCCGTTTTCGGCCGCCCACTCGATGGCGTCGGAGTACCAGAGACCCTCTTCGACGTCGGAGAAGGTGCCGCGGAACGGAGTCTCGGGCTCGCCTTCCACCCGGTAGAGGATGGTGACGACTTCGGCGCGTCTGAGATTCTTATCCGGAGCGAATTCCGTTTCGGAGAAACCGTTCATGATGCCGTTCTCCCAGACGTATTCCACGTCGGAGCGGTACGGGTCGGCGGGAAGGACGTCCTCGAAGGGGAAGGCTTCCTTTTCCGGCACGGCGGGTTCCGCTGCGGCTTCGGGTTCCTTCGTTTCCTTCGCGGCCTTCGCGCTTTCCGCTTCCTGCTTCTTAACCGGCAGGAGGTAGCTTCTCACGTCGCGCAGGAACTGGGAGGGCACTTCGGGAGAGGTGGTGAAGATGTTCTGAGGACCGATGGCGGGGATGGGCTCTTCCTTCGCTTCGGTGTAGGTCTCGCCGTTCGGACCCGTGACCGTGGCGGTATAGACCACCCGGCCGTCCTGATTCTCGCCGGCGGGCCTGTACGCCGATTCGTCGATCACGGTCTCGCAGGGGATCTCCACCGTGGAGCCGTCGTCTTCAAAGGTGAAGACCGCCACCGCGGAGTTGTACTTCGCGCTCCAGTAGAACACCGGCGCGGAGGACACGGTCCTGTGGCCCACGATCACCGTACCGATCACGGTGCCCGTGCCGCCGTTTGCCTCGGAATCGCTCACGGAGACATTGCCGTAGAATTCGCCGTCCTTCACCGTGAAGGTCACCTCGGAGAGAGTCCTGCCCGCGGTGATCGCGTCTCTGCTGACATACCCGAAGGTGACGGTGCGGTTCTCTTCGTCGACACGGACGGATCCGTACTGGGTGAAGGTCTTGACGCCGCTGAATGCAAGGGTTTCGTCGTATTCCACCGTGCGGAGGCCGTTGTGGGTGTCCTCGTCGGCGGTGACGACCACGGTGCGGACAGCGTTTCCGCCGGTGGGTGCCGCCTCTTCCGCGGGTTCTCCGGGCTCGGTCTCATCGGGAGTACGCGGAGGGATCTCTGCGGAAACGGCGTTCAGTCCGCCGGTCGGAGCGGGGGTGTTCGCGGAGAAGGACTGCATCTGAACGGTCCCGATCACGCGGGCATTCTCCAGATAGTCCGCGGCGTCCATACCCTCGAGACGGGCGATCCCCTGCTTCACAATGTCCACGGGGGACTTCGGGGCAGAGCGGAGAGAGGGAGAAGCGGATTTCAGGGCGAACTTCTTCGCGAAGCTCCCGGCTTCCGGCTCCTGCTCTTCCCCGGGCTTTTCGGGCTCGGAGAGATCGGCGGTCAGAAGGAACGCGGGCCACACGCCTTTTCCGACATTGCCGAAGGGGATCGCGCGGAATCCGGGGTAATACTCTTCCGCTTCCTCGTCATACTCGAATTCGGGCTCGTAAATCAGCGCGTAGAATACGCTGGTGTTGGCTTCGCTGTCGTAATGGGAGAGGTAGAGGCATCCGTCGTCGCCGAGGATCATGGAGTTGCCCATCGGCTCGTCGTCGTCCATCGGGGCGCAGGTAAATTCCAGATCGGTGCCGTACAGCTCGAGGTTCAGAGTTCCGTTTTCAACGTCGACATACATGCCCCAGACAGCCCCGGCGTCGTCGAGGACGTAGAAGACATCACATCCCGTTTCCTTTTCAAAACCTGCCCATGCGACTGCGACATACGAGGAGGCTCCGGTCCACACGCTCAGATAGTCTCCAAGGCCCCAGCCGTTGGTGAAGGTATTGTCCATGATATCTTCGCTGAGAAGGAAATACCCTCCGTAGATGCCGACCGCTGCTCTCGCGTCGTTTTCACGGTTGTACGCGTATGCGAACTCGATATCCTCCATCGGCGCGCCGAATGCGCTGGGACCGTCGGAGGTCTCGATCGTGGTCCAGTCCGCGCTGTCCACTTCGTGCAGAATGCCTTGCCAGTCCTGCAGATACAGGTGCTGGTCGCCCATGCTGTTGAAGGCGGCGGCGGTGAATTCCGCGTCGAGGGGCTTGTACTTCGACCAGGTCTGCTCACTCACAGGATCCCAGCTGAACAGGAGCGGATTGCCTTCCTCGTCCTGAAGGGCGCCGAAGAGCGGGAACGCGTCGACTTTGACCTTGCAGGTGACGGAAGTCTCAGGATAGAGCCCGTTCACGGAGGTGGCGGTGATAACGGTTTCGCCCTTGCCGACCGCGGTCACGATGCCGTTTTCGTCAACTGCGGCGACCTTCTCGTCAGCGGAAGTCCACTTCACCTCGTCCGGTCTGCCCCAGGGTTCCGCGGTCACGGTGAGAGCGGCGGAGGTATAGACGAGGAGGTTCAGTTCCTCGCTGCTGATCGTGAGCGCGTAGTCGTCGCCCAGATCCTCGCCGGTGAGGTTCAGCTTGCGGCTGAGGGTGTTCCCGGCATAGTCGGTGACTTCGATGAGGAGACGGGAATAGTCGATTTTATCATCCTCTCCGGCCAGGGACACCTCGTACTCGTATTCGCTGCCGGGAGCTTTCCCGTACTCGGAGCCGGAGTCGCCGATCAGATTGTCTTTCCAGTCTCCGACGTACATGCCCGCGATATACTGATTGTCCTTCACGGCAAAGGTCAGGACCGGATTGCCCTCGTCGTCCTTCGTGACGGCGGGTTCCTTCGTGAAGACGGGGGCGGTGTTGTCGACGGTCAGCGGGAGTTCCATGACCGCGCCTTTCCCGAGGGCGTCCCAGTCAATGGAGTCCCCGTTCCCGTAATATTCGGGAGCGAGAACCAGCTTCAGAACGAAGGTGTCCCCTTCTTCTAAGGAGCTGAGGTCGGGGGAGACGGCGATCTTCTTGACCGTATCCATCCATTCCAGGCTGGAATCCGAGTAATACGCGCCGGTATCGCCGTCGATGAATTTCTCATAGAGGACATTGCCCTCCGCGTCGGTCACGGTGAAGAGTCCGGCGGAGGAATTGCGGATCTGCGTGTACCGGACGAAGGCGATCCGCGCGTTCTCCGTATTGACGGCGTTCCGCTCGGGAGAGTAACAGAAGTCGTGGGATAATACGTCGAAATCGTAAGCCGCTCCCCACGGGTTTCCGCCCAGGAAGTACGAATCGGTGCTGCCTTCCTGCTTCATGAAGAAACCGCCGACCATTTCGCCCTCGAGGGGTTCATACATATACGGGAGACGGGTCTCGATCCGGTAATCGTTCTCCAGACAGTTGTTCTTGTCGAACATGGAGGGTTCGGACCAGCTGCCGTAGTAGCCGAGGACCGGGATGGAGTGCTCCACGCCCAGAGCGCCGTCTTCGGAATCCGATTCGGTCACGAACAGATAGCCTTCCAGGTATACGCCGCAGCCGCCGCAATAGAAATCGAAATATGCGAGGTCTTCGGGATCCGGCGCGATCGACGCGGTCACGGTGATCTCTCCGCCGGCGGGCACCGATACGGTCCCTTCGTCCGCCAGCAGAAGGATCTGATAGGCGTCGTCGGTATCCACGGTCCCGTTTCCGTTCAGGTCCGCCATGTCGAAGTTGCTGATATCCGCTTCTTCGGCGTTCCCGACGACGTAGTCGAGGATGATCTGCATGTCCGCCGGGGTGAGCAGGCCGTCGCCGTTGAAGTCATAGTTTGCGCTGTCGCCGGGCTCGAACTCTTTCCCGTCGACCGTCCATGCGATATCCGCATACAGCGGGTAAGTCGTCAGATCCTTATAGAATTCTTCGCCGTCGCTCCAGACATCCTGGGTGAAGAATTCGCCGTCGAAGGAGTACGAGACTTCCTCGTCGCTCATATTGTGGACGGTGAAGGTCACCTCGTACACGCCGTTCCGGTCCGGATCGTCGCCGAGCTCGGCCTTGATCTTGCCGTCGGCGGCGGAGGGGGTGGCGGAAGAGTCCATCATGAGGAAGGACTTCGCGTTCATGGCGTTTTCGACGTTCACCAGTCCCGCGCCCTGTCTCAGAACGGGATAAAAATACTCGATCCCGTAGTATTCGTTTTCCTCGAGGAGCGGAACCGCTGTGGACATGAACAGGCTCTGGATCAGCTGACGCTGGGTGAGTCCGGTCTTTTCCACGAGGCCGTTCTCGCGGATGTACTGGGCGAACACCGCCGTCAGCCCCGCCACCTGGGGAGCCGCCATCGACGTACCGCTCAGCCGTTCGTATTTGTCGGTGCCGCCGATGGGCTTGCCCTTGTCGTTCAGAGCCGAGCCGAAGACGGAGTAGATGCTGCCGCCGGGGGCCGTGATCTCCGGTTTCAGGGAGAGATCGCCGGGGACGCCCCAGGAGGAGAAGCTGCTCATCTGCTGTCCGTCGGTGGTCTCATAGTTGATACCGATGTCCGCCGAGACCGTGAGCTCGCCGACATAATAGGTGACGCCCTTCCCGGTGGTATGTTCCTCGCCGGCGGCCTTCATCATGGCGGCGTCGGCCTGCGTGACGGAGACCGCGGGGACACCTCCCTCATAACCGGTGAGGTTCATCATGATGGTCCCGTCCTGATTGTTGCCGATGATGACGGCAGAGGCCCCCTGAGCCGCAGCGGCGTTTGCTTTCTCGGTAAAGGAAGAGGCGCCGCGGTTGCACATCGCGATCTTGCCGGAGAAGGAGATCTCCTCCGCGACTTCGGCAAAGAAATCCCGGTCCTGAACTTCCTCTTCTTCGACGATGGGCTCGCCGTCCTCGTCGAATTTGCCCGTTTCGACTTCGATCGTTTTCTTCGAAACGCCGGTGTTGTCGAGGTAGACATAGGAAAGGGTCTGACCGCCGAGGACGGACGCGAGGGGGGGATTCCCGTAGTCATTGCTCTCGGAGAAGAACACCATTTCCCCGTCCACGCTCAGATATTCTCCGGTGAATCCGGTATTGTCGACGGAGGCCACGGACAGGGTGTTCGCGTAGGTTCCGGGGGAGCCGACGGTGGCGTATCCCACGTCGCCGCCGTACAGATAGCCCGCGCCGTACAGGGAGCCGAGGACGGCTTCGTCGCCCCAGGAACCGCTGTTGCCCGCCGAACCGGCCCAGACCACATTGCTCTCGGCGAGTCTGTCGAGGGTGGCGGCATATTCGTCGTTCGAGGCGTAGCCAGTGGCGGAGGAACCGAGGGAAAGGTTGACCACGTCCGCGCCAAGGATGAGGGCGTCTTCCACCGCGGCCATATAGTCGGAGTCGTATGCGCCGCCGCCCTGACCGAAGACCTTCATGACGAGGATCTGCGCGTCGGGAGCTTCGCCCTGGGTCCGGACGGCTTCGAGGGCGTTTTCAAAACCGCCGTTCCCGTCCGGGACGTATTTGTTGGCGGCCGCGATGCCCGCGACATGGGAGCCGTGTTCGCCCTCCCTGTCGCCGGTGTGGGTGACTTCCATATTCCCGTCGACATAGTTGACGGCGAAGGGGATCTTGGAGGTCCGGTAGGCCAGCGCGGGGTCGGTCTTTTCGAGACGGGAGGCGTTGAGGCTGTCCCACGCTGCCGTCACTTCGTCCGCGGTGAGAAGATCCACGGTCTTTCCGCTCTCTTCGATCCTGCCGAGGGCGTAGTCGAAGGCGGCGGAGTCGAAGGACTGATGGCCGAGGTCGATGCCGGTGTCGATGACGGCGATGATGCTGCCGGCTCCGGTGTAGTCGGAAGCCCACGCGGCCGGAGCGCCGACCATCGGGTTCGCCGTCGACATGAAGGGCGAATCGGCCTCGCGCTGATAGACGGCGGGGAGATACCGGGTCTCGATCACGACGTCCTTCACGCCGGGCATGGTTTTGATCCTGCCGATCTTGCCGTACTCCACGTTCGCGGAGACGAGGTTCGCGGCGAAGGTGAGGTTCCAGACGACGTCGAGCTTTCTGCCGCCGAGGATGTTTTTCGAGATTTTTTCGGTCAGGTCGTTCTGGACCTTTTTCAGGTTTTCGCGGTAGCGGACGGCCGCGCTGTTTCCGGTGAGATCTTCCGCGTCGTACCCTTTGTCGAGGGTGGACGCGCCGTCGAGGATCACGGAGACGCGGACGACGTCGCTGTTATTGTACGCGGGTTTGGCAGCGGGCAGATCCCCCGCTTTCCTGGCGTCGCGGCGGTTGGCGGACCGGTCTTTCAAGCCCGGCACCGTCCCGGCCTGGATCGCCTGTTTCGGTTCGATGATCCTCGGTTCCTTCGCGGACGCGCCGGCCGGGTACAGTCCCGCCAGCATCGCGCCGCTGAGAAGAGCCGCCAGAATCCGCCTGAGCCCCTTGTTCTTCGTCATATAAAAACTCCTTTCGTCCCCCGTCGGCACAGACTTCGGAGGACACTCAAAATGAGGGATTCCCCGCCGCCGCAGCAGGGGGAAACACGATCAAGGTTAAAACATATTATAGCACAATTTCCGGAAAAAAGCAAGAACGGAATCGGACGCCTCGCCGGAGCGGAAGATTTTTCTCCGATCCGCCCGTTCGGGGAGGCGGGAAAGAGGCGGTTTTGTGCAGGATCACAAAGAAGAAAAAACCGTCCCGGGACGACCTGAACAAAGAGGCCGCGGAACGGTTCTGCGCGGGGTGGATCGGAGTTTACCGGAGGCTGCAGCTTATCTGCGAAACCTTTGCGGTGTCCGGCTTAAGAATCCAGGATCACGGACTCCCAGAGCTTTTCGTAATAGCTGCGGATCTCGGGGTCGATGTCGTGGAAATACTCGCAGACCGGTCTCGACTCCTCGGTGGGATAGAGGATCTCGTCGCCGTAAAACTCGTAGTCGGGATTATTGGCGACCGCGGTGTTCGGGCTGGCGTAGCAGATATATTCGGCGTTGGCGAGAGCGACTTCGGGCTCCATGAGGAAGTTGATATACATCAGGGCTGCCTCGTAGTTCACGGCGTTCTTCGGGACGCAGGCGGAGTCGACGAAGATATTGGTGCCCTCCTTCGGGTAGACGAAGGCGAGGTCGGGGTTGTTGGACTTCATGACGTGGTAGTCCCCGGCGTAGTACGGAGCGATGGCGGCGTTGCCTCCTTCCATCTTGGCGAACACCTGGTCCATGACGCGGCCCTGGAGCACCTTGTTCTGCTCCTTGAGCTTTTCGGCGGCGGCGTCCCAGTCGGCCTTGTTCTCGGAGTTGACGTCCACGCCGATCAGAAACTGCGCGATGCCGAAGGCGTCTCTCGGGTTATCGAAGGTGAGGATATTGTCCTTGTACTTCTCGTCCCACATGATGGCCCAGCTGTCGGGGGTGCCTTCGACCATCGTGGTGTTGTAGATCAGACCGACGAGGCCGACGTTATAGGGCACACTGTACGTGTTGTCGGGGTCGAAGAAGAGGTTCTTGTACTGGGGGTCGATGAGGTCGTAGTTGGTGAGTTTCGCGTAGTCGAGGGGCTGGAGCATGTCCTCCTTAATGAGCCGCTCGATCATATAGTCGGAGGGGATGATGACGTCGTAGGACACCGCGCCGGATTTCAGCTTGCCGTACATGGATTCGTTGGAGTCGTAGAAGCTGTAATTGACGTGGATGCCGGTGAGGGCTTCAAAGGCCTTGTTGACGTTGAGGGAACCTTCGGAGCCGTCGGAGATATACTCGCCCCAGTTGAAGACGTTGACGGTGGTCCCGGCGAGGTCGCGGGTATAGGTCGCCCGGGGGGATTCGATGGCGGTGTTGGAGCCGCAGGAAGAGAGGGAGACGGGGACGGCAGCCATGAGGACGGCCAGCAGGATGGAAAGAAGTTTTTTCAATTCAGTGTTCTCCTATCGGGATTGAAATTGTACGAAGTCGGTTTCGGGATCAGGAATTTCACGGGGGCGTTCGAGGATTTATTTTTTCCTCTTCTCCTTCGCCCCGGAGATATTGGTGAACAGCAGCACGGCGAGCACGAGCAGGAAGATGATGCTGTACAGGGCGTAAATATTCGGCTTCACCGGCTTCTTCACCATATTGAACACGAAGAGCGGAAGCGTCTGGAAATCCGTGCCTGTGGTGTAGTAGCTGATCACGAAGTCGTCGAGGGACAGGGTGAAAGCCATCATGAACCCGGAGGTCACCCCGGACATGATGGAGGGGAGCACGACCCGGAAGAACGCCTCGGTGGGGGTGGAGCCGAGATCCTGCGCGGCCTCCGAGAGATGGGGGTCGGTCTGGTTGAGCTTGGGCAGGACGTTCAGAATGACGTAGGGGATATTGAAGGTGATATGGGCGATGAGCAGGGTGAAGAAATTGAGGGAATTGAGCGCGCCGACGAGCCGGCCGACGAAGACGAAGAGGAGCATCAGGGAGACGCCCGTGACGATGTCGGGGTTCATCATGGGGATATTGGTGACAGTGTTCAAGGTATTCTTCCAGGTCTTCGAGCGGACGTAGTAGATATACACCGCGGCGGCTGTCCCGATCACCGTGGCGATCACGGCGGCAAGGACGGCGAGGAAGAGGGTGTTCCGCACGGGGATCCCGATATCGGAGGAATTGGTGAAGAGCTCAACGTACCACTTGCCGGAAAATCCCTTGAACACGGAGGTGCTTCTGCCCTCGTTGAAGGAGAAAATCACCATGACGAGCAGGGGGAGGTAGAGCAGGAAGTAGATGATCCCGACGAAGATATTGCCGATTGCTTTTTTCACGGTTCCGCCCTCCTCACACGTACAGATTTTCGTCCGTGTCCCCGGCGAAGAGCTTCATGAGGGCCATGGAGAGGACGATGATGACCATCAGGACGAGGGACAGGGCCGCGCCCATATTGTAGTTGTTCTGGGCCTGGATCTGCCGCTCGATGATGTCGCCCACCAAGAGGATCTTGCCGTCGCCGAGCTTCTGGCTGATATAGAAGGTGCTGACGGAGGGGACGAAGACCATCGTGATGCCGGAGACCACGCCGGGCATGGACAGGGGCAGGATCACGCGGTAGAGCTTCGAGAGGCCGCCGGATCCGAGGTCTTCCGCCGCTTCGAGGACCGAGGGTTCGATCTTCGCCATGACGGAGTAGATCGGGAGGATCATATACGGGATATAGTTGTAGACCATGCCGAAGATGACGGCTCCGGGCGTTCCGATGAGGGTGAGGGGACCCGCGCCGATCTTCGAGAGCAGGGTGTTGATGATGCCGTTGCGCTCGAGGATGTTCATCCACGAATAGGTGAGAATGAGCAGGCTCATCCACATGGGGAGCATGACAAGAACCATCATGATCTGCTGGGTCTTCTCGCGCTTGCGGCTCATGACATAGGCGAAGGGGTAGGCGAGCACGAGGGAAATGACGGTGGCGGCGAGGGAGTAGAGGATGGAGTCCCGGAAGATCGGGCCGTACTCGCCGAGGTTTTTGATATTGGCGAGGGTCGGGGCGCCGTTCGGATCGGTGAAGGAATAGTAGGCGACGATGAAGAGCGGGACCACGATGAAGATGGCGGCCCAGAGGACGTAGGGCGCGCCTATGATCCGCTGGAGGAGGGAGCGTTGTTTCATCGGTCTTCCCCCTTATTCCTCTTTGTCCCCGGAGTCGGAGAGCTCTTCGGAGAGTTCTTCGGCGAGCTCCTCGGACATCTGGTTCATTTCCTCCATCTCGTCGGAGAAGGTGGAGTAGTCCCCGTAGAGGCCGGAGTACTTCGATTTCTTCATGACGTGGATGGCGTCGGGGTCGATGGACAGGCCGACGGTGTCTCCCACGGCCGCGTAGTCGGTGGTCTGGATCATCCACTTGAAGCCGCCGATATCGACGATGATCTCGTAGTGGACGCCGAGGAAGGTGACGGAGGTGACGATGCCACGGAGCATCCCGTCCTCGGGCTTCACGATGTCCACGTCCTCGGGCCGCACGACGATATCCACGGCCTCCCCGGGGGCGAATCCGCTGTCGACGCACTGGAAAGTCTTGCCGGAGAAGGAGGCTTTGTAGTCGGCCTTCATGACGCCGTCGAGGATGTTGGACTCGCCGATGAAGTCCGCGACGAAGGCGTTCTCGGGCTCGTTGTAGATATCGACGGGGGAGCCGATCTGCTGGACGCGGCCCTCGTTCATGACGACCACGGTGTCGGACATGGAGAGCGCCTCCTCCTGGTCGTGGGTGACGAAGACGAAGGTGATGCCCGTGGCCTGCTGGATGTTGCGCAGTTCCACCTGCATATCCTTGCGGAGTTTGGCGTCGAGGGCGGAGAGGGGCTCGTCGAGGAGCAGGACTTTCGGCTTGAGCACGAGGGCCCGGGCGATGGCGACTCTCTGCTGCTGGCCGCCGGAGAGCTTCGAGACCGGGCGTTTGGCGAATCCCTCGAGGTTGACGAGGCGGAGCATATCGCGGACCCGTTCCTCGATCTCGGCCTTCGGCAGGTGGCGCACCTTCAGTCCGTAGGCCACGTTGTCGAAGACGTTGTAGTGCGGGAACAGGGCGTAACGCTGAAAAATGGTGTTGACCTCGCGTTTGTGGGCGGGAACACCATTCATGTTCTTGTCGCCGAAAAACACCTCTCCCTCGTCGGGTTCGAGAAATCCCGCGATGATGCGCAGGGTGGTCGTCTTGCCGCACCCGGACGAGCCGAGCAGCGTGACGAACTCTCCGTCCCGGATGGACAGATTCAGGTTGTCGAGGATGGTCTCCCCGTCAAACCGGACGGTGATGTTTTTCAGCTCGATGATATTTTTTTCGTTCAATTTTGCATCCCCCTTTGCGGCAAAGGTATCACCGGAAATCCCGAAAAAGGGGATCTCCAGGAGTCCGCCATCGGGAAACGGCGCCCTTCGCTCCGGCGTTCTTCTGCCGGGGTTCGAGCCTGTTTCCGACGGACTCCGCGTAAGCCGAAATCCAGCTCTGCGCGAGACCCACACCCGGCGAACCGCAGCCCCCGCAAAGAGTTCCCGCGTTCCCGACCCGAAAGAGGCCGGCGCACGCTGCGATTTCTCAGACGCGGCGATCCGCGTCACGGTTTTGTTCAAACTGCCGGATGTGAACATCGAATATTCAGTTCCTGTACAGACTGCGGACGGGCACCGCCGGGCGGGTTATGCTTTACGGCCGGGGCACTGACAACCCCCTCCGTATATTTTACGCCGCCGGTTCCGATGTTTTGTTCGCCCTCCGTCCTTTGCGGCGGAGAACGTGTCAGCACAGATGCAAAAGTCATTTCTTATTGTATCGCGTTTTTCCCCCAATGTCAAGGCGTTTGCGCAAAAAGGGACGGGAAGCGGCTTTTTTCGGCGGAATGCCCCGGCGGGGGGGATTTCGGGCCCTAAAACCGTCAGGATGCTGTGCGAGTTGCGGAGAGAAAGAGACTGTCAAATGAGGAATGTTGGGAGTGTCCGCGTCGGGGAGAGGGGTGTGCAGGATTTTTGGCTTTTTGAATGGGAGCGCTTCGCTGGGATGGAAGGGACGCGCGTTTCTGTATCGAAAACTGTCGCCGTATCTTCGCGCGCTTGAACAGATTCAGAAATAACGAGCCGGAACATGGAGGTTTCCTCGCGCGGTCTGTGGTCGTGCAGTCGAAACATGCACGGGACAAGTCCCGTGGGCTTCGCCGGTGATTCAGGCGCGCATTCGGCGTTGTCGCATTTTTGGATGTCGGGATCTGAAAGTATAACCTCGCGCGGGTGAAGAAAGACAAGGGTTTTCGGGGTGTTGTTTCACGTGAAACAATCGTGATTTCGGGCGGCTGCTCCTCGCGTTCCGCTTCTCTTTGTCATTCTGAGGAGCCTGCGACGAAGAATCTTTGCGCTTCATCATACAGCCGCAGTAATAGTCGGAGGATTCCCGCAGAAGAAATGGAATCTGTCTTCCGACTGATACTACGGCTTGCAAATCCAGTGCGAAGATTCTTCGCTGACAGCACGACTGCGTCGGTGCGTCAGAATGACATAGTGAGGGCGAAATGGGACGTGCGGCGGCCTGTCTGACGGAGAAATCCGAGGATTGTTTCACATGAAACATTACCGCCCCCCCCCTTGATTCTCTTGATCCGCGCGAGGATAGACAATCAGATCCGCAATCCCGAAATCGCGCCAACGCCGAATGCGCGACTGAATCACCGCCGCAAGGCCGCAGGATTTATCCTGCGCATGTTTCAGCTGCACAAACAAAGACCGCGCGGAGTTGACGTCATGTTCCGCTCGTCCGATTTGCAATCTGCAAAAGCGCGCGAAGAGAGTGAAGCGGTTTTCGATACAGAAACGCGCGTCCCTTCCATCCCTGCGCAGCGGGCGGAGCGCTCCCATACAAAAAATCAAAATCCCGCACCGCACATCACCCCGACACGGAAAAATCCTCATTCCTAATTCCTCATTCAAAAAAACCGTCAATGCTGAACGGTACGTCCAACTCTGGCGGCTTTCGTTACTTTCAATTGCGTTTTTTACTCCCCCGCGCTCAGCAGCTTTTCCGCGGTGTCCGTCGGGATCAGATACACGATCCCGGAGGAGGCGGGGGCGGCGGCGGTGAGGGTCTCGTCTTCGGGGACGGGATTTCCGACGAGGAAGACATAGGAGGTGTCGAGGTAATTGGTGGAGGAATTGCCGTTCTGGTCGCTCGTGGTGACGGCCTTGCGGTAGTTCACGGTGACGGAGCGGGACCCGTCGAGGCCGTATTCCGCTTTCTTCGCGTCGTCCGACTTGTATTCGGCGTACTGCCTCAGATAGACGGAGGACAGGGCGGTGAGGGCGGCGTCGATCTCTTCCTCTTCGGTCAGAGTCCTCTCCCCTTCCCCGCCGCGGACAGTCACGGAGGAGACGAGGGAGCGGTCGGTCCAGTCGGCGGAAGGCACGGAATCCCGTTTAATGAGGTCGGCGAGAGATTTCGAGAAGGCGGAGAGCATGTTCGTCTCCGTGAGGTAGACCGCGCCGTCGGCCATGAGGTAGTACCCGCCCGCGGTGCCGTTATAGGAGCCGAGGAGGTAGTCGTGGGATTCGGAGCCGTATTTCGCCGTGATCTTCGCGGAGGGTTCCGCCAGTCCGTAGCCGGAGAGATCCGCTTCGAGGGAGGTGATCTCCCGGACGGCTGTGATCTTGGTGACGGCGTTCCCCATCATGGAGACCGCGGTCTGGTCGAGGGGGAACGCGGGATCGTCCGCCCACTGCCACGCGCCGTTCACGACCCTGAGCTTTACGGTCCCGTCGGTGGTGCCGGGGGTCTCGTAGGCGATCTCGGTGAGTCCGGCGGGATCGAAGTCCGCGACGGTGACGGGTTTCGGGGTCAGGGCCGCCAGTCTTGCCGCTTCCTCCGCCGCTTTCTTTTCGTTGATCTTTCTGGCGGCATAGTAAACGGCGAAGAGGACGGCGGCGCAGACGAGGAGGATGAGCAGGCGGAGGAGGGGATTCTTGCGTTTCGTTTTTCTGCGCGCGGACTGTTCCTGTTGCATTTTGCGCTCCTTGATTTTCGGGTCTGAACGGAGTGGACCGGGATATTGTTCTGCCGATCTTTTCCGTTGTTCTTTTCTCCTTTATCGACGAGCCGGTTCAACAAGTTGAACACGAGAACCAAAAGAGGAACTCCTGGGAAGTCATGGGTGTTCCGAAGTCTGCGGACTTCGGGTCAGGACGCTGTCCCGACACCAGGGGAGCTGCGCATCCCCGGCCACCATTTTGAAAAAGGTGGACGAAAACTTTATTGGGGTGTTCGTTCAGTTTATTTTCTGCGTCTTCTGATCCAGACGACGAGGCCGACGGCTATTACGGCCAGCGGGATGACGCCGATCAGCACGACGGACCACAGACCCGTATCGGCGGCGGACACCATGAGCGGCTCGACCTGGGACGCGACTCCGGGCAGGCTGAGGGTGGCGTGGCTGGAATCGGTGAGCCAGTTGACCGTGGCGAGGAACGTGGCGGAGTTCCCTCCGAAATAGTCGGACTTCGCGTCGGCGATATCGGCGGAGGAGAACCACACGAGCTTGCCGTCCCCGCCCACCTCGGACGCGATGGCTCCGAGATAGAACACGCCGGAGATATCGCCGTCCTCCTTCGTGAAGAGGTTCTCGTTGGTGGGGTTCTTCTTGGCGTAGGCGGAGGAGCTCGTCAGAAAGATCGGGATCACGGAGACGTTGCCGGCGCCGTTGGCGAGGATGCCGTGGGCGTAGGACAGGAGGGCGTAGGTGTTGCGGTTGAGGGAGGCGAGGGGTTCGGTCTCCGAGGTGCCGTAATTCGGGACGAGCATGTGGGGGTACATCATATACCGATTCTGGTCCCCTTCGACGACGATCCCGTCCGCGGATTCCAGCCCGAAGTCGAGGCAGAGGGCGGAGAGATTGGGCATTTTGGCAGAGGAATACGTGGTGCCGCCGGTGACGAGGAGGATCTTGCCGCCGTTCTTTGCGTACTTCCGGATCAGTTCGAGCTCGTCGGCGGTGATGTCGGAAGTCGGGTTGGTGACGAGGAGGGCGGCGCAGTCTTCCGGAACGGCTTCGAGGTTGAGCAGGCTGAGCTCGGCGGTCCGGATGTTCTGGGCGTCGACGTAGGTCTTATAGGTCTCGTCCAGGGCGCTCTCCCCGTGGCCGACGAGGGTATAGAGCACGGGGATCGAGTCCCGCGTGACGTAATCGGCGGCGGCGGCCAGCTTGGCGTCTCCGAGGAACTGCTGTTCGAATCCCTCGAGGCTCTGTCCGTAGTAAGAGTAGTACTGGGACATGTACTGATACTCTTCCGCGCTGATGAGCTCGCCCGTGGCGGTATAGCAGTAGGCGGTGAATTCGGAATAATCCACGGGATAGCTGCGTTTTCCGCTGACGGCGATCACGGAATTGTCGGAGAGCGTCTTGTCGGTGTACTGCTCGGCGAAGAGGGGATTGGAGGCGGGATCGACGGTGGACCAGCTGATGTGGGAGTTGAGGTCCTTGTACCGGTCGAGGAGCTGGGTGACGATCATGCTCTCGTTCCCGCGCTCGGTGAGGATATAGAAATGGACGTCCTCGCCGATGCCCCGGATCACCTCCGCCGACTCTTCGGACAGGGTATAGAGCCCGGAGACGGAGGCGTCGAATTTGGTGAGATTCGAGGGCAGCTCGGCTATGACGAGGTTGACGAGCACGGCGATGATGATAATGACGGCCGTGGTGGTGACGGTGAGCGAGCCGATCTTCAGCGTGCGGCGGTTCGCGGGGGTCTTCACTTTCTTTTCCTGATTGTCCTGATTCATCTTGTGCCTCCCTCTCTCACATCCAGCGTCTCTTTTCCATCGACTGAACGGTCAGCCAGACGAAAAGGACGGCGCAGGTCAGATAGAAAACGACGGCGGTCAGATCGAAAAGCCCGCTCGAAAAAGGGGTGAGGCGGTCGAAGAGGGCGATCCCCGACAGCGCTTTCGGGACGGCGTTCCCGTAGAGATCGGGCTTCGCCGCGTACACAAGGGCTTCCGCCGCCGCGACGAGGACCCCGACCGACACAGCGGCCGCCGTGTTTTTGGTCATGATCCGCATAATGACAGCCAGAAGGACCGCGAGGAGCAGGCAGATCACGAAGGACGCCGCCGCGCTGTCCGGGATCATGGGGGCGAAGAGGGGCATGAAGTAGAGCAGAAGGAAGATCCCGAGGGTGACGACGGCCGCAATCACCTGGCTCTCCGTCAGCGAGGAGACGAAGATCCCCACGGCGCAGAGGGCGGCTCCGAGGAGGAAGAAGGCGAGCAGCGCGCCGTAGTCCGAGGCGTAGTTGACGGTCCCGAATTTCCCGAGCAGGAGGGGATAGAAGGCCATCACGGCGCAGGGAACGGCGAGGACCGTCACGGCAGCCAGATATTTGGCGACGACGATCTTCCAGAGGGGCAGGGGCAGGGCGTAGAGGAGCTGGTCGGTCTTCGCGTGTCTCTCCTCCGCGACGGAGCGCATGGTGAGGACGGGGATCACGAGGACGTAGACGAAATTCGCCGAAAGGATGAAATTCCCCGCGAGGGCCACGGCGAAAGTCGGATAGCCGCCCCGGAGATTGTAGACCGCAACGTAGATCCCGGTCATGAGCAGAAGAAACGCCGCGGTGATGGCGCCCGTCATGCCGGTGAGATGGGAACGGAGCTCCCGTTTGTAAATCGCTTTCATCATGTCCTCCGATCAGCCGCCGAAGAGGGGCGTATAGTCGTCGTCGGATTGCTTTTTCCCGGGTTTGGCGGGTTTCGCGGGCTTTTCCGGCTTATCGGGCTTCGCGGGCTCGGCGGGTTCCGTTTCCTCCGCGGGTTCCGCAGACTCGGAAGGCTCCGCCGGTTCCGCCGGGATCTCTGTGGGTTCCGGGGTCCCCAGGATTTCGGGGACTGCCGGATCCGCCGTGTCAACCGTGTCTGCCGGGCTTTCCGGGCGGTCTTTCGTGAGTTCGAGGAAGACTTTTTCGAGGGTGGTCTCCTCGTAGCTCATGGAGAGGATCGGGATCCTTGCGTCGGCGAAGCGGAAGAAGACGGTCTCCCGCACGTCGGTGCCCCGGTCTGCCGAGAGACGGGCCCGCACGATGCCGGCGGATTTCGCCTCGATCTCCGCGTCGGTCACGCCGGGGACGGAATCCGCGATGCGCCGGACAGTTTCGGCGTCCCCGCGCACGGTGAGGTCGACGATGTTCTTGCCCTCGTACCGGTTGACGAGGTTTTCGAGGGTGTCGGCGGCGGCGATCTCCCCGTGGGCGATGATGATGACCTCGTCGCAGACCTCCGCGATCTCCCCGAGGATGTGGGAGGAGAGAATGACGGTGTGGTCCCGGCCCAGTTCCCGGATCAGGGAGCGGATCTCGATGATCTGCCGCGGGTCAAGACCGACGGTGGGCTCGTCGAGGATGATGATCTCCGGGTCCGTAAGGATGGCCTGGGCAATGCCGACCCGCTGGCGGTAGCCTTTCGAGAGATTCCGGATCATGCGGTCCGCGTATTCTCCGAGCCCGGTTCTTTCGACGGCCCGGTCCACCGCCTCCCAGAGTTTGTCCCCGGAAAGGCCTCTGGCTTCTCCGACGAAGGCGAGGTATTCCCCGGCGGTCATGTCGGGATAGAGGGGGGGCTGTTCGGGGAGGTACCCGATGGAGGACTTGGCGCCGATGGGGTCCTCGTAGACGTCGTATCCGTTGACGACGACCTCCCCCTCGGTGGCTGCGAGCGTGCCCGCTATGATGTTCATGGTGGTGGATTTCCCCGCTCCGTTGGGGCCGAGGAAGCCGCAGATCACCCCGTCCCGGACGGAAAAGCTCACGCCCCGGACAGCGGTGAAATCGCCGTAGCGTTTGACGAGATTTTTGACTTCAATCATATCGGATGATCCTCTCCGGCGGACGGCTGTCGGGTTTTCCGGATCTTTCCCGTCCGCGCAAGGGTAACTTTCGGAATTATTCGGTATTATACCACGTCAATGTGGGAATTGGGTGAAAAAAGCGTGAAAAATTCTTCAGAAACGGCGTTCTTCGGAAATTCCCGGCGTTCAGCGGGCCCCCGAGGCTTTCAAAATCCCCTCCGCCGCGGACATGACGGCGAGGCGCGCGCTCTCGTAGGTCAGTCCCCCCTGCATGAAGGCGGTGTACGGAGGCCGCATGGGTCCGTCCGCGGACAGCTCGATGGAGGCCCCGCCCGTGAACGCCCCGGCCGCCATGATGACGGGATCGTCGTACCCGGGCATATCCCAGGCCTCGGGGGTGACGTGGGCGTCGATGGGGGAGGCGGACTGGATCCCCCGGCAGAACGCGGCCAGCCCTTCCGGGGACCCGCATTCCACGCACTGGACGATATCCGACCTTCTCTCCTTCCATCCGGGGGAAACGGTCAGTCCCAGCTTTTCGAAGAGGTACGCGGCGAGGTGGGCGGTCTTCAGGGCTTCCGCCACGGTGTGGGGACCGTAGAACAGCCCTTTGATGAGGTTCCGGTTCTGCCCGAGGGACGCGCCGACCTCCAGTCCCACCCCCGGGGAAGTCAGGCGGTTGCCGCAGAGGCGCACGAGCTCTTCGTCCCCGACGATGTAGCCCCCGACGTCCGCCATGCCGCCCCCCGCGTTCTTGATGAGGGATCCGGCCATGAGGTCCGCCGCCGCTTCTTCCGGCCGATCCGGGGGGAGGAAGCAGGGCTCGGTCTCCTCGGTGAACTCCCCATAGCAGTTGTCCACGGCGAAAACCGGCTTCGGGATCCCGAGCTCCGCCGCCGTCTTTTCGACGAACTTCGCGGCCCTCCGGATCTGGCTGACGGAGAGCGTGGGACGGGAGGCGTATCCCCTGGACCGCTGGACATAGACCGCTTTCAGGCGTCCCCCGGCCTCCTCCATCGCACGCCGGAGCGCTTCGAGGTCGACGGGCTGATCTTTGTCTTCGCGGAGGCCGACGTGCCGGAATTCGACGCCCCAGTCCCGGAGGGAGCCCTCGGAGATCCCCGCGTTCTCCGGCAGGGGCTTTCCCTCCGCGTCGACGCCGATCACCGGCAGGATCGTATCGTAGGGCACCCCCGTCGCCGAGAGGAGGATGTCCCCGGGCCGCAGGACGCCGAAGAGCATGACGGTCAGGGTGTGGGTGCCGGAGAGCAGGGAGGGGCGCATGAATCCCGCCGGGGCCCGGAAGACCGCCGCCGCCAGCCCGTCGATGCGGTCCCTTCCCACGTCGCCGTAGCCGTACCCGGTGGACGGTGCGAAGAGAGATTCCGACACCTGCGCCTCCCGGAAGCAGTCGAGCACGTGCTCCGTCAGATCTCCCGCGGTCCGGGCGATCTCCCCGTACACCTCCCGCATGTCCTCCTCAGCCGCCTCCGTCATTCTGCGGATCTTCTCCGATATCTGCATGATGTTCCTCCGAATTTCCAGGTCGTATTGCCCCATTATACCATACCCCCGCGGAAAATGCAACGGTCCCGGCTTTTCTCCGCATTCTCCGCCCTCCCTTGACATTTTCCGCCCGGGGGTGTACAATGGATGTAATAACGAAGAAAACGACCGGAGAACGCTTCATGGATTTCACCGACTGGAAAACGGTCCTCATGCCGGAGTACGAGATCCGCAAGAACAAGGCGCAGAAGACCGCGTTCATCGACATGCTGAAAGGGCGTTTCGGGGACCGGATGCGCGTCGAGACCTGCGGATCCCTCGTGAAAAGCCGCAACATCGTCCTCGGGGATCCCGAAAAAGCCCGGGTGATCTACACCGCCCATTACGACACCTGCGCCCGCCTCCCCTTTCCGAACTTCATCACGCCCCGGAATGTGCCCCTGTTCCTGCTCTATCAGACCGGGCTGGCACTTCTCATGGTCGTGCCGGTCTTCGGGCTCTCGATCCTGGCGGCGGTACTGACGAAGAGCATCCTCGCGACGTATCTGGCGCTCATCCTCTCCCTCGTCGGGGTGTACTGGGTCCTGCTCGTCGGGGTCGCCAATCCCCACACGGCCAACGACAACACCTCGGGCGTGGTCGCGGTCCTCTCTCTGGCGGAACGGCTGGCGGAGCGGGAGGAGTTCGCCTTCATCCTCTTCGACAACGAGGAAACGGGGCTTCTCGGCTCGACCGGGTACGCCTCCCTCCACAAGGAGATCCGCAAGAACACCCCGATCGTCAATTTCGACTGCGTTTCGGACGGCCCGCACTTCCTCGTCCTCTTCTCGAAGGCCGCTCTGAAACTGCCCTTATACGAAGCCGTGCGCGCATCCGCCGCCGATCTCTTCGGGAACGCGGACGGGAAGCGGATCCCGGGCGAATCCCGAAAGGCGGAAACGGGGGACCGGGTCTGCGAGGTCTGTTCCGCGAAGGGGTCGGTCTACCCCTCGGATCAGGCGGCGTTCCGGGTATCCGCCGCGGTCTGCGCGCTGAACGAATCGAAGGTCATCGGGCTCTGGATGGGCCGGATCCACACGCCGAAGGACACGGTGTTCGACGAGGGGAACCTCGCCGCGCTGACGGAGCTCTTCTCCGACCCCCGGATCGCCGAAGCCCTGAGTCCGGCGGCGGGCGCATGAAAGGAGAGGAAAAGCCGTGAAACAGAACGCAAAGAAAAACGGCGTCCGCGGGAATGCCCCCGGGCCCGTCGCCGAAAAATCGAAGGCCGAAAAGCGGCAGACCGCCTATCTCTTCTCCTGCATCGGCGGGATCCTCTGGGTGGTGCCCGCGCTCTCGTCCCTTGCCCTCGGGATCCTCACGGACGGCATGTCCCCCGCCTTCATCGCCGCCATCGTTCTTCTGCTGCTCGGGATCCCGAATTCCCTGCACGCGATGGACGCCTTCTCGAAGCGGAAGCGGAGGCCCCTTGTGATCACCTTCGACGGGGTCCTCTTCGCCGGGCATATCGCCGTCGCCGTTCTGCTGAAGGCGTGGTATGCGATCCTGTCCCCGGCGGCGATCCTGCTGATTGTGATGATCGTCGTGTCGGACGTGATCGAGAAGCACTGAGGGAAGCTGTCGGCCGTTAATTTGACAAGTATTTACGTTATTCTTTTTCTCCTTTAGCGAGGAGAAAAAGAATCAAAAAGAGGAACTTTCTGGAAGTCTTGGGTGTTCCGGGATCTGCGGATCCCGGGTCAGGACGCTGCACCCTGCAAACTTTTTGAAAAAAGTTTGATCAAAAACTTCCTGGTGGGTCAGCTAGAATTTTAAGAGGAACCTTCTTATGATTTCCGTCACCGAAACCTCCGCCGGCGAGCCCCTCTTCCACCTCCGCGCGGGGGACGCCTCCTACGTCTTCTCCGTCTTTCACGGATACCTTCTGCACCTGTACTGCGGACCCGCCGTGGGGGAGGACGATCTCGAATATCTCCTGGTCCGCGTGGGGCACGATTCCGTGGTTCCCCGCCCCTTTGACACATCCGAGAACTGGTTTTCCCTCGATATCGCGCCCCAGGAGATCCCGGCATACGGCACGGGGGATTACCGTCCCTCCGCCCTGATGATCCGTCACGGGGCGGGCGGGAAGCTGACACCCGGCTCGACGGCGGTCTCCGTCCGGTACCTCTCCCACGAGATCCTCCCGGGCAAGCCCCCGATCCCCGGGGATATCCAGCCCGCTGTCCGTGCGTCGGAGGACGAGGCGGACACCCTGATCGTGACGGCTCATGATCCGGCCTCCGGGGTGAAGTTCCGGCTGTACTACACCGCCATGCGCTCCCTCCCGGTGATCTTACGGCGGACTGCGGTGGAAAACGCCTCCTCAGCCCCCGTGGATCTTTTGCGGATCGCCTCGGCGTCCCTCGATTTCGTCTCCCCGGAGGAGCCCGCGGAACTGCTCCATCTCTGGGGGACCTGGGGACGGGAGAGGCATACGGAGCGGACTCCCCTCTGCCACGGGACGGTCTCCGTTTCGAGCCGCCGGGGCGCGTCCTCCCATCACCACAATCCCTTCGCGGCCCTCGTATCCTCCCGTACGGACGAGAGATCCGGGCCCGCCGTGGGGATCAGCCTGATCTACTCCGGGAATTTCGAAATTCTGGCGGACGTGGATCCCTTCGGCTCCCTGCGGCTCTCGGCGGGGATCGATCCGACGGGGTTTTCGTGGCGGCTGGATCCGGGGGAGGTCTTCGTATCCCCGGAGGCCGTGATCGCCGTGTCGGGGGAAGGGCTCGGGAAGATGTCGCGGGCTCTCCACCGGCTGTTCCGGGATCACCTCTGCCGGGGGAAATGGGCGGAAAGATCCTCTCCCCGTCCCGTGCCGGTGAACAACTGGGAGGCGACCTACTTCAGATTCGACGCGGACAAGCTGGTCTCCATCGCGAAGGAGGCGGCGGACTGCGGGATCGACATGCTCGTGATGGACGACGGCTGGTTCGGCAGGCGGAACGACGACCGCTCCTCCCTCGGGGACTGGTTCGTGAACGAGGAAAAGCTCCCCGGGGGCCTGAAACCGCTCTCGGACCGCATCCACGATCTCGGCCTCAAATTCGGGATCTGGTTCGAGCCGGAGATGATCTCCCCGGACTCCGATCTCTACCGGGCGCATCCCGACTGGGCTCTTCACACCGAAGGCCGCCCCCTCTCCGTCGCCCGGAATCAGTACGTGATCGACATGACGCGCCCCGATGTGCGGGACTGGCTGTTCGGGGCGATCTCGGCGGTGCTCTCCTCCGCGCGGATCGACTATGTGAAATGGGATTTCAACCGGAATCTGACGGAGGCGGCGTCCCTCTCCCTTCCCGAAGAGCGGCAGGGGGAGATCTTCCACCGCTTTGTCCTCGGGCTCTACGATCTGCTCGGGCGGGTGACGGCGGCGTTCCCGGACATTCTCTTCGAGGGATGCTCCTCGGGCGGCGGACGGTTCGATCCCGCGATGCTGTACTACTCCCCGCAGATCTGGACCTCGGACGACACGGACGCGATGGAGAGGCTGGACATCCAGCTCGGGACCTCCTTCTGCTATCCGCCCTCCTCCATCAGCTGCCACGTCTCGGCCTCCCCGAACCATCAGACGGGCCGGGAGACCTCCTTCCTCACCCGGGGACACGTCGCGATGGCGGGGGTCTTCGGGTACGAGCTGGATCTGACGAAACTCAGCGCAGAGGAAAAAGATCTCGCGCGAAAACAGGCCGAAGAATCCCGGCGGATCTGGCCCCTCGTGCGGAACGGGGACTTCTACCGCCTGATCCTGCCCTCCGACACAGTGAACGGCAAGACGGGGCGGTGCGCGGCGTGGATGTTCGTCTCGGAGGACCGTTCGGAAGCCCTCGTGACCTTTGTCTCGATCCGGGCGTCGATCCATCCGGTGTACTTCCTCCGCCTCGAAGGACTGGACCCGGACGCGCGGTACGAAATCGAAGAGACGGGCGAAATCCTCTCGGGCTCCACCCTCATGAACGCGGGGCTGAACCTGACGAAAAACCGGCGGGACGGGGAATCCGTCGTGATCCGGCTGAAAAAAACGCCGGTGCGGGAAGGATAAAATGGGAAGAATGCAGGTGAAGTGCCACGGCGACGATTCCCGGTTCGAAGAGGTCGCCGCCTTCGTGTACGAACGGTTCGGGAATTCCGTCCGGTATATCGCGGACGTCGCCGGCGGACAGGGGCTGCTTGCGCGGATCCTCTCGAAAAAATACAACTACGACGCGGAAGTGATCGACCCGAGGCATTACCAGCTCGTCGGCGTGAAAAACCGCGAATGCGAATACAAAAGCGACATGGCCGGATTTTACGATCTGATCGTCGGGCTGCATCCGGACGAAGCCACGCGGGACGTGGTCGAATCCGCCGGAACGAGGCCGGTCCTCGTGGTGCCCTGCTGCAATTTCTGGGACAAAAGCAGAAAGCTCGGCGCGAAGGAACTGGTCGAGGACATCGAAAAATGGCTCTGCGAAAACGGGATCCGGTACGAAACCGTGCAGTTTCATTTCAAAGGTCCGAAAAACGTCGGGATCCTGACCCTCGGAACGGAGCGCGGGGCATGATTGCCGGAAAAGGAGCAGAAACAGGCATGAAAACGCAGAAGATCCGCTCGAAGGACGCCGCGTGGCAGAAGCTGGAAGTCCTCAAGACCAACCGGAACAAGCGCTACCGGTATTTCGAATTTCTCGTCGAGGGCGTGCGGAACCTCAACGAAGC